>Ga0210383_10000032_pt1 | contig 154010 bp, 114 predicted proteins | sample IncBWC14OmetaG_FD_160072 | JGI IMG/M metagenome (GOLD analysis project Ga0210383, IMG submission 160072) | Forest soil microbial communities from Barre Woods Harvard Forest LTER site, Petersham, Massachusetts, United States - Inc-BW-C-14-O ...
CCGCGTCAGCTTCAGCCCCAGCCAGATCCCCACCGCGGCAAACGTCGCGGCGATTAGCCCGCTGTAGATTTCGATGGAATGGTCAATGACCAGGAATCGGTATTCGCTCCATTTGAGCGCGGCAATCAGAATTCCACCGATGATCCCGTACAACAAAATATGTTTTGCCGTCTCTTTGGACATGACCTGTCGCCACCGCTACGCCGAAGAGTATCCCGCTCCATCGCCATCGGCAAGCTTCTCTTCATGAGGGGTGGTTCGCTTTGCCACCGCAAAGTAGGCCTTCAGGGGGGAATTAGGGGAAATTGAGGAAGGAAATTGGGGACAGACGGAACGTTCTCGCTTTCTGAGAAAATCTTCGCCGCGATACAAAGCCCGCACAATGCAACAGAAAACGTCCCGTCTGTCCACAGGTTCAAGGAAAAATCAAAATCCCCACGTATGAACGCGATACGTGGGGCACCCGGCGCCCGCTAAACTAACAGCCAGGCTCGGTTATAGGTAGAGGCATCTGATCATGTCCGCTTACCCACGAGACGCAGGGCCGTTGCCGCACGATCGTGATAACTTTTTTTGTAAAATGGCGGCGCATATTTCTCGATGAGTTCATATAGTTCCGCAAGGGCATTCGAGACTTGAGCCAATCGAGCCTCCGGACGGGATGCACCGTCCGAAATGCGTTGAGATCGATGCGAAACTTTTCTGTGAACGCGCTTCATCTCTGTCCTCCATTGAACTAATGCGCGGTTAGCATGACGAATACGCGCACTCAAAACCGTCATGGCAGCATAAGTTCAGGATAGCCATGAAACTACGCTCATCAAACGCCAGACATAACTGTCAGACCTAACAGCTCCGCTACTACCAAAAACTCGAAATCGCGAATGAGCTTGGACTTGTGGCAGTGTGTATCAAATACGTTCTGTCATATGTTCCGTTTTGCACGTAATCAGAAAAACGGGCGACGCTCCACCTGCACGGGAGACGCCACTTGTCGGAGATTCCATCCCCGGCCCGGTGCCTGATTAACGCAGCCGTAACCGGACAACCGAAAACTGCTCAAAATGCTACGCGACTTACTAGGCGGTGTCTCAAATCACTGTCGGCCTAATAGAGTAACAATGTACAATTTTGGACAGTCCAATATTGTCTATGGCGCGTGGCCAACACTTAAGGAACCGGGCCACAGACTGCGAACCGCGGAACCGGGACAGACCGAGAGTTCCCCATCCTTGCGAAACCCAAACCCGCAAGGCTGGGCCGCCCACCCACCTGGTTTTCAAACGTTCGGTGATACACTTCGCTCAGGAAGACGACGAATCCATGAAACCACCATCGAACGTCAAGACGCCAGCGCAATACATCGCCTCACTCCCCGCCGATCGTGCGAAGACGATCGCGACGGTGCGCGCATTCGTGAGCAAGCACATTCCGCGCGGCTACGAAGAGTGCCTCGTCTGGGGCACCATCGGCTGGACGATCCCCCTGTCTCGATATCCAGACACTCATAACAAGCAGCCGATCTGCTACGTCGCGCTCTCGTCGCAGAAGAACTACTGCGTGCTCTACCTGATGGGCGCGTTTTGGAGTGCGAGTCAGCTCGAGCAGCTGAAGGCGGCGTTCAAGGCGGCGGGGAAGAAGCTCGACATGGGGAAGTGTTGCGTTAATTTCGAGTCGCCGGACGATTTGCCGCTCGAAGCGATTGGCAAGCTGATCTCGGCGATTTCGAGCGAGAAGTGGATCGAGATGTACGAACAAACGCGCTTGAAGACCAAGGCGGGGCAGGCGCAGAAGGCGAAGCTAGGCGCCCCATCGGCGAGCAAGGTGGCCGCCAAGCGCGTCGACACAAAGCGTCGGCGGTAAACTTTCCCAGCATGATTCGCCGCCAGATATGCTTCTGCCCGCGCATATGGTGACAGAACACGAACTGAAGCGGAGCGAGTACCGATGGCTTGCCGTCGGCGCGGCTCTCATCGCAGTCGCGGGATTCGCGCGCACCTACTATCTGCGATTCATATTTCATACGCCCCTCCTCCCACCACTTGTGCAGATTCACGGCGCGATCATGACGCTATGGTGGATCGGATTTATTGTTCAGACATGGCTAATCGAGGCCCGCCGCGTCCGGTTACACCAGCGCCTGGGCTTATTTATGGCCGCTCTTGCCGCAATCGTCGTGCTGCTTGGCGAAATTCTGACCCTCAACGGCGTCGCAAGAGAAGGCGGGCTTCATCAGATCGGTAAGTTTCATTATCTGTTGGGGATCAACTCGGTCAATCTTTTGCTCTTTGCGGTTCTGGTCGGCCTGGGAATTGCGTTTCGGAGGAAACCCGACGTGCACAAGCGCCTGATGGTGCTCGCCGCCGTAACTCTTTTAGCTCCGGCGGTTGCGAGGATTGTGCTGCTGTTCACGCATAAGCCGCTCCCGCAATTCCTCGCTTTTTATGCATGCTTTTTGCTGTGCGTGACGGTCGACACCCTTCGGCACCGTCGTCTCCACCCCGTGCTCGCGATCGGCGCGCTGGTTGTTATCGCCGCGTTCCAGCTCACCTACCTCGCTGTGCAGACCTCGGCCTGGATGAAAATGGTTACGGCGTACTTCGGCTGAGTTGCGCTTTGACGCGAGGCGGGTGGCAGCTTCTTAACTCTATGGATGAGCCACCGGACGGAGAAACACTAAGTCAAAATCTTTTCGGCGAGTGAGGGGTGCCCCCGCCCCGCAGCCTCGACGCCACCCACCAAGTGGCACAGCCTGGTCGACTCGGCTACCGGGAATGGAATCCGGCCGCGTTGCGCACTTCTTCGTTTCCGGCGTAAGCGCCGATTCCCAGCATGAATCCGAACTCATACCAACGACCGTTATTGTTCGTCTCGTAGATGCTCACTTCCCTTGCGAACAAGCTAACGATAAATGTGATTGGGGCGACGATCCCGTGCCAGAGTCCGGCCCAAAAACCAGCGGGCTGTGCACCGGGTTCTTTGTATTGGGAGTCAGACCCAGCGATAGCGAGAACATTTGCCATAATTGGGGCGTCAGTGTACCACCACCCGCCTGGGGCACCCTCCGCGTTTTTTCAATGCGAGTAGAAAATGACGGGACACGATCTCCGGGCCAACTGCCAAAAACGTTCCGTCTGTCCCGTGACCCTCCACGCAAAGAGTGGGGTACAATTTCAAGATGCCTTCGTTGGACTGGCCAGAATCTCCTCAACGTAGAGTGTTCATGCGAATTTTCCGGTGGCGCATTCAATCTCGTAATGCCCATCTACAGCACAGTGAACGCGCTCTGTTATTTGAGGTTGTGTCTTTTACCGCTTTGTTTGGAATTGCCGTGTTTCTTTTGGAAGTTCACAGATTTATGGCAGCCGGGGTAGTGTTCTCATCGGCTTGCGTTGTTCTAGCATTGCGCCTACTCAAGCGCGCTTTTAAGCGCGTTCCCTCAATAAAATGGATTGCCACTGTCTTGATCTTCGTAGCCACAATTTATGGATTGAAATATCTCTTAGGGGTTGTGGATGAGTCACAATCTGAAAGAGAAGTTGAAATTCTTGGGAAGGCTAACGATAGGCAAAGAGAGGCATTTAGACTTCGAGATGAACGGCGACGCGAAGCCATCCCAAAACCAAACACACCGACTTCGCCAACATCAAGAATTGGCACTGTCTTTTCAGTGGCGGAGGAATTCCCGATTCTTTCTCCTGGCGGGAATGACCTTGGGACGAAATTTTGGCTTAGAACTCCAACACCGAAGGGATGCACTATATCTCAGGCCCAGGCAGCCTTATACATTCGGATAAAGAATCTGCGGCCATATCCCGTTACAGTAGTCAGTTATAGCGTGGAAGCAGCCGAACCACTTATACGAATTCCAACCCCGAATCGTTCAATCTTGGGAATAAACAAGCCGGGGATGACGTTTTATGGAGCGACTAAGGCCGGGCAAGTTATACCAGTAACGCAAGGCAGCGGACTCGCTGCAATGTCTGAGACCCCATTTGACGGATTGGATTTTTCTAAAGCGAAGGTACTCGAAATGGATTCCCTGGATGAACAAATCGCTAAACCAATTGCCCCAGACATACCAATTAGAGGCTGGATTTTTTTTGAGTATCCCGTTGACCAGTTTGGGTATGTCTCTGTTCTTTACAAAAATTTAGTCATGAAAATCAAAACTAATCGAGATGGCTCGTTCTCCTATTGGCTAAGAATGGAGCCAGGTGATCCGAATGGCGATGTGCTGCCACGTAATATAAAGATAAAAGATGTTATTGATGTCTCTGACTGCGCGCGGAAGCGCTATGAGCTTCCAAGTTAGGAACCGGGGGACAGACAGGACACTCTCTATTGCCGGGTGCCCCACGTATCGCTTTCATACGTGGGGATTTTGACTTTTCCTTGAACCGGGGGATAGACGGGACGTTTTCTAATGCGTTGTGCGAGCTTTGTGTCGCGGCGGTGATTTTCTCAGAAAGTGGCAACGTTTCGTCAGTCTCCAATTTCACCAACTCATTTTGCAAAGGCGCGCCATTTGAAATACTTCGCAAAGGAATGTTCGGAGGGCAATAAACGGACTACGGCGTCATCTTTATCGTGTACCGAGAGCTTTGCGCAATGACGGGTGTATCTCTATTCCCTCGGCGCAGCTGATAAATCCCTTCTTCTTGAACTGCTGCATGAACTCATTGATTCTCGAACGTGTGGTCCCCACCATCTCCGCCAGGACTGTGTCCGTGAGGCGAGGAATCTGAATGCCCGTCCGGCCGTTCTTACCCAAGTGCGCTAGCCGCAAAAGCACGTGGGCCAGCCGCTGTTCCGCCGAGGAGGTCAGCAGGTCTGCGACGTGATCCCGGTAGTTCTTAATGTTGGAAAGTAGATGCGCCAGCAGGGAGCGTGAGGTCTTATTCTTTCCGCGAATCATTTTCAGCATCTTGTCTTTCTTAATGATGCGTATGGAGCTAGCCGTCAGCGCGACAGCCGTGCACATACGCAGGGGGTAGTCTGCGAGGCAAAGCTCGCCGAAAAAATCACCTACACCCAAGATTGCGGTAACCGCCGATGGTCGCTTGTTCCTTCGGGTCGAGAGGCGCACCCCTCCTTTTTGAATATAGAAAAGCGTTTCGGCGGGCTCACCTTGCGTATAGATGTTTTGCTTCTGCCGATAGCTCGAAACCTCGCCGCCCAGGTCTGCTCCCGAAGAGAAGTCCCAAAGGTGCGAAGCGTTTTGGCTCTTGCGCTTCAATATTCCTCCAGTGGTGGGCAGTGTATTTCGCCGATGCGAGGGCCGAACCTCCGCCGTTGGCTATAGCGTAGGCAACAAACATGAATGTGTCTGTCCAATTGGGTACAACCGAGCGGGCCCAAATGGTAACCGTGGGACGCAGGCGGGACGTTATTCTATTGCGTTGTGCGAGGCGGGCGGCAGTTTCTTAACTCTTGGGTGTTCTATCTCATAAATGGTTTTTGGGAGGGCACGGCTTCAGCCGTGCCGTAAACAGCTCGGAAAGGTGGGCTTTAGCCCCTGAAGAAACTCTTCTCTTCCTGGCGGGTGGCAGTTTCTTAACTCTTGGGTGGCCTACCCTTGCGATTTTGCTTCTGGCAAAGGGTGGGGCAATCCCCGCGCCCTCTGGCCCTTCCACTCGCTACTGACGATTCACTACCCACTGCCGAGTAGCGTCCCATTTTCCTTGACAAACGATTACTCCAAGTATATAGTTGTTCCTGGATATCACTGCAGTTTGGTCTAGTCGCGCCGGCATCTTGCCGGCGTTTTTGCTTTCCGGGCTCTGTCCAAGGCTCCAAACCCTATCCGGGCAACGCTTCCAAACCGAACCGCCGCGCTGCACAATAGTAGTGCAATCGAGCGCAGTAAATCTTTTAGATGCAACACTTACAAGATTGCCCGCAACTGCTGATTCTAAACGACTTATGCAAATAGCTAACTCCTTTAGATGCAACGCTTACAGAAAAACAAGGGGGAGGGGTAGCACCGCCACTCCTGGCCATGTTCGCCGTTTAACGCTTCTGGTACGGGTGAAAGATGTAGTCTTTCGCCTTCACGGGCGTATGGCACGCGTACCCGCAGTTTGAGGGGCTTGTAGCGTCGGCCGAGAACTTGTCCGTTGGGGCGTCGTAGTTGAAGACCGCGTATCCCCATCCGCCGCTATTCGCAAATCTCTTGCTGTCCTTTTCCATGAGGAAAGCCTGTTTAAAGACGTCTGGCACGTCCACAACGAAGGGAGCCTCCGTGCTCTTCTTCGGCTTCCACTGGAGCTTTGCGATCATGGAGCCTTCCGGGAAAGGCTGGCCGTTGCCCGGAATCCCGGACTTGTAGGCATTGATCATCGTCGGATTGGCGACGATAACCTTGAGCACGTCGTCGGTGCGGGCGGAAGAGACCACCGACCAGTCCTCGTATCCCCGGAAGTCGGAAAACGCGATGCCGCTAGGCGATTTCAGCGAGTACTTGTCCTGCGCGTCGTGAGCGTAAACGGCCGCGGCACCGAGGACGGCGAGCACTGCCGCCGCTATCGCAATCGTGAGCTTGTTTTTGCGCCAGATGGCGATGCGTGGTTCTGCCTTTTGTTCCTGTTGTTCTTGCGCCACAGATTTCGTCACAAGTTCAGACATGGTGTGTTCTCCTTGGCAAAAAAGCTTTCTAATCCCGATCAACGTGCATCTCGAAACATTGCGATTAGGCCAGACATGAGGGGAGTAAAACAATTGGACTATGGTATCGACGATACCTTCGTATCAAGAAACCGGGATGCGGCCGGAAACGCCCACGGACTAAAGGAGTCGTTTCATGGGCTGGCTACCTTAACAACGGGGAGCTAGTGTAGGAGCGATTCCCAGTCGGCTGGCACTCTTCCTGCCGGTCCAGGTGCGGGCTGATTTTTTGGATGCGAATGCGGCGGAAGCAACTCCACACCCTTGATCATCTCCTGCTTATCGTAATCGTAGAACCAGTTTTCACCCGGCTCGAAGCTGGCAATGATCGGATGCCCTGTCGCATCCGCATGCTTGGATGCATGCTGGCTCGGAGAACTGTCGCAGCAACCGATGTGCCCACACTCCGCACACCGGCGGAGGTGAAACCACCAGCCCTTCGGTGACGCCAGGCATTCCACACACCCGTCACCGCTTGGTCTCGAAGCCGGGTTGATTCCGGGCAGACTCTTTTTCACTTCCGATCTTCCTTTCGTGTCCTCTGTTCGCGCGTCGCAGCGCCTTTGGCGGCAGCCTCTCTTCTATTCTTTTGAGGATGAACGCCCAGGTCGTGCCATGACGTTTCCGCGAGGTTGACGTCGTAGTGGTTGGCAGCTTTCTCGATGTTCGCGAACGCCAAAGCACGGTCGGCATCGGAGACGTCGATGACTTGATCGAAACGCGCGACCGCGTTACGCACATGTTGTGCGTCTGTCAGCGGTTCTTTACGCTGCTTCGGAAACGCGTAGACGCTATCGGGTAAGTCGCTCTGCTTCGTCAGCTGTCCGTGTTTCTCGTGAGGCTTCCAGGTGGCTTCTGGCATGTCTTTGGCATCCTTTCTTTGCGATGTCGCTCGTCCGTCCGAACTAGCCGCGATAATAGGATTACACCTGAGATGCTCCGGCGAATCAATTGGACGATGGTATTAGCGATACCTTCGTATTGGGCCCCGAGGGGCAGTCGCCTGCAACCCCGCTAGTCCTTACTTTGCGCGGACAAGGTCGATGTGGGCATGGTCAGGCTTATCGGCGCGCGACATACTCGATTGTTTTGAACCGGGAGTTCATCGTTCTATTAGCAAACGCCACGTAGGAAAAATTCTTAACAAAGGCCGGATGCCGCGGCCTACAGTTCTAAGGCGGCGGATTTTGATTTGCTGAACGCCAACCGCGTGCCGCTTCTCATGGCCGCCTATTCCGCGGTCTTCAGCTTGAGCTTGCTTTTGTTCTCTTCCAAAAATGTGCGCAACTCGGCGGCAACGTCCAGCAGCCGGATCCACTGCTCGTAGTAAAGCGTGACGGGAAACCGCCCGAGCCCATACACACTGACTCCGCCTTTTTCTCCCACGCGAAACTCCAGACTTCCCTTCTTCCGCGTCTCCGCTTTCTTTTCCAGTTCCGCAATGCGCGCCAACAATTCTTCCTTGCTTGGTTCTGACATGTTCTCCGCTCCCTATTTGTTTCCGCAAAAATAATTCACTGCTTAACTTCTCCGCGAATCGTATCAGTTTTTCCCGTTGCAAGTCTTCCGCCGGCTTACGCCATCGCGCGGAGCCGGGCAACTCCTTTTCCCCTCACAAGCCTTAAATGGATTTTGACTTGCCTCCACAAAAAAACGTAGTACAATCGCGACGATTTTTCCGGTGCACGGGCGCACGGCCCGCGAGGACCTAGGAATTCCGCCGAACGATTGTCCTCATCCTCGGCGCGAACTTGACCGATGCGATTCGCGGAACAGACTGCTCACCACCGGAAAGCGATGTGTATGTGCAGGAGTACGATTCTCCATTCGTCTTCAAGCTTCGCAAGCATTCAATGGTTCCGGATCTCGTCGACATGCGCCTCGTAAGCTTCGATGCTTACAACGGGTAAGGCGCCGTTCCGACAGCTGCCGGAAATGAATGACGCAAAAGATGTGGCTCCATATCTAAATGCCCGCTGGAGGAAGAGATGAGTTCGACTCGGCCCCGATTCATTTTCCTGCGACTCGCCGCATTGCCTTTTGTTCTGCTCACGTTTGCTTTTGTTTCCTATGCTCAGAAACCCGCGTCCAAGCCGGCGAGCCCTCCGCCGAAGGCTGCACCCGCCGCCAAGCCTGCGGCAACTCCGCCAAAGACGGGCGGCACCAGCACAGCGCCTCATGGCAACGCAACCGGCGGCACGACCGCGCACGGACCGAGCGCGGGCGGTGCCACTAAGACCGGTGGCACGGGTGCCGCGGGTACGAAGCCGGCCACCACCGGTGGCACGACTCGCGGCGGCTCAACAGGTGCGGGTACGACTAAGACTGGTGGCGCGGGCGCGGCAGGAACGAAGACTGCCGCTACTGGCGGAACGACCAAGACGGGCACTACCGGGGCAGGCACGACTAAGACTGGTGGCGCTGCTGGCGGGACGGCAGGCGCAGGCGCAAAGGGTAACAGTGTGGCGGCCAAACCCGCGGGTACCGTTTCACATCCCGGCGGCGGAAAAACCGTCACAACCAAAGAAGGAAACACAAAGGAATTCAATAAGAGCGGCAAGCTCTCCAGCGTTTCCACAAAAGGCGGCCACGAGGCTCACTTCGATTCTCATGGAAGAGTTACGTCCGTTCACACGCGAGGCGGCGCCGAAATCTCGCATGGTCCACACGGCGAGCGCCGCGTTGTCGGCGAGCGCGTCAACGCCCGCGGCGAGCGCTATCGCGTCGTGAACTACGGCGGTCACCGCGGCTACGTCGAACACGGCTATATGCGCGGCGGCCATCCTTATATGCGCCGGACTTACATGTACGGCGGACGCCGCTACGCGTACGCTTATCGCGGGGCGTACTATCACGGGGTCGCCTACTACGGATGGGCGCCACCTTATTACTATCCACCAGCCTACTACGGTTGGGTCGGCGCACCTTGGGGCGCTCCTGTTGTGTACGGCTGGGGTTGGGGTGCCGCGCCGTGGTATGGCTTCTACGGTGGCTACTTTGCTCCCGCTCCGGTTTATCCCTACGCTGCGTTGTGGCTGACGGACTACCTCATCGCCGAGAATCTCCGCCTCGCGTATGAAGCTTCACAGCAGGCTGATCCCAACGCCTACAAACAGCCCGACTATGCTCCATATATGGTCGCGTCTGGCGCTAACGCGGATGGCGTAACCTCGTTCGGCAGTGGTATGGAATTCAATGCCGATGCGGCCGCTGCCGCAATGCCCGCCGACGTCAAACAACTAGTCTCAGACGACTTGAAACTTCAGCTCGAAGAGGAAAAGGCCGCCGCTTCCGCCCAGAGCGCGGATAGTGGCACCGACCAGGTGCCTGCCGCTCTCGATCCCAAACATAGCGTCTTCGTGGTTTCTGCCACCATTGACGTTCCCAGCGACGGCGACACTTGCTCACTGACACCTGGTGATATCGTTCAGCGCCAGGAAAACGAGCCGGGGGACGACAAAGCCGTCAAAGTGAAAGTGCTCAGCGCAAAATCGCAAGACTGCGGCATTGGCTCGACGCCTCGTGTGCAAGTCACCGATCTCCAGGACATGCACAATGACTTCCGCGAGAAAGTAAGCACGGGCATGGATACTCTTGCCAAGGGCGGCAACGGCCTGCCCAAGGCTCCCGACGCAACTCACAAGATCAACCCCGATGGCCAGGCGCAGCCCGACCTGAACGCCGACAGCGATTTGAATGCTCAACAAGCGGATGCGGACGCCGCCGATAAGGAAGTGCAAGCGGCGGCTCAGCCTGACAAACCATAAGTGCCTGGCCGATTCGTGGCTGGAGGCGTGTGTAGGAACTTGGAGCCAGGCTGAGTGCAGTCGCCGGCAGCACTTAGCCCGGCTCCTTAAAACTAGCGGAGCGGCCTTTCGAATCCGCCGGTCCAAATGATGCGAACAAAAGATTGATTTTTTTCAGGAGCAAGCAATGCGAAAGAAACTTAGTCCTATGATTTTCGGTGCGGCTGTATTGAGTTTGATGGCAGTTCCACGGGCCTCTGCGGCGCCGCAAGGTACTGTCGAGAGCGATCTCAAAAAAACCTACAAATTAACGCAGGTGCAAAGCGATTCGACGGGCCTCGCGGTAACGGAAGCGGGCACCGTTTTAGTGATCAAAAAGGGAGGCATCCGCTCGTATCCTCCGGGCGACGCCGTGGTTCTGCCCAACTCTTTCAAGGACGGCGCGATGCACACGGCGGCGGCCAAAACCCTGGGTACGGCCGGAAAATTGGGAGGACACTTCGGAATTCCCAAGGCTCCCGACACGCAGGACAACAGCCGGCTTTTGCCAACGGAGGAAAAGGTTTACTTCACCAAGATCTCCGTCGACATGCAAAAGGATATCGTCCATATTTCCGTGATCGAATGCGACACCTGCAACGACGTTAAGCAGCCTTCAAATTTCAAAGCCCAAGTTGACTTTCAATTTCCCAAGGGCTACATCAGCGGCGGCGCGGACGCCGGCCAGATCGCTGACCTCATTTCGCAAGTGTTCGCGAACGACACCGGCGGAGGCGATGCCAACGCCCAGCAGCAGGGCGGCGGCCAGGACCAACAGCAGGCGGCGCCCGCAGCGCCGGATCCTCCCAAGCAGCCAGCCAGCATTGAAAAAGGCCAGACGGAAGATCAAGTGATCGCCGCCTTCGGCCAGCCAGATAAGGTCGTCAATCTTGGCGCGAAGAAGCTGTACATCTATAAGGATATGAAGGTCACATTCGTTGGCGGAAAAGTCTCCGACGTTCAATAGTCCCGCCCAATAAGCAACCACCACCGCCCGAACCACGGCGGAAAAAACGTAAGAAGCTGACTATGAAATGTGTGGAGTCGCGCACAACTCTTTGTCCGCGCACGCGTAGACTCGACGCAAATGGACGAGAGCTTTCTTGCTTGTTCGACCGGGCAGCCCACTCCCTCCAGTTAGAGAAGAGGAAGACGTCTGACTCTTACTCCATGCTCGGTTACGGAAACCATGGCTCCGTGACTTAGATCGTCCTTGCATAGATCCAACACGTCAACGAGCACGCCGGCTAGCGGTTCTGCTCGGAGACCTTCGATGCGAATGCGAATCACAGATGGGTCGGCTGCCCCTGAGAGGACCAGGAGAGCGTGGAAGTCCGCATCCAATGTGACGACAATGCGTTGTTCGTGGCGAGCGATATCGAGGATAACCGAATCGGATGCGGTGGCCTGCGCCTTTTCTGCCACGTGCACTGCGTCAATGCCCGCCGCGCGAAGAGGGAAGACAGTAGAGCGTGGAAGACCCTGATCGAGGAGCAACTTCATCAGCGTTGGGGCAGGGGCAAGACCTTGTCGTCGACCAGTGCGGCGGCGAAGGCCAGCGCCTGGCGAATGTCCTCGTCTTCGAGTTCGGGGTACTCGCGCTTAAGCTCGGCGCGGTCGGGATAGACAGCGAGCGCCTCGAGAACGCGGCGGACGGTGAGACGGAGGTCGCGGATGCAGGGCTCGCCGTTCATGCGAGCCACGTCTATCGTGATGCGGTTAAGTTTTTCCACTGTCCGGTTTCCTTTGTTCAATTGTAGCGCAAAGGGGTGCGCGACGGGGCAGGGGCGGCTGACGGCGGGCAGCACTTCCCCCTTGCTTACCGAGGGGAGTGGGCGTACTCTGCTATCGGTAACCGAGGAGAGCCGTCTAAAGAACCATGAGCAAACCTTCTGATCTTGTCCAGGGCACACTCGATTTACTTTTGCTGAAAATTCTTGCTCTCGAACCGCTCAACGGCTACGCCGTCAGCTTGCGGCTGAAGCAAGTTTCGGGGGACGTGCTGCAAGTCAGCGACGGATCGCTCTACCCTGCCCTGCACAAGCTGGAGCAAGAAGGCTGGATTACTGCGGAGTGGAAGCCAACAGAAAATAATCGCCGCGCCAAGTTCTACTCGCTCACGCGGCTGGGCAAAAAACAGCTCGAAAAAGAATCCGCCAACTGGAGCCGGCTCTCGGCTGCCATTTCCAATATCGTGAAACTTAAAGAGGCCTGAACGCACCGCGCTTAAGCAAGGAGGCATTCCCTCATGCGCCCCGAACATTGGTTCTACACTTTGCCGCTTCGATTGCGCTCCTTGTTCCAGCGGAACCAAGTCGAGCAAGAACTAGGCGAAGAACTTCAGTATCACCTCGAACTAAAAACCAAAGAATACGTCGCCAGCGGCATGCCGATCGAGGAGGCGCGCCGCAGAGCCAGGCGCGAAATCGGCGGCATCGAGCAATCCAAGGAAATTTGCCGCGACACACGGCGCGTCAGCTACATCCAGGACCTGCTGCAAGATTTAGGCTTCGGGCTGCGAATGCTTCGCAACAGCCCGGCGTTCGCCCTCGTCGCCATCCTCACACTCGCTCTCGGCATCGGCGCCAACACCGCCATGTTCAGCGTCGTGCAGGGAGTCTTGTTGGCTCCGCTGCAATACTTCCAACCGGATCGTCTGGTAATGGTGTGGGAGAACAATCCGCGCTTTCCGCGAGTGTGGGTTTCATACCCTAACTTTCGAGATTGGCAGCGCAGTGCCCACTCCTTCCAGCAAATGGCCGGGGGCATGGATCAGGGAGTTGATCTCACAGGTCCTGGCGCGCCCGAACACATCAATGGCAAGCAAATCTCGGCGGGGTTCTTCGGTACTCTGGGAGTGAAGTTACTTCTGGGACGTGAATTTTCGTTTGAGGAGGATCGGCAGGGCGGAACGGCAGTCGCTATCATTAGCGATCGTTTGTGGAGAAGTCGGTTCGACGGCAGCCTCGAGGCGCTCGGAAAATCCGTAACCTTGAATGGCGTGGATTACATCGTCGTCGGAGTTGTCTCATCAGGATTCAATTTCGGACAGCAGCACGCGGATGTTTATACGGCGCTTGGCCGAAGCGATCCGCTGATCCTCAACGATCGCGCAGCCCACGGCGGCATTTTCTCCATCGCGCGCCTGCAGCCCGGGGAGACCCTAGCTCGGAGTCAGGCCGAGATGAACACAATTCAGAATGGCCTGGATCAACTCTATCCCGATGCCAATCGCGATCTCGGAATTTACATCGAGCCTCTCAAGCAGGTTGTCGTGGGGGACGCAGGCAAAGTGCTTCTTCTGTTGTTGGGGGCCGTAGGGTTCGTCTTACTAATTTGTTGCGCAAATGTCGCCAACCTCCTGCTCGCGCGCTCGGCGGCGCGCGCGCGGGAGTTTGCTGTTCGCTCAGCGCTCGGAGCGAGTCGCGCACAAATGGCGCGGCAGTTGCTTACGGAAAGCGTACTTCTCTCGCTCGCTGGTGCCGTTTTGGGGCTCCTGATTGCAGTGTTCGGAGTTAAATCCGTGCTGGCGGCGGTGCCGGAAAGTTTGCCGCGCAATGAAAACGTTGGGGTGAATGCCTCCGTCCTACTTTTTACATTGGGCGCATCGATTGCGGTTGGGATTCTGTTTGGCCTTGCGCCCGCGCTGAAAAGTTGGAACGCTGATCCGCAGGGATCCCTGAAGGAGGGAGGCCGAGGCTCGACGGGCACGCATCATCGCGCTCAAAGCGGTCTTGTGATCGTCCAAATGGCCTTGACCCTGGTGTTGCTGGTGGGCGCGGGCCAATTGTTCCAGACGATTCAGCGCTTATGGGACGTTAATCCCGGCTTCGACACACAGCATCTCATCACCTTCAAGGTGGGAGTTTCGCATTCGCTGACAAAGACAGCATCGAGTACTCGAATTGCCTATCAGCAGTTGATCGAGCGTATTCGGCAGATTCCCGGCGTGCAGGCGGCGGATTTCACCGATACCGTTCCGCTGAGTGGTCAGGGTGGCACCATGCCCTTCTGGATTGGCTCGCAGAAGCCCGCTTCGCTTCAGGGAGCCCCGCGGCTAGCGATGTTTCTTACGGGTCCAGACTTTCTCCGAACGATGGGAATACCGTTGCTTCGGGGCCGCTTTTTCACTTCCGAGGACACGACCAAATCTCCGTGCGTAATGGTCATTGACAGCGTTTTCGCCCACAACTATTTTTCAGACCGTGATCCGCTAGATCAGACGCTATCAGCCGGATTTTCGCCTGTGGGACCTTGCCGGATTGTCGGCGTGGTGGGCCATGTAAAACAGTGGGCTCTGGACGACTCCAGTACGTACATCCAGAATCTGGCATATTTTCCGCTCTACCAAGATCCGGACCAGTGGGTGCCTTTGAACTATCCCTACACGACGATAGTCGTTCGCACCTCGCTAGACGCCGCGACTGTAATGCCATCGGTCAAGAAGGCGGTTTACGTTGGGGGCAGCGACCAGCCGGTTTATAACATTCGCACAATGCAGCAGATTGTTTCGGAGTCGATGTCGTCGCAGCGATTTCCTTTGATCCTTTTGGGAGCGTTCGCCGGGTTGGCGTTGCTGCTGGCGTCCATCGGAATTTACGGCGTGATTTCCTATTCCGTGACGCAACGCGTGCATGAAATCGGAATTCGTATGGCACTTGGCGCGGAGAAGGAGGATGTCTTTCGGATGGTAGTTGGACACGGTCTTCGGCTCGCTTTTGCTGGCCTAGCAATCGGGACAGCGGTCGCGCTTATTCTTACGCGGATGCTGCCGAGCTTCTCGCGCCTGCTTTACGGAGTTGGCGCGAGCGATCCAACGACATTCGTCACGATCTCTGTCGTGCTAACTGCGGCGGCTGTCTTGGCATGCTACATCCCCGCGCGGCGCGCCACGCGCGTCGATCCCATAGTGGCACTCAGATACGAATAAATAGGGGTTATTGCATCTGCGGCATAGAGGAGGAGATCCTGTGAACATACGACGTCTGCTAAGCACCGTGCCGCTTCGTTTGCGCTCCTTGTTTAAGCGTAACCAAGTAGAGCAAGACTTAAGCGAGGAACTGCAATATCACCTCGACCAAAAAACTAAGGAATACGCCGCCAGTGGAATGCCGATCGAGGCAGCGCGACGCAAAGCCCGGCGTGAATTCGGCGGCATCGAGCAATCCAAGGAAAATTGCCGCGACACGCGGCGCGTGAGCTACATTCAGGACCTACTGCAAGATTTAGGGTTCGGACTGCGAATGCTTCGCAACAGTCCGGCGTTCGCTCTCGTCGCCATCGTCACACTGGCCCTCGGCATTGGCGCCAACACGGCGATCTTCAGCGTGATTCACGGCGTGCTACTTAAGCCGCTGCCCTTTCCGCAGCAAGATCAATTGATGACGGTCTGGGAGAAGAGCGATGATGGCGGGCGCTCGAACACTTCCTGGGCCAATTTCATGGACTGGAACAGGTTAAATCACTCCTTCACCGGCATAGCCGCGGTCAGCTTTTGGTCCCCGACATTCGTTGGCGCGCACGACGCGGAAACCCTGGTGGGCTTCCGCGCCTCCTCAACGCTTTTCGATCTGCTAGGCGTGAAGATGGAGCGTGGCCGCAATTTCCTTTCTTCCGAAGATGTGCGCGGAAACAATTTTGTCGTGATCCTCAGTTACGGCTTCTCGCAGCGAACGTTCGGCGGCGATTCTGGAATCCTTGGCAAGTCTGTGCAGCTAGGAACGCGTGCTTACACTGTTGTCGGCGTCCTTCCCGCCGACTTCCCCTCCGTTCTCTCTTTCGATCCTCGCAAGCCCGCGGACATTTATACGCCGTTGGCCTACGACGAGACGCTTCCCTATGCGTGCCGCGATTGCCGCCACCTCCGAGCGTTTGGGCGACTCAAAGACGGCGTAACCACCGCACAAGCCGAAGCCGAGATAAATCAAATTTCCGCTAACCTTGTGCGTGAATATCCGACGGCGTACTCCGCCGTGGGCGTCACGCTGACTCCTCTGAAAGACTATCTTGTTGGCGATGTCAAGACAGCTCTCTGGGTATTGCTTGGCTCGGTGGGATTCGTACTTCTGATTGCCTGCGTGAACGTGGCAAATCTTCTTTTGGCCTGGGCAGCGCGCCGGCAGCGCGAAGTTGCGCTTCGCGCTGCTCTCGGCGCTCGCCGGACTCGTATGGTCCGCCAATTTTTGACCGAGAGTCTGCTGCTTTCTTTTCTCGGTGGCGGTTTCGGAATTCTTCTGGCTTGGAGCGGAGTCGCGCTATTGCAGCGAATCCGCCTGGCAAATTTACCCCGGCTTCAAAACGTCCAGATTGATGGCTGGACATTCGCTTTCACCTTTGGGATTTCTCTCCTCACCGGCTTGGCGTTTGGGCTGCTGCCCGCGTTTCGCGCGTCCAGGCTCGATCTCAATGAAGCCCTCAAAGAATCTGGCAAAAGTACCGCGGGCAAAGAACGCCACCGCCTGCGCAGCGCCCTCGTGTTCGCTGATGTAGCCCTTGCGCTGCTTCTCCTTACAGGCGCTGGGCTGATGATGAAAAGTTTCGTACGCCTCCTCGAGGTCAATCCAGGCTTCGATCCTTCTCATACACTTACGCTAACGCTCTCACTCTGGGGCCCCAAATCCGCGGACGAACCAGCCGTTGCTTTCTTCGATCAAGTTCTTCGGCGTGTACGAACGCTTCCCGGCGTCGAATCGGCCGGCATCGTCAGCCAGCTGCCCCTCGGCGGAAACATGGATATGTACGGCGTTCACGTCGAGGGAAAATCCTTGCCGAATCCTGAAGAAGATCCCAGTGCCGACCGCTACTCGATCACTCCAGGCTATTTGCGCGCGATGCGCATTCCAGTATTGCGGGGCCGCGAGTTCGACCAGCACGACATCGCAACTTCTCAGATGGTCGCGATGGTCAACGAATCCATGGCACGCCAATTCTGGCCAGGCGAAGATCCCATTGGGAAGCGCTTCCGTATGGGCGACACGAAAGGCCCGTGGAAAACGGTCGTCGGTGTCGTCGGAGACGTCCTGCACAAAGGCCTGGATGCACCGCACACGATCCAAGTCTATCTGCCGAATACGCAGTTCACCGATTCGATGGTGATCCTCGCCGTGCGCACGTCCAATGAACCAGCATCGATAGCCGCCGCAGTGCGCACGGAAATCGCTGCTCTCGACCCGCAGGTTCCCGTCTCGGAAGTGGCAACAATGGATGAGGTGGTCTCCGCGTCCGTCGCGAATCAGCGCTTCGGCGCACTCCTGTTTGTGCTTTTCGGAGCCATCGCACTCGTCCTCACCGCGGTTGGGATTTACGGCGTAATCTCTTATGGCGTAGCCCAACGCACGCACGAAATCGGAATCCGCCTGGCGCTAGGTGCTGGCAGCCGTGAAGTTCTCAGTCTGATTGTGAGCGAGGCGATGAAACCCGCGCTGCTGGGAGCGGCGCTGGGTCTATGCGCGGCGTTCGGGTTGACTCGCCTCTTGACGCGACTCCTCTATAACGTCAAGCCAACCGACCCTTTGGTTTTCGCCGCGGTTCTTCTTTTGTTGATCGCTGTAGCTTGGCTCGCGTCGTACATCCCAGCACGACGAGCCACCCGGGTCGATCCCATAGTGGCTCTGCGCTATGAATGAATAAGCAAAGGGACGGACCATTGGACAAACGACAGTCTGGCGCTACCGTCACTTCGCAAGAAGGATCTTCCAACGCTCCCATGCGTCTGTACGTGCCTTCTTGTCGGCGTCCTTCGCATCCGGGGCTTCACCGGCGCGCATGAAGCCGTGACCGGCCCCGTCGTACGTCACCGGCTCGAATGTTTTCCCGGCGGCTTTCATGTTGGTGATGGCATCGGGAATCATCGCGCCGATGCGCGCGTCGTTGCCGGCAAAAAATCCGTAGACGGGAGCTTTGATGCGTGCCATCGCATCCTTATCCGGTGGCGGCCCGTAGAAAACGAAAGCAGCGGCCAGATCGCCGCGATTCGTGGCGAAGCGGAACGTTTGGCCACCGCCCCAGCAAAATCCGCCAACAAATAGCTTGCCGTTCGAGGCGGGAATTTTGTTTCCATAGTCCGCCACGGCGTTCAGATCCGCAGTGACCTGATCCGGATTCAGCTTGCTCACCGCTTCCATCGTCTTGCCTTCCGCAAACGACGAACTCCGCCCGCCATCGGGGCCCATTCCCGAGAGCAGGTCCGGCGCGACGGCGATGTAGCCGGCAGCGGCAACTTGATCCGCCAAATCCTCCACCCAATCCGACATTCCGAAAATTTCGTGAATGATCACAACCACCGGGCGTTTATCTTTCGATTCCGGATACACAACGAATGTATCCACCGAACGCCCATCGTGTTTTACCGTCACCCATTCGCTATGCCGCGGAGACTTCGCCAACGTCGCCTTCGCCCAGTCCTGCGCGGAAACCGTCTGAGCCGCTACCAAAATCATCATAGCTAAAAATATGCGCTTCATTAGTGCACCTCAGTCTTGTCATGCGGCAAGTCGCGCTTGTACTGTGTGCGCTGCCGCAGTTCCGCATCATATATGTTGCTGCTCACTTACTTCAATCCCTCTCAGAAACGCAGCCTTAGCGCGAACCGATTCCGCTCCCTGTTGCGGGGAATCGGCCTTTTCGGGAATTACAGATTTCTGTTGCGCATGCGCTCCGTTTTCAAGAGACTGTGCCCCTGTTTCATATCCTTCGGAGACGACATGACCCAGCTTCGCACTTGTTTGTTTCTTCTCGCGCTCTGCATTCTTCTTCCGGCGCGTGCGCTCCCTCCACAAACTCCGGCACCTACAAAAACGGCGGCGCCTGCGACTCCCGCCGAAACGGCGACGGCTGCGACTTCCCTGCCTGCCGCGCATCCGCTAGAAAAAGCGGACCTCGAGGCATTCTTTGACGGGCTTGTGCCGCTCCAGATGGAACGTAGCGACGTCGCCGGAGCGACTGTCCTTGTGATGAAAGATGGAAAAGAGCTTTTGAAAAAAGGGTACGGCTACTCTGATGTCACGAAGAAAGCGGCTGTGGATCCGGACACGACGATGTTCCGGCTGGCCTCGATCTCGAAACTTTTCACCTGGGTTTCCGTGATGCAGCTCGCCGAGCAAGGCAAGCTGGACATCGACGCGGACGTAAACACTTATCTAGACTTCAAAATTGCTCCAGCGTTTGGAAAACCGATCACTCTTCGCAATTTGATGACGCATACCGGCGGCTTTGAAGAAGTCATTCACGACATTCTTTTCGTCGACCCTAAACGAGCACATTCGCTTCGCGACTTCCTGATCGCCAATCAACCGCGCCGCATGTATCCGCCCGGCGAAATTCCCGCCTATTCCAACTACGGCGTAGGACTAGCCGGCTACATCGTCCAGCGCGTCAGTCTCGAACCGTTCGAGCAGTACGTTTCCGAACATATTTTCCTGCCGCTGGGCATGAAGCATTCCAGCTTCAACCAACCGATGACCGCCGAGCTGGCTCCCAACGTCTCCGACGGCTACCGCGCCACCACGGAAAAACCCGCCATCGGTTTCGAAATTTTCAATCCCGCGCCGGCAGGCGGCGTCTCTTCCGCAGCCGGTGACATGGAAAAATTCGCTCTGGCGCTGCTCAATGGTGGCGAACTGGACGGGCATCGAATTCTGAAACCAGAAACGCGCGCCGCGATGTGGACTCCTCAATTCCGTGCTTCCGCTGCTCTTCCCCCGATCTGCATGGGTTTCTACGAAACCTGGCGCAACGATCTCCACTTCATCGGACACGACGGCGATCTTGTTGCGTTTCACAGCATGTTTTTGATGGAGCCCACACAGAAACTTGTCCTCTTTGTTTCTTACAACTCCGCGGGATCCTCAGGCCGCAACCGCGCGGAACTCTTGAACGGGTTTGCTGATCGCTATTTTCCGGCGTATACGCCTCCGGCGTATCAAACTTTTCCTGTCGCACAGCTAAAAGACATTGCAGGCAACTATCAATCCACGCGGCGAGCGGACAGTACGAAGCTCGCGATCTCAAATCCCGCAGGCCAGGGCGTGGCCAGCGTGGACAAGGACGGCGTCCTGAGCGTCGATGTTTACAAAGACTTGCGCGGCCACACGCGTAAGTGGAAGCCGATTGGCAAGGATCTCTGGCAGATCGAGGGCGAGCAGGGTCGCCTGTTTGCCATTCGCGACTCGTCCGGAAGAATTACGCGTCTCGCTGTGAGCTTTGCTGGCGTGCAGTTTCAGCGTGTGCCGTGGTATGAGCATAAGAAGTTTGTGGGAATTTCTCTCGCGGCCAGCCTGTTGATTCTGTTGCCTGTGGTGATAGCCAGCCTAATCCGTTTCGGACGAAGACTCTTCTTTCGCAATCGTCTGGCGCTGAAGCCTCAACCAGGCACGCTATGGATCACTATCGGCGGGAGGATGGCGGCTTTCCTGTGGATCATCGTCGTAATATGGCTCGTACTCTTGTCGGTAAATTTGCAGGATGAAGCCCTGCCCGCATTTCCCACAATCATCCGGTACTTTTGGCTGATCAACTGGTTCTCGGTCTTGGCAGTCTTTTTCAGCATCTTCGCCGTGGTCGGAGGCATTCGTATCTGGCGCCGCGGCGATGTTCGCACTATCTCGCGCGTCAAATTCTCGTTGGTTGCTCTCGCTTGCGTGTTTTTAACGTGGTATTCGATCCACTGGAATTTAATCGGACCGATTCATCGGTTCTAAGCTTGTGATAGCTCGAAGGATCTTGCTCGTAGGGGCGCAGCATGCTGCGCCCCTACAGAGTGGCTGCCAAGATTGCGCGGTCGCTTTCTCAATCAAGTACTATTTGTCGCTGCAACGAAGAGGCTCGCTTAAATTTCCCAGCCTTTGCGGCGGTCGGGCTTCACTAATTTCTGTGCGGCGTCTGAATTCGTGACCCTTAGGGCGACGCGATCCCAGTGCAATCTTTCGCCGGTGCGCGATGCCACGTTGCCCAAAAGCAAAGTCTCCGTGACGAGGCCTGAAAACTCAAAATTCCCGCCGGGCTTAATTTTCCCGCCTTTGCAGGCGTCCAGCCATTCCCGCTCATTTCCCGGCGAACGCGGCAGCGTCTTCGGGGGCTGCTTATACGCATGCATCTTCGCTTGCGGAATCAATTTGGGGTTTCCGCCGTTAAAGTTACACAGAATTTTTCCGCGATCGCCAACGAACAGCAAACCTTCATCCTCTTCTTCGTTCTCACCTTTAAAGGGTCGCGCCTCCTCCAACTCGTCCGGCCGCGCGGGCTTCAGGCCGCCGTCATACCAATTGAACTTTACGACGGGCATATCCCCGCGCGCCGCAAAGCTATAGCGGCAAATGGAAGCCAGCGGATAGGTCTCCTCATATCGATCGCTGGAACTCGCTTCGACACTTTCCGGTGCTTCCAACTTCAATACGCGAAAGATTGTGTCGTAACTGTATGAGCCCATATCGCCGAGGGCGCCGCATCCGAAATCGCCCCAACCACGCCACACGAACGGCAAATATGCTTGATTGAACGCGCGCTCCGGCGCAGGTCCGAGCCACAAATCCCAATCGAGGCCCTCTGGCACGGGTTGCGTCTCCTTGGGGCGCTCGATTCCCTGCGGCCAATAGGGGCGGCTCGACCAGTTGTGCACCTCGCGCACAGGACCAATGGCGCCATCCCAAATCCATTCGCACAAGAGGCGCGTGGCCTCGGAAGCTTGGTTTCCCACGGCGATCTGCGTCGCGACGCCGGTTTCACGCGCCACTTCCGCCATTCTTCGCGCTTCATAGATCGTGTGCGTGAGCGGCTTCTGGCAAAAGACGTGTTTGCCCTTCTTCATCGCGGCAATCGAAACGGCGGCGTGTAAATTGTCCGTGGTACAGACTACGACTGCGTCCACATCTTTCCGTTTCTCGAGCAGTTCGCGAAAATCCGTGTAAGCCGCGCAGCCGTTGTAATTCCCCGAGCGCTGCTGCGTTGCGTAATATCCGTTCACAATTTTCTGGCAAGGCTCGCGGCCAGCAACGCCGCTGGTGACGCGAAGGGTATGCGAAAGCTGAATGGGCTCGTCAGGACTCAGCCAATCCCAGCCGCTCTGCACGCCCAATAAAGCCTGCACCGATTTGCAAAATTCGTGCGTGTCCCACTGCGGATAATTCGCGGCGCTCTTATTCGAATCGCAGACCGCCACGCCCTGCACGTCCTTCTCCTTCAAAAAATGTAGCATCACGCGCAATCCCTGCGCGCCTACACCGATGAAGGCGACGTTCACCTTGTCGCTGGGAGGCACAAATCCTGCTCCTCCCAAGACGTGGCGCGGCACAATCGAGAAGCCCGCAGCCGCAACGGCGGTCTTTCCCAGAAATTCCCGCCGCGAAACCGAGGTCTTTGCCACGCTATTCAATCGTTTCAACTCTTCCATTTCGCACCTCGTCGCGGCAATTCTACATTTAGTCTGGGAAAACGTCGATTGATTCCCGCGACACCAACAAGCCGATCATTCCGCACATGCAAGCTGGAGGCGGGAACCGTTCGTGTAAACTGATGGGCGTAACAGAGAAACGTTCAGCGCCGCCAAAGCTTCCTGACTCTCAACGAGGGGCCACTGACATGACGCCAGCGCACAAAGAACTTCTCCAAGAACTTCAGAGCTACGCCCCGACCGCACCCACGGCTGACGCTTTAATGGACCGCATCGCCAAGCGGCTCCACGAAAAAATGACGCGCTACAATTGGACAGGTTTTTATCTGGTCGATCCCGCCGACGGCGGCTACCTCATCGTCGGACCTTACGCCGGCAGCTTTACACCCAACGCTCGCTTCCCGCTGAACACCGGACTCTGCGGGGCGGCGGCCACCAGCGGCAAGGTGGTCGTCGTGCAGGATGTCACCACCGATCCGCGTTATCTGGCGGGATCGTCTTTGGTGAAATCAGAAATCGTCGTGCCTATTTTGGTGAACAAAAAGCTTGCGGCTGAGCTGGACATCGAAAGCTATTTCGCCGACACATTCACGAAGCCCGAACAGGAGTTTGTAGAAGCCTGCGCCCAAGTCCTCGCAACCTACCTGGCAAAAGAATAGGGGCCTGCAGATTGGCGCGTCATTCGGTGAGATTGTAAATTAGTCCGTATGGATCCTTGACGTAGCACCTGGGGAATTCTGGTTCGTCCTTAACAATTTTGCAGCCTTTTTTCGTCAGGCTCGCTTTGGCCCTCTGAACATTTTTTACGGTAACCTCCAGCACAGGACCGAGCGCAGGACCCCGTTCAATAAACAGGTTGATGTTCTTTCCGAGCAGGCTGATCATCTTTGGCGCCTTGTCCGTGATCTCAAATCCCAACTCCTTCACGTAAAACTTGGCGGCCTTCTCTGGATCTTTCGCCTGAATCAGAATATCCGTGCCAAATGTATTCGCCATACGCCTCTCCTAGTTCCACAATCAAAATTGCGAGTACCGCAGTCCGAGTGTATGACGGTTTCAGGGTGCAAGTCCTCAATATGCCGCTTACGCCGAGGCGGCAATGCAAAGGGCAGATGGCAAGGGAAGCGCAAGGGCCACGAACACCAAGAGATATCCACCGCTAATGAGCTATCGCCGGGCAGCACACCCAATCATGGTGCGGATCGGAATCTGTCAACCTAGTCCTAGAACGCCTAGCCTCTCTGTCCTACCTTGCCGCCCCCCGCGCGTCCAATTGCTTACCCGTACCTCGGCGGGTATGATTGGCAACTCATGCTCCCGGCTCGGCCCGATCTTTCCATGACTTGCAAGCTCTCCCGATCTCTCATTCTGGCAGTTCTAGCGTTTGCCGCTGCCCCTGCCATCGCGCCGTCGTTCCTTGGTGCGCGCGCCCAGGCCCCCACCTCCACGGAAATTCTTCCCCTGAGCGACGTTCGGCCCGGCATGCAGGGCTATGCCTACACCATCTTCGCCGGCGACCAGGTGGAGAAATTCGACCTCGAAGTGATAGGCATCATGCCCAATTTCCTTGGGCCGCGCCAAACCATCATTCTTGTGCAGCTTAAAGGGCCGAAAGTCGAGCACACGGGGGTTGTGGCGGGGATGAGCGGCAGCCCCGTCTATTTCGAGGGCAAACTAGCCGGCGCGCTTTCGCTCAAACTCGGCGTCTTCACCAAGGAACCCATCGGTGGTGTGACGCCCATTGAGGACATCATTCACCCGCCGACGCAAATGACCTCCGAAAACGTTCCGTACCAGCCACAAGCGCACTTGGGAGGTGGGCAGCAGCTCTCACTGCCCCAGGATGCAGCCTCGCACACCGGCCTGCCCAACGGTTCAGCTCTCGAACCGATCGAAACCCCCTTGATTTTCTCCGGCTATCAACCGGAAGCCCTCCGCCAGTTTGCCGGGCAGCTCCAGAGCTATGGTTTCGTGGCCGCCCAAGGCGGTACTGCTGCTCCCAAACCGGATGAGGGGCATCTACTTCCCGGCGACATGGCGGGAATGGTTCTGGTGCAGGGTGATACGTCTATCAGCTCCGCGTGCACTGTCACTGCAATCCGCGCCGATCAGGTTTTTCTCTGCGGTCATCCTTTTCTGAGCCTTGGCGACGTGCAATTCCCCATGGCCCGCACAGAAGTGGTTACAACTCTTTCCTCCGAGCTAGCTTCCACGAAGATCATCAACGTAGGTGGCTCGATCGGAACGATTACCGGCGACCATCTCACGGCAGTTACCGGGAAACTGGGCGCTCCGCCTCCCATGATTCCGATCGACCTGACTCTCGCGGTCGGCGGTAGCGAAAAAAAGCTGCACTTCGAGATGGTGAATCATCCGAAACTTACACCGCTTCTCGTTGGGCTGACCGTTTTCAATGGCCTTACGCAGAACTCACTCTATGGCGAAGGCACGACGCTGCATCTTTCCGGTGAAGTCGTTGTGCATGGCCATGCGCCCGTTCAAATCGAGAATACCTTTGCACCGGGTGATGCCTTCTCGCCCGACGGACTGCCGATCGCCCTGAATATTCAAAACGTGTTTAACCGGCTCTTCACAAACACGCGCGAAACTCCCGTCTTTGATCACATCGCTCTGCGCGTCGAAAGCGTCCCCGGCCGCCAGTCTTACAGCATCGAAAGCGCATGGCTGGAAAAGGGTGAGGCCGCGCCGGGCGAAACTCTGCGCGTCCGCGTTTTACTTCGCCCGTATCGCGGGGCAGCGCGAGTTGAAGAGACCACGGTGCGCGTACCGGAGCAAGCCACGCGTGGCACCACGCTGCGCGTGCTCGTCACCGACGGCGACATGCTCAATCGCGCATCGCGCGGGTTCTCTTTCTCCGGCGGAGGCGGCAGCAGCGCGAGCCTCGATCAACTCATTGCGTTGCTCAATCGTGAGCGCCGAAACGATCGGCTTTATGTAGGACTGTTTGCTCCGACGCCGACTATCCTTTGGGACGACAAAGAGCTGCCCAACGTGCCGCTCTCGCAAATCAATGTTATTGATGGCCGCCCCACACCCGGCACCGTTCAAATTTTGCGCGAATCGCTAGCCAGCGAGTCTTCGATTCCGCTGGGCGGGCCTGTTTCTGGGGTCATCTCTCTGAATCTACAAATCCGGTGATCATGCAAATGCCAAGTCGCAAGCACACAAAATCCATGACGCACAAGTATCCACTCTCACGCGCGGCGCGTGTATTCACACGCATCGCCACGTTGTCGCTGCTTCTTTACTTCTTTGCGTCCTCTTTTTCTCTTCTTCACGCCGAGCATACGCGCCGCTGGCTGCAAACCACCTACGACGAATTTCTCAAAGGCACGGCCCACGGTGTAGCTGTTCGCAGCGACGGCCGACTTGAACTCGCGCCAAAATTCACTCTGCTTGCCGATGCCGATGCTTCGTATCTTTGGTCTCTGCGGCTCGACCCGAAAGGCGCGCTTTATGCCGCCGGCGGCTCACCGGCAAAAGTTTTTCGGTTCGATAACGGAGGCAAACCGACCACTGTGTTCGAATCGACTGACCTGGTGGCGCAATCGATCGCTTTCGACGCCAAAGGAACGCTGTACGTCGCCACTTCGCCAGACGGCAAGGTGTATCGCGTTTCTGCTTCCGGCGAGAAATCCCTCTTTTTCGATCCCAAGACAAAATATATCTGGGATATCGCTTTCGGCTCCGACGGTATTTTGTATGTCGCCACCGGCGACAAGGGCCAAGTCTTCGCGGTGGCGCCGGATGGCAAAGGCGAGATCTTCTACGCGAGCGACGAAGCCCACATTCGCGTTCTTGCCTTCGACGCGAACAAAAATCTTCTAGCCGGTACCGAGCCTAATGGCCGTGTTCTGCGCATCACACGTCCCGATGCAAAAACTCCGCGCAAGGACAAAGATTCAGCGGCAGGCGTTTCGGCAGCCGAAGGTTTCGTTCTCTACGAAACCTCGAAGCGCGAAATCACTTCGCTGGCCGTCGCTCCCGATGGCTCGATCTACGTTGCCGCTATCGGGGAAAAACAGCGCACCAGCTCCGCACCTTCGACCACGATCATTGCCTCGCCGCAAGGAACCACAACATTTACTAGCAGCGCCAGCGGCGTTGCTGGCCTCGTTTCCGGCCAGCTCCAACAATCCACGCCGTTCGTGGCTTTTCCGCCGACTCTTTCGAGCAGCATCTACAGGATTTCTCCGGACGGCGCGCCGGATGAGCTCTGGACTTCTCGCGACGACGTCGTTTACTCGCTGGGATTTGCTTCCGATGGACGCGTGCTCGCGGGCACCGGAAACAATGGCGCGTTGCTTGCGATCGACGGCCGCGGCGTGTTTGCGCAGCTGGCCAAAGCTGGCTCCGCGCAGATCACGGGCATCGCGCGGAACTCCGCCGGCAAAGTTTTTTTGTGCACAGCGAATCCTGGGAAAGTTTTTTCGGTCGGGCCCGAATACGAGCAGGAAGGTACTTACGAGTCGCGCTCGTTTGACGCGCAACTTTTCTCGCAATGGGGACGACTGGATTGGTGGGGACCGCCGCCAGCAGTGGCTACCGCTTCCGCAAAATCCCCGAATACATCAGGCGAACCGCGATTGGAATTTTTCGTTCGCTCGGGAAACACAGAGGACCCCGGAAAAGAATGGTCGCGCTGGTTCGGTCCCTATTCGAAACCAGCCAGCTCCGTGGAAGCGCCGAGCGCGAGATTTTTCCAGTGGAAAGCGGTTATTCACGATGGCCGGCCCGGCGACGGCATTAACTGGGTGAGTCTCGCCTATCTGCCGCGCAATGTCGCTCCTGTGATCGACGCCATTGTGTTGCAAGATCCCGGCGTGCGCGCGCAAGGAAATACGATCCTCTCGACAGGCCAGGCGCCAAGCGTGGCTCTAAAAATGCCCCCAACGTCGAATGCTCCCAACATTTTCATCGCGCAAACGACGACTCCGGCAAAATTCGAACAGCCTCCGCAGGGATTTCGCGAGAAGGGCTACCAATCCGTTTTGTGGAGTGCCCACGACGACAACGACGACGACCTGCGGTACAGCATCTACTGTCGCGGCGAAAACGAACACGAGTGGAAGCTTCTGAAAGACAAGCTCGAGCAGAAATTTTATTCCTGGGACACCACCACTCTTCCTGATGGCGCGTACTACCTCAAAATTATTGCGACCGATGCCCCTTCAAATCCTCCCGCGATCGCGCAAAAAACCGAACGCGAAAGCGAGCGGTTCGAGGTCGACAACACTCCGCCTTTGATCGAAGGGCTTAAAACATCACTAGCAAGCTCCCAAAGTAGTCAGTTGGGTCACGCCGAAGTGCTGATGGTCCAATTTGTCGCCAAGGACACAGCGAGCAGCATCGATCGCGCCCAATACAGTCTCGACGGCGGCGATTGGACGCTTCTCGCCCCAGTTGGAAACGTCAGCGACGCCCCTGGCGAAAAATACGAATTCTCGCTGAGCAATCTCGCTTCCGGCGAACACACAATCGCCGTGCGCGCCTACGATCGCTTCGACAATGTCGGCAGCGCCAAGACGACCGTCAACGTTCCCGCCACCAAACCCTGAGCAGCAAACTTTCGGCCGAATGCTAAGTTGTTTGAGATTGGGTATAGTTTGCTGTTTCCGCTGAATTCGTTTCCTGCAAGAATCTCCGCGTCCTTTCTCTGGAGGGCAGAATGATTTCTGGCGCACACGTTATCATTTATACGAAAGACGCCCATGCGGACCGGGCATTCTTCCGCGATGTTCTCGGATTCGATTCCGTTGATGCCGGCCGTGGCTGGCTGATCTTCGCGCTTCCACCCTGCGAGGCCGCGTTCCATCCTTCCGATAAGAATGGCCAGCACGAACTCTATTTCCTGTGCGATGACCTGAAATCTGAAACGGCTGCGCTTGCGGAAAAGGGCGTCAGCTGCTCTGCGGTTCACGAAGAAAGATGGGGATCGATAACTAGGATCAAGCTGCCCGGCGGAGGCGAAATAGGCCTCTATCAACCGAAGCATCCGACGGCTCTAAGCCTCGGCTCAAAGCCAAATCGGCCAGCCAAGTAGCGGACCACAAAGGAAACCTCGAACAAAAGAGTTGAAAACTGTGGGGAACGGCTAATTTTTCTGAGGATTTGGCGCGCCATGGTCAGCGTGCCTTAGTGCGGAATTCTAGGACAGCCAGCGTTCTGGCGGGGGTGCCGAACTGAACTTCACGATTTCGGCTCCAAAGCCGATGCGGCCATCGGCGTAAGCCTCATTCTTCACATGAACGACGCGCGCGGTGCAATGCATCTCTTCGGTTTGGGTTCCTGTGACTTCGCCGGGAATGCGTATGGTCACTTCAATCGGCATGCCGACTTGCAGCGGTGCCGACGAGGCAAAATAAAAGCCGCCGCGCGAGATATTCAGGGCTTCGGTGAAATGATCGCTCTTATCAGCGGCCACACCTGTGGATCGAAATCGCAGCGGAGTGCGAAGAGTGTGACGCGCAAGTTGTCTGCGTTCTGCACCTTGCATAGTGTCCTCCTCAAGGCGAGGGAGGTAATGACGCGACCCTCGCGTCGAACGAGAAGGGGTATCTCAGCCTAGCAGACTCAGTTGCCCGGTCAAGCATCAATCCTTGGTACTAGAGGTACTTCGACTCATGGCAGCGCTGGGCCTTCGAATCGTCTTACGCACCTGCCCATCGATCGAATTGGACAAGTTGCTGGGGCTTTCGTGAGCCCAAATTCGAAGACGAACGGCAGAAAAAGGGCTTGCAAACTGGGCGAATATGCAGAAAAGTACACTCCTTCCGCTGGCTTGAATCATCCAAGGGGCATCTTTACCCAAAAGGGAGGATTCCGTGATCTTAGGCATGACGCCCTACACGTTGTTTCACGTGCTTTTGAGTCTGATCGGTATCTTCACCGGGTTCATTGCTGTATTCGGGATGATCGCCGGGAAACGCCTGGATGGCCTGACTGCGATCTTTCTGACCACCACTGCGTTAACGAGCATCACTGGCTTCTTCTTTCCGTTCCATGGCGTGACGCCCGGGATCATCGTGGGCATAGTCTCGCTCGTCATCCTGGCGGCGGCCATTCCTGCACGGTACGTGAAGCACCTCGCCGGCGCATGGCGCAAGATTTACGCGGTGACGGCTTCGATTGCGCTCTATCTCAACGTCTTTGTTTTGATCGCACAGCTCTTTATGAAGGTGCCTGCCTTGCATGCCGTGGCACCCAATGGAAATGAGCCGCCGTTCTTGATCAGCCAAGTCGTAGTAATGGCCATCTTTATCGTGCTGACGATCGCTGCAGCGATAAAGTTCCACCCGGAAGCGGTTCGCGCTTCCTGACAGATCGCATTTCCGAGGACAATTCTGCCAAGCCGTGGCGAAGTTTGCGCTACAGCTTGGTGACCGCCTTATCCAGCACTTTGGTCTGTACAAGCATTCGCAAAGCTTCTTCAATCGAATAGGGGACAGCCGTCCCCTATGCAATAATCTCCATCGTGCCGCCGCACGCACGGTGGCGGACATCTCTCAACGACGCGCAGGGAAGCTCATGAGCACAGCGCCACAAGTCGAACCCACAACTGTTCAGGAGCCCAGCTGGGACGCTATCCGGGAAGCGCACGCGCGCATCGCTCCGCGCATTCATCGCACACCCGTTCTAACTTCGCACTCGCTCAACACCATCGCGGGCGCGCAAATTTTTTTTAAGTGCGACAATTTTCAGAAAACGGGATCGTTCAAGATTCGCGGGGCGGCAAATGCGATTCTCTCGCTGAGCGACGCCGAAGCCGCGCATGGTATTGTGACACCATCGAGCGGCAACCACGGCGCGGCGGTAGCTTGTGCTGCGGCGTGGCGCGGAGTGCCAGCGTATATCGTGATGCCCAAGAATGCGCCAGCCGTGAAGTGCCGCGCCGTCGAAAGCTACGGTGGACGCATTACGTTTTCCGAGCCGACCATAACTTCCAGGCAAGAGACTTCCGCGCGCGTGCAGGCGGAAACCGGCGCGATATTGATTCATCCTTACGACAACGACCGCATCATCACCGGGCAAGCTACCGCGGCGAAGGAACTTCTCGAAGAAATTCCGGACATCGACGCTGTTTTCACGCCGGTGAGCGGCGGGGGATTGCTCAGCGGTACTTGCTTGTCCGCCAAGGCGATGCGCGCCGACATTCGCATCATTGGCTGCGAGCCCGCGCGCGCCGACGACGCCTATCGGTCGCTTACCACCGGCGTTCTGCAATCGCTCGATTCCAGTGACACGATCGCCGACGGCCTTCGTGCCTCGCTCGCGCCGAGAACATTCGCCATTTTGCGGCGTCATCTTGACCGTGTCCTGCTCGTCAGCGAGGAAGAAATTATCGCGGCAATGCGGCTCGTCTGGGAACGCATGAAAATCATCATCGAGCCGAGCAGCGCCGTGGCCATCGCCCCGCTGCTCAGGTCGGGAGCCGCAGCCGAACTCAATTTGCCCTCGCGCGCCGATGGTGGTGCGCCGAAACTCGGCGTGATCTTCTCCGGCGGCAACGTGGACTTCTCTGCCCTTCCTTTCTAAAGCCAACCTGTCTGAATGCAACGTGCCTTTTTAGAACGGAACCATAGGTGCGCCGATTTTTATATTTACTTGTATTAATCACTTTGATTAATTACAGTTAACTTCCAGTATGCACGGAGGTATGCCCCGTGGTTGTCCTCAACTTGCCTGCGGCTCTTGCGCTGCTTCTCCTCGCCACTCCAGTTCCCTTTCGAGCGCCTGCGGCCCACTCCCCGCAGGGTGAAACGACAAGCGGAATCGTGGGTCAGGTAAGCGACGTGACCGGCGCAGCGGTAGCAGGCGCAACGGTGACAGTCACGAATAAAGAGACGGGGCTGAGGCGAAGCGCGGCGACGGATGAGTCTGGCCGGTTTAACTTTCCACAACTAAAGCCTGGTACTTACAGCGTCCGGGTGGAAGCAGAAGGTTTCGAGCCGCAGAGGAACGATGAAGTGTCTGCCGGTCTGGGACAAAAGCAGACGGTCGATTTCACGATTAAGGTCGCACGGACAAAAGAGAGCATCGAGGTCACGAGTGAAGCGGCGCTTCTCAATCCCGAAAATGCGAACACCTCGACGACTCTCAATGCCCGCGCGCTGGAAGATCTGCCCAATCCCGGTGGCGATTTAACATACCCGCTGCAGTTTGCGGCAGGGGCGCTGGTGAACACGGCGGGCAGCGGCAATGATTTCGTCGGCGGTACGAATGGCTACGGTAACGTGGAATTCAACGGCTTGCCGGCGCTTTCGAACGGATACATTGTGGATGGCTTGGAAACGAACGATCCGCTGACCAATCTGAATAGCGGGCTTTCGACAAACCTCGTCCTCGGACTGAATTCGATCTCGGAAGTCACGGTTAATACGCTTTCCTATGCCGTGGATCAAGGACGATATGGTGCTGCGCAGGTCAATTACGTCACCAAGTCGGGATCGAACCTGTTTCACGGAAATCTCTATGAACTGTGGAATGGTTCGAAGTTTAACGCGGCCGACTATTTCACGAATGCGACGCTTGGAAATCACAAACCACGATCGACCGTGAATCACTTCGGAGGGAGTCTGGGCGGCCCGATTGTGCACGACAAACTGTTTTTCTTTCTTGATAGCGAGTGGGTGCGGATTGCGCTGCCGATCGTTACCGCGACGACCGTTCCCACGCCGGCATTTCAGAATTACGTCCTGCAGCGACTGCCCTTGGGTGGAACTGATCCGGTCACTGGTTTCAAGTATCTGCCCGCGCCGGAGTTAGTGCCGTTCTATCAGAAGATGTTTTCACTCTACGGAAATACAAGAGGAACGCCACTCAAAGTGCTTGGCTGTCCGTTCGATGCGGGCGGAGCTGCGCCGGCCATCGAGAATGATGGAAACGGATGCGCCAACCGCCAGAGCGTTTCGCATTCGAGTGACGATCACGAACAGGTGCAGACGGCGAGGATCGATTACAACGTGAATGAAAAAAACACCGCGTGGTTTCGCTTTCAGGCAGACACCGGAGTGCAAGCGGCCTACACCGATCCCATCAACCGCTTGTTTGACGCGGTCTCGCCGCAACCGCTCTATTCCTTTGCAGCGGGATACACGCACATTTATTCCCAGAATCTGGTGAACTATTTCAACCCGGCGTTTTCCTGGTATGAAAGTTTGTTCGGACCGAGCGATTTCCAGCAGACGCTGGCGGCGTTTCCCATCGTTCTGCAAGGCAGCGGCGCAAACGCCCCTTTCACAACGGTGGGGGGACTCGATAACACCTGGGTGCAGGGACGGCGCGCCTCGCGGTTCTTCATCAACGACAATCTAGCCTGGAACCACGGCGCGCACGAGCTGCGGTTTGGAACCAACACGCGGCTTTTTCGCCTGAATGATTACGACTTCGGCGAGGGTTCGGTCCCGACCGTGACCTATACCACGCTAGGACAATACATTTATGGAGTAGCGTCTACGGCCACCGAAACTTTCCCCACATCAGCGAACGAACCCTTTAATTTCTTAAATGTCGATCTTTACGCACAGGACACTTGGAAGGTAACAAAAAAACTGACATGGACTTTCGGCATTCGAGACACGTTTAATTCCAATCCCTTGAATCCGCATGAGCAGATTGCTCGTCTCGGCGGCGCTTTCGATTCTATCTCGCACGATGCGAACCAACCGTTGAACGACGCCATTCACACCGGGCTCGGCAACCTGTTCTCTTCGACTCCTCTTGCGATTCTGCAGCCGCGAACGGCTATCGCGTGGCAATTCGAGCCTAAATCCGTACTTCGGGCAGGCTTCGGACTCTTCAGCGATATTTTGCCAGGGAGCATCGCCGACGTGGTCGGAGCGAACCCTCCTTATGTGCAGACTTTCCAGGGAGGCCTTCTTGGCACGGTGGGAGGCGCGGCGATTGCTCCCGGAGTTCCAAAAAGTGCGGTGGACGCAACCGTGGCCGCGAATCAAACCTTCACTTCAAGATTTCCGCAAGGTCAGCTTTCCTGCGCGTCGACGCTTGCAAGTCCTGCAACGTGCCTTCCCCCGGTCAACATCACGGCTGTGCCCGATGGAAAACTCCACGCGCCGTATTTCATGGAGTGGAGCCTGGGCCTGGAACACCAGTTTGGTTCGACGGCAAGCGTCCGTGCGCAATACGTTGGCACGCGAGCGGTGAACCAGCCCTATCTCACACAAGTGAACGGCTATCAAACGGTGTGCGACGGCTGCTTTGCGCCGTTTCCTTACGAGCAACCAACCGATCCGCGATTCGCGGCAGTGACTCAATTTTCCACCGGCGCCAACAGCCACTATGACGGCTTGCAAATGACCGCGATGAAGCGCTTTGGAAAGGGCTTGATGGGGCAAATCAACTACACCTGGAGCCGCTGCATGGACACGGTATCAAACGGTGGATTTCTGCAGTTCTCCGCCGGTGGCATCCTGTCTCCTCTGCCGGGAAACTTGGTGCGAGACTACGGCCCTTGTGATTACGACATCCGGAAAAATCTTAATGCTCAATATGTGTATCAATTGACGGTGAAAGTCCGAAGCAAGACTCTTGGGTACGCGCTAAACGGATGGCAGGTCTCGGGAACCGTGTTTTGGCACAGCGGGATTCCCTTCTCCGTCTTGAGCACGCCCTATTCGGCAAATGGAAATGGCATCGTGAATGGCAGCGGGCCGCAATTCGCGAGCGTGGTTCCCGGAGTTCCGCTCTACAAGCACAACCCCATCCCGGGTGTCACGGAGCCGGGCACGGTGCAGTGGCTCAATCCGAATGCGTTTGTCTCGGCCGTTGACCCGAGCACCGGCGCGTGCTTGGCTAGCGACAGCCCCAAGAATTGTCAGTTCGGAAACTTAGGACGCAACGCTCTACGAGGACCGGATTTTACGTGGAGTGACTTCTATCTTACGAAATCGTTTCCTTTGACCGAGCGAGTAAAGCTCCGCTTCGACACGCAGTTCTTCAACCTATTCAACCATCCTAATCTTGGGCTGCCCAGCATGGTTCTGGCCGGTGTTCCGGGAAACCCTGCCACGCAGACGGGGTTTGGAGCGATTACGTACGCGACCTCTCCGCCGACTGGGTTACTCGGTGTCGGTTTGGGCGGCGATAGCACGCCGCGAATGATCGCGTTTCAATTGCACCTGGAATTTTAGAGCTGCTATCACACACTGAGATGGCTTAAGACGAACAAGAAGGAATCCAGTCTTGGAGTCTGCCAATTGCCGTTGGGAAGCGACCTCCAACTATCCTGCTTCCCTAGAAAATGAAAAGTGACCGGGCCGAGTCCACACATGTTGGAATGATTGGTTTGAATGAATATGCCGCTTGACTGGACAGGCGAACCGTCCGGAAGTCGAGTTCTCAGGACAAAGTGGCCTGCTCGCGAATTCTCCCCGCTTCGCAAGTTTGCAGCATTCAGCCAGGAGAATTGCTAGATTTGCAAGAGGAACCCGCTATGGAATCCAGCAAACATCGGCCCGCGTGGAAGAGCCTGTTAGCCTTCGCGATTATTTATTTTGTGTGGGGTTCCACATTTCTTGCGATTCGTGTTGGTGTGCGCGAGGTGCCGCCGTTTCTACTGGCGGCGATGCGCTTTCTGGTTGCAGGGCTTGCGCTTTATGGGTGGACGATGGCGAGAGGCGAACGTTCACCAAAAAGACGCGAATGGGGATCTGCCTTCTTGCTCGCTATGCTGATCTTTGTCTTCGACTATGGCTCGTTGTTCTGGGCCGAGCAGCGCGTGCCTTCGGGGATTGCCGCCGTGATGTTGGCGATGATCCCCGTATTCATGGCTCTTTCGGAGATTATTTTTCTGCGAACGCAGAAACTCACTCTGCGGCTGGCGCTGGCTCTGGTGACCGGCATCGCAGGCGTAGCGGTGCTCGTGAGCCGCTCGTTGAACCTCGGCGGGGCGCCCATCGACAGGCTGGGCGCGGTTGCGTTGATTTTTGCGTCGGTGACCTGGTCGGTCGCGTCGGTGCTCTCGCGCAAACTGCCGCTGCCGGCATCCAAAATAATGAGCTCGGGCGCGCAGATGCTAGCCGGCGGAATTTTGCTGGCGCTCGCGGCCGGCGCGCTCGGTGAATTTCGCAATTTTCATCCGTCGAGCGTTTCGCGAGGAGTCTGGTTTGCGTTGCTTTATCTAATTGTAGCGGGATCCATCATCGGTTTCACCGCGTACGTCTGGCTGATTCATCATGAGTCGCCGACAAAAGTCGGGACTTACGCGTACGTGAATCCGGTAGTGGCTGTGTTGGTTGGATATTTTCTCGGTGGCGAGGCCCTTGGCCTCCGAACGATTTTGGGAACAGTGTTTGTGCTAATCAGCGTGCTGGTGATCACCACGACGCCCGCGTCGAAACCAGTGGCGAGACTCGCCGCGGAAGAGGCCGCCTAGTGGCCCAATGAGGGAAGCATCCTGGAAAGATTTTCCATCATCCAAATAGTTAAGTGCGAAGGCCGAAAGCAAGGTTTCGGCGGGCCCCGGGTCGAGGAGAAGAGCATGAAATTCCACCCAGCAGTTTTAAAGAGGTGCGTCGTAGTGTCTCGCACAGCATGCGCGGCAGTTTTGGCGCTCTCGCTGAGCGGTATCGCTCTGGCCCAGCAACAACAGCAGCAGCCTCCGCCAAGCCAAGAGCAGCAAGCGCAACGGCCGATACAATCTACCGACCGACCGCCGCAAAGTTCTCAGCCATCGCAAACGCAGGATCAGCAAGCGCCGCCGTCTTCACAAGACGCCAATCGACCACCCGTGTCTCAGGATCAGGTCCCGCAGAATCCCCCTCAACAGGCTGGCCAAGCACCTATGCGTCCCGCCCAATACGGCAATCGACCGCCGATTTCCCAGGATCGCGTTCCGCAGAATCCTCCGAATGAGCCCAGCGAGCAGTACGGCCCGCCTCCGAGCGTGCTTACGATTCCCGCGGGGACAGTGGTTATCATGCGCATTAACGAGCCACTCTCCAGCGACCACAACCAGATCGGCGACCAGTTTACTGGCGTGCTCGAGCAGCCCATCGTTGTAAACGGGTGGGTTGTCGCTCGACGCGGCCAGACCGTTGTCGGCCAAGTGAAATCCGTGAAAAAAGCGGGACGCGTCACGGGAACTTCGCAGCTGGGCGTCGAACTCACCAATCTAACTCTCGTGGATGGAGAGCAGGCGCCTATTCTGACCGAATTGTGGAAAGCTTCCGGCGGCACTTCACATGGCGCCGACGCCACAACCATCGCTGGTGGCACAGGGCTTGGTGCAGCGATAGGCGCGGCGGCCGATTGGGGCCGGGGCGCGGCCATCGGTGCGGGAGCCGGGGCTGTGGCGAGTATTGGAGCAGTACTCTTGACCCGCGGGCGACCCACGATTCTGGAACCTGAGTCGCAGTTGACGTTCCGGCTGGTCGATCCGGTGAAGGTGGACACCTCTCATAGCCAGCAGGCGTTCTTGCCCGTCTCCCAAGAGGATTTCGGCGGTGGTGGGCGAGGTGACCGCCCGAGGCTACGCGGACCGGGCGGCAGTTACTACGGTGGTAATTATGGCGGTTACGCGCCTGCACCTTGCGGCTACGCCTATCCCTGTTACTACGCCCCAGCTTATGTGGGGGTTTATCCCGCATTTGGGTGGTGGTGGGGATCGGGATTCTATGGCCGTGGGTGGTACGGACCGCGTGGTTTTCGGCGGTTCTGATTCTCACAATGGCACACAAAAGGTTGGGGAGACGGGTGTTCTGGGGGCGGGGCGACCGTTCTTTCTTGGGGATCACCTACAGGACCAACGCAGCGCAGTGGATTACTAATTTTCTGTCAGGCGAAACAAAGAGTAGCGTTTCGGGTTAGTACTAAATTACAGCCAATCTAGCAAACAGTTGTGCGGAAGGCACGGGAACTTCACAAGCGGTCTTGCGGAACTATATCTAGGACTGGCGGATACGGAGCCAAAGGAATAAAGAACAGGAAATTCCGGTAGAGTTGTTGGGCTATGGTGTTTGCCGAAGTTTGAACGTGGAGCGGCGGTGTCGGGGAAGTCTCGGGGTGGTGCCACTTATGCAAATCGACAGCAAGTCACTCAAAAGGCTGCGAAGTGCTTATGGTAACCTCTCCTCGGGCCTCTTGGAAGAATCTGCTTTCGGGCCGGGTCGTTGCCAAAGCGCTCATTTCGGCAAGAAGCTAATCTCTTAAGAGACGGCTGCCCCCTCTGCACCGACGGAGAATCCTTGAAGTAAACATCAAATCTGCTGCGTGGACGGACCATGAAAACGAACTCGAAAACTCTTCGCAATGCGATTCTTCTCTTTGCAGCCGTACTCGCGTTTTCAGGCGGGCGCGCAAACGGCCAAGGAGTGGCGACGGCTCAATCCTTTTCGCAGCAGAAATTCGTGCCCGCAAGAGTTACCGAAGCGGTGGATGACGCGAAGACTGTGACTCTGAAGGGGAACGTACATCCCCTCGCGCGGGCGGAGTTCGACCAAGGGCCCGTGAGCGACGCGATGCCCGCGACGCGGATGCTACTATTGTTGCAGCGTAGTCCGGCCCAAGAGACCGCGCTGAGGCAATTGCTGGACCAGCAACAAGACAAGACTTCCTCGAATTATCATGCATGGCTAACGCCCCAGCAGTTCGCCACACAGTTCGGGCCGGCTGATGCAGATATTCAGGCAATCACAGGCTGGCTGCAGTCCCATGGATTTCAGAATGTAAAGGTCGGAGCCGGCCGCACCACGATTGAGTTCTCCGGAAACGCTGGACAGATACGGAACGCATTTCACACAGACATTCACCAGTTTTTGGTACACGGCGTTCAGCACATTGCAAATGTTAGCGATCCGCAGATACCGGCTGCTCTGACCCCCGTGATCTCTGGAGTGATAGGCCTCCACAACTTCCGACCGAAGTCCCAAATGCACCGGGCGACGAACTTCCAAAGTACAGAAGCTAAAGTGATCAGAACAAAGCCATCGGTCACTTTCACGGGATGCGGCCCAAGCGGAACCCAGGAGTGCTACGGGGTTGCGCCCGCCGACTTTGCGAAGATTTACAGCGTTCCCGGCACTCTCACCGGTGCGGGGGTGAACATCGCCATCGTTCAAGACTCGAACCTCAATCTCAGCGACATTCAGCAGTTCCGCACTCTCTTTAACCTGCCGAGTAACTTCACAGCCAGCAATATTATTTTCAACGGACCGGACCCAGGCGTTCTGGGCCCTGACTCGCCAACCTTTGACGAAGGGGAAGCCGTGCTGGACGTTGAATGGTCGGGCGCAGTAGCGCCGGGTGCGACCATCCAGTTGGTCGTATCCGAAGACTCAGAGACTTTCGGCGCTGCAGGCATCGACCTTTCAGCTGTCTACATAATCGACAACAATATCGCGCCAATCATGAGTGAGAGCTTTGGGGCTTGTGAGGAGGCTCTGGGATCAAGCGGCGTAAGCTTCTACGGCACCCTATGGGAACAAGCAGCATCACAAGGGATAACAGCTATTCTTTCCGCTGGGGACAGCGGTTCGGATGGCTGCGACGCAGGGTCAGGAGATTTCGCAACAAGAGGACTCGGCATCAGCGGATTGGCATCGACGCCATTTAACGTAGCGATGGGTGGAACGGATTTTCAGAACGGGGCTTCCCCTTCGGTTTACTGGAGCACAACAGGGACCGCGATAGAGTCCGCGCTATCCTACATCCCGGAAGAGCCGTGGAATAGTTCGTGCGCAGCAACGGCAACGAATGGAAGCCTCGGCACCTGCACAGCATCCATTATCAATGCGGACAGCTTAAACGAGGACGGAATTGATCTGGCAGGGGGCAGCGGGGGCGAAAGCGCCTTCGTCGCCAAGCCATCTTGGCAGACGGGTGTAACACCGGCTGGCGACACCTTTCGGGACATCCCAGACTTGTCTCTATTTTCCGCTGTGAACACAAGCAACAATGATTTCTACATTACTTGCGAGCAAGACGCGCCATCGCAAAACGGCGAGGCGTGCAGCCTGGCTGCGGGACAGAAACCAGAAATAAGCCCTGTTGGCGGGACCTCGGCTGCCGCACCGGCCTTTGCCGGTATTATGGCCCTCATCGTTCAACAACAAGGGGGAAACACCGCGGGGCGGCAAGGAAACGCGAATTTTGTGCTTTATCAACTTTTCAAAAAAGACGCCAGCAACGCAACGCTCGTCTGCCCATCGACCGCGGCCAACGTAACGACATCGTCTTGTATTTTTTACGACGTAGTTACGGGCAACAACTCAGTTGCCTGTCAGAGCGATACTACGAATTGCAGCAATAAATCCACAGCTGCGAACCAGTACGGTGTACTGGTTGACCCGAGTAATACAAACAATCCGGCTTTCTTGGCAGTACAGGGATACGACAAGGCCACGGGGCTGGGGTCGGTCAATGTGACAAATCTGGCGAAAGCTTGGAGTTCGGCGACGTTCGACTCCACGACGACAGCCATCACGACTTCGCCCACGGGCACGATTGCGCACGGCGCCACCGTGAGCTTTACAGTAAAGGTGACTTCGACTTCGGGAACACCGACGGGAAACGTCTCGCTAATCGCCTCACCGCCTGGAAGTGCGCCCACCTCAATCGGCCCATTTACAAACACAACGACCTCGACGTTCGCACTGAGCGGGGGAACAGCTACCATCACGACAAATCTGTTGCCAGGGTACGTGGTCGGAGGAGTGCCAACAGCCTATCCAGTGGTAGCCCAGTACGCGGGTGACGGCACATTTGGCGCCGGAACGTCCGTTCCCGTTAACGTGACCGTTGGCCAAGAGGGTAGCGCGACGGCCATTACTCTTGTCGGTGGCGCAACAGCAACCTCCGTGGTTTACGGGTCTTCGTACATTACGAGGGTGGACGTAGTCGGCACGGGAACAAATAGTGGCAGCCAGGAATGCTCCGCGACCTTTACCATTCCCTGCCCCACCGGCAGCATTAGCCTGACGGACAACGGCACTAACCTGAATGACTTCCAGAACACCCAGACGGGGACGTCTTCCAACACAGCAAATTTGCTGAATGACTTCGGATTCCTTGAGGATCAACTGGTCCAGCTTCCAGGGGGCTCGAACAGCCTCGTCGCCAAATATAGCGGCGACTCCAGCTATACAACGAGCACGTCACCGGCGCTCGTCGTCACGGTAACGCCTGCGACAACGGCTGCGAGCGTGACGGCAAGCGCCACGTCGGCCACGACCGTGACGCCCGTGACCTTGACTGCATTGATAGCCACGCAAAGCAGCGGAGCCGGGCCTACGGGAACAGTTACGTTTTCAGCGAACGGCAGTTCTATCGGTACTGCAAATGCTGTTCCGACGGCAGCAGCTGGTCTCAACACCACAACGCCGGTGGCAGCGTTCAGCACCGCAACGCTCTCGCACACCTTTGCAACTACCGGGACATATAGCATCTCCGTCAGCTACGCCACTGGCGATCTCAACTACTCGAATTCCAGCTCCTCCGGAACCGGAAACTTTTCCCTTACCATAACGCAGGGGACGACAGGAAATTTCGCGGTAAGTTATGCACCCGCCAGCCTTACCTTGTCATCAGCAACGGGCGCCAGCCAAAGTACGATGGTCACCGTAACGCCGAGCGGCGGATTCACGGGAATGGTGGGGGTGACCGCGTCAACGTCGGTGCCGGGTGTGACATGCACACCGTCTCCGTTGAACATCAATGTGACCGGCGCGACCGCTGTCACCGGGCAGTTGAGCTGTTCCGTGCTGGCCACATCAACCACCCTGACGGCTTCCAATGCTTCGCAGGATCGAATGCTACGGGCAAAGACGACTCCTCCTTCAAAGGGAGACAAAGGATGGTGGACGCTGAGCGCGGGCTCAGGCTTCGCGGCGCTATTCCTGATGTTCCTCCCGGGCGGACGTAAACGGTATCGCGCAGCGCTTGGCCTGGGTCTCGTTTGCATACTCAGCTTTACGCTGGGATGCGGAGGGGGATACTCACCTCCGCCACCTCCGCCGCCGACGTCCACGGTTACGAAATTAACGGTAACCAACGCGAAGGTTGCCTCTGGGAACGCGTTCTCGTTCAGCGTGTCTGTAACCGGCGGTACTCCCACCGGGCAAGTCCAGCTTTTCGACGGCTCGACCATGATCGGTACAGCTGCAACGGTCGCGGGCGGAACTGCGGCACCCACCGCACCAGCATTGGCCGTGGGCACACATGCGATCAGCGCTCACTATCTCGGCGACGCAAACACAGCAGCCTCAGCAAGTGGTGCGATCAACATGACCGTCACGGGCACCACGACGGTGGCGATCACGACTAGTCCGGCTGCTACGCCGGCCGCGCCAGCGCTAAGCGTCACTATCAACTAACGACCACTCAACCCTTGCGACCGAGCGGCCCCGAGTTTTCGGGGCCGCTCTTTTTTTGGGTAGGGACACAGCGTCTGGAAAGATGGGGAGTCCCGAGAAAAAAACAGAATGGTAGCTTAGGAGTTTCGGCGTCGCTTGCGTTCACGAATTCTTCGAGAGGTCAGTTGATCGCAGGTGGAAAGAAAATCCCCCAAAAATTCGGGGATGGCGACGTGAACTCCACGGGAACCAGGGAGCCTTCATGGCTCATCTGCGGCGGACGCACGACCTTAGCTTCAATCTTGCTTTGCGCCTTGGGATTTTCGATAGTGACCACGGTGCCTTCGCCGAGTCCTTCTGGAAGAATCAGCATAGCGCCGCTGGCACTTACGGTATGCGTGTGGCCTTCGAGAGTGTTCTCTTTGCCGGCGACCTGCACGACAACTCGTATCCTCAGCAGCGCGCGCTGGGCGCGGCGCCGCTCTTCTGCTGTGGGCGGACGCGTGGCAACAACCCTGCCAGGGGTTTGGGCCGGTTTAGCATTTGGTTGAGGTTTTATCACAGCTCAAGCCCCCAAAAATCCATCTCCGGCGCGACGAGTTCGACGCCGTACTCCCAGCCATCCGGGCGCGGAACCCCACGCCAGACCACGACGGCCGCATTACTGGTATCCGTGGCGAGATTTGTTAGCGCGAGGCGGTGTTCCAGCTGAAGTTCCTGCTCCAGAACAACCATGCAGCCGTAAGGGTTAACGACACGCGTGTGAGCTTCCACCTTGAAGCGCTTTCCGGCGTCACCATCCCACTCCAGGCGGACAGGAACGCGGGAGTTCATTCTGCGGCCACGGCGCTTGTCACCGTGGCGTTCGCCTAACGTCTTGGTCTCACGCGTCTTAACGGACATTTTTGCCTCTGGAAGCCATGCTAAAGTTGAGGGGAAAAACGGTCAATGGTACGGTCGAGTGAGGGCGCACGAAAGGATAGCTGTCCGAAAGGACAGGGTTGGCACAACCGGACAGGCGAGCATTGAGAAACCTAATTGTGAACGCGGATGACCTGGGTTGGACGGAGGGCGTCAATCGGGGCATCGCCGAGGCCCACCGCAACGGCATCGTGACGAGCGCTTCCCTGCTCGCCAACGGCGCGGCGTTTGCCTCTGGCGTGGAACTGGCGCGGACAACGCCGGCGCTCGGTGTGGGCGTCCATTTGAATTTGAGCGACGGCGAACCAGTGGCGGAACGGGAGTTGGTGACTTCGCTGCTGAACGATCGCGGCGAACTCGAGGCCAAACCGGAGAGTCTGCTGCTAAGGCTGGCGCGGCGGAGCGTGTTGCTCGAGCAAGTGGAATTCGAATGGGACGCACAGATACAGAAAGTGCGCGATGTTGGAATCGAGCCGACGCACCTCGATGGTCATCGCCACGTGCATATGCTTCCGGGCTTGTTCGAGATTGTTTTGCGGCTGGCCAAAAAGCACGGAATTGCCGCGGTGCGGATCTCGCATGAAGAGTCGAGTTTGCGCGCGGCGCTTTCGTCGGGAGCGAAACAAAAAGGTACGGTGGTGATGAGGCAGGGCGTGCAAGCGCGTGGACTGAAAATGCTGGCACGGGATGCCCACGAACAAGCCGAACGCGCTGGCATCGCTGCCGCGGATTATTTTTGCGGAATCGCGCAAACGGGGGAGCTGACGCGCGAAGGCATCGTGCGGCTGCTGGAAATTCTTCCCGAGGGCACGACCGAATTGATGTGCCACCCGGGTTATGTGGACGCGGACCTGGCAAGATCGGCGACGCGCCTGCAAGGTTCTCGTCAGACTGAAGTGGACATATTGACGAACACGGAAATACGAAATCTTGTCGCATCGCAGGGGATTCGGCTGATAGACTATGGATTCGCGGCCCAAGAAGCCTGAGGAAAGCCCAGAATTGAAAGCATGAAGAACGATCCTCCTATCCGATACTCGATCGTCGTTCCGTTTTACAACGAACAAGAAAATATTCCACCACTCTATGTGAAGCTTACGGAAGTGATGGATGCGATTGGCGAGCGCTATGAACTGGTGTTTGTGGATGACGGCAGCAAGGACAAAACCTTCAAGGTGCTGTCCGATATTTATGAACATGATCCGCGCGTGAATGTAGTGCAGCTGCGCCGGAATTTCGGTCAGGCCCCGGCGTTGAAAGCCGGATTCGACTTTGCCCGCGGCGAAATCATCATTTCGATGGACGGAGATTTGCAGCACGACCCGGACGAGATTCCGCGCTTCCTGGAAAAAATTGAAGAAGGCTACGACCTGGTGAGCGGCTGGCGCGTTTCGCGCACGGATCACTGGCTAACGAGGCAGCTGCCGAGCCGGATTGCCAACCGAATGATGGCGAAGTTGTCCGGGGTGGACCTGCACGATTTTGGGACAACCTTCAAAGCCTACCGTCGCGAAGTCTTGTCCGAGATTCATTTGTACGGCGAGCTACACCGCTTCATTCCTGCGCTGGCGAGCTGGGCGGGAGCGTCAGTAGCAGAAGTGCCCATCTCAAACATTGCGCGGAAAAACGGCGAGTCGAATTACGGGATATCGCGAACCGTGCGTGTCCTGCTGGATTTGATGAGCGTGAAGTTCTTGCTGGATTATTCAACCAAGCCGCTGCAATTTTTTGGTCTGCTGGGATTGGCGTGCTTGAGCGGCGGCGCCGGCATTGGATTGTGGATATTCCTTCGCAAAGCAATTTTGAATGAAGGCCTGCTGGCGAATCACGGGCCGTTGATGCTGCTAGGAATGGCTTTGGTGATGGGCGGCATTCAATTTATCGCCACGGGCTTGATCGGCGAGATGCTGGCGCGTACCTACTACGAATCGCAGAATAAGCCGGTCTATAGTGTGCGCGAGTTTCGCAGCCGGCGGGAAGCGATGGCTGGGCGCGATGAGCCTCCGCGCACCGCGGGAGCTGGCGGCTGGTAGCTGGACCGAAATTGCGCGCAACATCCAACGATCCTCTCGAAAACATGAAAAACGAAGCAGTGGCCGAGGCCGCGGGCGAGCCTGTTTCCTCGCCTCTTTTTGCACTTTCCAAGCGCACACTATTGTTCCTGCTGGGCATCGTGGTGTTTTGGGGATTGATTTACATTCCCGGGCTGGCGTCGCCGCCGATGATGGACGACGTGGATTCAGAGCACGCGCAGATTTCAGTAGAAATGTTGCAGCGGCACGATTACGTGACCATGTACGTGAATGGCGTGCGCTATCTCGAGAAGGCGCCGCTTCCCTACTGGATCATGGCGGGTATTTATTCGGTTCTGGGCGTGTCGGAATTTTCCGCTCGATTGGAGCTGACGCTCTTTGCGCTGCTCACGTTCCTCGCCGTGTTCCTCCTGGGACGCGAAATCGCGGGCGAAGAAGCGGGCTTCTACGCCGCCATCGCGCTGGAGACGGCAATTGGTCCCTACATTTACACGCGATTCATTATCCCGGACATGATGGTCTGCTTTTGGCTGACGGCGACTGTGTATCTGTTTTGGCGGACCTTGGAAGGCCCGCAGCCCTCGCGGCTATTGTGCTGGTCCATTGGTGCGGTCACTGCGTTGGACGTACTGACAAAAGGGCTCATCGGGCTGGCGTTTCCGATGGGGATTATTGGCGCCTATTTACTGCTCACGCGAAATTGGCGGCACCTGGTGAAAATGAGGCTGGCGTCGACGGCCGTGGTGTTTCTGGCGGTAGCGGCGCCGTGGCACGTTCTGGCGACGCTGCGCAATCCGCCTGTGGGAGAAGCCAAAGGTTTTTTTTGGTTCTACTTTATTAACGATCAGATCTATCGCTACCTGAATCTGCGCGTGCCGCGCGATTACGACAAAGTGCCGCTGTTAATCTTCTGGGGATTGCTTCTGGTTTGGACCTTTCCCTGGACTATTTATGTAGTGAAGAGTCTGAAGCAAGTACCGTTGCGAATGCGCGATTGGGGAAACGAGCAGGACAGGACGTCACGAGCGGCGCTCTTGATGGCCGTGTGGGCGGCGTTCGTACTCGTCTTTTTCAGTTTTTCAACGCGCCAGGAATATTACGTCCTGCCGGCTTTGCCGGCTTTTGCCGTCCTTTGCGGCATGTGGCTAAGACGGGAAGCGGCATCGGCGCCAGACAGCGCTGTGCGGCGGAGTGCAGCTCGGGGCGCAACCATCTTCTTGGTAGTGGGCGTGATTGCATTTGTAGCGGCTACCTGGATCGCGGCGGTGTCGCCGGCCGTCCCGCCAGGCGCGGACTTCGGTGAACTGCTGCGTAGAGCGCAGAGCATGTATAAGATGTCGATGGGCCATCTCTTTGACCTCACGCCACAAGCGATGGGCTTCTTTCGCTGGCCTCTGGTTTTGACAGGCGTGAGTTTTCTGGCTGGAAGCGTCTTGCACTGGATTTTCCGCAGACGCGGCGCCTCCATGAAAGCAAATCTGGCGCTGGCATCGATGATGGTGGTTCTGTTTTATGCGGTGCATTTGGCGTTGGGAACGTTTTCTTCTGTGCTGGGGTCGAAGCCTCTGGCATTGGCCATACAGCGCAACTATGAGCCCGGAGATATCATTGTCGTGAACGGCCAGTATTCGCGAGGGTCGAGCATCCTGTTCTATACCGGCGTTCGGATGCACATGCTGAACGGTTTGATCAATGACCTCTGGTTTGGTTCTTTGTTTCCGGATTGTCCCAAGGTGTTTGAAGATGACGCTTCGTTCGCGCGCCTTTGGCTCGGCCCTGGCCGCGTATTTTTGTTCGTTCCGAATGACAGGAACATCGAGAACCTGAAGAGCCTGGGCGCGCCCTATTATCTTATTGCGAGGGCAGGCGGGAAGAGCGTCTACAGCAACCGGCCCGTGGCGAGCGCAGCGTCGAATTAAGCTCCAAAAGTTTTTATTGTGGCGATACCCTTGTTTCAGGGAGGTTTGTGTGAACCGGGAACAGATTTACGCAATTATGGGCGGCGACGGAACGCTCGACTACGAAGTCTACCTGAGCACGAAAACGCTGCTCTCCTGCCAGCTCGATTACGACAAGCTCTGCAACGCCGACGAAATGCAATTCCAGATCGTCCACCAGATCGAAGAGCTCTGGATGAAGTTGATGGCCTACACGCTACTGGATATCGACGAATATTTACAGCAAGAGAACACGAACCGCGTGATCACATTGTTTCGTCGCGTGCATACGGCGCAGAGGCTGATGATTCAGCAACTGGCGCTGCTCGAAACGATGTCACCCAAGGACTATCAGGAGATTCGCAAGAAATTGGGAAATGGGAGCGGCCAGGAATCGCCGGGCTTTCGTGTGCTCCTGAAGATGTACCAGCCGATCTGGAATTCCTTCAAAGCGAATTATTTGGACAAGCACGGGCTGACCATCGAAAAAATCTACGATTCGCAGTACAACCACGGCGACGCCTACATGGTCGCCGAAGAACTAGCCGAATTCGACGAGCTGTTTCAGAAATTCCGCTTCGAGCACATGCAGCTGATTTACCGCACCATCGGTTTTGGATCGAAGTCGCTGAAGGGCCGCCCCGTTGAGATTCTTGAGGACGGCATGCGTCACAAATTTTTCCCCGAGCTTTGGGAAATTCGCGGCCAGATGACGGATCGCTGGGGCGGAGAGTATGGTGTGAAGCGGGATTCGTTGGGCGGGCACGACTGAAGTGAAGAAGGGCACGATGTGTCGTGTCCCTACGCCATGGAGAGGGCCCCTACCGACTCGGGGCTAGCCCGCGATAATGGCTGCGAAAGAAGATTAACGGCTCCCCAGGAAATAAATCGGCGCTCTGAACCTCACCAAGAAAAATAGTGTGGTCGCCCGCAATGTAGGAGGCGACAGTTCGGCAAACGATCTGCGCGATAGTCTCTTCGAGGAGCGGGATGCCCGCCTGTGTCCAGCGATAGCGAATTCCGAGCCTCGCCTCAGCCTCCGCCGATTGTTCAGATTGCGCAAAATACACGGAAACTTGCTGTTGGCTTTCCTTCAAGACGCTGACGCCGAAATACTTGCTTTGTTTCAGAAGCGGCAGAAGATGGCTGCGTTGGTCCACACAGACGAGAGTTAAGAAAGGATCGAGAGAGACGGAAGTGAAAGAGTTAGCGGTCATCCCATAAGCCGCGCCGGGGCTGCGGGGAGCAGTGATCACGGTGACCCCTGTAGCAAATTGGCTGAGCGCGTGGCGAAAGTCTGTCGCAGTGAGAGGAGTCGATGTCATATTCGAATTTCAGAAGATACCATACTGCGAGGTGCGTTGCGAAAAGCACATGGCTGTACTTTAGGCACTTCACTTGATTGGCGCAGTCGCGAAGACTTAGAGGGAGCACTGCTACAGAAAAATCGGGATGCAGCAGAATCGAGACTCTACTCTTCCTCTTTTCCTTTGGATTCCTTGTACTCCTGACCAGAGTTCTTTCCCTCCCGCTTAACCAATGGAACTGATCCCGGTGGCAATCCCAAAACGAGCGTGTTCCCGCCAGTATCAGCGAACGCTTGCAAGGCCCGAAGCTGAAGCAGGTTTGGATTGTCGTCCATCATTCTGGCAGCGTTGGCGAGACTGCGGAGTGCCGCGGTCTCTCCACGAGCCTTTTCCAGCGCTGCTTGCCCCTCTTTTTGAGCCTTCACAACCTGGGCGAAGGCCCTCTTCATTTCGCCCGGAAACATTATGTCCTTGATGTCTGCGGACATCAGTTTTAGTCCATATTCTGTTGCCTTGCCGGAAGTCAGCTCCGTCAGTTTGGCGCTAAATCCCGCGCGATTCTCCATGAGCGCATCAATCTTTTCCTTGCCCACAATCTCTCTTACGGCCATCTGAAGCGTCAGGTACAGGCTATTCTGAAAGCTAGTGTTCCTGTTGATCGCAACGTGCGGGTCGGCAACCTGAAATTCGGCTGCAAGGCTGATTTTCAAAGTGACCCCGTCTGCGCTGAGAACATCCTGTCCCGGAATGGTCACGAATTGCGGACGAATATCGACGTGCAGTATGGAGGAGAATTTCGCGAGAATCCAATATTGTCCCGGATTTAATGTCGCCACGTAACGGCCATTTGTGTACTTCAATCCTTTCTGGTACTCGTAAACGATGATCCGCCTTACAGGAAATACTTTCGCGGTCACCAAGAGCGCAACGGCTACCCCTGCCACAACCCAAAGCAATTCAGCCATTGATTGAGAGCCTCCAGAATCCTGCTTGGTGAGACCACCAAGGTCCAGCGGGGGTCTAAACCCACAGAGCCAGGCCCCGATTTACCCGAGGGCCGGTCCCACCGCGCAGGGGATTTGTGGTGACCTTTCACAGTCTGGAATCGAACCAGTGCCGGAGGTTGATAGCAGAGCAAGACTGAGATTCAATCTGGCTGCGGAACCCGCCGACGAATCTCTTTATATCAGTTCTCCAAGCAGATTGTCGAAAGTTTTGGGCATGTCCGGTTTACATTAATTCTCAATAAACTCAGGGCTTGATAACCGGCGCATCGCGCGTGATGAGAGGCATGTGGCGATAGGATGACGGCGAGCAATTCTTATAGAGCAAGTAGCGCGCGGGCTAGTTTCCGTTTATCCGAGCGCGTTTTCATGACTGTTGGGAGTACGTCTACTTTCATATCGAGCGCGCGAATCGCAGCCTCCTGATGCGCGTCGCGACGGACAGCTATTGAAAACGGGGGCGAGGTAAACTACGCTCCCATCGTTGGCGTGGTTTGTGTCACAAGCGGGTGTGAACTGTTCTGCAAGGCAGAAGCGCTTCAGGAGGAATTCATGCAACTGGGCCGAGGGAAAATCGCTCGCGCGTCAAGCGGATTACTGTTGGCGGCGGCGATGTTGGTGGCGTGTTTGTGCGCATCTGCGCAGACACCTTCGGCGCTCCCCGGCGCTACGCAACCCACCATCCTCTACGGTGCTGCTTATTACAACGAATACATGCCGGCAGACCTGCAGCCCGGCCGTCTCGAAAAAGATGTCGCGCTAATGAAGTCTGCGGGCATAACCGTCGTCCGCATGGGCGAATCTACATGGAGTTTGTGGGAGCCGAGCGACGGACACTTTGAGTATGCCTGGATGGATCGCATCGTTGATGCAATGGGCAAAGCTGGAATCAAAGTAATTATGGGCACGCCGACCTACTCGATGCCGACATGGATGGCGCACGCGCATCCGGAAATTCTAGCGCGGCCACTCGGCGACGGTTACGTTGGCTATGGCATGCGCCAGAACATGGATTTCGATAATCCCAAGTATCGCTTCTACGCCGAGCGTGTCATCACAAATCTCGTGAGCCATTACAAAGACAATCCCGCGGTAATCGGCTGGCAGATCGACAACGAAACCAGCGGCTACGGCGCCTCGAATCTCGACGTGTTCACTGGATTCGTCGAGCATCTCAAGAAAAAGTTTGGAACCACCGACGCGCTGAATAAGGCCTGGTTCCTCAACTACTGGGGTCAAGACGTGAACGACTGGGCCGACATGCCCACGCGCGACAATGCCACCAGCACCAGTTACAAACTCGAATGGAGCCGTTGGCAAGAGATGCGTGTGGCAAATTTTCTTGGATGGCAGGCCGCGCTCGTCCGCAAGTATCGACGGCCCGACCAGTTTGTCACCCACGATTTCGGCGGAATGATGGGCGGCGGAACCGACGAACCCACAGTCGCCGCTGCTCTCGACACTGTCGCCAACAATCCCTATCACGGCACACAAGATCACATGGATGGCGCGTGGCAGGCACTGCAGGGAGATTTTTCGCGCTCGCTTAAGCACAGCAACTTTCTCGTCACCGAAACGAATGCGCAAACGCTTGGCTGGGATTCCGCGGGGCAGTTTCCGCCTTACGACGGGCAATTGCGCCTAGACGTTTACACGCACGTATCGAGCGGCGCCAACATGGTCGAGTATTGGCATTGGCACTCGATTCACGCCGGCCAGGAGACCTACTGGAAAGGCGTGCTGAGCCACGATCTCGAGCCGAATCGCGCTTACGCCGAAGTCAGCCGCGTCGCTCACGAACTCCAAAAGATTGGCCCCGAACTGGCCAACATGAGAATCCACAACGACGTCGCGATTCTTTACAGCGTAGATTCCTTGCACGCCCTCAGCTTCATGCCCTACGAGAGAATGCCGGAAACCGGCTGGACACCGGGCAGAGCAACGCACGGTTATAGTGCGATTCTCGCGCAGCTGCACAAGTCCCTCTATTTCAGCAATGTGGGCAGCGATATCGTTTTTTCCGGCGTGACCGCCGCGGAACTCGCACAGTACAAGCTGCTCATCGTTCCCTCCCTTTACGTCGCGGACGATGCCCTTCTGAAGAAAATCTCCGACTACGTTCAAAACGGCGGCCACGTGCTGATGACCTTCAAGAGCGGCTTCGCAAATGAGAACTCCGCCGTTCGCTGGGAGATGGCACCTGGACCGTTGCGAAAAGCGGCAGGATTTACGTATCAGGAGTTCTCAAATTTGGAAAAGCCGCTAGCGCTGAAAGGCGACCCATTTCACGTAGCCGAAGAAAACAAAGTCAGCACCTGGGCTGAATTTCTCCAGTTGGAGACGGCGAGGCCGCTCGCGTATTACGAACATCCCTTCTTCGGACGCTGGCCAGCGGTGACGACGAATAGTTTCGGCTCGGGAACGCTCACCTATGAAGGCACGGTTTTGTCCGACAAACTCCAACAAGCAATCGTACTGGCTGCGTTGCGCGATTCAGGCCTTGCCGGTCCCGACCAGCAACTACCTGCGAGCGTCCGCATCAAAAATGGAGTCAGCCAGGACGGCCGTAAACTCCACTACTATCTCAACTATTCCAGCTCGCCAGCCGCGGTAGTCTATTCTTACGCCGCAGGCACTGATCTGTTGACCGGTCAATCCTTCCCGCAAGGCCAGCAGGCAACGATCGCGCCGTGGGACCTGATCATCGTGAAAGAGAATTCTCGAGATCACTAAAGAACGGTCCCAAATGAAGTGCGAGAGGAATTTGCTAGAGAGCGAGGAGAGCGCGGGCTAGTTTGCGTTTATCTGCTTGCGTTTTCATTACTGTGGGAAGGACCGCGACTTTCATACCTAGCGCACGAATGGCAGCTTCCTGAGACGCATCGCGGCGGTCGATCACAAACGTCCCAGTGAAATCAGCGTAGAGCTTGGCGACGGCGGAGGCGGAAGAACCGCACCCGAGTTGGATCAGCATTTTGTCGCTCGGACCCTTCAAAGATTTTCCGCCGACGATGGGACAGACGGCAATGACGCTTTCTTTGCGCGCACGCAGCTGTTCGCGCACGCGCGGCACCGCCAGTATCGGCCCGATGCTGATCAGCGGATTGCTAGGGCAGATGATCACGCGATCAGCGTCGCAAATAGCTTCAAGGACGCCGGGAGCCGCGTGCGCGTGTTTTATTCCGGCAAAGTGTATGCCGCGGATCCCCGGCTCGGTGCGATGCTTGATGAGATATTCCTGGAAGTGCATGTTGCCGTCGCGCGTTTCTATGATGGTAGGAATGGGTTGGTCGGACATGGGCAGAATGCGCGACTTCACGCCGAGGGCGTGCCGGATGGATTCGGCGGCCTGTGAGAGCGTTTTGCCGTGGGCCAGCAACTCGGTGCGATGAATATGAGTCGCCAAGTCGCGGTCGCCGAGATTAAACCAAATTTCACGGCCATAAATGCCCAGCCTCTTAAGAAAATGAAAAGTTTCGCCGCGCATGCCCCAGCCTGTGGCGGGATTGACGACGCCAGCGAGTGTGTACGTGACAATGTCGAGGTCGGGAGAGATTTTCAGCCCATGCAGGACAATGTCATCCCCGGTGTTGACGATCACCGTGAGGGCGTGCGGATCCATCGCGCAATATAGACCGAGAAGCAGCTTCGATGCGCCTATTCCACCGGCGAGAGCGGTGATCGTGAGTTTTTTTGCGGGGCACATGGAGAGATAAGGATGCTGGGCCGTGGAGATTCGCGCAAGCGGAAATCGCTGAGGCGTGAGCAGAAAACTAAACTGGGCGTGGGTCCAGTGCGCTAACGAAAGAGGTCCTCGGTAGCGGGGCGAATGATGCGTGCGGCGGGGTCATGCAAGAAACGATGGCGATAGCCTCGAATGACGACGATTGGCGTGCCTGCGGATTTGTCCATGAGCAACCCGGCGGCAGCGGCAAGCTCATCCGCAACAGCGAGGACCGTCGCGCGCAGAACTTTGCGATGGCGATCGCGTGTTCCGCGAAGATCAACCAAAGCGGGTACGCCGCACGCGCCTATGGCCACATTGATGAGGCCCAAACGCCAAGGGCGGCCAAACGTGTCACTAATAACGACGGCGACGCACTTCCGGGTTTGCTTCCGCAGGGCGGTGGACAGACGCTGAGCGGAACGGTCGGGATTTTTTGGCAAGAGCGTGACGAAATCCCGTCCGCGCACATTCGAATGATCGACGCCAGCATTCGCACAAACGAAACCGTGATGCGTTTCGACAATGAGCACGCGATCGGAGCGCACGATACGGCGCGATTCGCGCAGCACGACTTCGATGAACCGCGAATCACCCGAAAGTTTTTTTGCTAATGCTATAGCTTGAGACGAGGGGTGAATCGAGGACAAGCGGACGGTGCGCCCTTCCGCTTTTGATATGACTTTTTGAGCCACCACTAGAATGTCGCCATCCTCGAAAGCGATTTTCGCGCGGCGAGCAGCAAGAGCTGTGAGTTTGGCCAGGTCATGGCCCTTGCGAATCTCCGGGAGGCCGGGAACAACGAAACACGAAATAGACGGCGAAACCCGCGACGCTCTTCTTGACTTGGGCGGACGTGGAGATTTGTTTGCCATGCTAGGGAGCAAGAATCTTACGCGAGATGGCCTAAGGATTTCACACCGAAGCTGAAACTAAGCCACGCAAATGGCACGGGCGGAACACCTGCCGTTTGGCAAGCGCCCCGCCCGAAAGCCGCATTCGAAAGCGGCTACTGCTTGTCTTTCTTCGGAGGCTTATCTTCCTTTGCAGGTTTGGCGGGCGGTTTTGGTGCGGCCTTCTTCTCCGCCTGTTGTTGCTGCTTGAGTTTCGCCTCCTCGGCGTCGTGTTTTTTCTCGAGGTCTTCGAGCTGCTGCTGGTGCTGCTGATTGAGCTGTTGCTGCGTTTTTTCGTCAGCAGCCTTCTTGGCGAGATCAGCACGATCCGCTTGTTGTTGCTGCTCCACCTTTTGGCGCTCCTGGTCCTGCTGGCTGCGCAGATCCTGGATTTGCTGTTGATGCTTCTGGTCGAGCTGCGGATTTGCGTTGGTGGCGCTGACCGGCGCGTTGGGCTGCGCTGACGGCGGACGATTCGGATTGTTGACGGGCGGCGTAACCGTCTTGTTGGCGGCGTTCACGGGCGCGACGGGGTGATTCGGACTAGGCTGAATTCCCTTGACTTGAACGGCCTGTGGTTTAGCGGGCGGAGCGATTTTGATGTTGGGGCGAGCTTGTGCCGTCTCGGGCTGAAGCTGCCGGGTCTCTGACATAGCCAGAGGCCTCCCGCCATTGGCCTGAATCGCTTGCTGCTGCTTGGCAAATGTCGGAGGTGGCGGAGGAGGAGTCACCTTCGCAACTACGGCGCGGGTCTGCAGTGCCGCTGGAGGATGTGCGGTCGCGGTAGCTCCAGCGCCGAGAACTGCCTGCCGCGAAGGCGCGACAGTCGGCGTGGTAGCAACAACTGGAGCGGAGGCCACTTCCCTTGCGTCAAAGGTCACCGAGTTTCTGGAAACAGATTGAGCAGATGTGAATGCCTGAGGGCTCGTGACGGACACGGCTCCCGTGACGCGCTGATTGACGTACGTCACGTTGGTGACAGTGGTCCTGTTCACCACGGTGGTGTTGTAATAGTTGTTCACGACGGTGGTGTTCACCGTTGTGTTTGTAATGTTGACGTTGTTCACGTATGCCCGGCTGACGTGATAGGACGGGACGTACACTTCCCGCGGGCCGAGCGGAAACCATCCAACGTTGACGCCGGCGGCAAAGCCTCCGCCGACTCCTACGCCAATAGCGAAGTGCGGGCCACCAACCCACGCAACGAGAGCGGGCGCATAAACGGGCCGAACATAAGCCACGCCGACAACCACCGCGGCGGGCCGGGCAGGAACCCAACCCCAAACGCCGCCAACCGTTACCCAACGTCCGTAGTGAAATGGCGCGAAGCCCCAAGGCGCATCATCAACCCAGGTGTAGCCCCAAGGCGCGATATAAGCCCAATGGCCGTAGTGATACGGAGCCCAGCCGACGACCGCAACGTGCGGGAACCAGATGGTGCCGTAGTCCGGAGTGGCTCGCCAGCCGCCATATTCGTCGAGGTCTTCGTAGCCGATGACGTCGTTCGAAACGTAGCGAGCAGAAACAGAATTATCGATGCGTGCGTCGCGCTCGGCGCACCAGTTGTCAAAATCGTCGCTGGAGCTGTCCCAGCTTTCGACGTCGGCGTCGATTTGGTCGGTGCCATTGAATGTGCCGACTTCCTGAGGATGAATGGTGTAAGCGGAACCTCCGCCCGTAACTTCACCCTGGCCATCGCGAACAAGGACGACAGTGGCGTCGCCGGCTTCGTTGACATTGACCTTGTAATTGCCTGGACGAAGAAGCGTGAACGCCAAATTCGGAGTGTCGACTTCAAAGGTTTCGTCATCGGCGAGCCGGCGAACACGAATGTTCAACGTGCCTTCGGTCAGACGAACCTGAGTCATGTTGTCGGTCAGATTCAAGAAAGAAAACCCGGTGTCGCTGCCGAGACGGATCGATGCTGACCCGAGGTGCAGCTCCGAAAACGAATCGTTGTCATTCCAGAGCTTGTCGCCCGTGGTCAGTGGGCGATTCACGACCGCCGAAACCCAGTCTTCGGTTCCAGCAGGTTCAAAGGAAACTGTCCCCCGAACAAACCCAAGGCGTGCGACGCGGCCCGGTGGATCGTCATCGTCGGCGGCGGCGCGTTGCGGGATTAGGCAAGCCATGGCCAGCGCGAGGCTGAACAGGCTCACCAAGTGAAGCGTGTCTCTTTTCATCTGAGGTTTCCTCTCTCCTGATATACCAGGGCCGAAGTTGGCCCCTCATTGCGTGGAATTGCGTGATTCAAATCCGTACCCTTCGAGTGCTGGTCTCAAGGGATACGGCCCCATTTCGTAATTTAAACAGTAACACCCCCGGGCGAAATGCACCGGAAAGGCCCCATTGCTTTGTCGAACTTAGAACTGGCCGGACTGGAACTATTCATTTAACCCACGAACGCGAAGAGAGTTGTGGAACCGCGCCCTCGATTGCCTGGGGAAGAAAGCATCAAGAAAGCAAAAGGCCGGCTTCCTTCGAAGGAGGCCGGCCTTTGCGAAATGTGCTGATTTTAGCGATGACCGTGAGAACCGCCGCCACCGCCACCATGCGGAGCGCCACCACCACCGCCGTGGGGAGCTGCTCCACCGCTGCTGGCGTGGGGTGCAGAGCCGCCGCCATAGCTGCGGCTCGGAGCCGAGTACGTGCGGCTAGGCGCCGTGTTCGTGCGCGTTTGCGGCGTATAACCGCGATTGCTGGTTGCCGCGTTTCCGTTTCCTTGTGGCGTGTATGAGCGGCTACCGCCAGCATTGGCGCTGCCGTTAGAGGCGCCCGCACCGGCCCACGGGGGTCGATTATTCGCGCGCGTGGACATCGTGTTGTTGGAAGAATTGTTGGAGCTGCCGAAGCCATTCGGAGCCTGGCCACGATCAGTCGTGTTCCCTTGCGCGCTCCAAGAGCGCGAGTTGTTCGCGCCTGCAGATGGTGGACGGCTCTGCGACCGATTGTTCTGCTGCGAAGCAGTTCCGCCGTAGTTTGCTCGTCCAGCGCTTAATCCGTTCGTGTTCATGGTATGCACGGGAATGTTAGAAGCACCAGCGCCAGGCGTGGTGCGAGCCATGACGGAGCGGTTCTCCACCGAACTTGGCGGACGGCTGACATTGCCTCTAGCACTGGCCGCGCCGAACGCGCTTTGTCTTGTAGGAGAAACTCCCGCGTTGTTAGTCACCTGCGCGCCGCGCAAGGAGGCTTCGTCGATATGGGCAGCGCCACGATTGATAGCTTGGCCACCTGTGAATGCGCTGCGCGAAGTAGCCGTCACCGCACGAGTGTTGTGCGCGTATGCGTAATTGAAACTTCCGCCGGAACGAATCACGTTGGTGTTGTGGATCACCGTATTGCGAACGTTGATTCTATTCACGTACCCGTACCCGCCGTGATACCAGGGGTGGAAGGGTTCGCCAAAGCCCAGCGGGAACCAGCCGACACCGAAGCCCACACCAAATCCGAAGCCGAAGCCTCCGCCGAGGAATCCGACGAACGCCGGGCCGTAGATCGAAACGCCAAACCTCGGGCCAGGATACCAGCCCCACCGGCCGCCGATGTAACCCCAGCGCCCATAGTGAAATGGCGCAAAGCCCCATGGCGCGTAATCAACCCAAGTCCAGCCCCAAGGACCGACGTAGCTCCAATAGCCATTGCTGTAGGGAGCCCAATTGGGCGAAACCTCCGCGGGATACCAGATAGGACCGTTGTCGCCATCCTGGCTCCAGGTGCCGTTGTTATCGAGGTCTTGCGTGCCTGGCATATCGTTAGGAACGTAACGCTGCGAGACGGAATTCTGTTCGCCGAGGTCGCGATCATTCGCCCATTTGTCGAGTCCGTCCTGAGGAGGCGCCTGCGGCGCAATCGTGGATACCACATCGTCCGTACCGTTAAAGATCCCGCGCTGGCCGGGCTGCAGATCGTACGTTTTTCCGCTGGCGGTTACTGTGCCCGCGCCGCGGATGACAGTGATCCCAGTGTTGTCGCCGTTTTCGTTGACGTCGATGCGAAATGCGCCAGCCTGCGTGATCGTGAAAACCAGGTTCGGCGTATCCACTTCATACGTGTCGCCCTGGCGGATTTCCTTGACGCGGAAATTAATCGAACCTTCGGCGAGCCGCATCTGCGTGATGGTCTGATCGAGATTAAGAAAAGAGAGAGCGGTCATGCTTCCCAGATGTATGGAAACTACGCCGGTCTGCAATTCAGCGCGAGAATCTTTGTCGGTCCAGATTTTGTCGCCGATGGTCATGGGGCGATTTTGAACAGCGCTGCCCCAATCGCCTGCTCCGCCGGGCTGAATGGAAACCGAGCCATCCAAAAAGCTAATGCGGGCGACGCGACTTGGCGGATCGTTGGCGTCGTTTGCAGCGGGCTGATCGGTCGCATCTGGTTGATTCGACAGAGCGGGCTGATCCGCTGGAGGTGGAGACGCTTGATCAGGCTGCTGCGCGCGCACCTTTGGAGCGGAAAAACTGAGAAGACCTATTAGACAAAAAAGCAGGCCGAGCTTGGTATGGCCAAAACGAGTGGTCTTCAACATGGCTAGTCACCTTGTCCCCGGTCCGGACTTGAGGTTCCGGCCGATGGGAGTCTATCTATCATATAACTCCCAATGGGTAGAACCCCAAAGTGGAAAAGAAGTTGCTCTCCGCGAGGAAGCCAAGGGCGTAGTGATAGTGAATGAAAAAGCGCTTGTATTTAGTCAGTTGGTTGAATACAAAGGACTCAATTCTACTTAAGTTGTTTATTTTATATAACTTACGAAAGAGTCGCTCCCCAAAAAGTCTTTTGGGACCTCGGATTCGCCTGGCGCTCATCGCCTAAGACATTGAAAACAAGTGATTTGCAAAATCCTGAAAGGGTTAATTGGCTGTTCCGTTGCCCCCGATTTGATAGCCGACACCCCGAATCGTGCGTATGAGCGGATGGTCGTAGCCTGAGTCTACCTTCCGTCGGAGATAGTTAATGTAGACGTCCACTACGTTGGTCATAGTGTCGAAGTTGAGCTTCCAGACCTGCTCGACGATGGCGGTCCGTGTGACTGCCTGTCCCTCATGCCGCATGAGGAACTCGAGAAGGGCAAATTCCTTCGGGCTGAGCTCGATGGAGTGTCCTCCACGCTGGACGGCGTGGGCCACGCGGTCGATCTCAAGATCGCCGACTTTGAGCACAGCTCGGCCGGGGCGGCTCCCGCGGCGCATGACAGCGCGGATTCGCGCGGCCAGCTCCGCAAACGCAAACGGCTTCGCCAGGGAATCGTCGGCGCCCGCATCAAGCAAGCGCACCCGTTCCTCCGCGAGGCTCGCCCCGGTGACCATGAGCACGGGCAAGTCGGGTTTCTTCGCACGAATGTTGCGAAGAACGTCGATCCCGGATTCGGCGGGCAAATTGAGATCCAGAATTACAAAATCGTACGGCTGGTCAGACGCAAGACGCTGGGCTTCCCCACCGTCCGAAACCATATGTACGGAGAATTGTTCCTGCTGCAGCCGTTGATGGAGAAACTCCGCCAGCGGCGCGTCATCTTCAGCGACAAGAATGCGCATCGGCTCACACCGGACATTAAATTTGGAAGGGGTAAAACGATAGTGAGCGCGAGGCAGAGATGTGTCAACGAAGAATCGCGAGGTGATAGCGCAAAGGGTATCCCCTCGCGGAGGCTTATCGCATGTGCGCCAGAGTTGTCGAAATCATGTGCTCGCAAGCGCGCGTAGGCCAATTTCTGATAAACAAACTATGCCGGCAAGCGAACCTCGGGAGTCTTCACATGCTCTGGACGGAAGCCAACTCCGACCAATCGAGCAGGAATTCGCCGTAGAATGGGCCAGCGGCGCAAAAGCCTCAGGGGCCAAGGAAGTGCAAATGATTTGGAGCTGCCGAGAACTTTTCGAATCACGTTGTTTTGTATGGCGATTTGCAGCCGCTGCGTGGCCCGCGTTGGAAAATTTCTGCGCTGCCGGACTGTGTGAAGATCGCTCTCGGATGGAGCCTTATGCAACAGTATCGCGCCGAGTAAATTTGCCGTCGCCACAGCATCCTGAATTGCCAGATTGATTCCGACGCCTCCGATCGGCGACATCGCGTGCGCCGCATCGCCGATACACAAAAGGCCAGGCCGCGACCATTGCGAAAGCCTGTCGATCGCCACCGTAAGAAGACTGACGTCCCTCCAATCGGCCACTTCTTCCATGCGATCGCGCAAGAATGGCGCAAGGCCGCAAATGTCTTCGCGGAAAGCTGGCAGCCCTTTCTGTCGGATCCGGTCGGCCTCCCCTTTGGGGATAACAAAGGCACATTGCCAATAGCTCTCGCGATTGATCATCACGAGAATCCTTCCTTTGTCGAAGTGGCCCAGGGTTTGCACCGGATCAGAGTCCCGGCAGCTCACTCGCATCCACATCACATCCATGGGAGCACCGAGATCGATCACCTCAAGGTTCGCGCGTTGACGAACTACAGAGTGGCGTCCGTCAGCGCCAATACTGAGAGACGCTCGAATTTCCAATGAGCCGTCAGGAGTTTTTGCGCGCAGTCACACAACAGCGCCTTTCTCTTCCAGTAGATCCGTCACCTCCGCATTCATCCTTAAGTGAAACGTGGGATAGCGGCTGGCTTGCTCTTTGATAAAGTCCAAGAAATCCCATTGCGGCATGAGAGCGAGAAATTTGCAGTGCGTGGGCAAATGGGTGAAATCCGCAATCGTCACGGTTTCGTTGCCGACGCGGCCAGCAAGTTCACGTACTTCCTGATGCGGACGCTTGAGGAAATCGTCCAGCACGCCGAGCTCATGCATCAGCTCGAGCGTCGAAGGATGAATCGTGTCACCTCGAAAATCACGCAGGAAATCGGAATGTTTTTCGAGTACGACAACATCCACGCCCATGCGGGCAAGAAGCAAAGCCAGCATCATGCCAGCAGGTCCGCCTCCAGAGATGCAGCAACGCGTTGAAATTGTCTCGTTCATTACTGCGTTTTGGCGGTATCGCTGATCTTCGTCGCCTGCCATGCCACGGCTTGCCACCGGCCATTGCGCCTCAGAAACGTCCCGGTATTCCGGTAGTGAGCTTGCTCCGCTTTTCCGTCGCCGTGCTCCGTGCGCCCCTCCAACCGGAACGCCACGATAACCGTGTCCCCGTAGTCATGAACTGTTATTTCTTCGGCCGAATAACTGCTCTTCCCTTCCGACGCTGCCGCCGGTTTCCCCAGGCTTGCCATGATGTCGGCCTTCGTGATGACTATGCCTGTCGCCCTCGTATAAATCACATCGTCGGCAAAAAACTTTTCAAAAATGGCCTTGTCCCCGCTACCCGCGCCCGCGATGAACTCCCGCAATAGGGCCGTGACCTCTTCCGTCGACTTCGTCTGCGCCCTGCTTCCTGCCACGTCCATCGAGCAAAGCACCACTGCGATCATCACGACTCTTGCGAATTTCATTCCCTCTCCTCTTCCGCTCGCGCTCTTATGTTGATTTTCGCCCGGCGGATTGTTCCTGTTAGGATAGAACGATTCAGGAGCCCTGAAGAACTTTAATGGATACCGCCTTCATCTGCGACGCCATTCGAACGCCCATCGGACGCTATGCCGGCACGCTCTCTTCGATTCGCACCGACGATCTAGCCGCGATTCCCATCAAAGCCCTCATCGAACGCAATCCCAAAGTGGATTGGAATGCCTTGGACGACGTCATCTATGGCTGCGCGAATCAGGCCGGAGAAGACAACCGCAACATCGGCCGCATGGCCTTGCTCCTCGCCGGACTCCCCAAGGAAGTTCCCGGCGTAACGGTGAATCGCCTCTGCGGTTCCAGCATGGACGCCGCCGCCACCGCAGCCCGCGCTATCAAGAGCGGTGAAGCCGAACTCATCCTTGCCGGCGGTGTCGAGAGCATGTCTCGCGCACCCTTCGTCATGGCCAAGGCAGACTCCGCTTTTTCCCGCGGCGCGAAAATCGAAGACACTACCATTGGCTGGCGCTTCATAAATCCCCTCATGAAAGCCAAGTACGGCGTCGATTCCATGCCCGAGACCGCCGAAATTGTCGCCGAGGAGTTTCGCGTTTCACGCGAAGATCAGGATGCGTTCGCGTTAAGAAGCCAGCAGCGTGCCGCGGCCGCGATGCGCGGCGGCCTTCTCGCGCAGGAAATTGTTCCCGTCCCGATCCCTCAAAAAAAAGGTGAGTCCGTACTCTTCACCGCCGATGAACACCCTCGCGCCGACACATCCTTAGCTGCTCTCTCAAAGCTGCCCGGCATCGTGAAACCCGGCGGAACCGTAACCGCCGGAAATGCTTCCGGCGTAAACGACGGTGCCTGCGCCCTTCTGCTTGCCTCGGAATCCTCCGCCAAGCGCCACGGTTTAACTCCCAAAGCCCGCATCGTCGCTTCCGCTGCAGCAGGAGTTGCGCCGCGCATCATGGGTATGGGTCCCGCTCCCGCCTCTCGCAAACTCTTTGCTAAAACAAATCTGTCGGTCGGCCAAATGCAAGTCATCGAACTAAACGAAGCCTTCGCCTCGCAAGCCCTCGCCGTTCTCCGTGAACTTGGCGTCCCCGACGACGCACCACACGTAAATCCCAACGGAGGCGCGATCGCTCTCGGCCATCCCCTCGGCGCCAGCGGCGCGCGCCTCATCACTACCGCCATGTACCAACTGCTGCGCACCGGCGGAAAACATGCACTCTGCACCATGTGCATCGGCGTGGGCCAAGGCATCGCCATCCTCCTCGAACGCGTTTAGCCCCGCATCCTACGATGTCATCCTGAGCGCAGCGAAGGATCCCGGCTTGCTCGCCCCCAAAATGCGTACACTTCACGCGTCAATGAACAAGGCATTTCATCTCCCAACTACATTCCCTGATTTCGTACCGCTTAGGCGTTCCCAGGCGTGAGCTTGCCAAACGCGCGCCAGTAGTCTCCACCGCCGACTTTCCCGATATCGTCAGATCTAAAGCCCTGGCGCAGCACCGATTCGAAACCCTGATTGACGCGGTTACCGCACAAGTGGATCGGCCCAAAAGGACTTGTCCGGTTGGGCGACTTGCTCGACCTCACTGATTTGCGCCAAACCCAGTACAGACTAGAACGGTCATGGCTCCTCCCATTGCTTTACCCCCGGAAGCTCTCGGCATTCTGATTTCCTAACAAAGTCTAAGGCTTGACCGAGTTTGGGCGCGTTTGCCTTGGGTTCCTCAAAAACCAGGTGGTCGTCCTTGATTTCTGCGAACTGGACGCTTTCATGCCACCGTTTGTCATCCCCCAGGGAGTGCTCGAACCAAACGACCGTGTCAGTGTGACCGACGACGCAGTTTCCGACGAACATCCTAGTCTCATAGAGAACACTGTTGTCTTCACGACTGATTACTCGGCCCGGATAGTCAAATCGCGGCTGTGTACCTTCGTCCTTCATAGGACCGTCACTGGGAGAGTGGATGTAGACCGAGACATTCGCATCACACCCCTGGCAACCCACTCCCGACAGCACATAGTAAGGCAATTTGTGAACCGTTCGGAGTTGTCCGATAACTTTCAGGTCATTCAAGGTAGTTTGGAACTTGGAACCGTCCGGAAGGACGAGAATGCCCGTCTGGGTCTCCCCATTGACCGCGTTAGCTGCTTCCGGACGAGTGTCCGGCGAGTGCGTACCAGTAGCGGAGTGTGAGGAGGGGCGGTTGCATGAACTAAGAACCATAATGAGGCAGACAACAAGTGTCGGGAACTTTCCGCTCATAGATTCGGTTTGCTCGCAAAGCTCTAGGAGGTAAGACCGTCGCGACCAAATTTGGCGCATAATCCCCGCCAATCCCCCAGAATATTCTGGCAGACGTCTGGCACGTGGGGAAATTCTTCTCAAGCGCACGTTCCGCCTGGTTAACGCAGCTACCATGCAAGTGAAATATTGCTTCAGATCTCAGGTAACGCGACTCGCTGGGATCTGACAGCGTCGGGCATAGCGATTCTTGTGATTTCGGCCGTCGATTAGATAACTGCCTGACGGGACCTAGCGTCTCGCAGCGTTCAGGCCGGATTACTCAAGGTCCAGTCCTCAGTCTCAATGCGCATACTGGGTGAAGACGGAGTCGCGAGAAGCCATCGCGTGGCACGGAGCGCAGGTTTTGAGCGCCGCCTCGGTGCCCGGTTTACCGTCTTTGTCGAAGTGCGCGTATCCCCAGCCGCCCGTCGTAGCGTATTTTTTTGAATCCTTCACCATAAACTGAACGTTGGTCTGTGGTCCGGGAACGAACGATTGGGGATCGCCAAACACTTTGTCATTTTCCGCCGATGCAGTGTGACTGTAATGCAGAGCGGCGATGATTGTCCCGTCCGGAAACGGAAGCTTCCCGTCACGGTAGGCCGCAATCGCCACATCATTACCCAAAATGGCGGCGAAACTGTGCAGGTTGCCTTCCTCATGAGCCACGGAGACGAGTCTCCAATCTCGGTATCCAGCCGGAATCTTGATTCCGTAGATCGGGACGGCCTCTCCACCGCCTTGTCCCGATGCAGGAGCAGTCAGGACGATAACGCCAGCCACCGTTGCAACTGCAAGAAGTAAGAAAGCGATCCATTTCATAGGGGTCTCCTTTTATGCTGTGGCTCCCGATGTCGTCTTCATTTTGGGAATCGGATTTTCTTCGAAGAGCAGAGCCACAAGCGCCGAATCGAGTTTGCTGTGGAAGTGACCGGCAAGCGGATGTGTTCCCTCAACGATCCAATCGACATCGTACGAGACATGCATAAAGAACTGATGCTTGTCGCCGGTCTCCAGATTCTTAAAATATTGCGAACCCGGGGTCAAATCAGACTTATCAAGACTTGGCCCGTCGTCCGATCATAAGCTTCGAGTGGTACCCCTAAGGCTCTTAAGGCATCTTATTGACGATTGGTGTTGATATATTTGATGGATGCAGGTGGACAGGCGAACATTCTTGGAGTGCCTCGCTGGCGTGACGCTTACGTCCGTCCTTGGGCCTTCATCGGAGGAGACTGGTATGTGGGGAATGATTGCGAAAATAACGCTTCTGCCCGGCAAGCGCGATGAAATGCTCCAAATTCTGCAAGAGAGCGCAGCCGGTATGCAGGGATGCCTCAGCTACGTGGTGGCCAAAGACGCCACCGATGAAAATACGGTTTGGGTAACCGAAGTCTGGGACAACTTGGCCAGCCACGACGCGTCCCTGTCTTTGCCCGCCGTGAAGAACGCTATACCTCGCGCGAAGGTCATCGTTTCGAATTTCGAGAGGATCGCCGTCACAACACCGGTGTGGGGAGCCGGGCTGCCAGCCACTCACGCCCACTAATCTGCGAATGCTTAGTATCGCCACCAGTATCCGAAGTGCAAGGGCAAACATTGCCAAAAGCAGTGGCCCGTGGCCGCGAACCCGCAAGCACGTCCAACATACCTTGGTTAACGCCGTTATCCTCTATGTGAAGTCCTAAGAATTCTTCGGAGCTTCGGCTGCGCTGAAGGCCAGCTGCGAACGGCGGCGCCAGAAGTAGCGCGCCGGGAAATAAATCAGCAACGCCCACAAAACGAGGAGCGGGCCGTGGCCTGCCAGGAACAATAGGATGGAGGAGAGGCTGTCGAGAGCATCGTTTAAACCGCCAGTCGCGGCGTTGCGAAGTTTCGCTCCAATCGTCTCGGTAGCCGTGGTGCGTTCCTCGCGCAGGGAGAAGAAAACGTTGGCGAAAGAAACGCGGCTGCCGGAGGCGGAGCGCTCCGCTTCGATGCGCTGAATTTCGCCGCGCAGTGTCGCCACCTGGCGTTCGAGGGAACCAATATCGCTGAATTTGTCGTCCTTATTCTGTAGGATTCGCTGGATGCGTTGCTCTTCGTTCTGCGCATTCACCAGGCGCGCTTCGAGTTCGCTGTGCTGCTGCGTGATTTCGTCGGCAGCTTCTTCTTCATGTTCCACAGCGCCGACCCCTTTCAGTTCAGTGAGGGCGGTGCGATATTCCGACGAAGGCACGCGGAGCGTCGCGGAAAGGATGCTCCCAGCCGGCTCCCCCACCATGCGCAGTTTGGCCACGTAGCCATGGTGGCGCTCAAGAATTTCTTCCAGGCTGGCGCGCGAATGCGCGAACTCCCGCGTCGCCACAGTTAACTCCGCGGAATAGGCGACCTGCGGCTCGCGGTACGCGTTAGCCGCATCTGTCGGCGCCGGCGAATAGAGTTTGGATGGCACTCCAGCGGACATGACTGCGTTGAGTTCTTTTGTGCTATCAATCGGGGATCGAATTCCCTCTGCCGGAGGCCATTCGCTACTTGTGGTTGCGCGAGGCGGCACGAAAGCAGCGCCACTCTGGTGCGCGGGCGGAACATTCTGCTTCGGTACGGACAAGAATAATAGAAAGACTCCGGCGGCGGCGCAAGCCGCCAACACCAATCGGGGACGCGCCGAAAAAGTTTCACGGATTCGAACGAAGACGGATCGCGGACGGTCTTCCATGGCAATGCCTCCTCTCGCTTCACAGTTAGAACGAGGAGGCCCACATTTCTTGCAGCACACTCAGCCAAAATTTGGCGACAGGGCAAACATCGCATTCCGGCACGAGTCTCCAAGGCAGGTTCACCGCCGGGATTCCAACCCGCCAATGAACCTAAGTCCTCATCAACGCGCTAACCGAACAATTGCCTGCTAACTCTCCAAAAGTCGTCCGTAGCAAATGGAAGTTACTGTTTGGATCCTATCGCTGATCGCAGGTGGAAAAGGGGCCAACCAGAAACTGATCAATCTCCGCCCCTGCGACAACTCGACAATCGTACAAAACGGATCCGAAGACCACCTCCGGTTTGCCCACCATCGAGGAGTTGGCCATCCCACTCAATACAAGCGCGTTTATGGAGACCAATCCGTAGGTGTCAACTTGACGGGAGCTCAATGACCGCATTGGGCTGTTCGCAACATTTAAGAACAAGCCGCCTTTGGACAACCGAGCAATTCAATTAGGCGCCATTGATCGCCACGACTTTGCTCTCTCTCAGCGCCTGGATATCGCGAATTGGGGGCCGGCCAAAGAAACGCCGGTACTCGCGATTGAACTGGCTTGCGCTTTCATAGCCGACCTCGAACGCTGCACTTGCCGCATCCAGGTCATTCGTGAGCATGTGCTGTCGCGCCGCACGCAAGCGAAGCTGCTTCTGAAACTGAAGAGGACTCATCGCAGTAAGGGAACGAAAATGGTGATGCAAGGTAGATCGGCTCATGCCCGCGATCATTGCCAGTTGTTCCACACGCAGAGGTTTCTGGTAGTTCGCACGTAACCATGCAACCACCTTCGCCGTCCGATGGCTCTGGTCTCCCAGCGTGGCCATTGCCTGAAGGCGTTGTCCCTGCGTTCCCTGCAGCAAGCGATATATGATCTCGCGTTGAACGAGTTTGGCGAAGAATGGAATATCCTGCGGAGCATCAAGAAGATCGATCATCCGAGAACATGAGTTGACCAGTTCAACCGTGGTCTCGCCGATGGCCATTCCGCGCGCGCCAGACGACGTCTCAGGCACATGGACTTCCTCTGTGTTCAGAATGTCCCGAACAGTTGATATATCCAGCTTTAGGAAGAAGGCAAGGTAGGGTGCATCTTCGCTCGCCGTCATCACCTGGCTCACAACCGGCAGTTCGAGCGACGTCAGGAGAAATCGCGATTGGCCGAAAACGTAGTTCGTCCTGCCGAGATCCACTCGCTTTCTACCTTGCGCGATAAGAAGAAGGCTCGGCTCGTAGGTGCATGGACTGGGGACAGTCGGAGCAGTGCAGCGATAAAGCATTAGCCCCGGCACTTCCGTTGCACGTTCGCCTGAGCGACCGAGCGAATTGCCAATCTTGCTTCCAAGCTCCATGAGGGCTTGGGCGAGCTTAGACGCATTTACATCGTGAGGTTTTCGGCGCTTTTCCACCTTTCAGGTCCCCTCCATCGTCTTTAAGCATAATCCGCGATTCGCGGAGATGTCCCGAAAAATCGTGACGATAGGACGAATAGGCAATGATTAGGGAGGATCGGGCTACCGCTCAATCATCTAACCTCGCTAGGGTTGAAGTGAAAGAGATGGACAGAACGGAAGGACTAGAGGAGAGGCAAATGAAAACACGAAAACTCGGAACATTGGAAGTCTCAGAAATGGGATTCGGCTGCATGAGCATCAGTGCCAACTACGGACCTGCCGCTGACAAGAATCAAGGCATTGAGGTCATTCTTGCAGCGCATGAAAAAGGCGTCAGCTTCTTCGATACAGCCGAAGTTTACGGCCCATATACAAACGAAGAACTTGTAGGAGAAGCGCTCGCGCCTTTCCGCGACAAAGTCGTTATCGCTAGCAAGTTTGGCTTCGACAACGAGAATGGAGGCACTCTTAATAGTCAACCAAAGCACATCAGGAGAGTGGTTGAGGAATCATTGAAGCGCCTCAGAACCGACCGCATCGATCTCTACTACCAGCACCGGGTCGATCCAAGAGTCCCAATCGAAGACGTAGCTGGTGCCATTAAGGATCTGATCAAAGCAGGGAAGGTCTTGCATTTCGGTCTATCTGAGGCGAGTGCCAAAACAATCCGCCGAGCGCATGCGGTTCAACGGGTGACCGCAGTTCAGACTGAATACTCTCTGATGCAAAGAGACCCGGAAAAGAATGGCGTGCTCGCGACTTGTGAGGAGCTAGGAATCGGCTTCGTCCCATGGGGTCCGGTTGGACAAGGGTATCTTACTCAGAAAATAGATGCTGGTACGAAGTTCGACCCGAAAATGGACATGCGATCGGGCTTCCCTCGCTTTTCTCCTGAAAACATAGCAGCAAATATGCCGATCGTCGACTTGATCAGACGGTTTGCTGAGAAGAAGAATGTAACCCCGGCTCAAATTTCACTGGCTTGGTTACTTGCGCAAAAGCGATTCATTGTTCCGATTCCCGGCACACGCAACATCGATCACCTAAACGAGAACTTAAGAGCAATCAATGTTCAGCTGACGCCTGCCGATCTTCGTGAGATCGACACCGCTGTCTCCAAAATCAAAGTGCACGGTGGCCGGATGAATGAAGAGCAAATGAAGGTGGTTGACCAAACAGCGTGACCAGCGATCTGGAAAGTGGTGGATGTATTCGGATTCCAATGGCTTGCATTTGCCGTCATTCGGACACATATTTTGTTTTGAAAGGTGATCAGTGTGACCATCGAAACAAACAAGCGCATAATGCACCGTTTCACGGAGTTCATCAACACCGCCAGTGAGAAATTAGCCGCGGAGCTTATTTCGCCGAACGCAGTATTCCATGTTCCGGGACGACCTGAGCCCCTTCAGGGTCCGACTGGGTATCTCGAAATCATTGGAATGATGCGAGGCGGGTTCCCGGACATCCAATGGACCCTAGAAGAGATGATTGCCGAAGGTGAGAAGGTCGCTGCACGCTTCACAATGCGTGGCACGCACCAAGGCACCTTCCTTGGAGTTCCGGCAACAGGTAAGAAGATCGCCGTATCGGCGATGAATTTCTATCGGCTGTCTGGTGGGCAATTCGTTGAGGAGCGTGGGCAACCTGATCTGCTTGGGCTATTACAACAAATCGGCGCCGTACCGATGTAAAACTACTTTGCACTGAATGGTTCAAGATGTGGCTCAAACCTTTTTGGACCGCCATAGGACCCGATAAGTCGGCTTGCAGGAAGTGGTCTCGGCAATTGCCATCGATTCCGGTCGGAAGACGGGCCGACTGAAAACTAGCCAATCACCGTTCCTTCATTTCGACAACAAACCTTAGGAAAACGTGGTATAATGCGGTCAGGCATTTTTGTGACTTGCAATGCGGCAATCTACTTGCCGCTTTTTTTATTTCACTGGCCCGCGCAAAGGCCCGACGCTTCAACCCACGGAAATGTAGCGCAGGGCGAAGCCCTGCGGCTTTTCTGATCCAGCTAGAACGAACGATCCACGGCCGCCGAAATCTGGTTTCTGTCTGAGCTGAAAGCATGCAATGGCAATGCCGGGTGAGGCCACTCTAAGCCCTTTAGAAGCAACACTTACATGGAGCCCCCTATCTATTGATTCTAAATCACTTACAGAATGGCTAAGTCCTTTAGATGCAACGCTTACAAAAAAGAGAGGGTAGCACAGCCACTCTTGGCTGTGCGCGTTTGCCGTTGCCACTGCGGATCCAGCTATCGGCACCCTGCGCTGCGCACGCACAGCAACACCCGCAACTCCATTGTATTCATGCGTTTACTTCACGATCCTCTGGATACCCGGGGGGAGGGGTGCCACACTGCAGAACTCCCAAAACCAGAACCCCCGCTTGGAGGTCGTTGCTGGGGCGGTCGCTCAGCATTGCTGCCGCACATCCGTAATCAAGAGGGCGCAAGACCCAGCGATCCAACGCAAACCAGCGCCTTATTACGATACAGTTTTGTTTCCATCGCAGGAGTGATTAAACTCTGCCCATGAACTTGCTTGACCCTCTCTTTCGCTCGCAAGCGGTTGAAAAGGTCTTCTCCAATCGCGCGACTCTGCAGGCCATGCTCGATTTTGAAGCCGCTCTCGCGCGAGCCGAGGCGCGCGCCGGTTTCATTCCAGCTTCCGCCGCTCCTGCGATCGAAGCGAAATGCCGCGCCGAACTTTACGACATGACCGTTCTGGCCCGCGCCGCGGCCAGCGCCGGCAATCTTGCCATTCCCCTGGTGAACCAGCTCACACTGCTCGTCGCCAAAAAAGAAAAAGACGCCGCCCGCTACGTGCATTGGGGCGCCACCAGTCAGGACGCCATCGACACTGGCCGCGTCCTTCAACTTCGCCAGGCGCTCGCTCTTATCTCTTCGGAACTCGATCTCTTCGCCGTCGTTCTCGGCGAATTGGTCCACAAGAATCGCGCCACTCTCGTCGTCGCCCGCACATGGATGCAGCAGGCGCTTCCCACAACCTTCGGCTTCAAAGTTGCCGGCTGGCTCGACGCCATCGACCGTCATCGCGCGCGGCTTGCCGAAACGCAAGAGCGTTGCCTCATTCTCCAGTTTGGGGGCGCAGTCGGCACCATGGCGGCTCTCGGTGCACGCGGTTTGGACGTCGCCGCCAATCTCGCGAAAGAATTGCAGCTTCCATTGCCGGAAATTCCGTGGCACAGCCATCGCGACCGCATGGCGGAAATCGCCACGACCCTCGGACTTGTCTGCGGAACTCTCGGCAAAATTGCTCGCGACATCTCTCTCCACACGCAAACCGAAGTCGGCGAAGTTTTTGAACCATCCGCAGACGGCCGCGGCGGCTCCTCGACCATGCCTCACAAGCGCAATCCCGTAACCTCCGCCGTAGTTCTCTCCGCAGCCGTGCGCGTCCCCGCTCTTGTCGGCATCATGCTCGCCGCAATGGTCCAGGAACAGGAGCGCGGTCTCGGCGGCTGGCACGTCGAGTGGGAGACCTTGCCCGACATTGTCCGCTTAACCGCAGGCGCTTTGCATCACCTGACTACCACCGTCTCGGAATTGGAAATCGACAAGGAGCGCATGCGGCAAAATCTAGATGTCACACACGGCCTGATTTTCGCTGAAGCTGTGACCATGGCTTTGGCCGAAAAAATGCCGCGCTCAGAGGCTCACGAACTTGTTCAATTGGCTTGCAAACGCGCCCAAAGCTCGCGCCGCGACCTCCGCTCCATCCTCGCGCAGGATGCCATTACCAAAGCAAATCTGTCTGACACCGAACTTGACCGCCTCTTCACTCCGGCCAACTACTTAGGCGTCGCCGATCAGTTTATTGATCGAGTGCTGGCGTCGAGCACGGAGCATCGCGACCAGAAAAAACCTCGGAAAAAGTGAGCCTATGCCCTTCGCTCAATTAGAAGATGCCCGCATTCACTACGATCTTGGAGGTCCCGCCAGCGCGCCAGTCCTTGTTTTTTCTAACTCGCTCGGCGAAACGTTCTCGATGTGGGATCCGCAGACGCCGGTATTTCAGAAGCAATTTCGCGTCCTGCGCTACGACACGCGCGGCCACGGCCAGTCCGCCGCCACGCCCGGCCCTTACACGATAGAGCAGTTGGGCCGCGACGTTCTCGCCCTGCTGGACGAATTGCATATCGATCGCATTTATTTTTGCGGTTTATCCATGGGCGGACAAACGGGGATGTGGCTGGCGCTGAACGCGGCGGACCGGTTTCACAAATTGGTGCTTTCCAACACCGCTGCGAAAATTGGCAGCCCGGAAATATGGAACCCACGTATCGAAGCCGTTCGTAAGGGCGGCATGAAGTCGATCTCCACCGCGGTGATGGAACGCTGGTTTTCTGCGGGGTATCGCGCTAAGTCATCCGACGTTGTCGCCTCAACCAAACTCACATTCGAGGGTGCGAATCCTGAAGGTTACGTCGCCAACTGCGCTGCTATTCGCGATTTCGACGCGCGCAGAGCCATCTCCGCAATTCGCATTCCAACTCTCGTGATTGCTGGAACTCATGACGTCGCAACCACGCCCGCCGAAGGCCACTACTTAGCAGATCACATTGCAGGCGCGCATTACGTGGAACTTAACGCCGCCCATCTTTCCAATATCGAAACCAGCGACCGCTTCAACACCGAACTCAACGCTTTTCTTCGATCCTGAGAGGCGATCAACATCCCAACATTCTTTACTTCGACGGCATGCGCTCTTTGATCTGCCTAGAAAGCACCTGAATCTGTTCCCGAGTGATTTGGCCTTCCCCGGCCAACACCACCATCAACCTCCCGCCTCCTCCGTCCTTGAACGCAGCGTTCTGAATGGTGGCGCGTCCTTCAATGGCTGGCGGAAGCGTTGCGCTTAAATCCGTTCCTTTTTGCATCGCCGAAAGAATCGAAGTCCGTATCTTGTCGCGCAGCATATCGCCGAGCGATCCCGATCGCAGCAGCTCTCCCAAAGACCCATCCGCATCGATCTTCCCTACTTCCGGCACCAGCCGCAATTCCGTATTGTTTTGCTCGATCGCCGGCGTGAGCTTCACTTCGATCACGGCATTCCCTCCCACGAGTCTCTTGCTTTTTTCTTTCCCTAAAACTTTTGCGCATGCCCATCGTTCGTAATGCAGCTGCACAACGGCAACACTCGACGGTTCGACCGGAGTAAGTTCCGCGTGCTCGATGGTGATCCGCTCCCCGCAAGCATCATCCTTGTCCAACTGAGAGCCCAGCAGCGCCGTCATGTTCTGCTGCAGCTCGCTAAGATCGGCGCTCAGTTCCAATCTAAAAATACTCGTCTCCGCATCTTTGGAACGCAACGATACAGCCGCAAAAGCCGTGATCGTCACCGACTGCTCTTTGATCTTCAGAGGAATTTTCACCGGCGGAACTTTGAACGTGACGTTCTGCGCCAGCGTAACTGTCGGCGCAGCCGCTATCGCCATGCACAAAACAATCCCGCTAGCCCTCGCCAGCAATGAACCGCGCCTAACGGACTCCTCGCCTCCAAGGAGCAGCCGACTCACTTTTCGGGACAAGAATAGGAGCACGAACAGCTCGATCTTCCTCAGCAATGATTGCCTCCACGCGGCTCTAGAAATTCTATCGCGACCGGACTTGCCTCCCGCCACGATTCGTCAGATAGATGAACAAATTTCCCTCCCAGTTGCCGCGCGCCAGTCAACTGGCAAAGTTGCTAGTCGATCTCCACCCCGCTTAGCATTCGCCAGTGCCCGCACTCCCGAATCCATCTCTAAATATCGTGTAACCTTTGTGTTTTTGTTACGTCCAAAGGAATAAAGCTGGATGCAACATCTGTCGGCATTTTGGCTTCCATGTGTAAGTGTAGGCAGTTGTATCGATCTGCGAAGGGGGTGGAGAAATCACGGTGGAATTTCGCTTTCGCGCGGTTAAGGGGACCCAAGTATGGGTGCTTTTGGCAGAAGCTACCTCCAGGATCGATCGACCCAACCCTTCCCTACAGAAGTCATTGGCGCTACAGAAAATCTCCGTCTCAGCTTGATCTCAGACCAACCGGGCATCGTGGAATACCCCGGATCGCCCCGAGTGCTGATTTCTCTTCATGTCGGACCGTCCGTAGCCGTCGACTGCCGCCGCGGCGGCGAACGGCATCGTGGAACCAATATTCATGGTGATATGGAAATCATTCCGCCGAATCTCGGTGGGGTCTGGGAGCTGAAAGCCCGTGATACGGCTTTAGTGATCGGGCTGAAACTTCGCGTCCTCCAACGCGTCGTGCAAAACTCCGGCAGTGACCCAAGCAACCTGCGAATCTACAACCGTTTTCAAGCACGCGATCCGCAGATCGAACACATCGGATGGGCTCTGAAAGCGGAAATGGAAAACGGCTATCCCTCCGGCCGCGCCTACATGGACGGGCTTGCAACAGGACTCGCTTCAAGGATCGTGCGAAATCACAGTTCGCTGGCGCGCGCCTCGCGCGCGACAAAAGCCGCGATGCCCGGGCGCAAATTGAAAGTCATTCTCGGCTACATCGAAGACAATCTCGGGCGCGATCTCGGGCTTGAAGAAATTGCCAGCATTGCCGGGCTAAGCGTTTCACATTTTAAAGCGCTTTTTCGGAAATCGCTGGGAGTGCCCCCGCACCAATATTTGATTCGCCGCCGTGTGGAACGCGCGGTCACGCAGTTACGTAAAGGGAGGATTCCGATTGGCCAGATCGCGCTCGAGAATGGCTTTTGTCACCAGAGCCACCTGGCGCTGCACACTCGCCGCGTGCTGGGTCTGACGCCTCAGGAGCTCAGAGAAGATTAATGAAGGCTGTCTCGATCAAAGACCGGAATGTCAGTGCGCCGTGATTGGAGGCATCTTTTTGCGTGCCAGCACCCGGAAATCAAATCTGGGCGTCAGGGCATATTCATCCGATCTTGCTCATGTTCGTCTGATTTTGAGCGACGCTGTTTTTCCAGGAGGGCATGATCTCAGGAGGGCGCGCAATCACATTTCGCTGTAGAACCAATTGTTTTTGTTCGGGAACTCTAAACTGTTGTTTATCTCGGGGCAAGTATGAACGATCTGTTGGGGACCAAATTCGCTGTAGCCAGTTTGAAGAATTCGCTTGAGGAGACGGAAGCTGAGCCCCTGCGGGCCGCGGGCCTCAGCACGGCAGCCGGAAGAAGCCCTAAAGTCGCGGAATTTCGTCCGCGATTGGAGATCCCGCTGGTGAAGCCGATAAAAATCGCCATCAAAACAAAGGGAAAGATTCTCCTCATACCACCCGGGGATATCCTTGCCGTCGAAGCGGAAGGAAACTACGTTCTGTTGCGGCGCCCTTCGGATTCCTACCTGTTGCGAGAATCGATTTCTACCATGGCGGAGAAACTTGAGGCCTACGGCTTCATTCGCATCCACCGGTCTGTACTGGTCAACGCAACATGTGTCGAAGAAATCCGCCCTGGGACCACGGGAGAATATGTGCTGCGCATCGCAGGCGGCAAAGAGTACATGGTTTCGCGCACGTACAAGAACAATCTCAAATCGCTCGCACACTCCTGGATCGGTACGGATTCTTTTGAGGATGAATGACGCTTCGCGAAATGTTCGCTAGCGCTCGGCGTGTTTACTCGCCACTCAGCTTTCTTGATCAAATGCATCACCACTTCGCCGCTTTCGTCCCCTTCCTCTCTCTCCAAATCCGCAAACATCGCTTAGAAACCTAAATTTTAGAAACAATTTAGAATCAAAAGAAGTAATTTAGAATTCTGATAAACCGAATTGTCTCGGAAATGTGTCTTCGCTCTCATCTTTCTCCAATATTTGGAATAAAGCGTAGCTCTTGTCCGTTTGGGACGTCTCAACACTTCAGGGATACAAACGGTCGAATAAGAGGTGCGAGCTCCGTCATACCAGCCTCGAAACGATCCTGGCAACCTTCACGAATCCATATTCATTTTTGTCCACGCTTCCCGAAATCATTGATAACAAATTAAATGCGAGAAATTTTTGATTGGTATGAGGCTTGCACCTCACACGAACGATAAATCGCGGCGCGAGTGCCGCGCAACTTCACCATTCAGAACTCAATTTCGCTTGGTTGGACGTGCATTCGACTGGAGGATTCTAAATGTTACGTAAACGATCGCTACTTGTGATCGCCATTTTGTGCTGTATATCTCTCTTGGTTCCCTCTGCCCTGTTTTCGCAGAGCTCATCGACCGGCACAGTAGCCGGAACGGTGATCGACCCATCCGGCGCCGCTGTCGCGGCCGCGACGGTCACTCTGACTGACAAATCTACCAGCATCCCCCGAACGGTTTCGACCAACGAAAATGGCCGATATATCTTCGTGGACATCCCCGCCGGCACCTACGACCTCACGGTAAACAAACCAGGTTTTCGCCTCTCCAGGCTGAGCGGTCAAGCGGTGAATGTGGGTACGACGATTACTCTAAACGTTACGCTCGAAGTTGGCGCGGTGACCGAAAGCGTTGAAGTGACGGCCAGCAATGCCGAGCTCCAGACTCTGAACGCCACTGTCGGCAACACTGTCTCAGGCACCGCACTGGATTCGCTCCCTAGCATAAGCCGCGATGCTTCTACTTTCTTTACTCTCCAGCCTGGCGTAGCTCCGGATGGCAGCGTGGCTGGCGTGGCCATGGACCAAAACTCCTTCCAACTCGATGGTGGCCAAAACACCAACGATATGGATGGCAGCATGAACATCTACACACCGAGTTTTGCCGGCGATGTCACCGGCGGCCTCATCCAGAACCAAACCACCGGGAATGCCGGCGGCGGTCCTACTGGCGTGATGCCCACTCCTATCGATAGCGTCGAAGAGTTCAAGGTCAGCACGACCAATCAAACCGCCGACTTCAACAGTTCGGCAGGTTCTCAGGTATCCATCGTGACGAAGCGCGGCACCAACGCATGGCACGGCACGGGCTACGAATATTATTTGGACAATAACTGGTCTGCGAACTCCTTCCAGAATAATGCGCATGCCGATGCGCCGAACTGCACGCAGCCATGCGATCCGAAAACCGCCGTGCCGGACTATCATTACAGCCGCTTTGGTGTCGCCGGCGGCGGCCCGCTCATTTCCAAGGACATTCTTGGAGGCAAGACCTACATCTTCGCGAACTATGAAGGTTTTCGCTGGCCCAATTCAGAAACCATTAGCAGAGACGTTCCGACCGCTTCCATGCGCGCTGGCCTCCTGATATTCGGCTGCGCCAAGGACCCAACGAGTATTTCTCAATGTAATGTCTACAACCTAAACCCGACCCCGGTTACCTTTCAAGGCGTTACCTATGCAGGAACAAATCTTGATCCTCGAGGCATCGGCCTCAATTCCCTGGTTTCCCAGATGTGGAGCAAGGATCCTTTGCCGAACACTACGGGTTGCAACGGCCTCAATCTTTGCGACAATATCGCCCTCCCGGGTGGCGGCACGGTCGGCAATGTAGGCGTCTTCACAGGCAACATGGCTGTTCCCCAGTCGAGCAATTTCGGCGTCGTTCGCTTGGATCATGATCTTGGGGCCAAATGGCACTTCATGAGCAGCTACCGGTATTACAAGCTCGTTCGCACCACCGACAGCCAGTTCGATATCACCGGCGGAACTCCCGTTTCTCTTTCCGCTCGGCCGCAGGTGCCCTGGTTTTTCGTGGCCGCTTTGACCACCAACGTCTCCACCAATACCACCAATGACCTTCATTATAGTTTCCTGCGAAACTATTGGCAGTGGGGCTCGGCTGGTGACCCTCCGCAGATTACCGGCTTGGGCGGAGCGCTTGACCCATTCGGCCAGTCGCAGAATCAAGCTCTCACTCCCTACAACGTAGACACGCAGAATACGCGTACACGCTTGTGGGACGGCAAAGACAACATGGTTCGCGATGACGTGAGCATCCTGCATGGCAATCACCTCTTCCAGTTCGGCGGCACTTACCAACGCAATTGGGACTTCCACCAGCGCACGGACAACGGCGGCGGTATTAACTATCAGCCTGTCTATGCGCTTGGGAACGCAAGCAATGCTGGAATCAATACGGCCGGTATTTTCCCCAGTACGCTGGACGCCTCAGACCAAACGAACTTTGGACGCGACTACGCGGCCACGCTGGGAATCGTATCCATCGCCCAGACCGCTTTCACACGTACTGGTCCGACGCTGACATTGAATCCTCCACTCACGCCTGCTGAGGACATCAGTACGATCCCCTACTACAACGTGTATTTCAGCGACTCCTGGCGCATAAAACCGACCTTCACGCTCACCTACGGTTTGGGTTGGACTCTCGAAATGCCTCCCGTCGAACAGCAAGGTCGGCAGATCGAACTCGTGGATCAGGCGGGCCAGCAAATAGACGTCGAATCCTACCTGAAGCAGCGGGAAAATGCCGCATTGCAGGGCCAGGTGTACAACCCTGAACTCGGCTTCGCCCTCGTCGGCAACACAGGCGGTGGTCAAAAGTATCCTTACAATCCATTTTACGGCTCGTTTAGCCCGCGCATCGCTGCGGCTTGGAATCCCAGCTTTAGCGATGGGCTTCTCAACAGAGTGTTCGGCCAGGGCAAGACCGTTGTCCGCGGCGGTTACAGCCGAATCTTCGGTCGCTTGAACGGCGTCGATCTCGTGCTTGTGCCTCTGCTTGGCACTGGTCTAATCCAGCCGGTTCAGTGCGTTGACCCTCAGAGTCCGACCGTGGGTAACGGCACGTGCGCCGGCACTGGCGGTTCTACCGCAGCAAATGCCTTCCGAATCGGTAACGGAACCGGCGCCGATGGCTTGACTGCACCGATTCCGTCGCCGAGTGCTACCCTTCCACAGCCATTTTTCCCGGGTTACAACGGAATCGCCTCAGCTACCGCCGAAGCCTTGGATCGGAATTTCCGGCCCGACGAGTCAGACCAGTTCGACCTCACCATCCAGCGCCAGATAAATAGCAAGACGATGATCGAAGTCGGCTACATTGGCCGTCTGATAAGGCACGAATATCAGCCCCTCAACATCAATGCCGTTCCGTACATGATGACCATGGGCGGCCAGACTTTCGCCAAGGCCTATGCTGGCGTCGAGACTGGTCTCGGGTGTGCCACTTCGATTGCCGCCTGCGGTGCAAATGTACCTAAGCAAGCGACAGGCGAAACGAATGCTGCGTACCAAGTGGCTCTTATGGCGTACGCCAATACCTTTGCACCGCAGCCTTTTTTTGAGACTGCACTTAAGGGAACTGGCTACTGCAATGGGTTCTCAAGTTGCACGGCAGCGGTCGTGTTCAACGAAGGCGGCGGTCTTGGAACTGGTAACTTGCTCAGCCAGAGTGTTTGGAGCTTGTGGAGCGACTTGGATCAGGGAAACGCCACCTGCACTGGAACCCAGTCTTGTGGGTTCAACTTTGCCCCCAGCATGTTGAACAGTGCCATCCCCGGTTCCGCGTTCGGGGCCAACGGACAGTTGACGTCCGGCGTCGCCGTTAACGCCAGCGTTGGCACCGGAAACTACAATGCGGGCTTCGTCACTCTTAAAATGTCGGATTGGCATGGTCTGACACTCCAGCAAAACTTTACGTACAGCAAGGCCTTGGGCACCGTAAACGTGGTTCAGGCCAGCAGTGAGTTCACTGCTGTGGATCCTTACAACATTAACAACGGCTATGGTGTCCAGCCATTTGACCGCAAGTTCGTCGACAACGTCTTCTTGGTTTACCAGCCGCCCTTCTTCCAGGGACAGCATGGAGTGCTGGGTCATCTCCTCGGAGGTTGGTCGTTTGCCCCGATCTTCACGGCGGGCAGCGGCTTGCCGCTTGAACTCAACACCATCAACGGAGACGGTCAGTCCTTCGGCGAGGCCGACGCTATTAACTTCGCCGCCGACGAAAACGCCGTCCTCACCTGTCCCAACACCTTTGGCAGCTCACGCCACAACGGCGTTACGGGCTCCGGAGGCGTTGGCACTGCTGGCAACGTGAACCAGTTCGCCAACCCCGAAGCCGTATTTAACTGCGTTCGCCCCGCGATCCTGGGTATTGACTCAGGCATGGGCGGCGCCGGGGTGCTTCGCGGCATGCCGTTCTGGAATGTGGACTTCCAAGTCAAAAAGAACATCCACATCAACGAGCGCTTTAGCGCGGAAGTCCAATCCATCTTCTCCAACGTTTTCAACCATGACCAACTCGGCGATCCCTTCTTGAGCTTGGCAGCTCCCGCCGCTTTTGGCGTCGAAAGCACTCAGTTCAATACACCTAGATCGATCGAAATAGGTGTTCGCTTCCGCTTCTAAATTTCAACCGGCCGTTTCTTTAAACAAGCCGCAAAAACGGGGAAGGCCAGCCGGCCTTCCCCGTTTTTCTTTCTTCGGATTATGTTTTGCGAAGTCTACGCAGCACACACCACTCGTTTCGAGAGAGCGCTTCAATTGCGCATGCAACCGCAGGGGTCTACGGCAGGTCCTTGCTCAGCCGATCCACCACCGCTTTCGGTTCCGTCACCGGCGGATTGTTCAGATACTTTCCAAAGAACACTAGATACCTTTGCCACCTATCTTGAATGTGCCGCGGCTCGACGAACCCATGGTTTTCGCGCGGGTAGGTGACATATTCGACCGGCACATGCCGCTCGTACAGCGCGCGATAGAATTCTTCCGCTTGCGGAATCGGGACGCGCGTGTCCGCCTGTCCGTGCAGAATCATCGTCGGCGTCTTCACGTTCCCAATGAACTTCATCGGCGAATGATCCCAATATTCCTGATAGTTTTCCCACGGGGACTTCATATTGAAAAACACAGTAAGATAACGGTGAATGTCCGTCTGCGAATACATCGAGTAAAGATCCGGCAGGCCCGCCCCCGGCGAAATCGCTTTGAACCGGTCCGTCTGCGTGTCGATCCACATGGTCATGTATCCGCCATACGACCAGCCGAACGCGCCGAGCCGGTCCGGATCAGCCCAGCCTTTATCGATCATGGCTTGCACGCCGCTCATGTCGTCCTTGAAATCTCCGTTTCCCCAATCGTTTTGATTGGCGGACTCAAATTTTTCTCCGCGGCCCGTCGAGCCGCGAAAATTCGGCTGCAACACTAGATAGCCGTTTGCCGCCATGATCTGCTCCGTGGGACTGAAGGAAAGCAGCGAAGCTCCCGTCGGTCCTCCGTGGGGATTCAGCAAAAAGGGGACTTTGTGCGTGCCATCAAAGTCCACGGGCTTAGTCACAATTCCGTCGATTTCGATTCCGTCCTTGCTGCTCTTCCAACGAACCACTTCGCTGGCGCCGAGCGCGTAGTCCGAGAGCCACGCGTTCTGGTTCGTGATGCGTTCCAGCGACGCAAAATTCAAGTCGCTGCGAAAGACATCTTCCGGATGCGTTGCATCGCCCCACGTGCCAACCGCCGTCTGGCCATTTGCGCTGATTTCGGCGAGATTGACCACTGTTGCCGCGTCCGTCAGCGCGCGAACCGTCGCTGCCGCTACATCCGCCGCAAAAATTCTCAGCGCTTCGTGATCATCCGAGCTGAAGTAAATTGTTTTGCCATCGCGCGACCAAACCGGTTCGCCCGCATTCAATTCGAAGGAATTGCTCAGCTTGCGGGGCGAGCCGCCGTTCGCGTCGACGACAAACAGATTCACCTGGTAAAGCACGGGCCCGGCACTGCTCAAATACGCGATCGAGCGGCCGTCGGGCGACCATCTTGCGCTCTGCGTGGGATTCGAAGTTTCCACCAGCTTCCGCTGGTTCCCGCTGGCCACATCCAGCACCCAAGCAGTCTGCAACGAGATGTCGTCCAAACGCGGCGTTGGATTCGTGGTGAACGTTACGCGTGCGCCGTCGGGCGACCAGTGCGCGTCGCTCGCGGTGGCGTCTCCCTTGGTCAACTGCTTCTCTTCATTCGTCGCAACGTTCCAAGTCCAGAGCTGCGCCATCTTGAATTCATGATCCACCACGACGGCGTCATCTTTCTGCTTCGAGCGCTTTTCTTCTTCTTCGCTCAATGAGACCGTCGCCGTGAGCAAAAGCGTTTTCCCGTCGGGCGAAATCTGAAAACCGCGCACGCCGGATTTGTGCTTCGTCACTTGCCAGGGCTCGCCACCATCCGCGTACATGAACCACACCTGCGGCTTCGCGTCTTTTTCCTCTCCTGCATCCATCGTGAACGCCAACACCTTTCCGTCGGGCGACCATTGCACATTCGAGACGCTCTTTTCGCCGCGTGTAAATTGCCGCGCCGCACTCGTTGGCCCTGCCGCCGGCACCACCCAGAGCTGCGTCACATTTTTCCACGCTGCATCCTTCTCCTTGTCCATCACGTTCTCGGACACCAGATAAGCAACGCGTAAACCGTCCGGCGAAATCCTCGGTGAGCTCACGCGCGCCAGGCGCAACGCTTCCGCCGTGCCAAACAGCTTCTTGCCATCCTTGCTCCGCACCGCCGATGTCTCTTGACTCGAAGCAGTCTGCTGTCCCCAAGCTGCCACCGGCGCGACAAAAACGGCAGCCACCAACATCCCGCGCATCCAGCTCATCATCACAATCCCCCTCAAAAATATTCCATGTCACTCATGAAACATTCGTTTCAAGCTTCCCGACGCCGCGAAGTATATTGGCAACTTCCCGTACACGCAAGGCGCATGCGTTCTGTCCGCGAACGCCTCATCTCGAATTCGCTCAACGTTCTGACCTAATGAATTCGCTGTAGCCAAGAACTCCCCTGCTCCGGGAAAAATTACACAGCTTCCCATTCCATGATCTCTCCGCGCGAACTTTCTTCGATCCCTCTATGCTCTTGAATCTTCAGCGGTTTATAAAATTGAGTCCGCCTGTGGCCGCAAAGTTGCCACGGTAATCGCGAAACGACAATTACTCTCGCTGAATCCACGCGCTCGAGAGCAGGCCCATTCGAGCAGCAATCATAATGTGTCGCGCAAGGAGGCGCAGAAAATGAGATACGCAAAAAACCTGACGCTCGTAGCTGCGGGCGTGCTTACTTTCGCATCGCTCTTGTCTGCAAAAACTCCAAGCAACGTGAAAGAGGAAGGCAATCGGCTTGAGAATTCAGGGAAGGTCATGCGGGAAATCCTGAATGTCCCTGACGATATTCCTCAAGACCTGATCAACGAAGCTCGTTGCGTGGTCGTGATGCCGTCCGTTTTGAAGGCCGCGTTTGTCGTCGGCGGAAGTTACGGCCGCGGGACCATGGTCTGTCGCACGGGCAAGGATTTCTCCGGCCCGTGGGGCGCTCCTGCAATGTACGCGCTGGAAGGGGGAAGCGTAGGATTTCAGATCGGCGGCGAGGCCACTGACTTTGTGTTTCTTCTGATGAACGACCGCGCGGCCAGCAGTCTCTTGCACAGCAAGGTAAAGCTTGGTGGAGATGCCTCCGTGGCGGCTGGTCCCAAGGGACGTTCTGCCGAAGCCGACTCGGATGCCTATCTGCGCGCGGAAATTCTGAGCTACTCCCGCGCGCGAGGCGTTTTTGCTGGCGTCTCTCTCGAAGGCTCGACGCTGCGCCCGGACATAGAGGGCAATCGTAAGCTTTACGGCAGCGACGCCACAGCCGCCAGGATCATCCGAGAATCCGATTATTCGGCTCCTCCTGCGGCGCACGACCTCATCTCCGCCTTGCAAGCTTCCTCCCCGCAGCTCAAGCGCTAACTATCTTCGCGGGAGGAGTCCGGAAGCAAGCTGGCCGGTCTCCTCTCTGCGAACCCGAGCCTTTCCTTTCGCCGGAGTTTTGGCGAACTAGCAGCGGTCTTCCTCACGACCGTTTACCTGCGTCCCTGCTCCATTTCAAGACGCCGCAATAGCAGCCTGACAATTCTCAAGGAGAATGTAAAATGTCGAGTTCACAAGCACACGAGCAGCAAGAGCTCCCGGAATACGAAAATGTAGAACTCTCCGGGCAGGAGCACACTGGCGGACCTGTCATATCGGAAAAAGAAGCGATAGCCCGAGCGAAACAAGGTAGCGCACTGGGATTTGAGCGCCTCTATCAGTTGCATAGCGCCCGCGTTTACGCGCTCTGTTTGCGCATGACTGGGAATCCGGCAGAAGCCGAAGATCTCACGCAGGATGCGTTTCTGATCGTGTTCCGCAAAATCGGCAGCTTCCGCGGCGATTCCGCTTTTTCCACGTGGTTGCACCGCATTGCCGTGAACGTCGCGCTCATGCGTCGGCGCAAGAAATCCTCTCTGGAAACTTCTCTCGAGGAAAACAGCGAGCCGGGCTGCGATCGTCCCGGTCCTCTCGAAAGCCTTGCGGGCGATGACTTGTTCCTGGCCGGCTCGATCGATCGATTGCAACTGGAGCGCGCACTGGAACAACTCCGGCCATTTCAGAGGCTGGTCGTCGTACTTCATGATGTTCAAGGATATAAGCACAACGAAATTGCAAAGATGCTGGATTGCACGATCGGAAATTCCAAATCGCGGCTGCATCGGGCACGCGCGCGGCTTCGTCATCTTCTGAAGGAGAAGCTGCGCTTCCCATGCATCGCTCCTTCGGGGATCGCCTAGCCGGCTTTCAATGCGTGAAGGGCCTCCCGGCGTATAACCCCTTCAAACACAGACTCACCAGGATGAGGCTCCTTGCACATAAAAAGGAGCCTCATAGTCTTTTCGAAATCCAACTTGTTCCCAAAGACCGCGCTGTTTTCGCAGTGCCGGACTTAATCCTGCCGCAGAGCGATTACCGGGTCGAGGCGGCTCGCGCGGCGCGCGGGTAGAAAACTTGCGAACAGCGCGGCGAGCACAAGCACGGGAATCGTGATGGCAAACGTCGCTAGATCGGTAGGCTGCATGCCCTCTACGAATCTGAACAAGACGCGCCCCGCCGCCAGCGCGGCCGCGGTTCCGAGCGCAACGCCGACGACTATCATTCCGATACTCTGCCGAAGCACGAGCCACATCACATTGTTTGGCCTCGCGCCCAACGCTATGCGTATGCCGATTTCCGGGACACGCTGCCCAGTCAAATAGGCCAGCACACCGTAGATCCCGATGCACGCCAGCACCAAAGCTAGCGCGGCGAATATGCCGAATAGCAACAGGAGAAAACGCTGGCGCGAAAGTGAATCGCTGACCAGCTGCTCCATGGTGCGGACTTCGTAAAGAACCTGGTCGCCAACTGCTCCCTTCAATTCACTACGCAACGAAGCAACCTCGCCCAGTGGAGGAATTTCGGTTCGCACAGCAATCGACATGAGTTGAGACCACCGGTGCATCAAACTATCCGGAAGCTGCGCAAACGGATAATAGATTTGAGCGCGAATTTTTGCGTGATCGTCGCCCGCAAGCCCCCAATGACGCACGTGGCCCACGACTCCCACGATTTCAAACACGTTTGAGGCATAGCCCATTTCCGGAATCCAAAGCCGTTTGCCAACTGGGTCTTCCGCCCCAAACGCGTTTTGCGCCAGGACCTCGTCAATAACTATGACGGGCTCTGAGTTGAGGACATCGCGATCATCGAAGAAGCGTCCTCGGCGAAGCGAGATTCCCATGACCTTCAAATAGTCCGGAGACACACACGTCATCAAAGCGAACGGTAGCTTGTTCGCGGGTGGCACGTCCGCGCTGGTCCAGTAACCCTGTTCGTTGTCGCCCTCGCGCATCGGAAATGTATCGACGGTTGCAACAGACTGCACTCCCGGCACGCGACGTGCGCGCTCCAAAACGTCCTTCCATGCCGTCCGCGTCTTTGCCGGATCGGCAAGCGTCGCCGGCGAAAGCGCCATGCGCGTCACCAGCACGTTCCGGACATTCATTCCCGGATCGAGCGATGACAAATGCAAGAGGGTTCGTCCAAGCAATCCCGCAGACACCAGCAGCACGACGGCTAGCGCGAGTTCGGATACGACAAAACTGCCGTGCAAACGCCGGGAACTTGCCGCGACGCCGCGCCCTCCGCCGCGCAGCACCTGTTCCAATTTTTTCACCGGTGCGCGAAGAGCGGGCGCAAGCCCAAATAAAAAGCCGCTCAACAGAGAGGCAATCAACGCAAACAGCAGTACTCGCCAATCGAGCTGGACTTCTTCCACGCGCGGCAAAGCTCCCGGCCAAAGCGCGACAAATGGCCGGAACCCGAATGCCGCTAGAGCGACACCGAGTACTCCACCGAAGAGCCCTAGCACAGCGCTTTCCGTCAAGCACTGGCGCACCAATCGACCGCGACCCGCGCCAAGCGCCACGCGCATAGCCAATTCACGCTCGCGCGAAATCGCTCGCGCCAACAGCAGACTAGCCACGTTTGTGCACGCAATCAAAAGAACCAAGCCAACCGCTCCCAGCAGCAGCCAAAGCGTTGAACCAATATCTCCGACGTCCGGACGAAGCGGCTGTGCGAGAAAACTTCGGTCCGCATTCGTGTCTTTGAATTGCTCAGCGAGATGGCGCCCAATCAATTGCAGTTCTGCCTGCGCTGCGGCCAATGTCGCTCCAGGCTGGAGTCGCGCCACAACACCAATCGGGTGTGCTCCACGATTCTGCAGGAACGGTGCAGTGTTCTGGCCCAGCGGTGTCATTACATCCGGTTCACTGTCCCGCAGCCGAAAGCCGGAAGGCGCGATGCCGACAACGGTGTAGAGTTTGTCGTCGAGGCTGAGAGAAGCACCGAGCACGTCCGGCCTTCCCGCAAAATGCCGCTGCCAGAAACTGTAGCCCAGAATCATCACCGGCGCCGCGCCTGTGCGGTCCTCTTCGGGCAAAAACGCCCGTCCCTGGGCGAGATTCACGCGCAGAACAGAAAATAAGTTCGCAGTGATCTCCCGAAGGTCGACATACTCGGGCAGCCCAGCTCCGCTTAGAGTGCCTCCGTCAAATAGCGAACCTGCCAATGTCAGAGTGCGGTTGTCGCGCTGGCAATCGAGAAAATCAGGGTAAGCAACGTTCTGTTCTCCAAACAAATCTGTTTTCCAACCGTCGCTGTGGCCGTGGACAGCCACAAGCCTGTCTGGTTGCGGATAAGGCAGTGGCCTCAGCAACACACCATTCACGACCGTGAACATCAGAGTGGAAGCTCCAATGCCCAACGCCAGCGTCAGGATGGCTATGGCGGCAAACCCCGGACGTTGCCGCAGCATCCGTAGTGCATACCGCAAGTCCTGCCAGAAATCCTCCAACCACCGCGTGCCGCGCGCGTCGCGACACTCCTCTTTCACCTGTTCCGGACCTCCGAGAGCCATCCGCGCGCGCCGCCGTGCTTCCTCCGAACTCACCCCACGGGCCATCAATGCATTGGCATGTTCCTCAAGATGAAATCGCATTTCCTTCTCAAGCTTCTCTTCCATTTCGTTTCGCCGCCAAAGCCGCTGCCACCAATTCATTCCGCACCCCCTTGCGATAACTTGAGGATGAGCCCAACAGCTTCTGTCAATCGCTCCCAGCTCGCCGCTTCTGTTTCGAGCTGCGCGCGTCCCTTCGCTGTCAAGCGATAGAACTTCGCCTCACGACCCGTCTCCGTTTCCTTCCAGTCCGCCGACAAAAGCCCCCGGTTTTCCAGCCGGTGCAACGCCGGATAAAGCGAGCCCTGCGGCACCTGAACGACATGCTGCGAAACCTGTTCGAGCCTCTGCGCTATGGCGTAGCCGTGCACCGGTCCCAGAGCCACAACTTTCAGTATTAATAGGTCCAGCGTCCCCTGGGGCAGATCCGATTTGGGGTTCAAGGCAGATACCTCCGGCTTCTGCATATATATGCTTAGACGTGTAGAAGGTCAAGGTGTTTCACCCACTTCACAAGGTATTTCCCCTCTTTTCCAGTGGCTCTGACAATTGCCCAGCTCGCCCACACAAAGCAGCCCCAAGTCCCGGCGTGAGAGGTCGTAGGCCGTTTCCCTCTCAAATTTCCGATACATGAAATGTGATTTTTTGGTGAGCACTCCCGGTCGGGGGTTGGTATCGTGTGCCGATGACGGCGGCGCCTATGTGTCTCTCAGACCGAGGTCTGTTCTCCGGCTACACGGCAGGCCCGTTTTACGATGAGATGTTCTCCGCGCAGGGGTGCGCCCGTTCCCACTACGCGCGTCTTTTTGAAAAGCTCGGCGTCATGGCGCCCACGCAGTTCGAAGACCGGCGCAAACACGCCGACCTCTCTTTCCTGCTGCAAGGAATCACGTTTACCGTCTATAGCGATGGCCGCGGCACCGAGCGGCTCTTCCCTTTTGACTTGATTCCCCGCATCCTCCCGCAATCGGAATGGGCACGCATCGAGGCCGGCCTCAGCCAGCGCGTCGTAGCCCTGAATCTCTTTCTGCAAGATGTTTACGGCAAGCAGCTCATTCTGAAAGATCGGAAGATACCGTCCTCTCTCGTTTATTCGTGTCGTCACTTCCGGAGAGAAATGGTTGGGCTGGAAGTCCCTCACGGCATTTACACTCACGTCTGCGGCATCGATCTGGTTCGCGACTCCTTGACCGGAGAATTTCTCGTACTCGAAGACAATGTTCGCACTCCCAGCGGCATCTCCTACGTCCTTGAAAACCGCCTCGTGATGACGCGCACGTTCCCCGAAGCTTTTCAAGAACACGAAGTACTCCCCGTCAATCACTATCCCGCTGAACTTTCTCGTATCTTGCGGACGCTGTCCCCTCGAACTGATCCCGATGCGCAGATCGTCCTACTCACTCCCGGCATTCACAACAGCGCCTACTTCGAGCACAGTTTTTTGGCCCAGCAGATGGGCATCGAGCTTGTCGAAGGCCGCGACCTGATCGTGGACGGCGTCGTCGTCTACATGAAAACGATCTACGGGCTAAAACGTGTCGACGTTATCTATCGCCGCGTTGACGATGACTTCCTCGATCCGCTCTGTTTCCGCTCCGATTCCATGCTCGGCGTCCCCGGACTGATGGGCGCCTACCGCGCCGGCAACGTTGCCCTCGCCAACACTCCCGGCAACGGCGTCGCCGATGACAAAGCCATCTACGCTTACGTCCCCACGCTGATTCAGTATTACCTCGGCGAAGATCCCATCTTGCGCTCGGTCGAGACTTATCTTTGCGATCGCTCCGACCATCTCTCTCACGTGCTGTCGAATTTGCCCAGCCTGGTCGTCAAAAGCGTCGGAGAATCCGGCGGCTACGGCATGCTCATGGGCCCCAGCGCCGCTCACGCCGAGATCGAAGCCTTTCGCGACAAAATCCTGGCCGATCCACGTAACTTCATCGCGCAACCGATCGTTCCTCTCTCAGTCGTGCCTTCTTACGACTCCGCGGCGCAATGCATGGCCGGGCGTCACGTCGATCTTCGCCCGTACTGCCTGTACGACGGCCAGAAAGTCACGATCGTCCCTGGCGGGCTGACTCGCGTCGCGCTGCAAGCGGGCTCTCTCGTTGTTAATTCCTCGCAAGGCGGCGGCAGCAAAGACACCTGGATCCTGCGGGGAGAGTGCTGACATGCTCTCGCGCATCGCCGATTCCCTTTTCTGGCTGGCACGCTACATTGGACGCGCCGAAGACACCGCCCGCATTCTCGACGTCACTTTTCACACTTTGCTCGAGCAAGCACCGCAACCGCATGGCGTGCGCTGGGAACCGATTCTCTCTATGGCCGGCGAAGAAACTCTCTTCCGACAGCTCTACACGGAGCCGACGGCTCACAACGTTTTCGAATTCCTCGCCTTTAACCCCGACAATCCCAGTTCCATCATGCAATGCATCACCAAAGCCCGCGAAAACGCGCGCACCATTCGCGATCGTATCTCGCGCGAAATGTGGGAAGACTTGAATAGTCTCTACCTGACTCTCGGCCGCTTCGATCCTCACGAAGAAACCGCCGCCGGGCCACACCGTTTCTGCGGCCGCGTGATTTTTGGCAGCCACCGCTTTCACGGGGTCAGCGACGCCACCCTTCCTCACGATGAAGGCTGGGATTTCCTGCGCGTCGGATGGGCTCTCGAACGCGCCGAAATGACCGCGCGCCTCGTCGACGTGCAATATCGCAATCTCCTGGCGCTCTCTTCGGGTGACAACACTCCCGACAGTCACCAGTGGATGGCCGTCCTGAAATCAGTAGGAGCCTACGAGGCTTATCACCGCCAGTATCATTCGCCGATCGAGCCCGCGCGCGTCGCCGAGATGCTCATTCTCAATTCCCAACATCCGCGCTCCATCCGTTTTTGCGTGACGGAAATGCAGACCAGTCTTCGCGCCATCAGCAACACCGCTCCCGGCTCCTACGCCAACGAAGCCGAGCGTCTCACCGGAAAAGTTCTCGAGCGCCTGCGCTACAGCCGCATCGATGAAATTCTCGACGACGGCCTCCACCCCTACCTCACGGGCCTCATCCACCAGTTCAACACCATCGGCGAAGTCATCGCCCGCACCTATTTCTATTACGCGGGCGTCGCATGAACCGCTTCCATCTGCTCCACGCCACAGAATTCATCTACGACGGGCCCGTCTACGAAAGTTACAACGAAGTCCGCCTCCGCCCCATCCACGACGATCGCCAGAGCTGTCTTTCCTTCCGCCTAATCACAAATCCTGCCTCGCGGGGCTCTTCTTACAAAGACGGCTACGGAAACTGGATTCACGTCACCAGCATTCTTCCCCACCATCGCCGCCTGCGCATCGAAGCCGAATCCGTCGTGCTCGTCCACGAAGCTCCTGGCCCCGAACCCGGCAGCATGCCGCTCAGCGAACTCGACGCTATTCGTGCCGATCTTTTCGAAGAACACTTTGACTGGCTCGCTCCCAGCGCGTACGTTCCGTATCTCCCCGAGCTAGCCGAAATTTCCAAAGCCGCCGAAGCCGCTTGCGACGGCACAGTCGCCGGCTTCGCGCAGACCGCTTCCGATCTCATCCACAATAGTTTTGTCTACCAGAAGGGCGCGACGCACGTGAACTCTTCCGTCCGCGATTCGCTCGCGTTGCGCGCAGGCGTCTGCCAGGATTTCGCTCATCTATTATTGGGAGTTGTCCGGATGCGCGGCCTGCCCGCTCGCTACGTCTCCGGTTATATCGTTTCCGGCAGTGGAACGGCTAGCAGCAAACAGGAGGAAGTCATCGGCGGCCAAGCATCGCACGCCTGGGCCGAAGTTTTCCTGCCGGGCAGCGGCTGGATCGGCTTCGATCCCACGCTCGGTAAGCCCATCGAGCTTCGCCACATACGCGTAGCCTACGGCCGCGACTATGGCGACGTCCCTCCTGTTCGCGGCGTATATAAAGGTCGCGCCGGGCAAAGCCTCTCCGTCGACGTCCGCTTTCGCCCCGCGCTCGATGATTCCGGCCACGAACAAATCGCCGAACCCAGATCCGACTCGGACGATTCCCAGGACTCTATCCCCGAGCGCCCGCAGCAGCACAGCCAGCAATAGCCGCGTCCCATCACTCACGCTCGTAATCTCCCGAGGGCGCCTTACTTTCGAGTTACACTTTGTATTGAAGAGTACTTGACAATAGGAAGCGCTGAGGTAATCTAACCTTAGCAACCGTGGCTATCAACCCGCCGATCGAATAGAGGAGACACCGTACATGGACGCCATTCATCCCGCTCCATCCCCTTCACTCACCAATTCCCCAACCGGCCCGCTCCGCCCTCTTTTCCTCGACGCCATCCGTTTCTGGGAATTTCGGCGCCTCTTCTACAACCTCGTCCTTGCAGCCGCTTCTATCACCTGGCTAGTCGCCACCTGGCCCCATTTCCGCCCCGCCCTCACCTTCTATTCTCTGCTGCAGTTTACAGTCCTCGCCTTAATCGCCAACGCCTTCTACTGCGCCGCTTATCTCGTCGACATTCCCATGCAACTCTCCGCTTTGAGCGTCAACTGGAAGCGACACCGCTGGATTCTCTGGCTAGTCGGTACTCTTTTCGCCCTGCTCCTCACCAATTACTGGATCGCCGACGAAATCTACCCGTTTGTCAGTTGATGCCAGGCGTTTAGCGAACGTAAAGATCAGAACCAATAACCCCGCACGCCTAAATAGCCGCCGGCAAGCTCCCAAACAAAGCCTGCCTACTGTTCATTTTGACAATACCCGTCCCTTATTCGCTCGCTAAACAATGGAAGATTAGGTGGGGATCGGTTCCCGACACTCGCAAGGAGAATGAACCGTATGTCGCAGACTAACAAAATGAGCAGTAAGTCTTACAAGTGGGCCCTGGCGAGTTTGGTGGCCTCGGGGTTGCTCCTCGCTGCCGCTGTTCCAGCCCTTTCCGAAAAGGACAAGAAGGTCAAATTCGAGACCATCGAAGCAAGTGCCATGGGCACTGGCTCCCAAATGGGCCAGGTGATCAGCATTTCCCTCGAAATCTATGATTACTCAACACCGGAAGACAAGCAGGTTCTTGTTGACGCATTCTCAAAGGGACAGAACCAGGGTCTCGTCAACGCTCTGACCAAAATGCACGCCGTCGGCCATATCTCCATCACCGGCACGCTGGGCTATGACCTGGCCTTTGTTCGGATGATGCCAACGCCCACGGGCCGCAAAATTCGTTTCGTCACCAACCGCCTGCTAAGGTTTGGAGAAGTCTTTGCCGATTCCCAGTCAACGGCCTTCAATCTTACCGGCGGAGAGTTTGATTTGGACAGCACCGACAAGAAAAAGAGCACGGGCGTTTTGTATCCGGAATGCCAGCTTGCCATCGATAAGGAAGGCCAGCTCCAAATCCAACTCACTCAAAATGTCTGGAAATTGGTGGATGTGCTCGACTACCCGGGCACAGCAGGCGTTAACTAACACTCTCGCGGTCTAGTCGGCCCGCCCAGCAAAAAATTAGAGATACGCCCTCGGCAGTATCGCAAAAGGCTCACTAGGTTTCAGCCAAACAGAACTCTACTCTTGAAAGTGGTGTCAAATGAAACGCAATCCCTTCCTGGCAATTGGCTGTAGTTTGGTGCTGATATGCATTGGGCTTTTGCTGATGGTTGGCAATATCGCCGCGAATGATAAGAAGGTCAAGCCATCGGTTTGCTCAAATCCGCATCCCGAACAACTTTGTACTGCGGCAAATACCTGCGGGTCTAGCAGGTCTCCCTGCGTTGTAGAGATCAAGCGCACGGATGGCGGGATGGACGCATCCGTAACTCCCAACATTCCGAATTTCCCGAAGGAGTCGGCGATTTGCCTCGCGCCTGGCACGAGCGTGACGTGGAAAGGAGAGGGCAAAAACACAGGCATCATGGTCGACTTTGGCGCCTCCTCCCCTTTTGACCCTCCCGGAACGATCATGGGAGGTTCGGATCGCCCAGTCACCGTCGTCACGAAAACACCAGGTTGCTACAAATACTCGGTCGGCGCCTGCAATCCGGGCTCCATCTACGGCATGTGCGGAAATTCGGGCTTCGATCTGATTGTCACAGGCCAAAGCAAGTAAGCCTCGTTCAAAAACATAATGGCGAAGGGAGCCTTCCTTTTCACCGTCCTCGCGCCAGTCGCCAACTATTGGATCGCCGACGAAGTCTATCCTGACGTCCACTGATCCGGCCCTGCGCTGCAAGCTGCAACGCGTACAACCGCCGCTACTTCCCCACCACCAAAATCGTAAACGTGTCCGGCACCATCGTACCCCGCCCAGGCCGCTCTCCCGGCGCCGGCGGAGGCGGTGGCGTAAACTCTGCTCCAATCAGCAAAATGTGTCCCGTCTTTCCATCCAACGTCAAAGTCTTCGCGCTTGGCATCGTCTGCACCGTTTGCTCCACCACAAAACTAGTCGGACTGTTCTCCTTAATCACCGTCAGCGTCCCGTCCCTCTGCGAACTAAACGCTTCCATCGTCTCCGGGTTAAACGTCGCCCCATCCACGCCATTCCCGATCGGCAAGGTCGTAATAATTTTTCCGTCGACCGAACTCAAGATCGCCATCACCGCGGGCTCGTGGCACGCCGCAAACAGCACATGATTCTTCACATCAAACGCCAGCCCGCCCGGCCCGCCGCACTTCCCCGCCAAATCATAGTGCGCCGTCACTGTCATCGTTTTCGCGTCCACCACCGCGATGTTGTCCTTGTCCTCGATGTCCACATATAAATGTCCAGCGCCATCCGTCACCGCTTGCTCCGGCGCTCCGCCCAAATCAATCGTCCCAGCGATCGTCCCGTCCGCCGCGTTAATCACCGTCGCATTCGGCGCCCGATGACTGAACACGTACACTCGCGCATTAAACGGATCAAACAAAATCCCGTCCGGCCCACCTTCCACATCAATTGACTTGATCGTCGCCAGCGTCTTCGTATCCCACATCACCACCGGCTTGCTGCTCCCAAACCCATGCCCCGACTTCGGGTCCACCGCCGCCCCGCGCGCATTGGCATTCGCAATCGTCCCGACCGATGCCAGCGTATCCAAATCAAACACCGTGATCCGCGCTCCCGTCTGACCCGTTCTCGGTATATACAATCGGCGTCCAGCGTCGTCCGCATAGACATAATCAAACCCGCCGTCCTCTCCCACCTTCGCCGTCTTCAAAACCTTATACGGCCCAGAACTTGCAGTCTGTTGCTCCTCTCCGCTCGCACTCAACATCGACATTGCCATCCCCATCATCGCAGCCAATACTACGTGGTTCCTTCGCATGAAATTCCTCCCCCTCACACGCAAAATCCCTCTTACCTTAGCCAACCTCGCCGCAGCATACACTCCGCCACCTAACTCCCAGCTAAACGTAATCTCCCCTCATTCTGACCGCCCCGCTCCCTGACGGGCCTACTTCCGCCCTCCCATCATTCGCACTTAAATACCCGCACGCGGAGTACCGGCGATGCAAGCACCGTTATAGCAATAAGCAAGTCTATAGGACTATAATTCCTGCCCAGGGAGGACATCCCCATGGCTGACCAACAAGAAGCGCAAAAGAAATTCATAACGAGATGGTTTGAAGAAGTGTGGAATCAGTCGAGACGCGAGGCCATCGACGAAATGTTTCCCGAGGACTGCGTCCTTCACGACGGTCGCGCCGAATATCGCGGGCCCGAGGAGTTCAAGCGATTCTACGATGCCCTTCGCGAGCAATTGTCCGACGTTCGAGTCACTCCGCTCGATACAATCTCCGAAGGCGATATGGTCTGCATGCGCTGGTCTTCCACCGCAAAACAATCCAGCACCGGCAAGCATCTGGAAGTGACCGGCATCAGCATCCTTCGCTGCAAAGATGGCCGGCTTGTGGAAGCTTGGCAAAATTGGGACCAATACGGCCTCCACCAACAGCTCCAAGACACCGCCTCCAAATCGTTCTCTCAAGCCGCCGGGTAAATCGGCAGCTCCCCGGCCTGACTACCCATCTGTTTATGAGGGCTTGAGCACGCATTTCAGCGCAATCGGTGTTTCTCCATCACGCGCGTTGGCAATTTCCCACATTCGATGAAGTGCGAGGATCATAAAATAGATATGTTGGGTATCGAGCAGACACGATGCTATGGCATGTTTCAACGCTGCGCAGGGGCTTAACGCTGAAAGGTTATCGTTAGCGGGAAGCGTACGGTGACTGGCTTTCCATCCGCTCTGGGGGCGGTCGTCTTCCAATGCTTCGAAGCATCTTTCACTTTCTTTAGGAAATCCTTGTCGGCGTCGCCCTCTTTATCGATCTTCACGTTCCCGTTCGGCTCGACCGTAACCATCACTGTCAGCGAGTACGGCAGCTTCCCCGGCTTGTTCGCCACGTCCGGAAAGTCCACCATCGGCACGCCCACCCACTGCAGCGGCGCAGTCGCATCCAGCTGTGCGCAAGATACGGCGCCTGCGACGGATGCGGTTTCCGCCGCGCCCCTGCCAGGCCCGCAGAGAAGCGCGGGCAAAACAAGTTTTCCACCCGTTTGTGTCAGCGATTGAATCGCGTTGGGGATCGTTGTTTTTACATACAACGAGGCGTTCTCGCGGTAAATGCCTGCGCCAGCAGCTATCTTTTGAAATTCCTGGCTCACGCCGTGGCTGAGCGTTTCGATATCTTTCTTCTGTTTCGCTGCTTCGAAGTGTTGCACAGCGGCGTCGAAAGCAGCCTTGTCGCCGCTCTTCTCCATGGCCGTGGAATAGGCCGTGTTCATTCGCTTCTCTAGGTCCTTGCTGGCGGCCAGCAGCGATGGCTCCTCCACGCGTCCCTCAAAGCTATGCAGGTCGTCTTGCACGTGCTGGATGGCTGTGGGGTCGCTCTTCGTCTCGGCGGCCTGTGCACTGTTCTTAATTTGGTCGAATTGTTGCTGCTCGGCGGCGCGCAATTCCTTCAGCAGCCTGTCGTGCGTCTTGCTCCAGGGTTGCGCAGCATCCGCCTGCGCTTTTGCCGCGCGGAATGAGTTCGCCTTCAGCGCATCTTCAAAGCTATTCACTGTCTGCAGAGCCTTGTCCACCACGGCCATCTGCTTCTTCGCATCGCCGCTCTGCGCTCCCTTGCGATTGATCACCTCTTGGAACTGGTCCTTCGCTTCCGCCCACTGCTCGTCCTTCACGTTCTGCACGCCCGTGTCGAAGCTCTTCTGGTCGGTGCCCGACTGGCGTATCTTGCCGAGGTAATTTTCTGCCTGCGGCTTGAGCGTCGAGCCGTCGATGTTCAAATCCAGCACTGCGCGAAACTCCTTGCGAGCCTTCTCCAAATCCTTCGCTTGATAAAGAGTTACGCCTTGATCGAAGTGATCCTGCTCCTGCTTGTGTACGTCTGTCGCGCTCAATCCCGCTTTCGCCGCTTCCAGCTCCCGCGTGGCGTCATCGACGTGCCACAAATTCATCTGAATCAGGTCCTGAAAAGCTAGCTGCGCGCCGGCATAGTCTTTCTTGTCTTTCAGCAAGGCCTCGGCGTCGTCAAATCGTTTTTGTTCATCCGTCCTTTTTTGATCGATTTGAGCGACCTGCTGCGCGGCCTCGTTCTGCAGCGGCCCTTTGGCCTTCGCAAGTCCCTGCCAGGCTTGCTCGGATTGATCGAACTGACGGTTCTGCCAAAGCTCTTGTGCTTGCTGTTTCAGCTTCAAATCGCTGACGGACGGAGTTCCGCCATTTGTCCGGTGGGGCCAGAGCGTCACGGCAAGCAGCAGCACGACCACAAGTCCGATCCCCGCAAGCACTGGTGGCCGCTTCAACATGGGCAGCACTTGCGCCATTACATCGGACCCTTGCTTGGGTCTCGCAGGCAAAACGGTTGACGAAGATATGGCGGCCGATGCCGCCACGTTAGGACGCGACGCTGCCGGTGCTCCCGCTCCTGCCGGGCTCGGCCGAACAGCCGGGCTCGGAGCCGCTTTCGCGTCCACAGCGGTCGCCTCTGTTTTTCGCGCAGCGGCATCTTTTCCAATCGAGTCCGGCCGCCGCGGCACCGCTCCATCTTTCCTTACACCGGGTTTTTCTGCCGCTCCAATCACGCGTGTCGCGGAGAGTCCAGTCACCGGAATTTCTTTAGCGGATTCGCTGACTTGCGTCAGGTCGTCCTTGGGCTGTCCCGGTTTTGCAGCCGCTGGCTTGTCTTTTTTCGCTGTTCCGGCCGGCTTCGCCGCACCCGCCTTCACTCCTGGGGCGAGTTTCGTGGCTGCCGGCTGTTGCCCGCTCGCCAGTTTCGTAATCTGCGTTTTCAGCTCTTGCATCCGCGGATCGGATGCCGGCAAGATCTGCGTCGCCATCAGTTCGTTGAACAATTGCGACGCCGCGATGTGATCGCCCTTGCTCACCAGGTTCTGCACCGCGGAGACTTTCTTCTCTACGTCATCTTTCTTTTTCCGCTTCTCTTCGGCGCCGTGCAGCAATTCCGTCAAGTTCGGATCGGGACCCATCGTTTCCATGGTCTGCTGGGCCAAGTCGATCGCATCCGTAATCTTGTCCTGATTGATCTTGCTGTTGATCTCGCGGACCCGCCGCTGCATCTCGTTGCGGGCTCTTTCGCGGTCGTCCTGCTCCTTCTTCAGCGCCTCCGCTTCCGTGGCTAGCTTGCGGAACGCATCCTGCCTGGGAAATTCTTCAACCGCCTTCCGCGCCGTTTCCAAAGCTTCCCCGTACCGCTCACACATCAGGAATCCCTGGATCTGTTTCTCGCGCTCCTCTTCCTTCTGCTTCTGATCCTGCTGCACTACTTCATCGCGAGCGTAGTTCACCAATTCCTTTAGTTCGTACTCTTGCGGATACTCCTGCAGCAGCGGCTCGCCCTTCACCACGACTTGCTTGAACTTCCCTGCTCCCAGCAAACCCCGCAGTCCGGTTATTTCAGTCTCCAGCCGCTTCTGCCGTTTCTGTTCCTGCTCTTCTTGGGAGGCCAGATTTTGCAGATTCTTTACCGCCGTGTCTTGCGGGTGCTCCGCAACCAGAACGTCCAGTATCTTTCGCGCGTCCGCAAATTTTTGCTGCCCCAGCAGCCGCCGCACCTCTGCCATCTGACGCTGCTTCTGCTGTTCCGCCTGGTCCGTTCTCGCCGATTCCTGCAGCTTCTTTAATTCCGGTTCATTCGGAAATTCCTGCGAAGCCGCCGCTATCACGGTGAGGCACTCGTCATAATTCAGCTCGGTCCAAAGCGTTCGCGCCCGGTGCAGGATTTCGCTCAGCTTCTTCCGCTTTTCCCGGCGAATGCGTTCTTCTTCGATCTGTTTCTTTAGCTCGTTTACCTGCGGGTTGGCGTCGTCCATCTCGATCGCCTGGCCCAAGGCTGCCGCCGCTTCCGTAAGAGCACCCTCAGCCAGGCGCTGTTTGGTCAATTTCAGCTTCTGCTCCAATTGCTGCACTTTCGCCGCCGCCGCTTCCACTTCCGCCAGCAATTTCTGCGCAGGTTCATGCTTCGAATCGAGTCCCAGCGCGGCTTGCGCTTCCGCCTTGGCCTCCCGCAGTTGCCCCGCTTTCAAGTACCCTTCGCCGCGGCTCATATGCTCCTGCAACCTCGGCAGAATCTCGGACCTGCGAAGTTCCGACGACACTTTCTCCAACATGCTCTTCGCCTGGGAGTTCCCTACATCGATATGCAATGCTTTGCGAAGCAGAGCATGTGCGCGCTGCAAATCCTTCGCCACCACCAGCTCTTGGCAATCCGCCAGCAATCCCGTGACGGTCGCCTGTTGCGCCGCCTTCCAGATCGGCTCGATCGCATGCATCAAGTCGTCCATCGACTGGTAGCGATCCTCGCTCTTTTTCTCCAGCATCTTGTTGACGATCGCTGCTAGCTCTTCCGTGCACTCCGGCGAAAGCCCCATTAAATCTTCGGGCTTCTCGTAAATAATGTGGAACATCAGCTCGGCTTCGCTGTCGCCCGTAAACGGCCTTTTGTACGCTAGCAGCTCATAAAGCGACACGCCCACCGCCCAAATGTCCGATCGCGCATCCGCTCGCTCGCCCTTATACAGCTGCGGCGACATGTACGCGCGAGAACCGATCATCATGTTCGGCTGCGTCATCGACATATCCGTCAGCCGCGCAATGCCGAAGTCCACCACCTTCACCACGCCTTCTTTGGTGACCATGATGTTCGCCGGCTTCACGTCGCGATGCACCACGTTGTGCTGGTGCGCATACGCCAGCGCGTCGCACACGCGCACGATATATCCAAGTTTCACGGATAGCGGAAGCACCGGCTTCTGCTCGATGATCCGGTCGAGGCTCTCCCCTTCCAGATACTCCATGGCAATGAACGGAGTGTTCTTCTCGTGTCCTAATTCGTAAATGGTGACGATGTTGGGATGCTGCAGGGCACCCGCGGAGCGCGCTTCCTGGTAAAAACGGTCGAGCAGATTCGTCTGTGCGCTGGGGCTGCCCGTGATGGTTTTCAGGGCCACCAAACGATCAATCAGCGGGTCACGGGCCTTATACACTGCGCCCATCGCTCCGCGGCCAATCTCAGCGATAATCTCGTATTTGCCTAATAGCTGCACACACGGACCCCTTTGGCCAAGATGGTAACAAAACTAGGGCCAAACCAGTCGTCTCGAAAGAGTACGAAAGCCCTATCCGGAAGGTACTGAAGGTGGTTCCAGAATCGCCTTCGCGCAAACCTCAGCCCAGCCCGCAAACCGTTGAAAACACTAAGGGAAACGAGGAATCGTGAACCGATCAGCCCTGCAAGACTTCGCCTCACCCGCCCCGACTGGCCCGGCACAACGTAACCCTGAGACCACGGTGAGATTTGATTGCCTCCGCGGGAATGCCTCATTGGTTCCGAATTAGTCACAGCTTTTTCACACTGGGCCTGGGTTGGCACAACCCTAAATCTAGGCGATATTGCTAAGCATTGGCAAGAATTTGTCAGGTGGCTGTGTTGGCTTTAGCTACAAGTAAAATCGCCAGCAAATAGAACAGGAACATGAGCGCCAGATAGGTCTTGGCCTGCGGCTTCGCTCCCTGAAATTCCTTCCACGCCAGCACTCCCCAAAGCGCCGCAACCATCGGAGCCGATTGCCCGATCGCATACGAAATCGCCACTCCCGTGAAATTCGCCGCCACCAAATTGAACACCGTTCCCGTTCCCCAGATCGCTCCGCCCAGCAATCCGAGAACGTGCCCCGACGCCGGCCCGTGAAAAAATTCCCCAAACTTGACCGGCTCGCCCACCAGCGGCTTCTTCATAAAATAAATGTTCCAAATAAAACAAGACAGCAAAGCACCTAGAGTTAGAAAAACGCTGACGCTATACGGCCCCAAAGTTTTTCCGTGGCTCATCGCGTGCGCCACAAAGGGAGACCACAGCCCCATCAGCACACCGGAAACAATGCATGTGACGATGCTTTTCTTCGACGCCGAACCCGCCACTTTCGCAAGCGCTCCGTAAGCCTTGCCGTCCATGATCACGGCAATCACGGCGCAAACAACTCCCCCCGCGAGCAGCATCGCATTCCCCTTCGGCTGCTGCAGATAACTCGCAATCACTCCCACCACCAGCGCAATTCCAATCGACACCGGAAACGCAATCGCCAGCCCCGCCATGTCAATCGCCGCCACCAGCAGCAGATTCGCCAAATTAAAAATCGCTCCGCCCACCAGCGTGTAAACAATGTTCGAACCGTCCGCCGCCCTCACGTTATTCAGAAAGCTCGACGCATCATTCGAAGTGCTCCCCATCGTGAACGCGAGCACGACCGAAATCAGAAAAATGCCCAGCGCATAATCCCAATAAAAAAGCTCGAACCGGTAATTCTTCACGCCCTTGAACGTATTCGCCCACGAGCCCCAGCAAATCGCTGTCGTGATCATCATCACCAGCGCAATTTCCAAACTATGCGGTGTGTACATGCCCTAGCGGCTCCAAGCCCAAATATTTTGCCCTGCGTCGTACGCGTTCGAATTTCGCATTCAATCAGCTTCGTCCCGTAGTTTGCTCGCTCGTGCTTATATGCGCCGCCACCCACCCTGTCAAGCCGCAATTCTCTTCAACTCTTCTCTGTGCCCGGCGTTTACCCCGACCCGGTCGGGGCGACCTCTGCGTTAAAAAAGCACCTTTCACTTCAAGCAGACACTCCCCACAGACACGAGACACGGCTATAATCCGCCACTATGTCCAAACAATCCTTTATCGCCGTAGTAGGCAGCGCCAACGTGGACCTCACCACCTTCAACGACGTCTTCCCGCGCCCCGGCGAAACCATCTTCGGCAAAAAGTTCGACCTCGGCTTCGGCGGCAAAGGCGCCAACCAAGCCGTTGCCGCTCGCCTCTGCGGCGCGAATGTCGCCATGATCGCCAAAGTCGGCAGCGATCTCTTCGGCCCGGCCACCATCAAAAATTTTCAATCGCAAGGCATCGACGCCAGCCACGTCCGCATCGCCGAAGGCGTCTCCAGCGGCGTCGCGCCAATTTTCGTCGAGCCAGGCGGCCAAAATCGCATCATCGTCGTCAAAGGTGCCAACGACACTCTCTCCCCCGACGATGTCGATGCCGCCGCTCCCCTCCTTCGCAAAGCCGACACCATCGTCATGCAATTCGAAATTCCTCTCCGCACCGTCTATCACACCGTCCGCTTCGCCGAAGCCGAAGGCATTCGCTGCATCGTCAATCCCGCGCCCGCTCAGCCAGTCGACTTCAAGCAGCTCGCCGGCGCCGACTATTTCATTCCCAACGAAACCGAAGCCGAACTCATCACCGGCATGCCCGTCCATTCGTTCGAAGACGCCACCAAATGCGCCAACTTCCTTCTCCGCCAAGGCATGAAACGCGTCGTCCTCACTCTCGGCGAACGCGGTGCCCTTCTCGCAGGCCCAGAAGGCACCGAACTCATTCCCGCTTTCAAAGTCGAGGCCCTCGACACCACCGGCGCCGGCGACGCCTTTATCGGCAGCTTTGCCGTCTTTCTCGGCGAAGGCATGCAAGAAAAAGAAGCCCTAACCCGCGCAAATCTCTACGCCGCTCTCAGCACCACCAAAGTCGGCACCCAGAAATCCTTCTGCAATCGCGCCGATTTCGAAAGCGAATGGCAGATTCACAGCACGCGTCTATAACGCGCGCCGCACAAAGTGATAAGATTTATTTGGGGCTAACGCCGCCCCTCAAACTCCGAAGAGATTCGAATATGTCCACCATTAATAGCGGACCTCGCGGCGCTCACCAAATTAACAATCGCAATCTCGAGGCCGCGCTTTCTCCCGCGGACACCGCCCTAGCTCACCTCAGCGGCCGCGCGCTCGAAGCCAATCGCGGCGTCCCCCTGAATCTCGACTGGGTCGAAGACGTTCGCGTCAACACCAGCGCCGTCGAACGCCGCGCGCAATCCCTCACCACCCGCCGCACGGTGAAAAAAGACTACCAAGCCGCCTGGCTTCTCCGCGCCATCTCCTGCATGGACCTAACCACTCTCTCCGGCGACGACACCGACGAACGCGTCCGCCGCCTCTGCGCCAAAGGCCGTCACCCTCTTCAAGAGGAACTCGTCCAAAAACTCGGCATCGAATCCCTCCAAATCCAAGTCGCCGCCATCTGCGTCTACCACGTCTTCGTAGAAACCGCCCGCCGCGCCCTAGAAGGAAGCGGCATAAGAGTAGCCGCCGTCTCCACGGGTTTCCCCGCAGGCCTTTCTCCCCTAGCCGAACGCGTCAACGAAATCCGCCGCTCGGTCGAGGCCGGCGCCGACGAAATCGACGTCGTCATCACCCGTGCCCACGTTTTCGCCGCAAAATGGCAAGCCCTCTACGACGAAATCGCCGCCTTCAAACAAGCCTGCGGCCCCGCCCACCTAAAAGTAATTCTCGGAACCGGCGACCTCCTCACTCTCCGCAACGTAGCCCGTGCCAGCCAAGTAGCCATGATGGCCGGCGCCGACTTCATCAAAACCTCCACCGGCAAAGAACCAGTAAACGCCACTCTTCCGGTAGGCGTAGTAATGACCCGCGCCATCCGCGAATACGCCAACCAAACAGGCTACTCCGTAGGCTTCAAGCCGGCAGGCGGAATCCGCACGGCGAAGCAGTCCATAGAATGGCTGTCACTAATGAAAGACGAACTAGGCCCGAGTTGGCTAAAATCCGATCTCTTCCGCTTCGGCGCCAGCGGCATGCTAGCCGACATCGAACGCCAACTAGAACACCACGCCACCGGCCGCTACTCCGCCGACCACCGCCACCCCCTCGCGTAACAAAATTTTGTCGCGATCATTTTTCCCTGTAGGGGAGGGGCTTGCCCCTCCCTCTTCTCTGTACCCTCTGAGTCTCACTTTCTTTTCTTCTTCAGCTTCCAAATCCATTTCCATTACAATCAATTCTCACCCATGAGCATCGTAGAAAAATTCGTCACCATGGACTACGGCCCCGCCCCCGAAGATCCCCGTGAAGCGTTCGCGTGGCTAGACCATCACCACCGACGCTTCGGTCATTTCATCGCTGGCACCTGGCAACCCCCGCAAGAAAAAAAATATTTCGATACCGCCGACCCCTCGACCACCGAAAAATTAGCCGACATCGCCCAAGGTTCCGCGCAAGACATCGACGCCGCGGTCAAATCCGCCCGCGCCGCCCTCCCCGCCTGGCAATCCTTAACTCCCCACGCCCGCGCCCGCTACCTCTACGCCCTAGCCCGCCAATTCCAAAAACACTCCCGCCGCCTGGCCGTCCTCGAAACTCTCGACAACGGCAAACCCATCCGCGAATCCCGCGACATCGACATCCCCCTAGTCGCCCGCCACTTCTACCACCACGCAGGCTGGGCCCAACTCCTCCCCCAAGAATTTCCCGGCCAAGAAGCCTGCGGCGTGGTAGGCCAAATCATTCCCTGGAATTTCCCGCTCCTAATGCTCGCCTGGAAAATCGCCCCAGCTCTAGCTACAGGCAACACGGTAGTCCTGAAGCCCGCCGAATTCACTCCGCTAACCGCCCTAGCCTTCGCCGAAATTTGCAAGGAGATCGATCTCCCCGCAGGAGTCGTCAACATCGTCACCGGCGACGGCACAACCGGCGAAGCCTTGGTCGCCCATCCCGACGTAGACAAAATCGCCTTCACCGGCTCCACAGAAGTAGGCCGCGCCATTCGCAAAGCGACAGCCTCATCTCACAAAAAACTCTCTCTCGAACTTGGTGGCAAATCCCCCTTCATCATTTTCGAAGACGCCGACCTCGACTCCGCCGTCGAAGGCCTCGTCGACGGCATCTGGTTCAACCAAGGCCAAGTCTGCTGCGCCGGCTCCCGACTTCTCATGCAAGAAAGCATTGCCGACCAGCTCATCGCCAAAATTTGCGATCGCATGAACACCCTCCGCATCGGCCCGCCGCTCGACAAATCCATCGACATCGGCGCCATCATCGCCCGCGTCCAGCTCGACCGCATCCAGCGCCTGGTCGATCAAGGAGTCGCCGAAGGCGCCACGTGCTGGCAACCCAGCATCCCCATGCCCTCCCGCGGCCTTTATTTCCCGCCCACTCTCCTAAGCAACGTCCATCCCACAAGCATCGTCGCCCAACAAGAAATCTTCGACCTCGTTTTAGCAGCCATGACTTTCCGCACGCCAAGCGAAGCCGTCGAACTTGCCAATAATACGGTCTACGGCTTAGCCGCCTGCGTTTGGTCCGAAAGCATCAACGTCAGCCTCCACGTCGCCTCGCAAATCAAAGCCGGGGTCGTCTGGGTCAACTGCACCAACCTCTTCGACGCGAGCTGCGGCTTCGGGGGCTACCGCGAAAGTGGCTTCGGCCGCGAAGGTGGCCGCGAAGGCCTCCTAGAATATCTAGAGCCCACCTGGTTCAAACACGCTCCGCCACTGCAACCGCGCACCCCAGCGACCGATGAACCAAACAACGCTCAGTCTCTTGGAGGTCGGAGCTTCAGCTCGGACATTCTGCCGCCCTCTTCGGGGGAGCGGAGTTCCTCTCTTGGGGGTCGGAGCTTTAGCTCCGACATTCAGCCCTCTACTCCCGATGGGGCTTTAGCCCCTGAGGCCCAGACTAACTCCGCGACGACTCCCGAAATCGACCGCACCGTAAAGCTCTTCATCGCTGGCAAACAAGCCCGCCCCGACTCCGGCTACAGCATCCCCGTCCACGCCCCCGACGGTCGCCTCCTCGGCGAAGCCCCGCTAGGCAATCGCAAAGACATTCGCAACGCCGTCGAAGCCGCCCGCAAAGCCACCGCGTGGCCAAAGTCCACCGCCCACACGCGCGCCCAAGTCCTCTACTACATCGCCGAAAATCTTTCCCATCGCCGCGATGAAATCGCGCAACGTCTTTCCGATGTAGTCGGCAAAGATCAAGCCGAGTCCGAAGTCGCTCTCAGCATCGAACGCATCTTCACCTACGCCGCCTGGGCCGACAAATACGAAGGCGCCATCCACAACCCCCCGTTCCGCAACGTAACCCTAGCCATGCAAGAACCAATCGGCACCATCGGCATACTCTGTCCCCAAGAAGCCCCACTCCTTGGCTTCATCAGCACAGTAATGCCAGCCATAGCCGTAGGCAACACGACAGTCGCCGTCCCCAGCGAAATCTACCCGCTAATCACCGCCGACCTCTACCAACTCTTCGAATCCAGCGACCTACCCCCAGGCACCATAAACATAGTCACCGGCCGCCCCTCCGAACTCCTGAAAACTCTAGCCGAACACGACGACGTAGACGCCCTCTGGGCCTTCGCCGACGCCGCGACCTGCAGCACCGCAAAAGCTCTTTCCATCGGCAACCTAAAACAAACCTTCACCAACGAAGGCCGCCAAATCGACTGGTTCAACCCCGCCCAATCCGAAGGCCGCTTCTTCCTCCAACACGCCACCCAAATCAAAAACATCTGGGTCCCCTACGGCGAGTAAATTAGGAACACCAGAGCTGATACCGTCGGTGAATATAAGACTGCGGTTTTCAATCGCGTTGGGCGGTTTCGTTTCGGCGGACAGGTTCCGCTATGTGCAAAACGCAGACGCTAGAAGGCGCTGCACCCGGATTTATACTCAACTTCGACGGGCTCTCCAAGCACAAGATAAGGTGGAAAAACCCACTTCTTAAGTGAATCCTCGCATCCCTTGTATGCCTCCGGCGGGCCGGAAACTCCATGCGCACTCACAACTTTGCCGTCCTTTCCGATGACCATTTCCACCACTACCGTGAAATGCTGCCCTCGCAGTGACGCTGGCCATTGAGGGGCGGTGGGATTATTAATCGGCTCCAAAAATACTCCCGACACCCTTCCGCCTATTGGACCAATAGCATCGGTGGGCGCCGCAAAGTCGGCCTCATTAACGTGGGCAAGCGTTTCAATCGCCTTCACTCGCAACTCCAAATATCGCTTGCCACCGTCGGTGACATCCACTTCCCGCGCAATGTTCCGCCCTTGAAACGGCTCAATCCGATTGTAGACAGTCTGGTTCCAACCCCAGCCGCGGCTGTACCGCAGTTCTAAGCTATTGGGCTCGAAACAATATTGAGTTGGATCGCTGCTCCCGGGGCTCCTTTCAATCGCTACACATTGAAATTCATGGCCACTAAAGATTCTCTCCGAGCTACTTGCGTGAAAACCCTTCAGCAGGGTAGCTCCGTACCAGAAGGGCGCGATCACCTCGGCGCGAACTTGCATTTGAGTCCGGCTAGGCCATTTTTGATCGCCCTGGCGATACAGTCCTTTGTCCGTCGCGTAGTCCGTTTGATTAAAATCATCGCTCTTGTAGCTCCGCTTAAACTTTTTTATTCCAGCCCAATACTCCTCATAAACACCGCTGTGAATGTTGTCGCCGTCTTCATCAAACTGATCGTAGCTCACAACGATGTGCCACGGCTGCAAGTCCGGCGATTCCAACCCGTTCAGAGCCACCTGCTTACTGAGCCAGTTCGGCAAATTCGTCTCGTCCTCCCTATTCGCACGCTTCTCCGCAGTCAGGGGAAAACTCGCGGACGTAGAAGGCGGTATGACAATCACCGAATCAGTCTTCGCTTTGCTCGCTACTGCGACGGTCTTCAAATCCCCGCCCTTGCTCTGGGCCGCCTGATTGTCTTGTGAATGGCTCGGCGCCACAGACGCGACAAGTAAAATCCAAAACGAGATGACGCCCACAATCTTTCGCATGCGCGTTGCTCCCCCAATCAAAATTTCGTCGTTCGCAGATTCTATTACGATTTCGAGCACGTTACTAGGGAGCGATCAATGGCCGGTGCCGGGTGCCCCACGTGTCGATTTTACACGTGGGGGTTTTTCTCTTCGATTCACTTCTCTAAATCCGAATCCCCATTAACACAATAAAGTCTACCTGCTTTAATAAACCTGTTGATCACTGCGCCTCGCCATCCAGCGAGGCGTTTTCGTTTAGGCCCATGTTTTAGTAGCACAGGCACTCTTGCCTGTGCTCTTTTCATGTCGTACCGCCGGCATCCTGCCGGCTTTTTTTGTCTCTAAATCCCAAATTTAAACTCTAAGGAGAAAAACCATGCCATCTCTCAGTTCCAAGGACCGCGTGTCTCTATGTCGATTCACTTTCGACGACGGCCGCCGCTGCCGCACTCCCCGCATCTCCACCAGTCCCGATTTCTGCTTCTACCACGCCCAAAAAGAAGCCCAGTTCCGCGCCACCGAAAAAATAGCCAACGATCTCGCTTTCTTCTTCTCCAGCGACTATCTCTCCGCCAACGACCTCAACACCGCCCTCGGCCGCGTCTTCGTCGCCGTCGCTCGCGGTGACATAAAGCCTCGCGCCGCCCGCACACTCGCCTACCTCGCCCAAACCATGCTCCAAACCCTCCATCTCGCCCAAAACGAACTCATCAGCGCCTGCGGCGACTCCGAGTGGCACGACTCCGTCATCACCTCCCTCAACGCCAATTACGACTACCGCTTCCCTTCGCCCTCTCAACCCGCCCCACCGCAATCCCAAACCCCGCTTCAGCCTCCAATACCAACCCAGCCTCCAACACCATCCCAGCCTCCGACTCCAACCCAGCTTCCGATTCCGCCCGCATCCGCCACGCCCAATTCCGCGAAACCGCCTCAAACCTGTCATCCTGAGCGAAGCGAAGGACCCCGGCTAGATTCCGCCCCTTCTACCACCACTGAGACCCGCCCCGTTCGCTCCCCCGCACCGACCCACACTCCACACGCAATCTCATCCCCCGCAGGGGCCGGGCTTGCCCGGCCCGACTCCCAACCCGCCGCCGAGCCCAAACAATCCGCCACACAAACTCGCAAGCCCAACATCCCTCCAGCCACCCAACCCGCCCCTCCGCCCCGGGCAACAACCCAAACTCGCGATCCCTAAGCCGTCCACTACGGTCCGAACCATCGCCTAATCGTCGACGGCAAGCCCTTCTAGAATCGCAAACGCCCCGCCTCATTGTAGGCGCCGGGCTTCAGCCCGGCACTCCCGAGCCAACGCAAGACGTAAGTCCTCTATCAGCAATACTTACAAAAACCGAAGGGGGGTGTAACGAGAGGAAAGACGAACGCCGTGGTCAACCAGAAACAATCTCGCAAGCCAGTGTAGGGGCACGATACATCGTGTCCTCTTACCAAAGCAGGCCACATCACTGCCCGGAACTAGAGGACGACTGCGCGGCAGGCGCCGCCGCCGGAGCTGCATCCTTAATCAAAATCGGCCAGCGCGGAAACGCAAAGTTTCCTGCGACATCGTCAATCACATTCACCTGGCAAACATAAAGCCCCGGCTTCAAAGACTGCAGCGGCAGATCAATCTGAAACACCACCGCTTTCCGGTCCGGCGCCGTAACTTCCGTTGCGGCCACCTGCTTCGATTCGTAAACTTTCACGTTGCCCTGCAAAAATTCGATGCTAGTCAAAACGTGAATCGACTCGCGTGTCTCTTTAGCAGACGGTGCCGGCGCGGCAGGCGCTGGCTGGCTGCCAGGCGTCACAGCCGCAGCTACAGGGGCAGCAACGGCGACCTTGCCCTTCGCCGCGTCATAAATCTCATATTGCAAATACAAATGCTGATCGCGCGTAAACACATGCGTCACATTCGGCACCAGCTGCGTCTGATCCTGAATCAAGGGATTCGTGCCCTTCTTCTTCGGAGCATTCGTCACCGGCGCCCGCAAACTGCTCAGCACCACCGAACTCATGCGCAGCGGCACTTTGCGCAAATCTGGCACTTGCACGTCTGTCTCAAACGAGCCCATGTGCCCCGTCTGATTCTCGCGCACAATAAATTTCAAATGATAATTTCCGGGAGCGAGTACAAACCCCGTGTTGTACTGCACATTCTTCCGCCGCACGTTCTGCGTGCTGTCCACCGCCAGCTTCACCGTGTCGCGAAGCTGCCCCACCGGCACCTTGCCTTTGCCCGAGAGAAACACTGCGCCAATGATGTCGATCGTCGCGTTGTCTTTATCTTTCTCCGAAACGAAAGGAATCTGCGAACCGGGCACAACCAGCGAAACCGCCAAATAGTAATGCGACTCATCCTGTCGGAAATACGCCGTCCCCGCATAGAGCGGCACATCGGTCTGCGGCAAATCCGCAGCGAGCTCGTCTTCGAGCTGCGCTTCGCGATCCGCGCGATTCAAATGCTGGTAATCTCGGCCCGAGTAATATCCCGGACGGAATTCCAGTTTCACGTCGGCTCGGTTCACGACCACCTTGAGCCGGCGATAATGCCCATCCTTCAGCGGATTCGTGCTCGTAAATCCAAGCACATAGTACGCGGAGCTGTCTTTCTGTACTTGCGTAAACACGCCGCTGAAATCGTTCGTATCGAAGAAAGCCTTGCCGCCTGTATCCGCTGCCAGCGTCGAAAGCGTCTCTTGCGAAGCGGCATTGTTGTTAAGGTCGTTTAGGACGGCGTTTCCGTTGTACGCCGATTGCCCATGCAGGCTGGCGCTCTGCGCTTCGCCGCCCGGAGGGAATGCCTGCAAACCGCGCACGTCGACGGGATAAATCGAAACGTTATTTTTCACCGCCGCCGCCGTCGCAGCGCGCAGCGCGGATTGGTTGTCCGTGCCGGTCTGGCTGATTCCATTGCTGAAATAAATCAGCGATTTCTTCTGCTGGATTTTTCCGAGCGCCTGCATGGTCGATTGCAGCGCCAGCAACTTCCAGTCGGCGCTAAACGTGTTGTAATCCGTGTCGTCGGGCGTGAACGAGCCGCCCGTTTCGGCTGCCCCTTCCGCGGTCCCCGTATCGCCCATGGCAAAACCCTGCCCTGAGTCTGAGGAGTACGAACTCAAAACGGAAAGTATTTTTGGCTTGTCGTCGGTAAAATCCAGGTCGACGCGCATATTCGTCGAAAGCGAAACCAGCGCCACGATGTCGGCTGGCCGCATCTGCGCATTGATATATTTCTTCGCCGAATCCACGCAGCGATCTATCTGATCGGGTTCCATTGCCGAAAAATCAAAGAACAAAACGACCACTCGCCGGTCCCGCGCGTTCATCACTGGCGCAGTGCTCTTTTTCAAAACGCCAGCTGGCCCGCTCGTCTCCGCCGCTGCTCCAGTGATGGTCGTTTCGGCCATGCCCGCAGTCTCCAACTGATCTACGTTTTCAAAGTCGAACGTCGAGATCTGCTGTTTCTTGCCATCCTCGTACAGCGTGAAATCTTCTTTCTTCAAATCGCGTATCAAATTGCCTTTTTTGTCGCGCACCACCACGTTTGCGAGTACCAATTCGGTTGTAACTCGGATGGAAGAGGACGGCGGTTTTGTCTGATCCTGCGCATCCGGTGGCGGAGGCTGGGGCCGGGCCTGCTGCGCAAATGAAGGAGCGCCAAATTGCAAAAGCAAACTCGCACACGCAAGGGCCGCGATTTTTCTTCGTGCTGCAACCATGGCCTTCTCCGTCAAAAGCGGAACCTCGCCTGCACCGTCACGCGCCGCATCGCACCAGCGCCGGTCACTTCGCCAAATGTAGTCGAGTTCACCGTCGTCCCCAGCGAAGTGAAATACACCATGTTGAAAACATTGTTCGCCGTAATCCGCAAATCGAGCGAACGGTATTCCTTGATCGTGATGGTCTTACTCAGCGACATGTTCACACTCACTTGGCCGGGTCCTATCAAAATATTGCGGCCCGAATCGCCATACACTGAATCGGCTGCATTCACGCAAGTGGCCGTCGGATTGCCCGCCGTCGTTTGCGGCTGGCAAAAAGCCGCGGTGTTGAACCATTCTTTCGTGGTGGGATCGCTGATTCCGATCACCTCGCCAGGAACCGTGTTGGCGCGCAGAGAACCGCTTACCCCGCGCTCAATATCCACGGTCCCGCCAACAACTCGAATCGTGTTTGGCAAACCGCTCGCGACGGTAAAGCCTCCGCTCCACTGCCAGCCCGCGAGAATGTACGACACCGGCCCCTTCTGCAAAAATCGCCTGTTTTCGCCGAACGGCAAATCGTAAATCCAATTCCCCGTGAATTTCTGCCGCTGATCAAAACTGGAGAGACCGCGGTCCGCGGAAATGTCAAAAGGATTCTGCGCCACGACCACACCACCGCCGCCGATCGAAGAAGCGTCATCGATCGACTTCGAGTAAATATAAGTCGCGTTGAGGCTGATGCCTTTTGCCAACCGCTTGCGGATACGAACCGAGCCCGCTTCAAACACCGAGTTCCCCTCGGACGATTCGTACGTGAAGGGTTGTTGCGAGCTCCCGGCAATCAGGATGGCCCGCTCCGTGTCGAGTCGCGTCCCTTTCGAGCCGTTGTAATCAATATTCAACAAGAAGCCGCCGCCTAAATCGCGCTGGATATCCACGTTCCAGAGCTGCACGTAGGCGAGCTTATAGTTTGGATTGATGCCATAGTTATTCGTGACGGTATCGGGCGCCAAGGTTGGAAATGCATTTGCCAGATTCAGAAAACTCGAGGGAGTGGCCACGTTCGTGGACGTTTCCGCGAACGGCGGCTGAAACGCGAAATTCTGCACTACTGTTGTGTACTGCGCGAGGTTGTAGTTGATGCCATAGCCGGCGCGCACCACCGTCTGCTTCAGCGGCTTCCAGGCGATTCCCACGCGCGGTGCGTAGTTATTCCGGTCTGGCTTGATCAGCGATTCCGGAGCGACGCCGAAGCCCGGAACGAACTGGTAGGGCTGAACGGGCACCGCCGACGTGAAGGTCGAAGTAACATCCAGATTGACGATCTGATTGTTCGCTTCCGTGAAAGGCCCCTGATACTCGTAACGAACTCCGAGCAGCAGCGTCAGGCTCGCTCGGATCCGCCAGTCATCCTGCGCGAAAAAATCATAAGAGTTGGCGCGAAAATTATAGGTGTCCGCGCCGAACTGCACGGTGCTCTGCTGCGGCAAGCCAAGAAGAAAATCAGCAAGGTCGCTGCCCGTTCCGAGCTGCTGAACGCCGCCAATGTATTGCGCGGTGGCAAAACCAGTAAAGGCGAATGTGCCTGCTGCGTTTCGCGCCGCGCGAAAGCTTTGCAAAATCCGGCGGTAATCGCCGCCGAACCGCAAGTTGTGTTTCCCATGGTTCCAGATCACTGTGTCGGAGGCAGTATAGGTTTGGTCGAGTTCGCGGCGAGGCGAAATATCGTTCAGACCTGAAAACGACGTGAAATTAATTCCGGGAATCCCCCAGTCAAAAGGATTGGTAGACACGCCTTCGATTTGCGCAAGTCCGGCGACGTCGGTCACCATGGAATACAAATTCGTTGTCGAGACATGATTGTGATTGTAGGTAAAGCGCAGGTTGTTGTTGATGTGACCCTTGCCATAGACCCACGCTGCGGTGGCGTTCAGACCTTGCGTGCCCGTTCCACCGTTGAGAGAAGGAAACGCTCCGACAAGGTCGGTCGTGGTCTTCGTCCAGCTCAAACCCAGATTGAGATTGTTCTGCGACCTTCGCCTGCCCCCACCACCACCACCGCCGCCGCGTCCTCCGCCGCCAGGCGTGCGGTTTCCCTGTGCTGGCACGGGACCGAAATTGTGAATCAACCGCAAACTGACAGAGTCCGAGTTGCTCTCCGCGGAAGTGATTTCATGATAGTTCTGCGTTGTTCCCGGAAGATTTGGCAGCGGAATGTAGTTCAATAGCGCTTGGGCTTGCGGCGTGATCAGAGTTGGGTCGATCACGTTCGGCTGGCCGCCGAAATCGAACTGCTGCCCGGTCGTTGGATCGAAGATCGGCGACGTGAGCGCAGAGAAATTGCCTCCACGCTCGGCCATCGTGGGCACGGTGGACAGCACGTCAGACGGCGAACTGCCGCGCGTACCGCTCCATCCGCCGAAAAAGAATGTCTTTCCCCCGCCGTTATAAATCTTAGGAATATTCAACGGGCCGCCAACATACCCGCCGAAGTGCAGCTGGTTGTAATCGGCGCGAGGCAGCGGCTCGCCGTTAATCGAAAACGGCCGGGCATCGAGCGCCGACGTATCATCATAAAAATACAAATTGCCGTGCGGCTGATTGGTATTGAAGCCGCGGCCCATGCGGCCGAACGCGATGGGCCCGCCGCCTCCGGGCCCGCCACCAAATCCACCGCCACCACCACCTCCAAAACCCCCGGGTCCATTCTGCTGCGCGCGGTCACGAAATTCCTGGATTCGGTCTTGAAGATCGCCTTCGCTGCCTTGACCAAAGTCTTGCGTGCGGCCTTGCGCGCCGCTAATGCTGACCGATTCCGTGGGCGCATCCGCTCCAGCGCCGCTGAGCGGCAGGGCGGCTAAATCGTTCGCGCTCGGGTTCTGTCCAGCGCCTGCAGCAAGACCAGCTTCTCCTCCAGTGGGAGCGGCTTCCGTGGCATCGATGGACAAACTTTGGAAACCGCGCCCGGGCCCGGCTGCCGCGCTGGCGGCAGCCCGCTCGGTGGTCTGCTCCTGCTGACGCGACGCAAGAATCAATTCAAGGTCCGCTTTACCGGACGGACTTTCGGGATTCAGTACCACTTCCTGCGTCTGCGTCGCAAAGCCCATGAACTCAGCTCGCAAGACGTAGCGCCCGCGAGGCAGCCCGGGCAAAACAAACGTTCCATCGGAAACAGTCGCAGCCGTGTATTTCTTTCCCGTCAAAGTGTTGGAGGCACTCAGCGTAACGCCCGGCAACGGCGTCTTGCCGCTGTGTACGCTCCCGGTGATCTGGTAACTCGCGGGTGGCGCGGACGCTGCATTCGTTTGCGGCGCAGCGGGCGCACTCTGCAGGGACGCAGGATTCTCTTGCGCACGCAAATTTCCAATGAAGCAGGTCACCAGACCCAGGAGGAGGAAAGTCCGAAGAAACAATTTCAATGTTGAGGCTCCGGAGGATTCTGCGGCTTGGCATTGTCTTGCGGTGGCTTCGCTGCTTGTCCACCAGCGCCGCCCATTTCTTGCATGCGTTTCCATTGTTCCGGCGAAATCACCATCACGGATTTTGGTTGAAAGACATTATTGGCCATTCCGCCGCGCACCATGATGTGATCGCCGGCTTGAATATCCGCCATGGTGATGCTGTCGCGGCCCTTGCGCAGAGAAGTTTCTTCATTTAGCTCGACGGTTTGTGTGACGTTGTCCGGCCGGAGAATCGTCAGCTTGGGCGCGTCAATCGCTTTCACTTCACCGAAAACATAATCCTTGCCGAGTTCGCCCTGGGGCCGGCCGCCGCCGGCGCCTCCTGGACCGCCGCCCTGACCGGCACCTTGACCGCCTCCGCGTCCACCGCCTGCACCGCCACCAAAGCCGCCGTTGGGGCGCTCTCCAACTAATTCGGCGTTCCAAGTATGATCGGCATTTTCCTCGCCGCGCACAAACACGGTGTCTCCGACTTTAAAATCGCTCAGCTTCGCGGATTCTCGCTCTTTACGAAATTGCGTGTTACCGCTGATCTTTACGGCTACAACGCTGCCGTCCTGGCGGGTTATCTCAAGGGACTGGTCGTGCACCGCCGTCAATTTTCCCATCACTCCGGGACGCCGGTCGCCGCCACGCCCCTGCATTTGCCCGGAGCCAGCGCCCGGATTCTGGGCTGGGGGAGCATCTTGAGGTGAGCGCGCGGTCACCTGGAGCACCGTAGCGAACATACAAATCATTAAACCAATGAACCATCCCAAAAACACTTTCATATTGACCTGCCTCTTCCCTTACCCTGAATAAATGTACGCCCGGCCGCTTCGAAAAGTCTTCTTTTACCTCAGCCAGTTAGAAGCTTAGACGGCTCCTATGAGCCTGCGAGTTTCCTGGAAACTCTCTGCGCTTCCCTATGAGCGCTCACTCCTGTGAGTTCTTTGTAAATTCCTGCTTATGGCGCACTTAGTTCCCGTCTGGATGCGGGATTCCGAAGGCGTGGTTGCGTCGTGAAACACAAATGTGGGCACAAAAGCGGCGGCCAGGGGCAATGCTGCCCCTGGCCGCTACGAATGGGCGAAATTCGCCAATGACGGCGGAGCTTATTTGGTTTTATAGGCGAAGGTGAGCTTGGTCTCTTCTTCCAAGACGAGCGGGCGCACGAAGCTGTAGGAATTGCCAGCTCGCGGGACATCGACGCGGACGGGCAGCACGCCTGACACGCGCCGCTGTAGATCGAGCACGTTGGAAGATGCGGCGTTCGAAAGCTGCGCTTCGTTCTTTTTCAGGTCGCGTTCGATTTGGCGCGACTCTTTGGTCTGGTCCTTCGCCATCACCGTGACCGTTTCGGCCACCGATCCGATCTGCAACGAAAAGCTCACGGACGCCGGACGATTCGCGTTGAAGTTGACGTCGCGCACCGTTGAGCGGAAGCCCTGCATGTTGGCCAAGACCTTTACTCTTCCGGAGGGCATGTTCCCGACGATCCACCGGCCCGACTGGTCGGTCGTGGCGCGGCGCACTGCGCCAGTGTCCAAATGCGTGACGGTCACTTGCGCGCCTGCGACAGTGGCTCCGCTGGGATCAATGATGTAGCCGCCAATCTGCCCGGGCAGGAGTTGCAGCGCCGCAATTCGATCGTCGAGTTCGTTATTCGCGCCATCGACGTAAAGCTCCACGCTCTCGGCGCCGGCAATTCCCTGGGATGACGTGGGCAAGAGTTTAGCGGCGAGAGCATCGCCGCCGAAATCTTTCACCTTATATTGCTCGGGCAGAAAAACTTCCCATTGCAGGACGGTGATGGGAACATCCATTTTCGGCAGAGAAATTTCCGAGCCGCCCTTTTTTGCAAAGGGGGCGCCAGAGTGCATGAAGACAAAGGAAACTTCGTAAGAACCGGTTGGGCGGAATCCGGGACGCAGCAGCGGCACACGCTGGCCGTCCGCGCCTTCGACCGGCTTCACTTTTTCTCCTGCGACGTCCGCGGACACGATGCTCGCGCCGGCTGGAAGCTCTACTTTCAAGAATGGCTGGACCTGATTTTTTATCGTCAGTTTCACTTCTGTGAGCGAGCGCCCCTCGGAAGTGACGAGCGTGGTGACCACCGCGCGCTCGGCAATCGCGGCGAGCACGCTGCTGTCCGGAAAGCGCGTCCATCCGAGTGCGAGACTCGGATTTTCTGTGGGCTGACGGTGATAACGAAATGCGGCTTGCAAAGGCGATCGCGCCAATGAGCGCAAATACGGATTTGTCTCCTTGATGTCCATGCGCTTCAGGCTGCCGCCTTCGGTCGCGGTCAATTCCATGGTGCCGACGCCTTCGACGAGGACTTCGCCCGTCTCGCGTTGCGAATTCTTAACACTGAGGAACGGAAGATCCACTTTCGTAACGCCGATCGCTTTTTCCATCGAAATCAGAAACTGGTGACTGCGCTGCGCGGGGGCATTTACTTTCAAAGTCAAAACGCCGGACTGCACATCGCTGGAGTCCACCGAAGCTCCGGAAGCTCCCGTCACTTCATAGCCAGCAGGAACCTCGACTTCGAATTGAGCTGGTTCTCCCTGGATGACAGTGATGTCGGCGAGTACGGCGAGACGAATACCCGCTTCGCTGACAGAAACCAGAGTTTTCACGTTGGAAAGAAAGCGCACTTCGCGGGGGACGACGGGCGCAACTACTTCGCGCGTGGCCCACCAAATGTTGGCGGGCTGGCCTGGTACGAGCGTGGCCTCGATCGTGGTGCTTCCGTTCGCGGACTCGCGGCTGGTGATCAATCCTGGGTTGATGCGAACGTTAGTGTGATCGCCGGGAACTTCGAGCGTGAGGCGCACGCTGCCTGCCGATGGCACCGGCAAGTTGAACGAGGCGCGGCCTGTTTCGATGTTCAGAGGCAAACCGGCGTCGAGGACGACGGAAAACTCGGACGGGCCGGCGAGGATGGCGGTCTGTGTGCCGGCTTCTTGTTCGAGCGGGAGACCTTTGCCTTCCTGCCGCGCGTCGAGAATGGTCATTCCCGATGTGAGCGCGACTTTGGTTTCACCTTTGTTGAAGGTTTCGCCTTGCAATTGCACGGTGCCCATCACCGTTTCACTTGCAACGCGCAGCTTCAAGTCGCCGCGCTTGATCGTGTAAGGAAGCGGGGCGGACTCGACTCTTCGTGGCGATTTGCTTGCGAGTTCAAGGAGGCGGTTGTACTCCTCGAGAGGAAGCGTGACGTTTCCTGGTGGCGGAACGGGAGGAACAGCCATCTCTTGTGCGAATGCGGGGACGGTCATCAGAAATGCGATTGCCAGTGCTAGCTTTTTCATCGCCCACCTGCCTTTTTGTCGCGCTGATAATTTAGATCCGTACTTGGAGATTGGTTTTCGCCCGTGAGTTCGGAAACGAGATAGAGAGAGGGGCCGATTCCTTCGAAGGAGACTTGGATGGGAAGAATGCCTGCGGCTTTGCCGCCTTGCAGGGTTGCGCGGAAATTGTCGACGAGTGTCTGCGTTGTTGCTTGATCGGTATTAATAGCCGTTCGAATCGCGATAGAAGCTCCTGTGTCGGGCATTGGAGGTGTCGGAGCTGGCGACGCGGTTCCCGCACCAAAGCTAGCTCCTGACATCGCTGGTTGCGGAGCTGGCGGTGGATTCAGCGCCGCAGACGTGGGTTCCTCGTATGTTTCGGTGCGGAACGATCCGGGCTCGGGAGTGACTTTGAAAAGCGGTGGATGAAACACGAGCAGACCGGTGCGCGAAACGGGCAGGTCCAGCGCGGGCAAAGCGAGCTTGAACTGGCCCTTGTCATTCCAGGTCGTGCCGCGGCTTATATAGATGACCTCGACGGCGAATTCCGGCGAGTCTTCGCCGGGATGTGCTTTCTCGAGCGGGAGCAAGACGCCGCCGTCGGGCGATTGTCCGGGACGCACGGGCTTGCCCGCCAGGGTGGCGCTCCAGAGAGTCGCGCCCTGCGGCAGAGTGATCTTCAGAAAGTTGCGCTGATTATTGCGGACCGCGTAGCGCGCTTGCACCAACTGCTTTCCTTCGTTGGTGATCAAGATGTTGTAGCGGGCTTCGGCGACGTTGGCCATCAAGACGGCCTCGGGCGTGTAGCGGGCGACGTTCACGGTGAGAGAGCGGGCGGTTTTCGCGTCGCCGGCGCGATAACGGAACGCGGAGAGCGAAGTCGATTGGCGGCTCGATACGATTTCACCCAGGTCGGTTGCGTCGGCGTTTTCAAGACCTTCGGATTTGAACTCCTTGATCTCTCCCGCGCCGAGAACTTCGACGGCGACTCCGCCGGTGTCGCGCTCCGCGTTGAGAAGGCGGAGCAACGGAATCTCGATCTGGCCGTCGCGCGGGCTGCGCGTTTCTCCGCTGACAATGAATTTGGCATTTTGTTCAACCGGTTCGAGAAAAGTGACTGCGAGCTGGCCGTCTTTCATTTCCCAGTCCGCGATCATGGCGCCCGCGACTTGATTGATGGTCACTTTTTCCGGGAGCGAAATGCGGACTTCTCGAGCGGCGCCTTGAGTGACTTCGACGTTGACTTCGGCGACGACCGTCGTCGAGTCTTCGCCGAGGCCATTCAACTCGGTTAGCGAGCCGCGCAGGCGCAGTGCTTGTGTGCTGCGGTGATCCTCGGTTTTTCTTTTCCACGTGAATGTAAGCGGCTCATTGCCTCGCGCGTAGGCTAGCCATTTGCTTTCCGCGCCGGGTTCGGATTTCTCCGCCAAGAGGCCGCCGGTCAACTTGATGTCAACGCCCTGCCTGGGAAGGCGAACCGTGGCGCGCGTGACGCCGGAGGCGGTGGAAGGCAGGGAGATGCTTTCCTCGCCCGCAGTGGAAACGACGGGCAGAGCAATATCCAACTGCAAGACGGATCGGCCCGGCCGCGAGAGTAGCGCACAGAGTTGGTTGGAAACTTTGCCGGCTGGGCCGGGCACAAGCGAAACGAGTTTGCCGTCGAGTTTTGCTTCGCGCACCAGCAATCCGGCGGGAATCGGGACGCGGACCCAGCCGTCTTTTAAAACGTCAACGGTGAGAGTGGCGCGACCTGCGGCGAGGTCGCCGTCGATGTGCAGGTCGTAGTCGACGCGCGTTAGCGTGGCGTCCACCGGCGGCCCTTCGGGCTCGTGATCGGGCGGATAGGCCTTGGCGTGCAGTGAACGGTAGTCACCGATGGTGATGACTACCCATCCCGGCGCGTGCGGTGCAGGTGTGCTCTGCGCGGAAGATGTGTTCGCGCAAAGCAGAACCGTTGCAGAGATAAAAGCAGAGAAGCGCCAGAACTTGCGATTTTCGAGAGAAGGAGAAACGAACGCACTTGAGCTGGTCATTTTCGACACCTCTAGCTTTCGGAAATTGCCTCGGCTGTCTTTTTTTCAACCCGGGGAATGGAGGACCGTCCAAAAGTAGCGGGCGCTTTTTTCGACTTGCGGCGCTCCTACTTCTGTTTGTTACCTCGTTAGAATTGGCATTCTGGATGCCGGGTTGCTTGCACGACGTACTTAGAACGAATTTTTTTACGAAGCTTGCAGGATTTTTTAATTGGTCGATGCTGCTAAGGGACGGTTTGCTCGTTCAGGAGGCTCGGTGTTGGTTGTTGGCCGGTGATTGCTGCCAGCTTGCTTGCACAGGGGTATAATCCCGGTGTTCGGGCACTTGGCGCGGGAGTGTTGGACGCGGCTGCGTAACGCGCACGGCCGGGCGAAGGTCTAAGGTAAGGAGGCCCTATGAATATGGATACGTTGGAAATGCTTGAGCCCAGGACCATCAGAACTATCGGGCGCCGTTCGTTTCTTCGAGTGAGTGCCATCGCGGGAGGCGGCTTGCTTCTCGCGGCTTACATCGACCCCGCCGAGAAGGCTTTTGCGCAAGCGGCGCAGGGTCCGCCGACTGCTGTGCTCACACCTAACGCGTTCATCCGGATTTCGCCGGAAGGCATCGTGACGATCACGGCTAAAAATCCTGAGATTGGCCAGGGCATTCGGACCATGCTGCCCATGCTCATCGCGGAAGAACTTGACGCGGATTGGAAGGATGTGCGGATCGAGCAAGGCGACGTTAATTTCGCGAAATACGGTTCGCAGGTTGCCGGTGGGAGCACGGCAACGCCGACGAACTGGCTGCCGATGCGGCAAGTCGGAGCCGCGGGACGGCAAATGCTTGTTGCGGCGGCGGCGCAGAGTTGGTCGGTGGCGGAAACGGAATGCACGACGGCGTCAGGACGCGTTATGCATGCGGCGACGAACCGTTCGGCGGGTTATGGCGAACTGGCTGCCAAGGCGGCGGAGCTGACTCCGCCGGATTTGGCCAGCGTGAAACTGAAGGATCCTAAAGATTTCAAGATCATCGGCAAGTCGATTCCGAGCGTGGATAATGCGGCGATTGTTCGGGGAAAACCGTTGTATGGGATCGACTTCCGGCTGCCGGGAATGCTTTGGGGCGTGTTCGCGAAGTGTCCTGTGTTCGCCGGGAGAGTGGTGAGCGCGAATCTGGATGTAATCAAAGCGATTCCCGGCGTGCGGTACGCGTTTATCGTGGAAGGCGGCAGCGATTTGACGGGGCTTTTGTGCGGCGTGGCGATTGTTGCGGATAACTGGTGGACGGCGAAAACGGCGCGGGAAAAGTTGGATGTGAAGTGGGACGAGGGGCCTACGGCCACGCAAAGCAGCGAAGGATTCGCGAGTAAGGCGGTCGAGCTTTCAAAACAGAAACCGGCGCGCTCGTTGCGCACCGATGGCGATGCGGATGCTGGTTTGCAATCGGCTGCGAAGGTCGTGGAGGGAGCTTACTTCTATCCTTTCCTGGCGCACGCGCCGCTGGAGCCGCAGAACTGCACGGCGCGTTTTGTGGATGGCAAGCTGGAAATGTGGGTTCCCAGCCAGACGCCGCAGCGCGGGTTGACGCAAGTGGCGAAAACGCTGGGCATTGCCGAAAGCGATGTGACTATTCACTTGCCGCGCATGGGCGGCGGGTTCGGGCGGCGGCTGACCAACGATTACATGATCGAAGGCGCATGGATCGCGAAACAACTCGGCAGCACGCCGGTGAAACTGCTTTGGTCGCGCGAAGACGACATGCATCATGACTTTTACCGGCCGGCGGGATTTCATTTCTTGAAGGGCGGAGTGGATGCGTCGGGCAAGTTGGTGGCGTGGCGCAATCATTTCGTCACTTTTGGCGAAGGCGAGCGATTTGCTCCCAGCGCTCAGATTTCTCCCGACGAATTCCCTGCCCGCTTCATTTCAAATTTCGCAACACATACTTCTGTAATGGCGCTTGGTGTGCCAACGGGGGCGATGCGAGCTCCTGGGAGCAACGGCATCGCGTTCGTAATGCAGTCCTTTATTGATGAACTGGCGCACGCCGCGGGCGCCGATCCCGTGAAGTTCCGGCTGGCGTTGCTCAACACTCCAGCCTTCGATGCCGCACCGGCTCCAGCCGGCGGTCAGGCGACGCCGTCTGCGTTTCTCTTCAATGCGCAGCGGATGCGCGGCGTGCTCGAACTTGTCGCCGAAAAATCCAGCTGGGGCTCACGCACTTTGCCGAAAGACACCGGCATGGGCGTGGCGTTTCATTTCAGCCATCGCGGATATTTCGCCGAAGTGGCGGAGGTACGCGTCACGGCGGAGAATCATCTCAAGGTCAACAAAGTTTGGGTGGCGGGCGACATTGGCAGCCAGATCATCAATCCCACCAGCGCGCTGAACGAAGTGCAGGGCTCGGTGATTGAGGGACTCAGCCATCTGATGGGCTACGAAATCACGATTGAACGCGGACGAGCGATGCAAAACAATTTTCACGAATATCCGCCGCTGCGGATGAACCAAGTGCCGCCGGAAATTGAAGTGCATTTCCTGACGACCGACAATCCGCCAACGGGACTTGGCGAGCCCGCGCTTCCACCGATTCTGCCGGCTGTGTGCAACGCGATCTTTAGCGTGACGGGCAAACGTATCCGCGCGCTTCCGCTTGCCAAGCAAGGTTACAAGTGGGCATAGACAGAGGGTCGCGGACCGCATGCCCGAACGCCGCCACGGGAGTATAATAACTGGGGTTGGCCCGAAGTCTAGTCTATGACCATCGAACAACAACTGCTCGAAAAGCTCCGCGACCTTCCTCCTGACAAGCAGAAGGAGGTACTCGACTTTGTGGAGTCTATAAAGAAGAGCAACGGCTCGAAAAAGCCGCGCCGCAGTCTCCGGGGATTGTGGGCTGACCTAAACATCCAGATTACGGAAGACGATATCGCGGAAGCCCGGCGCGAAATGTGGGGCAATTTTCCTCGAGATATTTCCTAATGCCGGCAGTCCTCGACACCCATGCGGCCATCTGGTACTTGCTAGACACCAAAAGTCTCTCACCTAAAGTTTTTTCTCTGATAGACGGAGCCGCAGCGAGCGGTGCACCGACCTACATCTCTTCGATTTCCCTGGTTGAGGTCGTGTACCTGGCCGAGCGGGGGCGCATCGCATTCGACGCCTTCGACAAATTCACAAACGAGATCGCCCAGGAAAATCCCGCCTTCGTTGTTGTGCCGCTGGATTTCCATATTGCCAGTCTCCTGAGGCAAATACCGCGAAGCATAGTGCCCGACATGCCTGACCGGATCATCGGAGCCACGGCTCTCCACCTTGGAATTCCGCTGGTAACCCGCGACCGAAGACTGCAAAGCGCCGGGATTGAAACAATCTGGTGACCGTGAAGAGCAACTTGTCCCAACAGGGGTGAAAAGTTGCGTCGACGCGCCTGCCGTGCAAAAATCCCAGCATGCAAAACACTAGAATTTGGCTCGGTACCAGGATTTTGATCTTGATGATTTACTGCGCAGCCTCGCTGAGCGCGCAAACGACGCGCCCCGAGGCCGAGAAACAGCTTGCGCATGATATTTACAAGCAATTCATCGAAGTCCAATCCGGCTTCACGACTGGCGCGACAACTCCCGTTGTCGACATAGCTGTAGCGCGCTTGAAAGCCGCGGGATTTGCCGACGCGGACATTTTTATCGGCGGCGCCATTCCTAAAAAAGGCAATCTGGTCGTGCGCTATCACGGCACCGGCGCGCGCAAACCGATCCTTCTGCTCGCGCACATCGATGTCGTCGAGGCCAAACGAGAAGACTGGAGCACGGACCCATTTCAATTCATCGAGAAGGACGGTTTTTATTACGGCCGCGGGACTGGTGACGACAAGGCGCAGGCGGCTGTTTGGATCGCCAACCTCATTCAGTACAAGAAGGAAGGGTTCAAGCCCGACCGCGACATTATTGTTGCTCTCACCGCGGACGAAGAAGGCGGCGGGCCGTACAACGGGGTGGACTGGCTTTTGAAAAATCACCGAGAGCTAATTGAGTCGGAATTTGCTCTCAACGAAGGCGGCTGGGGCGAAGAATCCAAAGGCAAGAAAATCTCGAATGATTTGCAGGTCAGCGAGAAATACGTTTTGAATTTCCGGTTCGAAGTGCGCAACAAGGGCGGCCACAGCTCGATGCCGGTGCACGACAATGCGATCTATCATTTGGCGGGAGCTTTGTCGCGACTCAACGACTTTGGGTTTCCGCTGAAAACCAATGAAGTGACCGCCGCCTACTTCCAGCAAATGGGCAAGATTGAGACCGGCCCGATCAAGGACGATCTCGCAAAGGTCGCGTCCGGTTCGCAAGAGGCGATGGAGAAAGTGGCTGCCGCGTCTCCCGCGTGGAATTCCACTCTGCGCACGACTTGCGTGGCGACGATGCTCGAAGGCGGCCACGCTATCAACGCGCTGCCGCAGCTGGCCGCGGCGACCGTGAATTGCCGCGTGCTGCCGGAAGATTCACCAGAGTATGTGCTAAACGCTTTGCAAGAAGTGGTGGCGGACGATCAGGTCAGCGTCAAGCCATTGAGCGATTTCAGCAAAGCAGGCGCTTCTCCCTTGCGTCCCGATCTGCTCAAAGCGGTGAGCGATATCACGACGCAAATGTGGCCAAACGTTCCGACTGTTCCCATCATGGTGATGGGTGCGACAGACGGGCGCTATCTGCGCGCGCAAGGAATCCCCTGCTACGGGATCCAGGGCTTTTTCATGGACCGCGACGACGTCCGCTTCCACGGGCGCGACGAGCGAATGGGCGTGCAGGCTTTCTACGAAGGCCAGGCGTTTCTGTACGAATTGGTCAAGCGCCTTAGCCACTGAGCTGTTCAACCCGAATGCAAAGTTTCATCGACGATTGACGCTCGCGGAAACGCCCGTGACGTACTAGAGTAGTAGATCCTAGAGCGTACGACGAAACATGCTCGCTTCGGCCGGCCCCGGAAAACGCATCCCCACGCTTGCTTTGGCGGGCTGCCTCGCAGGCCTCGCCACGTCTGCCAGTTCTCGGCTGCTCGCTCTTCTGCCGGAAGGCCTCTCCGAATCAATCGGCTGCATTTTCGGCCTGTTTCTCTGCGCATATTTCTGGCGGTTTGATGGAATGCGTTCCGTGTGGAGAGCTTTGGGCTTCGTCGGTGCTTCCACGCTCGCTTACTTAGCTGCTTACGACGCCGGAATGCCGGTATCAAACCTTTGGTCCGTTAGGTTCGAGCTGTTGGGCCTAAGTTCCCTTGAAATCACTATCCTCCTCGTCGGAGGCTTTGTTGGAGCGGGAATCTTGTTTCTGAGCTTGTGCTTTTTCTTCCCGTCGCGTCAGTTCGCAACGCGTCTTCTTTTGAATTTCGTAATCTTCGCGGTTTCCGGAAGTGTGCTGGGAGTCATCGGATACGCGCTCGGCCCAACGTTAGGCGAAGCAATTTGGTACTTGATGCGATTTCTGCACCTGGGAGAGCCGTCCCAAGCCAGCCAATTGCAACCATCCAGGGACACGGCGTCCTTTTACTCACTATATGTTGCCTGGCAAACGGGAATTGCCACACTAGTGGCTTTGCTCTTTCCCCTTCGTACCGAAGCACCCGTCGCCTCAACTGCCACCGCGCTTGATTCTTCAAGCGTCGTCGAACTTGGCAAGACTCCGTTACCGCTCTGGAAGAGGCTTGTAGCTGTTTCGATCATTTTCCTGATTGTGTTTTTTACGGCTTCCGAAGTGCGTCGCGCCAGGATCGTCAAAGCGGCGCAGGCGGAGCGTCACAAGAAGATCGTTCAATCCGCGGCAGAGGCGCCTCCCCTCGCAAGTCTCGCGAGAGTCGACCCTCGCGAACCTTCCCAGGTGCTCGTTCTGGAAGCTATCTCCGGCCACGACTGGGACGGCGGCTCCGTGACTCCCTCTTGCGCACCTGATCCGCTCGGAACGCCGACTCTTCCTCCGTCCGTGTTTTATTTTGTTTCTTATCGCGGCGCGTCGAATACGGCCCCCGGCCAGCCCGGGATTCCTGGTTTCGATGCTTCCGTAACCGAATATCCAAATCTCGCATGGGCCAACTACAGCCTCCGAAGCTACCCCGTAATAAGTGCGTCCGTCGACGACAGCAGTTCCATCCAAAAAGTCTCGAAGTTCGGGAATCTCATCTACCTGAACACAGCCTGGATTTATCCTGATGGAAAAGGAACGACCTATTTCTACTGGCCAAGCGGGAATTTCACGGTGGCGATTCGCTTCTACGGCCCGACGGATGACGCTGTGTTGCAAAAATATCTAGCTCTTCATCCTAGCTCCTTGTAACGGTCCGGGGGCGCCGCCTGGCGCGGTCGAAGGCAGCCGGAGAGTGACAGATTGATATGAGCTTTGCGCTTACGTGGTGTGCTGGAGCCGCGTGATCAGGTTTTGGACGCTGCGCGCCAGATCCGCCACTTCTCCGCGGCCTTCAATCTCAAGTTCAATCGCGCCGTCCCCTTCGGCGGCGGCATGGTCCACGGCTTCACGAAGGCTGACGAGCGGCTTTACCACCTGCCGCGGCAAGACAAAACTCACCCACACGCTGAACATCAGCGTAATCGCGGACACAATGCTCAGCGCCCATTCCGCCGAGTGCATCAGCCGCCGCGCCTCCTTGTGGTCACTCTCGACGCGCTTCCAGTTTTCTGTCTCCAGTCCCGACAGCTGTCCCAACACTTCCTGGCTTGACGTTTGCAAATCCGCAGTGACGGGCCCCAACGAGGGGTTGCCTGCCTGAACGGTCTCCGAGATCTGCGTATCGAACGAGCCAACGCGGTTTCGCAATTCGTCGATTAACTGCTCGCGTCTTTTCAGCTTTGCGCTTCGCAAGAGATCGTTTAAATCATTTTCATAAGCGCGCACCACAGCCTGGATGCGGTCCGCATCTCCCTGCCCCGGCTGCCCCATCGCGGCTACCGCTGCGCCGAACCGTTGTTCGTAAATGCCAAGCGCCTCGAGCGCCTCTTGTGTTTCGCCCATGTCTTGTGGCTCGAGATCCTGTATCTGGCTCACAATCTGTCTGATTCGTTCGCGTGATTCGCGGTTCACATCGAGATAGCTGGCATCGTGAAGCAAGAGATAGTTTCTTTCCGCGCGGCGCGCTTCCAGCATTTCAATCGAAGCTTGTTGCGCCAGTGTCGCCGCGGGGGCATCCACGTTTACGATGCGGTCCACGATCCATCCCATCTCAAATAAGTAGTAGACCGCGAGGAAAATTACGGGGACCAAGATCAATCGTGCAATCACCAGGCTGTACGCCACTCTCTTCCGCAGGAAGTTTCCCGGCGCAAGGATTTTGAAGGTCTTTCGGATTCCGAGTCTCATAAGCCGGCTCCCGCCAAAGAGGCCATAGAGTTTGTTCTCTGATTGCCCGATTGTATGACAGCAGCCCGTGCTCGGCGCGGCCTTTTACGGTCCCGTTAATTCCCTGCTCTGTCTTAGTGTTCCGTTTTGGACAACTCTGTGGCCAACTCTGAACCGTTGCCCGGCATCAGGAAGAGCAGTACCATTTCATTTAATATCGCCGGATGTCAAATTCGGCGATGGGGGGAACCAAATGAAATACGCAGCCCGGGTCACCCTGCTTTTCAGCTCATTTTTCTGGTTCACTTCCGCGGCCTTCGGTCAAACGGCATCTACGGTTTCGCAGCAGCCCACGCCCTCCGCCGCGCCCAAGTATACTTGCCAAGCGTCCTTCGGCCCTCCGGGGCTCTTGACGCCGCCAGGGCCAGCCGCTCCGTACTCCGCCGTGCAAGAATCCTCGAACGTGCAAACTCTCGCCGACGGAACCCACATTGCGCACAAATCGACGGAGAAGATTTATCGCGACTCGGAGGGAAGGACCCGAACGGAGCGCGCGTTCTGCATGGGACCTGGGGGGACGCCAGACGCGATGGTGATTGAGATCCGCGACCCCGTTTCCGGATATTCGTACATTCTCGATGAACAAAATCAGGTCGCACACCGTTTTGCTATACAAGTTCAACACCCCAGCGATACGGCCCTGCGTACCGCAAACATTGTGCCTGCACAGGCGGCTTCGAGCGCCGCGGTACCCAGCCAGCTGCCTGCGCGGCCAACCGTGACCACAGAGTCCCTGGGCACTCAAACGCTGGAAGGTGTTCTCGCTGAGGGAAAGAGAACGACGCGCATCATTCCGGAGGGCTCGGGAGGCAACGACCGTCCAATAACCGTGGTAAGCGAAGTATGGAGATCTCCCGAGATGAATATCACCGTACTCATCAAGACGAATGATCCGCGGACTGGAGAAAGGACGACGCGGCTGACCAACATCGAGCTCTCGAACCCGATCCTCTCACTGTTTCAACCACCGGCGGACTACAAGATCGTCGACGAAACCGAGTACGTGACACTGACGTTTACTCGCAATTAGGTTCTGTTCTTGCAAAATTGGATTTGACTTGGAGCGACGCACGGAGCGCTCGAAGACGAACGATTGCGCAACCAGCGTGCAATGGGCTGGACTTGTACGCGCAAAGCGGAGTATGTGAATTGCGCGCCACCCATGGAAAGCGCGATGCACTTCTGGAATCTCGTGGTGATACTCGGTGTGTCGTGCTCACGTGGAGGTAGCGACATAAGCTGGATAGGCTGGGGACCACTGGCTGGCAAGGATTCGCCAGCGGAGCGACGTGGAAGAATCGAACGCTGGGGCGAGGCCGGAGCGGGCGGCTTCCTGGGCTACGGCAAAAGCGATTTCCACCGCAAGACTGCGAAGATCTTTTAAGGCAGGGAGCAGCGGCGCGGAGGGATCTTTCAGAGCGGGAGAATGTTCAGCGAGGCTACGCGCGGCTGCGATCATCATGGCGTCCGTGATGCGCGGAGCGCCAGAGGTTGCCGATGAGATACGCGAGGCGACGACGGCGAGTCCGACGGCAGGAAAAATATAGACATTGTTGCACTGAGAAATGGGGACGCTGCGGCCTTCGAACTGAACGGGCGGGAACGGCGAGCCAGTGGCTATCAGAGCGCGGCCGTTGGTCCAGCGAAACAAATCCGCGGGATCAGCTTCGGAATGTTGCGTGGGATTCGAGAGCGGAAAAATAATGGGGCGATCGACCTTGCTGGCCATTTCTCGAACGATGGCTTCGGTGAAAGCGGAACCGATCGTCGAGAGGCCGATCAGGATCGTTGCGCGCACGTGGTGGATAACGTCGGCGAGGCCGAAATTCGCGCCGCCAGTGCGCGGCCAGGAAGAAACGCGGCTGAGCGGTTGCGCGTAGACGCGCTGCTCCGGTGTCAGATCGGTCCGGCCGGAATGTAGAAGACCATCGCGGTCGACCATCCAGAAAGGTGAGCGAGCTTCCTCTTCCGAAAGGCCTTCCGCGACCAGAGCGGCGCGAAGATAATCGGCGACTCCGGTGCTTGCGGAACCGGCGCCGAGAAAAACGATCTCTTGATCTCGTAGAGACGAGCCAGCAACGCGAACGGCGGAGAGAATGGCGCCGAGCGCGACGGCGGCGGTGCCCTGAATGTCGTCATTGAACGTGAGCATTTGATTGCGGTAGCGATTGAGAATGGGCCGCGCGTGAGTGCCAGAGAAGTCTTCCCACTGAAGAAGCGTGGAGGGGAGAACTTGCTTGACGGCGGCAACGAAGGCGTCGATAAAGCTGTCGTACTCGGCGCCGGTGATGCGAGCGTGCCGCCAGCCAAGATATTCGGGATCGCGAAGACGTTCCTCGTTGTTAGTGCCGACGTCGAGAACGATGGGAAGCGTGCGAGCGGGATGAATTCCACCGATGAGCGAATAGAGAGAGAGTTTGCCGATGGGAATGCCGAGGCCGCCGACGCCTTGATCGCCGATGCCGAGAACGCGTTCGCCGTCGGTGACAACAATGACGTCGACTTCGGGATTCGGGTGATTGCGCAGCAGCGCAGGAATGAAATTTCGCAGCGGATAGGAGATGAAAAGGCCGCGCGGGCGGCGGTAGATGTGGCTGAACTCCTGGCAGCCGAGCGCGACGACGGGCGTGTAAACGATCGGGAGCATCTCATCGATATGATCGAGGAGCAGGCGGTAGAAGAGAATTTCGTTGGTATCTTGAAGCTGCCGGAGATAGATGTGGCGTTCGAGATCGTTCGGCTTTAAAGAAAAGGCTTGATAGGCGCGAACAACCTGATCATCGAGCGACTCGATGACGGGCGGAAGAAGCCCGTGGAGGCCGAAGCTTTCGCGCTCGTCTTCGGAGAAAGCGGTGCCTTTGTTGAGAGCTGGATTGTTGAGCAGTTCCATGCCGCGAAGGCGGACGGTGCGAATCATGCTGGCTTGCGGGATCTCGTTCAGAGACATTGCCGCGGAATTGTATCACTGAGGCGTCGGGAAGCTGGCGGGATCGCGAGGCGAGAAAAGTAGAAGTTGAACTGGACACCGGGAGAGGTTCATTGTTGAATGCGGTTGGACCGTTGTGAAGCAGAGAAAGAGAGTTTTTCTATGGCCGAGCCAGAAGCAGACCTGAGTAAAAAATATGATGCGGTGATTATTGGATCGGGCGCGGCCGGAGGAATGGCGGCGCATGTTTTGACAACGCATGGGCTGCAGGTGTTGCTGCTCGAGGCGGGAAAGAAATTGAACATCGAGAAGGAATTGCGTTCGATGGAATGGCCTTACGACAATGCGCATCGAGGCGGGCTTCCGCCGGGGTCGCATTCGCTGAATCATAATGAATATACGATTCGCAGGCCGCCATTTGGCCCGGGATTTGAAAAGTCGAAGAATCTTTACAGCTATATTGGCAGCACAGACTACATGAAGAATATCGTGGTCAACGAGCGGGAAAATCCCTACACGGGGACAAATTACGCGTGGGTTCGCGCGCGGTGCCTGGGAGGAAAGACGAATATCTGGGGACGGCTGGCGCTGCGGCTCTCGGATTACGACTTCAAAGCAAAAGACCGCGACGGCTTTGGCGAAAACTGGCCGATTAGCTACAGCGACATTGCGCCTTATTACGATAAGGTGGATCTGTATCTCGGCATTACCGGGGTGAAGGAAAATCTTCCCTATTTGCCGGACAGTATTTTTCAGCGGCCCACGAAACTGAATTGCGCCGAGGTGACTCTCCAGCAAGGGCTGAAGAAAATGGGGCGCGTGTTGACGCAGTACCGCGCAGGCGTAACTACCGACGGACTGAAGCACAACAAATATCGGAGCCGTTGCTATGGACGCGGCGCATGCGAGCGAAAAGGCGGCTGCGATATTCATGCGGCGTTCGATTCGCCAACGGGGCTGATCTATCCGGCCATGGATACGGGCAACCTGACGCTACGAACGAATTCGACTGTTCGAGAGATCACTGTCGATCCTGCAACTGGCAAGGCTTCCGGCGTGCATTTCACCGATTCGCAGACGATGAAGGATTACAACGTCAAGGCGAAGGTTGTGATCGTTGCGGCGTCGACGCTGGAATCGGCGCGGCTTCTTTTGCTGTCCAAGTCGCGGCTCTATCCGAACGGACTTGCAAACTCGAGCGGGCACCTTGGGCACAATTTTTGCGAACACGTGATGGGTCCCGGCGTGGCGGGCCAGGCCAAGGACCTCGTCGGGAAACCTTCGACGCTGGACGATGGCCGTCCCGGCGGTTTCTACCTGGCGCGATTTCGTAATCTCACGGAAAAGCACCCGAATTTCATTCGTGGGTATGGATTTGAGGGTGGAAGCGGAAGCAGCATGTTTCCGGCAGGCACGGACCAACCCGGATTTGGCGCTTCGTTCAAAGAAGAAATCCGGAAAAATCAGGGTTCGTACATTGGCATGGGGGCCTTCGGCGAAGTGCTGGCGCGCTACGAGAATTATGTGGATCTCGACCCCGTCGTGAAAGACAAGTGGGGCATTCCCGCGCTGCGCTTTCACTATAAATTCGGTGAGAACGAGCACAACATGGTCAAGGACATGAAGGAGACGGCGCAGGAGATGGTCGAGGCCGCGGGCTTCAAGATTATTTATGTGAATGACCGGGTGCTCACCGAAGGATGGTCGATCCACGAACTTGGAACGGCGCGCATGGGAAGCGACCCGAAAACCTCGGTGCTGAATCAGTTTCAGCAGTCGCATGACGTGAAGAATCTTTTTGTGGTGGACGGCAGCGCGTTTGTGAATGCCAGTTGCCAGAATCCGACTTGGACGATTATGGCGCTGTGCTGGCGCTCGTGCGACTACCTGGCGGATCAATTGGCCAAAAACGAGTTGTAGCGGCAGTTTGGCCGCAAAAAGAGCGCTGGAAATGCGAGGAAAAAAATGTCCGCAAATGATCCCATCGATTTGAAGCAGGACCGGAGGCAGTGGCTGAAAGCTTCAGCAACGGCTCTGGGAGCGGCCGTCTTGCCGTTGACTTTGCCTCCGCCCGAAACTTCAGCTGCAGAATCGCAGGGCGCGCAGGCACGAGCGGCTGGCTCGCCGGCCTCCGCGAGTGCGGAAGCGAAATCCGGTGCGCGATTTTTCACGCCGGCGCAGCATACGCTCGTCGAAGAATTGTCCGAGACGATTATTCCTGCTGATAGTCACTCTGGCGGCGCGAGAGCGGCAAAGGTGGCCGATTATATCGAGCAGATGGTGCGCGAGAGCACGGACGACCAACAGAAAGCGATATGGCGCGAAGGACTGCGGCTAATCGAGTCCATGAGCCAGCACTACAACGGAAAATCGTTTGTCCAATCAACCGCGGAGGAAAGGATTGCGGTCATCAAAGTGCTTTCGGACAACGCGGGGCTGACCGAAATTCCGGAAGTGCAATTTTTTCACGAGCTAAAGCGTTTGACAGTGCGCGGCTACTACACCAGCAAGATCGGGATTCACGACGATTTGGAATACAAGGGCAACCGCATATTGCAGGAGTTCGTGGGCTGCGACGATCCGACCCCGAGCACTTAGTTAGCAAAACAGGGCGGGGCAAGCCCCGCCCCTACAGGGCTTCTTTTGCAAGTTCACTGCAGGGTTTTTTGTGACGCTTGCAATTCCTGCGCGCGTGCGACCAGCTTCTTGAGTTTGCCCTCGATAGAAGCGTCGCCGATGTGCTGATCCTGAAGGACGCCGTCGGCATCGATGGTGAAAGTTTGGGGAATGGCTTTGACGCCGAATAAATTCGCGATTGATCCGGTGAAGCCGCCGTCGCGATAGTGAAGCCAGGTCATATTGTTTTTGGCGATGAACTCCTTCCACTTTTGTTCATCGCTGTCGAGGCTCACGCTGAGCACCACTAGCGGCTGGCCCTGAAATTTTTTCGCGATCTGTTGCATGTGCGGCAGGGCCTCGCGGCAAGGTCCGCACCATGTTGCCCAAAAATCGATCAGGACAACTTTTCCAGTCAGATCGTCCATCGAGACGTGCTTTCCGTCGAGAGTATCGACAGCGAATGCAGGAGCCATTCTGGCACGAGCCAATTCCGGCTCGCTGATGTAGCGAAGGACGCGTTGTCGTTGCGGATCGCTCTCGGGTTTCATCTTCACGTATTTCTCGAACTGCGCTTTGGCGGCGTCATCCTGTTTGAGGTGGGCGAGCGCTTTTCCATCGGAAACAATCGCTTCGGGAAAGTTCGGGACGGCAGCAAGCGCTTTGGTGAATTCGTCATGAGCGTGATTGAAGAGTTCGTCTTTGTGCTTGTCCAGACCTTCGTCGAAGAAGACAAAGCCTAGCTGAAAATGTGCTAGAGCGATGCCCTTCTCGCCCTGGGCTTGGGAAAGCATCTCCTCGGCGGCGGCTTGGGCGACCTTCCAGTCGTGAAGTTCGAGACCATACTGGATCATTTTCTTTTGGCAGGCTATGCAGTGGCCTTCGTCCTGTTTGTCAGCTTTCTTGAAGGTGTCGAGGGCAGCCTCGGTTCTGTGCTTTTGAACCCACTCTAGAGCTTCTTTGTAAGACTTCTGTGCTTTTTCGCTTTTGGGGCCTTCCGGCTGATCTTGTGCAAGTAATGATGTGCCGGAGAGGACGAACAGCAATAGGAGCCGGGGGTAACGCATGGCTGCCCTCCTGTGAGAATCAGTGGCGGGAGGCTATCACGAGTGGGAGGAGTTCCGCGAGGGGTAAGAAGAGATCGAACAATGCGGCGTTTTGGACGTATCCTTATATGTGACGTCAAAAGGGTAAGCGACAAAATGGCGAGGTTTGGGAGTGTCCGGTCGTGGGACAGGGATTCCCATATTCGGCCAGAGCGGCGGGATTCTGGGGCCAAGAGGGTCCCGTAAGACATTGACAAAGCGAGGCTTTAAGCGAATTCTGTTGGGCAAGGGATTTGCGCCTAAGAAGGGCATAACGCTATGGACATCCAAAGACCATCAAACGCAAGGGCTAAGAAAATCCGGCGGATTGCCTACGGGACCGTCGCACTCATGTTGCTGGGCGGCGTGACGTACGCGCTGTCAAAGCTGAAGCCTGCAGCACCATCGGTGGACGCAGGAACGGTCTGGTCGGACACCGTGAAGCGCGGGCCGATGCTGCGGGAAGTGCGCGGGCTGGGGACGCTCGTGCCGGTGGATATCCGGTGGATCGCGTCGCAGACAGATGCGCACGTCGACAAGTGGGTTTTGCGGCCGCCAGCGGTCGTCAAGCCCGACTCCGTCATCATGGAATTGAGCGACCCGACGGTGCAGAAGGATGCGGTGGACGCGGAGTACCAGCTCAAGGGAGCGGAGGCGGACTACCAAAACCTGAGAGTACAGGTGAACAGCGACCTGATGAGCCAGAAGTCTACGGAAGCATCCGTGCGGAGCGATTACGAGCAAGCGAAAATTCAGCACGATACGGATGAAAAGCTCGCGAACGAAGGACTCACGTCACGGCTGATTGAGCAGAAGTCCAAAGTGACGGTGGAGCAACTCAAAATTCGCGTGGAGCTTGAGGGAGAGCGAACAAGAATCGCGACAGATTCCGCGAATGCGAAGCTTGCGGCGCAGCAGGCCAAGGTCGAGGAGATGAAGGCTCTCTATGGGTTGAAGAAGAGCCAGTTGGATGCACTCCATGTGCGCGCAGGGATCGACGGCGTGCTGCAGCTTCTGCCGGTGGATGTCGGGCAGCACGTGACGCCGGGAATGAACCTGGCGCGCGTGGCGGACCCGAGGAAGCTCCGTGCGGAAGTGAAGATTGCGGAAACGCAGGCGAAAGATGTGATCCCTGGGCAAAAGGCTTCGATCGATACGCGCAACGGAATCGTGGAAGGGCATGTTTCGCGTGTCGACCCGTCGGTGATCAACGGCACCGTAACGGTGGACGTGACGATTGATGATCCGCTTCCGCCAGGCGCGAGGCCCGATTTGAGCGTGGACGGGACGATCACTCTCGAAAATCTGAAGGACGTGCTGTATGTAGGCAGGCCGGTGCACGGGCAGTCTGACAGCACGATCGGGCTCTTTAAATTGACAGAAGACAGCTCGGAAGCGACGCGCGTAAACGTGAAGCTGGGGCGGAGTTCCGTCAATACCATCGAAATTCTGGATGGGTTGAAAGTGGGCGACAAAGTGATTTTGTCCGATATGTCCGCCTGGGACGCTTTCGACCGGATCCGTCTGAAGTAATTTTTTCCTGGACGGTGGCAGCCGGCCCACGAATAAGCTCGGGTTTATTTCTCTCATTTTGTAGATGGAAGTTTTGGCTCTCTTGCGGAGGCCCATTGCAGACTCTCTGGCAAGACATTCGCTATGGGTTGCGAATGCTGGCGAAGAATCCGGGCTTCACGGCAGTAGCCGTTGCCACGCTGGCCCTCGGCATCGGCGCAAATACCGCGATATTCAGCTTGGTAAATGCTGTGATGCTGCAGGCGATTCCAGTGCAGCATCCTGAGCAATTGGTGGTGCCGCGATGGACGGCGCACACTTGGCCGCAGAATATTGGGACAAGCAGTTTTGGCGACTGCAGCAGCCAGAATCGGGATAGACCTGGGCCAAACACCGGCGGGTGTTCGTTTTCTTATCCGATATTCAAAGAAATCCGCGAACAGAAGAATCTATTTTCAAACGTTGCGGCTTTCGCTGGTCCGGCAGAGCTGGATCTGAGCGGGAACGGCCCTGCGAGCATGGCCAGGGGAGAACTCGTTTCGGGAGATTACTTCCAAACGCTTGGTGTGCGCGCCTTACTTGGTAGAACGCTAGGGCCTTCGGACGAAGAGCCTGGCGCAACGCCGGTGGTGGTGCTCAATTATGGCTATTGGCAAAGCGCATTCGGCGGGGCTGCCGGGGCCATCGGCAAAACGATTCGGTTGAACGGCGTGGCGTTCGTGATCGTAGGTGTGACGGAGCAGGGATTTACAAGGCTCACGCCGGGAAAGTCACTGGACATGTGGCTGCCGCTCACGCAGCTTGTCCCGCTTGGACTTCGGTGGGGCGGCAGATCCCTGGAATCACGAAATTGGTGGCTGACGCTGGTGGCGCGCTTGAAGCCTGGCAAGGCGCCGGGACAGGCGGAGGCGGCCGTGAGTCTGCTCTTCCGCAATGAAACTCTGCACGGCGAAAAGGCCCCGCTGAAAGAGTCTGATGATCCGAAAGTCTTGCTGGTGCCCGCGCAGGACGCACTAACGGGATTTCGCGCGAATTTCGGGGAGCCGCTGTATTTATTGATGGGGGCGGTGGGAATCATTTTGCTGATTGCGTGCGCGAATGTTGCCGGGCTGATGCTGGCGCGCGCGACATCGCGCGAGAAAGAGATGGCGGTACGGCTTGCGCTGGGCGCGGGACGCGGCCGGGTGATTCAACAGCTCTTGACGGAAAGTGTGATGCTTTCGGTGGCGGGGGCAGCGCTGGGAGTGCTTGTGGCGTTCTGGGGCGCGACCGGGTTGGCGGAGTTTCTCGCATCGAATGCCTATCATCCGCTTCAACTTGATTTACATCCAGATGCGAGAGTGCTTCTGTTTACCATCGGTGTGGCCCTGCTAACGGGAATTGGATTTGGGCTGGCGCCGGCATTTCGCGGAACGCGGATTGATGTTGCGCCAACGCTGAAAGAGAACGCCGGCAGTATCTCGGCGCGCGGCCATGTAGGCAGCCGCCGCTTTGGATTGGGAAGTTCGTTGGTGGTGGCACAAGTTGCGCTATCAATGGTTGTGCTCATCGGGGCTGGGCTATTGCTACGCACGCTGGAAAAACTGAAGAGCATCAATCCTGGGTTTGACACGAGCAATGTGCTGCTTTTTTCCATTGATCCTACGCTCGCGGGCTACAAGGAAAACAACATTCAGAATGTTTACGACGACTTGACGCGGAGGCTCGCGGCGTTGCCGGGAGTTGTGTCCGCAAGTTATTCGTCGGACGCGCTTTTGGATGGCGGGCTGTGGACTTCGGACGTGCAAGTGGAAGGGCAAAAAGGAAAAGATACGGTCGAAGTGCAGATGCTGGCAGTCGGACCGGAGTTTTTCGAAACCATGCGCATCCCGTTGGTTGCCGGGCGGACTTTGCTTGGAGCGGATATGCGTTCGAAGCAGGACGTGGCGCTCGTGAATCAAGCTTTTGTGCGGAAATTTCTGGAATCGCGAGAGCCGATAGGGATGCATTTTGGCGGTGCGGACCCCGGGGAGGCGCAGCACGAAATTGTAGGCGTGGTGGCGGACACGAAATACGACGACATGCGGAAGGCGGACGAACCGACCGCCTATGTCCCGCTGAAAAATGGCGAGCTAACTTTCGCATTACGCACGGCAGGCGCGCCGGGGGCGCTTATTTCCGCGGTGCGGAAGACCGTAAACGACGTGGACGAAAATTTGCCGGTGTTTGGCGTGCGAACGCAAACGCAGACGATCGACCGGCTACTTGTCAATCAGCGGCTGGTGGCGCGGCTCTCTTCCCTTTTCGGACTGCTGGGATTGCTGCTGGCGTGCGTTGGGCTATACGGATTGTTGTCCTACGAAGTGGCGCGGCGTACTCGGGAAATTGGGATTCGCTCGGCGTTGGGCGCGCAACGGAGGGACGTGTTGCGGCTGGTCATCCGGCAGGGACTGGTGCTGATCGTTGTTGGGTTGGTGGCGGGAGTTGTGGCGGCTTACGGCGCGACGCGCTTTCTGCAGAGTTTGCTTTTTGGCGTGCGCGCCACTGATCCGTGGACGTTCGCGGCGGTGTGCAGCTTGCTCGTAATCGTGGGAGTTTTGGCGTGTTACATCCCGGCGCGGCGAGCGACGCGCGTCGATCCCATGGTGGCGCTGCGTTATGAGTAGGAGGAGCTGATGCAAATCCTTTTACAAGATATGCGGTACGGATTGCGGATGCTCGGGAGAAGCCCGGGGTTCACGGCGATCGCCGTGCTGGCCATCGCTTTGGGCATCGGAGTGAATGCAGGAATTTTTTCGGTGCTCAATGGGGCCGCGTTGCGGATGCTGCCGGTGCCGAGTGCGGGGCAAGTTGTCAGCGTGGATCAGATTTTCCACGGAAGCGTCAACCGCAACGTTCACGGCGAAGCGACGCTTTTTTCTTATTCCGAATACCAGGACTACCGCGCGAATAATCATGTTTTTTCGGGCTTGCTTGCGTACGAACCCTTTCTTAACGCAACACTGGCCGGCGGAAGGGCGAGGCAGCTCTATGGGCAGCTCACTTCCTGCAATTATTTTGATGTGTTGAGCGTGCGGCCCGCCGAAGGGCGCGGATTTGTCGAATCGGATTGCGCCGCGCCCGGCCAGGGTGCCGTGGTGGTGCTAAGCGACGAGCTGTGGCAAAGCGCGTTTGGAGCGGACGCTTCGCTTGTCGGCAAACGAGTGATTCTGAACCGCACGGCGTTTACCGTAATCGGCATCGCGCCGCAGGGATTTGGAGGCACGGAGCCGGTTCCGAGCGCGTTTTGGGTGCCCATCACCATGCAGCCGGCGATGGAACCGGACCGCGATTTTCTTGGAGATGCAAACGTGAGCTGGCTGTCGTTGCTTGGCCGCGTGCGGCCCAGCGTTTCGATGGGGCAAGTGAGGGCGGATCTGAGCGTCATTGCCGGACGGATTGATCGGGAGCATCCAGGACGCCAAACAATTTTAGCGGTTCGGACAGCTACATTTCTTGGCAGGCCAGAAGAACACAATCTTGTGTTGGGAGCGGCAGCCGTCATTTTGTTTGGCTTTGGACTAGTGCTGCTGATTGCTTGCGCGAACGTGGCGAACTTGATGCTGGCGCGCGCGACGGCGCGGCAAAAAGAAATTGCGGTAAGGCTCTCTGTCGGCGCGAGCCGCTGGAGGTTGATCCGTCAGTTGCTGACCGAAAGTGTGATGCTGGCGCTGATGGGCGGCGCGCTTGGGTCGGTGCTGGCGTTCTGGTCCTTCGAAGGGATTTCGCATTTTGTGATTGCGCGTTTGCCGCATGGATTTCCGCCGCTGGCTTTGAATATGGCGCCAGACGTTCGCGTGCTGGGATATGCGTTGATGCTGACGCTCTTGACCGGCGTGGCGTTCGGACTTGCGCCGGCGCTGCAAGCCTCGCGGACCGACTTAACTACGGCGCTGAAGAATATCGAAGGTGGCATTGGGGGTCGCGCAGGCGGCGGACTTCTGCGGCATTCCCTGGTTGGCGCGCAGGTAGCGGTTTGCATGATTTTGCTCATCGCGGCGGGCCTGTTGCTTCGCGGCCTTTACTTCGCGCAAACCGTTGATCCGGGGTTCGCGATGAGCGGAATATCGGTCGTATCGCTGGACTTGCGGACACAAGGGTACAAAGCAAAACCGGCGGCTGAGTTCGAACAACGATTGAAGGAAAAACTGGCGGCGCTGCCCGGCGTGGACGGCGTCGTAGAAGCGGCGCAGACACCGCTTAGCGACGATCATAACTTCACAGGTTTCTCCATTCCCGGCAAGCCCGATGAGTATCAAGTCGAAGACAACGCGATTTCGCAGGGTTATTTTTCGATGCTGGGGATCCCCATTGTGCGCGGAAGGGACTTCACCGAAGAAGAAGTGCACGCTGGCGCAAAAGTGGCCATCGTGACCGAAGCCACCGCACGAAAACTCTGGCCGGGAGAGGATCCTATCGGAAAAATTTTGCGCGAAGGAAAAGATACCGATCTGCAGATCATTGGCATCGCGCGAGACGCACAAGTGTCTCATCTGGGCGAGAACGCGAAACTCTATGTTTATTTGCCAGCGGGGCCGAAGGAGCAATCTGAGCTTCATCTGATGATTCGTGGCGGAGGATTTGCGGCGGTCGCCGCGGGGATTCGCGAGGCTGCGAGCGGGATCGATCCGGACGTGATGGTGGATGTGGCCAAGCTGGAAGACAACATGGAGGTTTGGCGAACGCCGGCGCGGATCGTTGCGGCGCTTGCAGGTTCGCTGGGCGCTCTGGGCCTGCTGCTCGCCTCGATCGGCGTGTATGGAGTTGTGTCGTACGCGGTGAGCCGGCGGACGCGTGAAATTGGGATTCGCATGACGCTGGGAGCGGACGGGCGCGACGTCATGAACATGATGCTGCGGCAAAGTATGCGTCCGGTGTTGATCGGCGGAGCGATTGGCATAATCGGCTGCGCGGGAGTTTCGTGGGTGCTGTCGAGCATGCTTTTCGGAATCAGCGCGCATGATCCGATCGCGTTTGTGTTTGTACCGGCGTTTTTGGTGGGGATCGCGTTACTGGCGAGCTACGTCCCTGCTCGGCGAGCGACGAGAGTAAATCCAGTTGTGGCGCTGCGCTATGAATAGAGTTTGCAAAGGTGAGCGAGGAATGATGGGGAGACTTGCGTGTTGATGTTCTGGCAGGACGTTCGCTACGGGTTGCGTGTGCTGGCGAAGAGCCTGGGCTTTACCTGCGTGGTCGTGCTTACGCTGGCGCTAGGGATCGGGGCGAACACGGCTATTTTCAGCGTGGTGAGCGCGGTCTTGCTTCAACCGCTTCCCTTCCCGCAACCGGACAGGATTGTTTCGATTCAGGGCATCGACCTGAGGAGCGGCGAAACGGGCCGTCCTCTCAGTTATCCGGACTTTATAGATCTGCAGGCGCAGAGCAAATCGCTGGAATCCGTCGCGGCTTTCGACGACGGCACCGCAACATTGACTGGAGCTGGCGATCCAGTGCACCTGACATTCTGCGGAATTTCCGCGGAAATGTTTTCGGTGTTGCGCGCCAAGCCGATGTTGGGGCGCGCATTTGTCTCTACAGAAGATCGGGTTGGCGCTCGCGTTGTGATTTTGAGTCACCGCCTCTGGAAAACGCGCTTCGCCAGCGATCCAAATGTCACCAGTAAACCAATCCTTCTCGACGGCAAGCCCTACACAATCGCGGGAGTCATGCCGGCGGAATTCCAGTTTCCCCTCGATATGCAACCGGTAGACCTGTGGATGTCCATGGGCTCGGCCGTGGACGCGGAAGGTCAGACGGAGCGCGGAGCACATTTTCTTGGGGTTAAGGGCCGGTTAAAAAACGGAGCCACGCTCCAACAGGCAAACGCGGAGACTGCTGAGATTGCTGCTCGGTTAGCAAAGCAATTTCCCGATACCAACGCGCACATGAGCCTGGGAATTCAACCGGAAATCGATGCACTCGTCGGCAAAGTGCAGCCTGCCTTGCTGTTGGTGCTGGGGGCGGTTGGTTTTCTTCTGCTGATCGCTTGCGCAAACGCAGCCAACCTCTTGTTAGCGCGGGCAGCGGGACGTCAACGCGAGATGGCCATTCGCGCCTCGCTAGGCGCAGGCCGTCCACGCATCCTCGGGCAGCTCCTCACCGAGAGCGTAATCCTCGCTCTCGCCGGAGGCGCTTTGGGATTATTGCTAGCCGTCTGGGGTTCTGCCGCACTCACAAGTCTCCCTTCTCTCGGCATCCCTCGCCTCGCTTCCGCCGGCATTGATCTCCGCGCGCTGGCATTCACGCTATCGGTCTCGCTGCTAACCGGCGTGCTCTTCGGTCTCGCCCCGGCCCTTCACGCTTCGCGCTTCAATCTGTTTGGCTCCCTGAAAGAAGGCGGAAGGACTGCAACCGATGGACTGGGACGTTCGAGAGTCCGCAGCGTCTTAGTAGTCTCGCAAGTATCCCTCGCCGTGGTTCTTCTCATCGGTGCCAGCCTCTTGATCGAAAGCATGTACCATCTGCTCCACCAATCGCCCGGCTTCGATCCGCAGGGTGTGATGGCCTTCAACCTCGATCTGCCCGACGCGCGCTATGGCAAGCCCGAGCAGTCCGCCGATTTTTTCAAGGAACTCCAACTCCGCCTTCGCAATATTCCCGGCGTCAAGAACGCAAGCGCAGTGATGCCTCTACCTCTATCCAGCGAAATCCTGCGCACATCCTTCGAAATCGAAGGCCAGCCTATGGCCAAGAGCGATCTGCCTCGCACGCAAATTCGCGCCGTGGGATTGGATTATTTCCAGGCCATGCGGATTCCTTTGATCGCCGGGCGCGAATTCACCGCTCGCGATGACCGCAGCGGATCGCACGTCATCATCATCAATCAGACCCTCGCCCATAGATTCTTTCCCAATGAAAACCCTCTCGGAAAGCACATGAAGCCCGGCATGTCCGCAGGCAAGAGCGACAGCGTGTGCGAAATTGTCGGCGTTGTGGGAGACGTGAAACATAGAAACTTGTGGCAGCCGCCCGATCCTGAATCCTACGTTCCGTACGAACAAAACTCGATTGGCGCGATGAATATTGTAGTGCGCTCGGATAGCGATCCAATGCTCCTTCTTCCGGCGATTCGCGAACAAGTGCGGTCCCTCGATGCCGAGCTGCCTATCTACCACGCGCAGCGTATGGAAGAATACGTCGCGGCTTCCGTCGCGCAGCGACGCTTCACTGGTTTGCTCTGTGCGGTATTTGCAGGAACAGGCTTGCTCCTAGCTGTCGTCGGCCTCTTCGGTGTCATGTCCTACAGCGTCGCGCAGCGCACTCACGAAATCGGCGTCCGAGTAGCCGTCGGTGCCGCGAAGACGGACATCCTGCGAATGATTCTACGCGAGGGCATGGCCATCACGATCGTTGGCATTGGCATCGGACTTATCGGAGCGTTCGGCGTCTCGAGCCTGGTCAAAAGCCAGCTTTTCGGCATCAGCTCGACCGACCCACTGACATTTCTCGGAGTCGTCGTAACGCTCGCTATCGTAGCCCTCGCCGCCTGCTACATCCCAGCGCGGCGCGCCACGCGAGTAGACCCCATGGTGGCGCTGAGATATGAATAGTTCTCGAATTGGCGATTTTTGGGGGAACCATTGAGCAAAGGGATGCGTATTCCCTGTTACAAAGGAATGGAACCGGTGCGCCTGACCTATCACGGCTTGGAACGTCAAATACGTGGAGCGTTGCGGGTTGCCAAATTGTGGAGTGCATCGGCTGGCGGGAACGGTCCCTCCGTTCAGCCAGCCAAGTACCGGTACTTTGCCGCCGAGCCTATCTCTCTGTTTTTCGAGGAGTTCGAGGTCGGTTGGCGGACAATGATAAGCGTCATGGCGAGGGTGGGCGCGTAATGCAGAGCCTGTGGAAAGACATTACATTTGGGTTGCGGATGCTGGCCAAGAGCCCCGGATTTACGGCGATTGCCGTGATTACATTGGCTTTGGGCATCGGCGCGAACACGGCGATCTTCTCCTTGATGAACCAACTTTTGTTGCGCGAGCTGCCCATCAAAAACCCAGCGGAACTTGAGATTCTACGTGCGCCCGGTCTCACTACGGGACACACTTCGACCGACGGCGACACGGCAGAGTCTTTCTCCTATCCCATGTACAAAGGACTGCGCGATACCAACCCCGTGTTCTCGGGAATTCTGGCGCGGTATGGGTTTTCCGCCAGTGTATCCAATCAGGGGGAGACGGATCGGGCAGCAGGAGAAGTAGTTTCCGGAAATTATTTTGAAGTGCTCGGCGTCAACCCAGCGATTGGACGCGTCTTCAGCCAGGATGACGATCGCGTGCCCGGAGCGCGGCCCGTCGTAGTGTTGAGCTACTCCTATTGGAAGAAGCATTTCGGCGGCGACCCGAGCATCCTGAACAAAGTGCTTCTAATTAACAACGTCGAGATGACCGTTGTGGGCGTATCGCAAGCGAGCTTCACGGGTGTGCAGGTTGGCAAGACGCCAGACGTCTTCGTCCCAATGATGATGACTCGCCAGATGACCGAGTATGGCGAAACACTGGACCAGTGGGACGATTATTGGATGACCCTGCTGGCGCGCCGAAAACCAGGCATTTCCGAGAAGCAAGCCGAAGCGGGCATCAACGCCGCGTACAAACCGCTGCTGGAAGAGCAGCTGCCACAGATCAAATCCGGCTGGAACGAAAAAAAGCGCGCGCAATTTCTGGAGAAGAAAATCTATCTGTCTTCTGGTGCTCGCGGGCGGGCCGTGATGCAGCGAAATTCGGGGACACAGATCATCACGCTCTTCGTGATGGTGGCGCTTGTACTTCTAATCGCTTGCACCAACGTAGCTAATTTACTGCTGGCGCGCGGCGCCTCGCGGCAGCGCGAGTTTGCCATTCGCACGGCGATGGGCGCTAGTCGCGTCAGAATGATCCGCCAGTTGCTGATCGAAAGCCTGCTCTGCGCGATTGGTGGCGGTGCGATGGGCATTCTGCTGGGCACCTGGCTGATGCGGATTCTGACGCCGATTGTGGTTGAGAGCGCAGGTGTCCACGGACTGAGCGATAAGCTGGATCCCGCTGTCCTGGGTTTTGCGATTGGGGTCACATTGCTTTCCGGAGTTTTCTTTGGATTGATACCGGCTTGGCGCGTGACCCGCTTGGGCGTTTCCGATGTGATCAAGGACCAGGGCTCGACCTCTTCCGCGAGCGTGGCCCACGTTGGCTTTCGAAAGTTGCTCGTTGCCGGGCAAGTTGCGTTTACCATGCTTCTGCTGGCCGGTGCTGGACTTTTCGTGCGTTCGCTGTGGAACTTGCGAAATCAGGATCTTGGCTTGAAGCCCGACAACGTAATTACGTTCTCGATTCAGCCATCGCTCAATGGCTACGACCTTCCGCGCTCGATTGCGCTGTTTGATCAGATGCGCGTACGTCTGGCGGCCATTCCTGGGGTTCGCTCGGTGGGCTCGGGCGACGTTCCCACGCTTTCCGGCAGCGATGAAGGAAGCAACATTACTGCGGAGGGTGGTCCGCAGTTGGCCGATGAACTCCAGGACGTGGACCGCGTGGCAATTAGTCCAAACTACTTCTCGACGCTGGGCATACCTCTAGTTTCCGGGCGCGAATTAACCGAGGCAGACGGAGCGACAGCGCCGAAAGTGGCGCTCGTGAGCGAATCAATGATCAAACGCTTCTTTCCGGGACGCAATCCGCTGGGCTTGCACTTTGCTTGGGGCGGCGGGAAGGTGGTGCCGGACATCGAGATCGTGGGCGTGGTTAAAGACGTCAAGCAGGAGCATGTAAGCACTGCGGCCCAACCTTACGTCTATGTCCCCTACTCGCAAAGGCCAAAATTAACAGGCATGACATTTTATGTGCGCTCGACGCAAGATCCGCTGCTGCTCGGAACGTCCTTGCAGGGCGAAGTCCGGCAGATGGACGCGAACCTACCTGTCTACGATTTGAAGACGATGGAACGAGTGATTGAAGAGGATTTGTTCTCGGCGCGGATGGTCGCAGTGCTATCGGCGGCTTTCGCTGGCCTTGCGGCTCTGCTGGCGGCGCTGGGGATTTACGGCGTGCTGGCATACGTGGTGGTTCAGCGCACGCGAGAAATCGGAATTCGCATGGCGCTGGGAGCGGTCGCCGGGCAAGTGCGGTTGCTGATTGTGAAGGAAGTCGGATCGATGGTGCTGATCGGAGTCGGTGTGGGCCTGCTGCTTGCTTACGTGCTGGCGCGGCTTAGCGAATCGTTGTTATATGGAGTGCACGCTGGCGATCCCACGGTATACGCTCTGGGTCTCGTACTAATTGGCCTTATCTCTTTGGCGGCGTGCTTTATTCCCGCGAGGCGTGCGACGCGTGTCGATCCATTGGTGGCGCTGCGTTATCAATGATCGTATCGATTTTGAACGAGTAAAACTGCAGTCGAGGAGCACGGCAAAAAGTTTGTAGGATAAGTTTCAAGTCAAATATCGCTTAAGGAGACGAAATGTCAGACACAGCTACACTGATCAAAATGGAAGGCGTAAAGAAAGTCTTCCTAACCGACGAAGTGGAAACGCATGCACTCGAGGAAATCCATCTCGAGATCAAGAAGGGACAATACATCTCGATTGCCGGGCCCTCGGGCTGCGGCAAGTCGACGCTGCTCTCGATTCTGGGCTTGCTCGATTCACCGAGCGACGGGATGTACATGCTGAATGGGCAGCCCGTCGGGAAGCTGACGATCAGCGAGCGCACGCGCATCCGCAATCGCGAGATCGGCTTCATCTTCCAGGCGTTTAACCTGATCGGCGACCTCACCGTGTACGAGAACGTCGAGCTGCCGCTGACGTATCGTGGCACCAGCTCCGCGGAGCGCAAGCAGAAGGTGCAGAACGCGCTCGAACGCGTTGGCATGGCGCACCGGCTGCGACATTACCCCTCGCAACTCTCGGGCGGTCAACAGCAGCGTGTCGCTGTGGCGCGCGCGTTGGTCGGCGATCCTCTCATCCTGATGGCTGACGAGCCGACTGGTAACTTGGACTCGAAGAATGGCGAAGCGGTTATGGAACTGCTGCGCGATTTGCACCGCAACGGCGCCACCGTTTGCATGGTGACTCACGACCAGCGCTACGCGAACTTCGCGGAACGCACCATCCACTTGTTTGACGGCCGCATCGTCGAAGAAACCAAGGAAGCCGGCGTCAGCGCGTAGAGTTTTCCGGCCAGCATAAGGGGCGCTCCATGGGAACGATCTGGCAGGATATTCGCTATGGTGTGCGGATGCTCGTCAAGCATCGGCTCACCACGGTAGTTTGCGTTGCCGCGTTGGCGCTGGGCATTGGCGCAAATGCGGCGATGTTCAGCGTGGCCGAAGCTTTTTTGTTGCGCCCCGTTCCCTTTGACCACGCCGATAAGTTTGTCGCCTTGGTGGACGCGCGGCCCGAGCAAAACGTCGACATGAATTCGGTCGCGCCCGCGACCTACTTTGAATGGAAGAGTCAGGCGCAGTCCTTCGAAGATATGGGCGCGTACCGGTGGGACGTCTTGAATCTGACCGGTGAAGGCCGGCCGGAAAAGGTCCAGGGGTTCCAAATAACCGCGAATTTTTTCGACCTTCTCGGCGTTCATCCGCGGATCGGCCGCACGTTCTTGCCCGAGGAGGAGCAGCGCGGCAAGGATCAGGAGATCATCCTCAGCTCGGGATTGTGGGAACGGCGTTTCGCTTCGGATCCAAATATTCTCGGCAAGACCATCAAAGTCTACGGAAAGACCTTCATGATTGTGGGAGTGATGGCCAGGGGCTTTGACTATCCGAAGCCGGCGGAAGCATGGGTGCCTCTTTCCTTCGACGTGAAAGAGCGCGCGGTGCGAGACCAGCGCCAGCTGTGGGTGCTGGCCCGCCTAAAGCCGGGTGTTACTTTCACGCAAGCCTCCGCCGAGATGCACACCATCACGGCGCGCCAAGCAGAAGCTTTCCCGGATCTTTACAATGGATGGAATCTCCGCACCATGCCGATTAGCGAATTTGCCACGGGCGATATCACGCGGCAGTTCACTTTTTTGCTCCTTGGGGCGGTAGCGTTCGTTCTGCTGATTGCCTGCGCCGATGTGGCCAACGTGCAATTCGCGAGGGTCACCGGCCGGCACAAAGAGCTGGCCGTGCGCACGGCAATGGGAGCCAGCCGGAGCCGCATCATCCGCCAGCTGCTGACGGAGAGCGTATTGCTTTCGCTGGCAGGAGCCGCGCTGGGATTGCTTATAGCGGAGTGGTGGGTGTCTTTGATCGTGAATCATATGCCGCCGGACGTGGCGAGGTTTATCGCCGGCTGGTACACGATCAGCCTCGATGCCAACGCGTTTCTCTTCACGCTGGCCGTCGCCGTTCTCAGCGGCATCGTCTCCGGGATCGCGCCTTCCTGGCTTCACTCGCAAACGAATATCAGTGAAACTCTAAAAGAGAGCGGCCGCGGAACGACCAGCGGGCGCTCGCGCCACCGCTTGCGCAGCGTCCTGGTCGTTGGAGAGATCGCTCTTGCGCTCGTGCTTTTGGTGGGAGCTGGATTGCTGGTAAAAGGCTTCCACGCACTGCTCAGCGTGCATGAAAACTATCATCCCGAGTCGGTGCTAACGCTCACTCTGAGCCTTCCGGACGATCAATATGGGCAGAAGCCCGCGCGCGTGGCTTTCCACGAACAAGTGCTCCAGCGGCTTGCCGCGATTCAGCGAGTGGAATCGGCCGCGCTCGCCACCTCCGTGCCCTATGCAAACGGGGGAGGCGCGGATTTGGATATATTCTCGATCGAAGGACGCCCGGCGCAGGAGCGCGGCGAAATGAATACCTCGATCGTCGAAACGATCAGCCCGAATTACCTGCGATTGATGAATATTGGTTTGCGGGCAGGCCGCGAATTGAGCGATTCCGATGCGGACGGCACGCTTCCCGTTACGGATATCAGCGGAGTGCTGGCCGCCCGCTACTTCCCCGGAGAAAATCCCATCGGAAAGAAAATCAAAGTTGGAAAAGCGGACGGCGACAGCCCGTGGATGACGATCGTGGGAATCGTCGATGACGTCCACTACAGCTGGATCGATAAGCAGGAATTGCCGACGCTCTACCGCAGTTATCGCCAGGCGCCCCCGATGTACACTTCCCTGGTTTTGCGGACGCAAGGGGATCCTCTAAGTGTCGTCCCGGCGGTGCGAAGCCAGGTGGTGGCCGTAGACCCAAATTTGCCGCTCTTTGATGTGAAACCCTTCGACAAGGTCATCACCGATTCCATCGTTGGTATCGCATACGTGGCGGCAATGATGGCCGTCCTCGGAGTCATCGCGTTGGTTCTGGCTTCGGTCGGGATTTATGGCGTGATGTCCTACTCCGTCGGTGAACGGACGCACGAGATCGGCGTTCGCATGGCGATGGGAGCGTCGTCGAAAGACGTCCAGCGGCTCATTCTGGGAAATGGATTGTTCCTGACCGTTGTCGGGATGGCCATCGGCCTCCCCTTGGCTTTGGGAATCGCGTATGCGCTCTCCAGCATTCTCTTCGGCGTGAAAGTTGCCGATCCCTTCGCCTTTATGGGGCTTCCCTTGCTTCTAGCTGCGGTTGCGACAATTGCCTGCTACCTCCCCGCGCGGCGCGCCGTGCGCATGGATCCGCTCACCGCACTGCGCTACGAATGAAGCCGTCCGGCCAAAGACACTTGTAAGGCGGGGTTTGTTTACCCTGTAAGGGCCCCGTCCGCGCGATCCACGGCCGACCCTCCGTCGCATGGCCCAGTACGGATTTAAGTGTGATAGTCTCGAAACGGATTGAGGATTCGGGCGTTATCCTATTAACGGCCAAGGAGCGAGCGTGGAACCACTGATTCAGTTGCGGAACATGGAGAAGGTCTACGAGGCGGGCGGCAGCAAATTCTACGTTTTGCGCCGCGTATCACTCGAGATTCAGCCGGGCGAGTTTGTCACCTTCATGGGCCCCTCGGGAGCCGGAAAATCGACGTTGCTGAGCATCATCGGGATGCTCGACGGCTCCTGGACCGGCGAGTACTACTTCAACGGCGAGCCGGTCCACAGGCTCAACGTGAAAAAGCGCAACGAACTGCATAAAGCCAACATCGGCTTCGTTTTTCAAAGTTACCACCTGATCGACAACCTGACGGTGTTTGAGAACCTGGAAATCCCGCTCTCCTATAAAAACGTCCCCCACAAAGAGCGCGTCAGCCTCGTTTGCGACATTCTCGACCGCTTCAACATCGTCGGGAAAAAGGATTTGTTCCCCAACCAGCTTTCCGGCGGACAGCAGCAGCTCGTGGGCGTCGCGCGCGCCGTCATTCAAAGCCCGAAATTGATTCTCGCCGACGAGCCCACAGGCAACCTGCACTCCGCGCAGGGCGAAGAAATCATGGAGTTGTTCCGAAAGCTCAACGAAGCCGGCACCAGCATCATCCAGGTGACCCACTCGGAGAGGAACGCTGCTTACAGCCACCGCGTCATTCAGCTCAAAGACGGCTGGGTGGTCAGCGAAACCAGCAACGTGGCGAAAGTCGGCTGACGAGTGGCCAGGGGCTGCAACATTTATATCGGACTCGGCTTTGCGCAAAGAGTGGAGCGGATTCCGTAGGTTAAGCTACTGGCTTGAAATGGAGTTCGGCAAAAACCTCTGGCCGGTCCGTTAAAGAGGGATTTAGCCAATAGGTTAAATACCAGCTGATTTTGGGTTGAAATTATCTTCCGACACGCATGAAAAATCCTACGATTCATCCCTATCGCGTCCTTGTGGCGGACGATCAGGCGGATATCCGCGACGCCTTGCGCCTGTTGCTCAAGCGGGAGAACTACGAGACGCAATTAGCGGCCTCGCCCGCGGAAGCGCTCGCGGCCATCGAGTCGCGCGAGTTTGATGCCGTGATCATGGATCTGAACTATGCGCGAGACACCACCTCCGGCCAGGAGGGGCTCGACCTGCTGAGCCGCGTCCAAGCGGCGGACTCGACTCTGCCCGTCGTGGTAATGACCGCGTGGAGCAGCGTGGAAGTCGCGGTGGAGGCGATGCGGCGCGGTGCGCGCGATTTCATACAAAAGCCCTGGGACAATGCGCGGCTGCTGACCATTCTGCGCACGCAGATCGATCTGCGTAACGCGCTTCGGCAGGCCTCGCGTCTGGAAGCAGAGAATCGGCTGTTGCGCGCCGAGTCGCGCCCCACACTCATCGCCGAAGCGGCCGTGATGCAGCCGGTGCTTGATCTCATAGGGCGCGTTGGTCCTTCCGATGCCAGCGTGCTTATCACGGGCGAGCACGGCACTGGAAAAGAAGTCGTAGCGCAGACCTTGCATGCGCTTTCGCAGCGCGCTGGAAAACCAATGGTGACAGTGAACGCCGGCGGCCTCTCGGAAGGCTTGTTCGAGAGCGAGCTTTTCGGCCACGTGAAGGGCGCGTTCACCGACGCGCGCAACGATCGTGTCGGGCGCTTCGAGCTTGCCGAGGGCAGTACACTTTTTCTGGACGAAATCGCCAACGTGCCCATGAATTTGCAGGCCAAGCTATTGCGAGTCCTCGAAACCGGCGAGCTTGAACGTGTTGGCTCCTCAACGACGCGGCGGGTCAACGTGCGCGTTTTGGCGGCTACCAACGCGGATGTGAGTTCCGAGGCGGCCTCCGGGCGTTTCCGCCAGGATTTGCTCTTTCGTCTGAACACCATCGAAATTCACCTTCCGCCTCTGCGCGAGCGCCGCGAGGACATTCCCTTGCTGGCGCACCATTTTCTCCGCGGCTACGGACAGCGCTATCGAAAGAGTATTTCGGGCTTCGATCCCGGCGCGACACAACTTTTGCTCGAGCATCCCTGGCCCGGAAATGTGCGCGAACTGGATCACGCGATTGAGCGCGGCGTGCTGCTTGCGCAAGGACAGCTTGTGCGTTCCGCCGACCTTGGCCTGCGCACAGGTTCAGCGGGCGGCGCCATGCGCCTCGAGGAAATGAGCCTCGACGAAGTCGAGCGCCACCTCATCCAGCGCACGCTCTCTCGCCACGACGGAAACGTCAGCCAGGCCGCCAAAGCGCTGGGACTCAGCCGCAGCGCGATGTATCGCCGGCTGCAAAAACACGGCTTGGAATGAAACGCCTCACGTACGAACGTCGCATCCAGCTGCTGGCGCTGGCGGCGGGGCTGCCCGGATCGTTGATCGCACTGATTCTTCTCTGGAACGGACCGTATTCGTCGCGAACCGCCTGGACCCTTACATTTCTAATTATGAGTTTGTGGCTGGGCTTTGCACTTTCTTTGCGGCACCGCGTGGTCTTTTCTCTGCAAACTTTGTCGAACCTCCTTTCCGCGATGAGGGAAGAAGATTTTTCTTTCCGGGCGCGCGACGCCAGCAGCGATGACGCACTCGGCGAAGTGATGCTGGAAGTCAACGCTTTGAGCGAAACGCTCCGCTCGCAGCGTTTGGGTGCGCTCGAAGCCACCGGTTTGCTGCGCGCCGTGATGGAAGAAATCGACGTGGCGATCTTCACGTTCGACAACCACAGACAATTGAGACTTGTGAATCGCGCTGGGGAGCGCCTTCTGTCGAGAACCAGCGAGCGGCTTCTTGGCTTCACTGCCGCGGAGCTTGGCCTCGAGGCCTGTCTTGAAGGCGAACCGGCGCGCACGATGGAACTGAGTTTTCCGGGAGGCTCGGGACGTTGGGGAGTGCGCCGCGGTTCCTTTCGCCAGGGCGGTTTGCCGCACGATCTGATCGTGCTCAGCGATCTCAGCCGCGCGCTTCGCGATGAAGAGCGGCAAGCCTGGCAACGGCTCATCCGCGTTCTTGGCCATGAACTGAATAATTCGCTGGCCCCCATCCAATCCGTGGCGCAGAGCCTGGAAAGCGGGCTTCTGGGAACGGCCAACGTGCCAGAGCTGCAGGGAGGCGCGGCTGCTTCGATTTTGGAAGACATGCGCCATGGCTTGGGCATTATTCGCTCTCGCACGGAAGCTCTTGGTCGATTTATGGCCGCGTATGCGCGGCTCGCGCGGCTACCTCAGCCAACGCTCGCTCCCGTTAATGTGACGGAGTGGATCACGCGCGTCGCGAAGCTGGACGCACGCGCCAAAGTTCGCTTGGAGAAAGGTCCGCCGCTGGTTATTTCCGCGGACGCGGATCAGCTCGAACAACTCCTGATCAACCTCGTTCACAACGCCGCCGACGCAGCGCACGAAACGGGTGGCGGAGTAAAGCTAACCTGGTCCCGCTACAGCTCTTATCTCGAAGTCTCGGTGCTCGACGAGGGTCCCGGCATCTCCAACACCGCGAATCTCTTTGTCCCCTTCTTCACCACAAAGCCGGGCGGCTCGGGCATCGGCCTCGTGCTGAGCCGCCAGATTGCTGAAGCTCACGGCGGCACCTTAACTCTTCAAAATCGCCGTGACGGGCGCGGCTGCGAAGCAAAGTTGCGCCTACCGATCTGAGAGCCTTTTCCTTACCGTAGTCCTGGAAGTAGAAATTCCTTTTGTGCGTTCGATAATCCAATCTGGAATGAGTCGTGGACCATATTGGAACGTCTCGCCAATCTTCCGCTTCTCGGCTTTGCCATATCCTCCAGCTGGTCAGCAATACGTTCACACACAAGCATTTAGTGTTCGTCCCTTGGCTTGAATTTTCTTAGATTGTGGCCCGTCTTGTGCCTTCTGTAATCGCGCAGTGGACTTCTAGTAGAAGGCGCGGGAATGAACAAGCGAGCTTCATTCTATTGCACGGCGGGGGTGTGGTATATCGCTCTCATATGTTGCGCGAAATGTGCTGCGCAAACTCCTCAAGCGGGCGACCAGCAGAAGCCGCAGCAAGCGGCGCACGTTGCACAACCGAAAGAAAACGCGACCGCCGCAGGCAGCACGTGTGGATCCGCAGTCGGGCAACCATCGGCACCCCCCGAGAACGCATTGGGTCTAGCGCTGATCAAAAATCTGGCGCGCGATCAGAGAGCCCTCTGGACAAGTCCGGCGCACCTCCGGTTAGGCGATGCTACGTGGCTGGTGCCCTTTGCGGGGCTCACGGCCGGATTCTTGGTGACGGATCGAGACGCAAGTCTCCATCTATCAAATTCGCCCGCAACGCTACGGCATTACACAAGTTTCTCCAACTACGGCCTCGCGGGAATGGCAGGCGCGGGCGCGGGCCTTTATCTTCTTGGAAAAGCAACCAATGACGAGCACAAGCGTGAGACAGGGCTGCTCAGCGGCGAGGCTGCCTTGGATGGCCTATTTGTCGCAACAGCGCTTAGCTACGCTACGGGCCGAGAGCGCCCCGGCGTTGATTCCTTTCAGGGCAAATTCTGGCAAGGTGGCGATTCCTTTCCCTCGACCCACGCAACTACCGCATGGGCGATCGCCAGCGTCATTAGTCACGAATATCCCGGACCGTTCACAAAAATAGTCGCCTATGGCGCCGCGGCCGCAATCACGTATGCGCGTGTGCGTGGAGAGAAACACTTTCCTGCCGATGCATTCGCAGGCACGGGGATCGGGTGGCTGACAGGCTGGCAGGTTTATCGCACTCACCACGATCCTGAATTGGGTGGAAGCGTCGCGGGAGACCTTTCTGATTCGCCGCTCGTCGAAACAGACCGCACACCCGCGCAAATGGGCTCGCCGTACGTGCCACTCGACAGCTGGATCTATCCTTTATTTGATCGATTGATTGCTTCAGGCGCGATCAACGACGCCATCCTCGGCATGCGTCCCTGGACCAGGCTCGAGTGCGCCAGAATGGTTTCCGAAGCAGGCGATCGACTGCAGGATAGCGGCCCCACGTCGATTTCCGTCCAACTGTACGATTCACTGCGGCAGGAATTTGTTCCCGAGTTGACGCTGCTCGCGGGGGGCAGCAATCGCGC
>Ga0210383_10000033_pt1 | contig 153677 bp, 123 predicted proteins | sample IncBWC14OmetaG_FD_160072 | JGI IMG/M metagenome (GOLD analysis project Ga0210383, IMG submission 160072) | Forest soil microbial communities from Barre Woods Harvard Forest LTER site, Petersham, Massachusetts, United States - Inc-BW-C-14-O ...
CAGTTCCCCGGCTACTTCCTAATTGTCTGGGACTTCATCCGCTACGCCCGCGAACACGACATCCCCGTCGGCCCCGGCCGCGGATCGGCCGCCGGTTCGCTCGTCTCTTACGCGCTGCGCATCACCGACATCGACCCGCTGCAACATGAACTTCTGTTCGAGCGGTTCCTGAACCCCGAGCGCGTGTCCATGCCCGACATCGACATCGATTTCTGCATGAACCGCCGCGGCGAGGTCATCCAGTACGTCACGCAAAAATACGGCCGCGACAACGTTGCGCAGATCATCACGTTCGGAACCATGGCCGCGAAGGCCGCCATCAAAGACGTGGGCCGCGCCATGGACATTCCTTATGCCGACGTCGACCGCATCGCCAAGATGGTCCCGACGCAGTTGAACATCACGCTGGAGCAGGCCATCGAAGATTCCGCGCAACTTCGAGAAGCCATCGAGAAAGACGGCCAGATTCGCGAGTTGTTCGAGACCGCGAAAAAACTCGAAGGCATGGTGCGCAATTCCGGCGTCCACGCCGCGGGAGTCGTGATTTCGCCCCGTCCGCTCACCGATCTGGTTCCGCTACACCGCACCAAGAACGACGAAATCGTGACCGCCTTCGACATGGTCGCGATCGACAAGTTGGGCCTGCTGAAGATGGACTTCCTCGGCCTGACCACGCTGACCATTCTCACCGACGCGTTGAAACTGATCGCGCAGACCCGCGGCACGGCCATCACGCTCGAACAAATTCCCCTCGAAGATCACGAAACCTACGAAAAGGTTTTCTATAAGGGTTTGACGTCTGGCGTGTTCCAGTTTGAATCGAACGGCATGCGCGACGTGCTGCGCAAGTATCAGCCGAATTCCATTGAAGACCTCACGGCACTGAACGCGCTCTACCGCCCCGGCCCTATTCAGGGCGGCATGATCGACGATTTCATCGACCGCAAGCACGGCCGCAAGAGAGTCGAATACGAACTGCCGGAACTGCAGGAAATTCTTCAGGAGACGCTGGGCGTGATCGTCTACCAGGAACAGGTCATGCAGATCGCCAACCGCCTCGCCGGCTACTCCCTGGGTGAAGCCGATCTGCTGCGCCGCGCCATGGGCAAGAAGAAAGCGGAGGAGATGGCGCAGCAGCGCGAACGCTTCGTCGACGGCGCCGCGCAAAGAAAATTTCCCGCGAAGAAGATTGAAAAGATTTTCGATCTCATGGCGCAGTTCGCCGGCTACGGCTTCAACAAGTCGCACTCGGCCGCGTATGCCCTGCTCGCCTATCACACGGCTTATCTAAAGACGCACTATCCCGTCGAGTTCATGGCCGCACTGCTGACCTCGGTGACCGGATCGACCGACGACGTGGTCAAGTACATCAACGAATGCCGCGAGATGGGGATCGCCGTAGAAGCGCCGGACATTAATGTGTCGGACGCCAACTTCACTCCGCACGGCGAGTCGATCCGCTTCGGCCTCGCCGCAGTGAAAAATGTCGGCGGCAACGCGATCGAATCGATCGTCTCTGCACGGAAGAAACTCGGCCGCTTCAAATCGATTTTCGAATTCTGCGAGAACGTCGACCTGCGCCTGCTGAACAAACGCGTTCTCGAATCGCTGATCAAGAGCGGCGCCATGGATTCCATGGGCCGCCGCGCCCAACTCATGGCCGTGCTCGACAAGGCGATGGAACAAGCACAGAAAGCGCAGCGCGACGCCGAATCCGGCCAGCACGGCCTGTTTGGCGTGTTCCAGCAGGAAGATGCCGAGTCGCACAACGACAAACTGCCCAACATTCCTGACTGGGACGAGCACACCCGCCTCGCCGCCGAAAAAGAAATTCTCGGCTTCTTCATTAGCGGCCACCCCCTGCAGAAATACAAAGATAAACTCGCCGACTTGCACGCCCTCAGCATCGAAGAGATTGCCGCGATGACGAAATCGACGGGCAAAGACGAAACCATCGTGACCGCGGGCATCATCGGCAACGTGCGCGTGCTCAAATCGAAGCGCGGTGATTACTACGCCCAGGCCACCCTCGAAGACATGTCGGGCTCGATCGACATGATCGTCTTCCCCGAGGCCTACAAGAAACTCGGCGACAAGGTGAAGCTCGAAGTTCCGGTTCTCCTGAAAGCGGGCGTGCGCATCGAAGAAGGCGCGAATCTCAAAATCACCGCCGCAGAAATTCAGCCGCTCGAAGAAGCCAAGGTTCCGCTTCCGCGCGCCATCCGCATTCGAGTACCGCTCGAGACTTCGCTCGAAAACACGGTCGACGATCTGCACACGCTCTTTATAGAACGCAAAGGCGAGGCGAAGGTATTGTTTGACGTGGAACGCCAGGGCGATTTCATGGTGGTGATGGAAGCGGAAGGCTATAATGTCATACCGGATCGCAACTTCATCGCCCGCGTCGAACAGCTGTGCGGGCGCGGCAGCGTCCGCATCATTGCGTAACGTCATCGCCTGATTCAAATCATGGCAGCCACTGAAAAAGTACAGCAGGAGTTGGAGCAAATCGAGCGCCAGGTCGCCGAACTGGAGCATCCCAGCGCCGACGATGCTACCCGCCGCGAAATCGCTAAATTAAAGGAACGCCTCGAGGCCCTCAGAATCGAAATGGACGCGCCCCCGACCGCCTGGCAAAGAACCGAGTTGGCGCGGCATCCGCAGCGTCCTCAGTCGCTCGACTACATCGAGCGCATCTTTACCGACTTCAGCGAGATCCACGGCGATCGCAGCTTCGGCGACGACGCCGCCATCATCTGCGGCATGGCCCGCTTCCACGGCGACGAAGTGCTGATTGTCGCTACGCAGAAGGGACGCGACATGAAGCAGCGCGTCCACCGCAACTTCGGCACACCGCATCCGGAAGGCTATCGCAAGGCGATTCGCATCATGCAGCTCGCCGAGAAATTCCGCCGACCCATCTTCACCCTGGTCGACACTGACGGCGCTTATCCCGGCATCCACGCCGAAGAGCGCGGACAGGCCGAAGCTATCGCCTACAACCTTCGCGAAATGGCGCGGCTTGAAGTGCCCATCATTGCTACTGTGATTGGCGTGGGCGGCAGCGGCGGAGCTCTTGCCATCGCCGTCGCCGACCGCGTGCTGATGATGGAGAACTCGATTTACTCCGTCATCTCACCCGAAGGCTGCGCGGCCATCATGTGGCGCGACGCCACCAAGAAAGAGTTGGCCGCTGAAGCCATGCGCATCACCGCGACCGACCTCAGCGAATTGGGTTGCATCGACGACATTGTTCCCGAACCCGAAGGCGGAGCCCACCGCGACCACGAAGCGGCGGCCAATCTGCTCGACGCCACCCTACAGAAACATTACGCCCAACTTAAGAAGATTCCTCCCGCTGAATTACTCGTGTCCCGCTATAACAAATTCCGCAACATGGCCCAGTTCTTCAAGGCCGAATAGCGAGTCCGTGGACAATTCCCCCCGTTCCAAAACAGGTTCCTCCCGGCTACGGACGGGCAATTTGACACGACGCAGCATCGCCGCCGCCGTTATAATGAAGTGTTTCCTCCACTGCAATCCACAAAGCAAGGGCGACAGAGTTCAGCCCGCAAATTGAAGGAAGGTGTTGGGATGGCCACGACGGATATCACGCCCCAAGAATCGGCCGGAGGCGTGGGGCAGAAACGCATCGTCAACGACATGAGCATTCAGGTCGCGACGGTCAATGGTTCGGGCTCGCAGAGTTCAAACACGGTGCTGCTGCGCAGCATTTTCCAGATGGGCGTACCGGTCTCCGGCAAGAACATGTTCCCTTCGAACATTGCCGGCCTTCCGACCTGGTACACGATCCGCGCCAATAAGAATGGATACATCGGCCGCAAGAAAGAAATCGATTTCCTCGTAGCCATGAATCCTGAGACGGCACAGGAAGACACCATGTCGCTGGCGGCCGGCGCGTCCGTACTTTACGACGAACCGCTGAAGCTCGACAAGCTGCGCGACGACCTGGTTTTTTACGCAGTTCCCTACGACAAGCTGGTAGCCGCCGTCTGCCCGGAAGCCAAGCTTCGCAAGCTGGTCAAAAACATGGTCTATGTGGGCGTGGTCGCGAGCCTGCTCACCATCGACATGGGTGAGGTCGAGAAGGCGATCCGCAAACAGTTCGCCAAAAAAGTGAAGGCCGCCAATCTGAACCTGGCCGCGGCCCAGGCTGGGTTCGACTACGCGAAGGCCAACCTGCAAAAGCGCGGAGCGTTCTACATCGAGCGCATGAACGCGACCGCGGGAAAGATCATCATCGACGGCAACTCCGCCGCCGCGCTCGGCTGCATGTTCGCCGGATGCACCGTCGTTACCTGGTACCCGATCACGCCTTCCTCGTCGCTGGTGGAAACGATGATCGATTACATGAAGGAATACCGCATCGGCCCCGACGGCAAAGCGACGTTCGCCATCGTGCAGGCCGAAGACGAACTGGCCGCGATCGGCATGGTCATCGGCGCAGGCTGGGCGGGCGCGCGCAGTATGACGGCCACCGCCGGCCCCGGCATCTCGCTGATGTCTGAGTTCGCCGGACTCGCCTACTACGTCGAAGTTCCCGGCGTCATCTGGGACATCCAGCGCGTAGGCCCATCCACCGGCCTGCCAACGCGTACATCGCAGGGCGACATTCTCTCGACCGCGTTTCTTTCGCACGGCGACACCAAAAACATCATGCTGTTTCCCTGCTCCGTCACCGAATGCTTTAGCATGGCGCCGGATGCGTTCAACTTGGCCGAGCAGTTCCAGACGCTGGTCTTCGTCATGTCCGATCTCGATCTCGGCATGAACAATTGGATGTCCGATCCGTTCGAATATCCCACGACGCCGATCAATCGAGGCAAAGTTCTCAGCAAGGAAGATCTCGACCGCCTCGGCGGCTTCGCCCGCTACAAAGACGTGGACGGGGACGGCATCGGCTACCGCACGCTGCCCGGGACCATTCATCCTGCAGCGGCTTACTTCGCGCGCGGCAGCGGCCACAACGAGCGGGCCCAATACAGCGAGCGCGCCGACGATTTCGAAAACAACATGGAGCGCCTGAACCGCAAATTCGAAACCGCGCGTTCGTTCGTTCCCCGCCCGGAGATCACCAAAGGCAATAACGCCGGGGGTGAAAAAGTAAAGATCGGAGTCATCGGCTACGGAACCTCGCATTGGGGCATCACCGAGAGCCGCGATCAGTTGCGCGACGAATACGCCATGGAGACTGACTACCTGCGACTCCGGGGTTATCCCTTCAGCCGCGAAGTGCACGAGTTCATCGAGCAGCACGAAGTCATCTACGTCGTCGAGCAAAACCGCGACGCGCAAATGCTCACCCTGCTCAAACTCGATCTCAAGCCCGAGCTGTCGACGCGCCTGCGCAGCATCGCCCACATCACCGGCCTGCCGCTCGACGCGCGTTCCATCACCGACGAACTGACCAGCATGGAAGGCAAATGAATCGGGAAGGGCACGAGTTTATCCGTGCCACAAACAATCGAGTCCGATTGCGGCGTTAGCCGCACCGTGGAAGAGCGGCCCTTCAGGGCCGCGTTTAGGCGATAAAGAAAAGGGGCTTTAGCCCTGAGGAGCAAGCAATGGGCACCACGACCGTCGAACCCGGAACCGCCGCACCTGGACCGAAAACCAACCGCATCGGCCTCACCGTCATGGACTACAAGGGCGGCAAGACCACGCTGTGCGCCGGCTGCGGCCACAACGCCATCTCCGAGCGCATCATCGAATCGATGTACGAGATGGGCGTGCAGCCTGAATTCCTGATCAAGCCGAGCGGCATCGGATGCTCGTCGAAAACTCCCGCCTACTTCATGAGCCGCTCGCACAGCTTCAACGCCGTGCACGGCCGCATGCCCTCGGTCGCCACCGGAGCCCTCCTGGCGAATCACAAGCTGATCTGCATCGGCGTCAGCGGCGACGGCGACACCGCTTCGATCGGCGTCGGCCAGTTCATCCATCTCATGCGGCGCAATCTGCCGATCATCTACATCATCGAAGACAACGGCGTCTACGGCCTCACCAAGGGCCAGTTCTCGGCCACGGCGGACCTCGGATCGAAATTAAAATCCGGAGTTCTGAACGACCTCCCGCCCATCGACACCTGCGCGCTCGCCATTCAACTCGGCGCGACCCTGGTCGGCCGCTCGTTCTCCGGCGACAAGAAACAGCTCAGCGCCATGCTCAAGGCTGCGATCGCGCACAAGGGAACAGTTATGCTCGACGTAGTCTCACCCTGCGTTACCTTCAACGATCACGAGGGCTCAACCAAGTCCTATAAATATGTGAAGGAGCACGAAGAAACTTTGCAGGACGTCAGCTTCGTTCCCCACTTCGAGGACATCGACGTGGAATACGATCCCGGCACAACCGTCGAAGTGACCATGCATGACGGCTCGCGTCTGCACCTGCGCAAGCTGGAAGAAGACTACGACCCCACCAACAAAATTCGAGCCATCACCCGCCTCACCGAAGCCCACGACAAGGGCGAGGTGCTGACCGGCGTGTTCTACGTGAATCCGGAGGCCCCCAACTTCATCGACATGCTGAACGTGGTCGATCAACCGTTAGCCACGCTGCCCGATTCGATGACGCGTCCGCCGAAGGAAGTGCTCGACGCGTGTATGGAAGAGTTGCGCTAATTTCGAATCAGCAGGACCGTCGCACTACCGGTAATAATGATGCTGTCATTCCGAACTGGGCTGAAAGCCCGGTGAGGAACCTGTTTTTTTGTTGTCTGCTAGATAAGCCTGGGTTAAGCGGTCTTCCGCTGCGGCTCCCCGCTGTGTTCGGGATTCTGCCCGGGCTCAGGAAAATCCGAGTCCGCGTCCTTCAGCATCGGATCCTGATCGCGATGCCCAAGCTGTTCCTGCAGTCCGATGTTCCCCGGCTCTTTGTGATCTTCAACTTCGGTGGCGCCTTTCGCTGAGTCCTGGTCGACTTCATTTGGCATGATGAAACCTCGCGGCAACGATTTCCGGCCCACCCAGTTTAACGCTCGAACCTGCAAAATAGATTCCAGAATTACTTTCCCGTGGTCGCAACACCCAGCTTGCGCAACCGGTCCCGCGCCTGCAGCGCTTCCGGAGCGTGCGGATAACGCTGGATCACATGCCGCAACTCGCCGACCCCGTCATCCTGCTTGCCCAGTTCGATCAGAGCGAATCCCTTCTTCAACTGCGCTGACGCGGCCTTATTCCCGCTGGGAAAATTCTGCAACACCTGGTCGTAACTCTGTGCCGCCGCCTGGTAGTTACCCTGGCGGAACTGAATTTCGCCGAGATAGAAATACGCATTCCCAGCCAGATCGGTGTTGGGATAGAACTTGATGTAGTCGGAAAATTCCTGCGTGGCCAGGTCATTGTTAGCGCCGTTGTAATCGCGCACGCCGTTGTTGTAAAGCACGTCCGGCGGCGGCGCCGATGCCATCGCCTGCTGCTGCGCTTGCTGCGTGGCCGTCTGCGCCGCCTGGCTCTGCTGCGCCGACTGCATGTCTTCCAGTTGCTTGCTCACCTTGGCCAGGCGCGCCTTCAATTCATCCAGCGTGTCGTTGAGCGATTGAATCTGGCCCGAAAGCTGGTCGACCTTCGACCCCGAGTCTCCCTGCTGCTTGGCCAGCGTGGTCTGTAGCCCGTTGAGCGCCACCACTGCTTTATTTACCGCGTCGGTGTTGGTCTCAACCAGGTTCTTCATCACGCCCATGCGCTCGTCGAACCCGCGCTGCATGGCCGTCATTTGTTCTTGCAGTTGCTGCACCTGGGTCTGCAACTGCACCATGTCTTTATTCGCACCCGACACGGGACCGAGCCCCAGCGAGAGCACCAGCAGCACCAAAAGAAACACGGAAACGCGATGTGATTTCATAAAGGATTCCCTGAGCCTACCGTTGATTTAGATGCTTTGATTGTCCCACAGGCTGGGAGGATTCCACACAGAAAGGGGTGCCCGGGAACCGGAAGACGCAATGGGCAGGCAACCAATTTCGAGCGAGGTTGCGCTCTTTGGCCACATTCACAAGGCGCACATTCTTTGCCGCACACGCTTGCGCCCGTCCATTCAAGATGAAACGGGGGACGCCGTCATCGTCCCCCGCTCAAGCCTCACTTCTACTTCTGATAGACCAGATGGCCACGGCGGTTCTGCTGCCAGCAAGCTTCGTTGCTTTCTGTGCAGAAAGGTTTCTCCTTGCCGTAGCTGATGGTCTTGATCCGGCTGGCGTTGACGCCCGCCGAAGTCAGCGCGTCTTTCACGGCACTGGCGCGCTTGTCGCCCAAGGCCAGGTTGTAATCGGTCGAGCCGCGCTCGTCGCAGTGTCCTTCAATCGTCAGGTTGATATTGGCATGCTGATTGAGGAACGCCACATCGGCCTGAATCGACGACTGTTGGTCGGCGCGAACGTCAGCCTTGTCGTAGTCGAAGTAGACGTCTTTAATATTCTGGCTGAACAAGTCTTCGTCGGTGACCGTCGGAGCCGGAGGCGGCGGTGGTGGCGGCGGTTGCGCGACCGTGAGCTGCGCGGTCGCTTCCTGCGAGCCGCCCGTTCCCTTGGCCGTCAAATGATACGTCGTCGAAGCCGTCGGAGACACGCTCTGCGAACCGTTCGGCTGAACGGCGCCAATGCCGTCGATCGACACATCGGTCGCATTGCTGGTCTGCCAGGTCAGAGTCGCCGATTGTCCGGGCTGAATCGAGTTCGGACTCACAGAAATGGAAGCGGTTGGGGCCGGGGGTGCCGGCGGGGGTGGTGGCGGAGGCGGAGCTGCTTTCTTTCCGCAAGCGCCAAGCGTCAGTAATGCGCCGAGTGTAACCACGAGCAGAGACCACTTGAGACTTTGTTGCTTCACTTTATTTCCTCCTGCGACCCTAGAAGCTTACCCCCAGAGTCAGACGAAGCGTATTTACTATTTCCAACTCCAATTCGGTTGGGTGTTGTGTCCGGTAAAAGTCAGTTGCTGGACCTTCGTGCCGTCCGCCAGCATGGTCCAGATTTCTTCCTTGCCCGACCGGCTGGACTGAAACACAATGTGCCGTCCATCCGGAGACCAGGAAGGAAAATCGTTGCGCCCGCCGTCATGCGTGAGCTGCACCCATTGCTTGCTGGCGATATCCATCAAATAAAGGTCGGACGCGCCCGGCTCTCCGGGGCCATACTTCCGCACCCACGCAAACGACAGAAACTGCCCGTTGGGCGCCCAGTTCGGCGACACTGCGTAGCCCTGATCGGTCATGCGCTGCTGGTTGGTGCCGTCGGCTTCCATGGTATAAATCTGCGGCAGTCCCGTACGCCCGCTGACGAATGCGATCTGCGCGTTCGTCTTCCGATTCCATACCGGAGAAACATCGGGGCCCTTGGCCGTCGTCATACGATGTAGATTCCCGCCAGAGACATCGGAAACATAAATTTCTGGCGTACCCGCCCGGGACGATGAAAATGCAAGCTTCAGCCCATCCCCCGACCACGCCGGCGACAGATTCGTTCCCCCCAAGTGCGGGAAACTTACCGTCCGGTTCAGGTCGACGGAGAACATCATGATCTCCCAGCCGGTTTTGGTCAAACTGCTGAAGGCGACTCGCGATCCATCCGGCGACACCCGCGGCGACAGCGAAATCGAGCCCAGATGCGTGATCTGCCGCTGGTTCGAGCCGTCGTAATCCATCGCCCAGATCTCTTTGTGTCCAGTCCGGTCGCTAACGAAATAAATCTGCGTCTCGGCGATCCCGGCGATGCCGCCGCCCAGGCGAAAAATAATCTCGTCGGCGAACTTGTGCGCCATCAGCCGCGCCCCGGCATCGCTGGCCGTGTCTTGATATTGCTTGCCCAGAACCTGCGGCGACTGCGCATTCTTCACGTCGTAAAGCCAGCCCTGTACGGTCAGCCTTCCAGCGGCGACGCCGAGGTTGCCGAATGCCAGCATGGCGGCATTGGGCGGAGGCACATTCCAAGCCAGGAAATTGACCTCCGGCGGCTGCCCCGGAACCTGTAGGGGATAGAAGCTCTTCGAAACGAGTTCGACCACGCCCGACACGTCGAGGTCGTTCCACAGCGTGTTGTTGAAAGTGGTGAGCAGCGCGGCGTTCTGAGGATCGTTGGTGCCGGGCTTGAAATCCGGGACGGCCAGCCGCACCTTCTCTACACCGAGGCTCGTACCCCCCTTCACCCAATCCTGCGCGAGGACGGCAGACGACAAAAGGCAGGAGACGGGAAGTAGCGCAAGCGTCCACACCAGGCCGCGGAAAACTCTTGGCCATCGCCTGGAATTTGGTCTAGCGCTTTCGTCCATCCGTGTGGGGGTGAAACATACTTCGTACGACAATATCGTATCCCGATATGAATTGCTTTGCAAGGTCTCTACCCTCTTGACATTGTGCCTCCAATGGAAGCCTCAACGGTACCCGGCAGTTCCGCGTGTTTACCGGAATGGTTCACTTCTTGTAGTCAAACCACCACTCTGCCGAAATCTTACTTCCCGAATAATCCGACGGCAACGGGCCGAAAGTATCAATGCGCTGCAGCGCCCGCACTGCCGAAATGTCCAGCGAAGGTACACCACTGGATTGCTCTACCTGCACGTTCGCCGGATGTCCGTCGCGCCCCACATCGAACGTGATGTACACCCGCTGCGCGGTCGTGATTCTCGGATCCACCTCATACTTTAGCCAGTTTTCCGAAATCTTCCGCTGAATCACCTGCAAGTACCAAGCATACTTCGTACCAAAATCACCGCCGCCTCCGGTGATTCCAAATCCGCCCTTGGCCCCACCCGCGCTGAACGTTCCGTAAGGCCCGCTGACCGGCCCGCCTTCTCCAAACGCGACCTGATTGCTCTCTTCCTCCGGCGCAGGCTGCGCCTTTTCCTGCGAAACCGTCTCCTGCTTCTGCTTCGGTTTTGGCTTTATCTTTGCGTTCTTGCCCTGAATCTCAATCGCGTCGGGCGCCTTCTCTTCGGTCTTGGGTTGCGACTGAGTGATCCCCTTCGACTCATTGGCCAGCACGTTCTGCGTCTGCGAGGGCGCCACTGGCAGCGGCACCGTGCTCACCAGCGTCGCGCCGATCGCGTCTCCGCCTCCGCCGGCACCCCAGGTGCCCCCGCTTCGTCCCGTAAGGACTGCTGCAAACACGAACAGAAACGCGATGATCGCCGCATGCAACCCCGCCGACCACGCCAGCGCGCGGCCCCAGCGGTCATGCTCGAAATAGATCTCAGCGTTTGCTGCCATTTTGCACGAGAGGTTGCGTCACAATGCTGACGTTGGTTATCCCCGCCGCTTTCACGGCGTCCATCACCGTGGCGAACGCGCCAAATGGAACATTCTCATCGGCGCGCACAAAAATCGACTGGTTCCGCGGGTCGCGAATCTTCTGCCGCAACCTGCTTCCAATCTCATTAATGTTGATAGCATCGTTTCCTAGAAAGACGCGTTGATCTTTGTTGATCGTGATCACCACCCGTTCCTGGGTGATCTCCCGCACCGTCTTCGTTTTCGGCACGCTGACGTCGATGCCCGACTGCAGCACCGGTGCCGTCACCATAAAAATAATCAGCAGCACCAGCACCACATCCACCAGCGGAGTGATGTTGATATCCGCCATTGCGGTCTGCGTCCGACCGTTCGAAGCCGTAAACGCCATCAGCGCCTCACCTCCGGGCCAACCTGGGTCGACACCTGCGCGGCCGCCTGGCTATGCTCCACCGCATTCAGCACTTCAAGCGCAAAATCGTCGCTGCGCGCCGCAAACTCGCGAATCGACGCGCCGATCAGGTTGTAGGCAATCACCGCCGGAATTGCCGCCGCCAACCCGGCAGCGGTGGTAATTAAAGCTTCCGAAATTCCCGGAGCAACCGCGCGCAACGTCGCCGCCCCCGCCGTGCCCAAGCCCTGAAACGCATCAATAATGCCCCACACCGTACCGAATAGTCCCACAAACGGCGACACCGCGGCCGTAATCGCGAGCCAAGGCATATTTCGCTCCAGCCGCGTGATTGCCTCCGACGCGCCAATCTGCATCCCGCGCTGAATCGATAGCAGATTTCGAATCGTCCCCGAAGTCACGGCCTGCCGCTTGTATTCTTCATAGCCGCCTTCGAACACCCCCACCAGCGGGCTAGGCTTAAACTGCTCGGCCACGGCGGCAATATCCTGCAACCGCTGCGCCTTGCGAAACGCCCGCACGAATCGCCCACTTTGCGTGCGCGCCCGCCGCAGCAGGCTCCATTTTGTCAGGATGATCGCCCAGGAAATCAGGCTGAAACCCACCAGCGCAACCAGAACCAGCTTGGCCACGGGGCCAGTGTTGAGCAGCATGTCGACGACTTCGCCGCCGACGAACACTACCAGCAAGGGGAAGAAATGCATCGTGTTTTAGGAGAACGCCTGCTTAATTATAGATGAACCCGCTTGCCCGCTCTTACGCACGTACCTGATCCGCCAATGAAATCTTGTGCCCGCGTTCTCGCTCACTTGCCGCCTCGAGGATCGCGATTGCTGAAAGTAAACTGCACGCTCATCGAATCCAGGTAAGGCGAATCGAGCGGCGTGAAATGCAGATCCTTCACCTGGATCGCTACATAAAATCCGTCGACCTTCATGATCCGCCGGGTGCGAATCGGCACCGCACTGAACCGGTTCGGGTTCAGCCACCACAGATTATTCTTCGGATCAGCCGAGGGTCTCTGGTCGGCCAGCAGAACGTTGTTATAGATGCTGTGATGCAAGTCTTTAAGCGCCACCCGCCAGGACGTAATCTCGTTGCTTCCCTCCAGCACCATCGGCGTGACGGTCATCTCATAGCGATCGTTGCCCCCCGAATCTTTAATGCGCTCCCGGTAAGTCGGATTCTCGGGAGTAAGCTTGGCGTCGAACGTCTCTTCAGTTATGTGAATCGAGCCTTGCCGAAAGCTCTCGGCATAAATCGTGGGAGAAGAGCTCTGGCTAAGCAGCGGCGCAGCCACCATGGCCCACACGAAAATCGAGAGCGCCGGTCGCTTCGCCACTTGTTTCATGGGCGGTTCGCCGCCTGCACAGACTCACCGCTGAAAACGTTCGCCATCGATGCCGCATCCATTTTTCGCAGCCAGTCGCACAGTGCGCGAGAAGCCCGCCCACTATTTCGCGCCAGCCGCAGAACCCGCGGCCACAGCCACGGCCGCAGCGCGACGAACCGAGTGAATCGACCTTCGAGAAAACGTCCGCTACGGTCGACGAACCGCTCCATCGCTGGAAAACTGAAATCAAATTCGTCGGAAATCACTTTCACCACTGCCAATCCAACTCCTCGAGCTTCCGCCGCGCGTGCCACCGAGGCTGCTTCCATGTCTACCGCCTTCGCTCCAAACGAAGCTCGCAATTTCGCCTTCTGCGCTGCGCTCGCGACGGCGCCAAAACTGACCAGCGCGCCTTCGCCCCGATTCAGTTTCACGCTGCTGCCATCGCCAGCATTCACCACGCGCCCCGGCTGAATAATATCCGCAACTCGCAGTTCCGGATCGAGCGCCCCCGCAAAGCCCACTGAGCACACCACCTTGGGAGCGTAAAGCACAATCACAGCCTCTGCGGCCCGCCGCGCCGCTTCCGCCCCGATTCCACCGCAAACCACAACCACGTCGTCCTTCTCGAAAAATCGAAATCGCCGCCCGCCGGCTTCCTGCTCGTGCACTCTCCATTCCCTCACGAGAGAACGCACTTCCCTCTCCAGCGCGGCGACAATCGCGACCCTAAACATACCCATTATCCCGGAACCACTGTACTGCCCGCCGCAAAGCGCTTTCCACAGGAACGATCTTCCACCCCAGTTCCCGCTCCGCCTTGCCGGAACTGGCAAACATTTTTTTCTTCCCCATGCGCACCGCATCAACCGTGGCCCGCGGCTCGCGCCCCAACAAGCGCCCGGTAATATTTTCGTCAACCACTCCCGCGGCCAGCGCAAAAAAATAAGGCAGCTTCACCGTCGGCGACGGCAGCCCGGAAATCTTTCCCAGCGTGTCGAGAAGCTGCTTCAATGTCAGATTTTCCCCACCCAGAATATAACGCTCGCCCGACTTCCCTTTTTCCAGCGCCGCGACGTGCCCCAGCGCACACTCCCGCACATCGACCAGGTTCAATCCCGTTTCCACGTAGGCGGGAAATTTGCGCTTCAGAAAATCCACCACGATCCGCCCCGTCGGAGTCGGCTTCACATCCTGCTCCCCCACCGGCGTTGTCGGATTCACCGTGACCACGTGCATCCCACTGCGTCCCGCCTCCAGCGCGACTTGCTCGGCCATAAACTTCGACCGCTTGTAAGGCCCGATCATGTCCGCCAACGAAACGGGCGAATCTTCGTCTGCGGGTTGCCCAACTTGTCCTGGAGAACGCCCCTTGCTGGTGAATCCCATAGTCGCGACGCTAGACGTATACACCACGCGCCGCACGCCATTTTTCCGCGCCGCTTCCAGAATCGCCCGCGTCCCCTCGACGTTCGATCGATACATCTCCTCCGGATCCCGCACCCAGAGCCGGTAGTCGGCCGCCACATGAAACACAGTGTCGCATCCCGACATAGCCTTTTCGAGGGACGCGGCATCGCGCAGATCACCGGTTGCGTTTTCTGCCTTCAGCCCTTCCAGGTTTTTCAGATTGCTCGTAGGCCGCACCAGCAGCCGCAGCTCCGCACCCTGATCGGCGAGTACTCGGGCAACGTGCGATCCCAAAAATCCGGTTGCGCCTGTGATGAAAGCTTTCAAGGCAAGTTCTCAGTTCTCAAGACTACTTGTTTGCGTACTGCTGAGCCCCGAGAAAATGGAGCGAGACGTAAGGCACATCCCCGACCACCCAACTATCATGACCGGGAGGTCCGGGTGGAATGTAAAAAAGCATCCCGGCGCGAGTTCGTGGACCGTGCCGTCCTCCATGGCAGCGGTGGCGCAACCGGAAATCACCAGCCCGACATGCTCGACATTACAGCGCGAAGCGCCCACACTGGGGCCCACATGAACCGACCACTTCCATCCCGGCTCGTAAGTGGCGCGACCGATGGTCATGCCGCCGATGTGGACGAGTTCGAATTTTCCCTTTTCGAACGTTCGCACTTCGTCGGGTTCTTCAAACCGCTTCAGAACTGTTTCTAGCATCGGCGGACCACCATCTGGAAAGGTAAAGAGTGGCTCCCAGTCGCTGATTGCCAGATACTCCCCGCAACTGAGAACCGGGAACTGAGAACTTAGCTGGCTGCCTTCTCCATGATTTTCGAGTACGTGGTCAGCGCGAGCAGCGGGAAGTAATCGCGGTAGAGGTGGTACATCAGATAAAATACGCGCGGGAATCCAGTGCCGGTAAAGAACGGCTCATCCCACGACCCATCTTTTCTCTGCGTGCGCAGCAGGTAGGCCACGCCGCGAGCCACCGAATCGCTGCGAATGTCGTTGGCCGCAAGCAATCCCAGAATCGCCCACGCAGTCTGCGACGGCGTGCTCTCGCCCTGACCGCGCAGATTCGGATCATCGTACGACCCCACGGTTTCGCCCCAGCCGCCATCGGCATTCTGCACCATGCGCAGCCACTCAGCGCCCTGCTGCACGCAAGGTTCGTGCAGATCCATGCCAATCGCTTCCAGCCCGCGCAACACCAGCGCCGTGCCGTAAATGTAGTTCACGCCCCAGCGGCCGAACCAGCTGCCGTCCGGCTCCTGGGCATCTTTGACAAAGGTGATCGCCCGCTTCACCGCCGGATGATTCTTGTCATACCCGTAAGTCGCGAGCATTTCGAGAATCCGTCCCGTAATGTCCACCGTCGGCGGATCGAGCATGGCGTTGTGATCGGCAAACGGAATATGCTCAAACACCATCTTGTCGTTATCTTTATCAAACGACGCCCAGCCGCCGTTCTTGCACTGCATCGAAAAAATCCAGTCAATGGCGCGCTGCACCGACTCGCGCTGGTAGCGTCCGTTGGGATGTTCCACGCGACTCAGCCCCAGGCAAACCATCGCGCTATCATCGACATCCGGATAAAACTCATTGTTAAACTCGAAGTACCAGCCGCCCGGCTGTCCCTGCTTGTTTTTCACTTTCCAGTCGCCGACATTGCGCACTTGCTTCTGCAAGATCCAGTCAGCGCACTTCACCATTCGCGGATCGTTCGCCGGAACTCCCGCCTCGCCCAGCGCAAACATGGCATAGGCCGTATCCCAGACCGGCGACATGCAAGGCTGCATGCGGAACGTGTCTTCCTCTTCGATCCCCAGCTTTTCAAATTCATCCAGCGCGCGAATCACCTGCGGATCGTCCAGCGAATATCCCAGGCAGCGCAGCGCGATGATCGCATTCATCATCGAGGGATAAATCGCACCCAGTCCGTCGCTCATCTCGAATCGCGCGAGCATCCATTTCTTCGCGCTGTTCAGCGCGATCGAACGCAGCGGCCGCACATGCACGCGCTCAAACCAATGCGTCATGCGGTCCAGAAACAGAAAGAAATTGCGCCACGAAACCAGCTTTTTCGCCCACTGCAAATGCATGCGCGATTTCTGCATGCCACCTACAAATAATTCTTCCACGCCCATTTCGCGCGGAATTTTTTTGAACGGCTTCTTCGCGTAGCAGATCGACAGCGGCACCAGGATGGCGCGCGACCACGAAGAAATCTCGTAAATATTGAACCAGAACCAGTTCGGAAACAGCACGATCTCCGGAGGAATCGCCGGCACCGCGTCATAGTCATACTGCCCGAAAAAACAAAGATAGATCTTTGTAAATGTATTGACTTCGGTGACCCCGCCCATCTCGAGAATCTTCTTGCGGGCGCGCGCCAGGGCGGGATGGTCGGCGTTATATCCCGCCAGCTTCAACCCGAAGTAGGCCTTCACCGACGCGCTGACATTCGACGGCCCGGCAGCATAAATGCTCCATCCGCCGTCTTCGTTCTGATGGCGCAGAATCCAGTTCGCAGCTTTCTGGAATCGCTCCGGGTTCCCCGTCCCGAGCAGCGTGTGCAGCAAAATGTAATCCGACTCGAGCGTGGTATCGGCCTCGAGCTCTCCGCACCAATAACCTTCCTCGTGCTGCTGCGAGAACAGAAACTTCTTCGCCGCTGCGACTGCCGCGCTTACGCGGCTGCCCAGCCCCTCAATTTTTCCGAAGCGAAGCTGCGGGTTCGAACCGATCGAAGTGGGTGCTATATGTGAATCGGGGGATTTGTTGTCCATTCAATTTCACCTGCTCCAACTCTTGCCGTAGAGACATAGCTTGCTACGTCTCTACGGACGAGAACTAGTCGCCGCTCGGAGCCGCGGCAATCGCCTCAACAATCTCCGGCGGCAGCCCGAAGCGGACGTTCTCCGGCATCACTTCGAGCTCCTCCATGTTGCCGAATCCCTTATGCCGCAGAAACTCGACCGTCTCTTCCACCAAATGCTCTGGCGCCGAAGCTCCGGCCGTCAGCGCAATCGTCTTCACGCCTTTTAACCATTCCGCTTCAATGTCGTTGCAGCTATCGATGAGATGTGCATTCGTGCCCAGGTTGCGCGCCACTTCCACCAGTCGGTTCGAGTTCGAACTGTTCTCCGATCCCACAACCAGCAGCAAATCGGCCTCGGACGCCACCTGCTTCACCGCGACCTGCCGGTTTTCCGTCGCGTAGCAAATATCCTGCGCCGCCGGCCCCTTGATCGCGGGAAACTTCTTCTTCAGCGCCGCAATAATGTCCTTAGTTTCATCGAGACTCAAAGTAGTCTGCGTCAGATACGCCACGCGCCCAGGGTCCGGCACGCTCAACGACGCCACCTGCTCCGGCGATCCCACGACCTGCGTCACCAGCGGAGCCTCGCCCAGCGTCCCAATCACTTCATCGTGATCTTTATGCCCGATCAGAATGAGCGAGTAGCCTTCCTTAGCAAACTTCACTGCTTCCACGTGAACCTTGGTGACCAGCGGACAAGTCGCATCAATCACCCGCAACCCGCGCCGCTCGCTGTGTTCGCGCACTTCCGGCGAAACTCCATGGGCGCTGTAAATAATGCGCTCGCCGTTGGGCACTTCGTCTTCGCTGTCGACGAAAATCGCGCCCTTGCCGCGCAGTTCCTCGACCACAAAACTGTTGTGGACGATCTCCTTGCGCACATAAATCGGCGGCCCAAACGCCTCCAGCGCAATCCGCACCACATCGATCGCCCGCACCACGCCCGCGCAAAAGCCGCGAGGCTTGAGCAACAGTAAAGTCTTCCCATCATTCTTTGCTGCTGAAATTCCTGCCATCGCACCCCGCTTGTTAGCCGATTAGATGCTCTTCGAAGTACAGAATCGCCACAAAATCCCTGCCTTCAGGGTACACGATCCCCATTGTGGCGATACTAATAAACTACCGGAAAGTACCCCGATGGTCAACGTAACCCAAAGAAAGCGCGGGGATTAGCAGCGAAGTGCGGAATCCAGACAGCGAATGGAAGGCAGATCGCTTTCGCGCACGGCGCCCTAGACCGACAATCGGGCACCTTGGGCCGTATCGGTCCAATATGGCCCGCTCGTGCCACGCGTTCCCCCTCCCCGTGCCATTGCCGTCGTCGCCCAGTTGAAGCAACATATTGAGGTCGTTAGGCAAAATTTCCAGGTCCCCTAGAAATGCTGGAACAGCAACCAAGACCGACCGCAAGACGCGCCCAGGGTCGACCCTCATACGAGGACAGGCAGCACCGCAGACTGCTGCTCGCACTCTTCATCCTGGTCGTAGCGCTCGGGGTTGTAGTCATGAAGGACCGGCAATTCTGGTTCGGCTCGGTACCAACGGCCGTCGAAATGGACGGAACCGAGTACGGCGCCGCATCCAAGACAGCCCAATCCGCTCCGCCCGCCGTCAAGCACGCTAAGTCAGTTTCCACCGCAAAGAAGCAGCTTCCGGCCGCCAAGCCCGCAGTCAATCCCATCGACGCTCCGCAGCCGGCGGACGCACCCGCCACGGTGACGCGAACCGTGCTGCCCCCGCTGGACGTTGAAGTCGTCGCCGGCGACAATCATCGGAAGATTCATCCCGGCAGCAACAGCAAGAAAGTTGAGCTCACGACGCCGGCGCATCTGGCTACCAACTCTGCCCCGGCCACCAACGCAGCCGAACTCGAGCCCATGTCGGCCGACATTCAACAGCCGTCTTACCCGTTGCTGGCGCAACACATGAATGTTCAGGGATCGGTAATCCTGCAGGCCATCATCGGCGCCGACGGCGTGGTTCAGGATCTCCACGTACTCAGCGGCCCAGCCATCCTGGCGTCAGCCGCTCAGGAAGCGGTTCGCGAATGGCGCTTCAAACCCGTCCTGCAGAATGGATCGGCGGTCGAAACCAAGGCCAAGATCACGGTCAACTTCAACATCAAAGTCGCCGACAGTTCCGGAACCACGCTCGCTGAGGCCCACACCGAAGGCATCCGCATCCTCAGCCGCTAGCGTTGCTGGTTAGCCCCACCCCGCAGCGCTATCCGTGAGCTTATCCATTGGCCTTAATCATCTGCTCCGCATGCTTGCGCGAAGTCTCAGTCAGTTTCGCTCCGCTTAGCATCCGCGCCACTTCTTCCGTACGCTCCTCGCCAGTCACGGCCCGAATCGTGGTCCGCATACGCCCGCCCGACTCTTTCTTGCCTTCCTTCTTTTCGACGACGTAATGATGATCGCCAAAGGTCGCGATCTGCGGCAGATGGGTCACGCACAAAACCTGATTCGACCGCGACAAAGACTTCAACTTCTTCCCGACAGCCTCCGCCGCACGTCCCCCGATGCCCGTATCGATTTCGTCAAACACCAAAGTCCTCTGGGTACCCCGTTTCTCGCGGTCTTTCCGAGGAATGGGGGTTTTGCCCGCCTCCACACTAGCCTTCAGCGCCAGCATCACCCGCGACAATTCCCCACCCGAAGCGATATGCTCCAACTGCCGCAGCGGCTCGCCAGGATTGGTCGAAATCATGTACACGACCTGGTCGATACCCGCGCCAGCCCAGTTCCCAGCTTCCTCCGAAGTGGTGATCTCGATGCGAAACGCCGACTTCATCGCGAGATCATTAATCTCCGCCTCGACCAACTTCTCCAGCCGCCGCGCCGCCTCCGCGCGCTTCTTTGAAAGCGCCCGCGCCGCCCGCAAATATTCCCCTGCCGCCGTCGCCAGCTCGTTGCGCAGCCCGCGCAGAATCTCGTCCTTGTTCTCGACCTCCGACAACTTGCGCGCGACGTCGGCTCCAAAAGCAATCACTTCCTCAAGCGTCGGCCCATACTTGCGCTTCAGCCGGTCGAGCAGCGCCAGCCGATCCTCCACCTGCGCGAGATGTTCCGGCGAAGCGTGAATCCCGCCTGCATAATCGCGTACCGTGGCCCCCACATCCTCCACGCTGATGCGCGCCGTCTCCAGCGCGGCCAGAGCCTCCTGAAACTTAGGCTCGTATCGAACCAACTCCTCAACTTGCTTCTGCGCCGCCCGCAGCGACGACGCCGTCGACCCGTTGCCCTCATACAGCAGATCAAACGCATTCATAGCGGCGTTGTAAATTTTTTCGGCATTGGCCAGAACGCGCTTTTCAGTTTCCAGCCGCTCATCTTCTCCGCTCTCCAACCGCGCTTCCTCGATTTCGCGTTTCTGAAAAATCCACAAATCCACCAGCCGCAACCGATCCTGCTCGCCGCGCTCCAACTCTTCGATGCGTGCACAAATCTGCTTCCAAGCCGCGAATCCCGCTTCCACCCCCTCAAGCTGACTCCCTGCAAACGCGTCCAGCAACCCCAGCCGCGCCGGCCCATCAAACGACAAAATAGATTCGTTCTGCGCGTGAATTGTCGCCAGATGCGGCGCCAGCAGCCGCAACACGGCCACCGTCGCCGGCTGATTATTGACGAACACGCGCCCCTTACCGCCCGCCGCAATTTCGCGCCGTACAATCAACGACCCGTCTTCGGACTCATCCAATCCGTTCTCCGCCAGAATCAGTGCCAGCAGTTTCTCAACGGCGTCTCCAGCCTCAAATACCGCCGACACCACGCTCCGCTCCGCCCCTGCGCGGATCACATCACTCGACGCCTTATCCCCCAGCAGCAGCGCCAGCGCATCCACCAGGATCGACTTCCCCGCCCCGGTCTCGCCCGTCAGCAGGTTCAACCCCTGCCCGAACTCCACCACCAGGTTGTCGATCACCGCATAGTTCTCGAGCCGCATTTCAATCAGCACAGTCTGTCCTATCCAGCCAAAATCTAGAACGTCGAAGTTTTGCGCAGCATAGCATGAAAGCCGTTTCAGAGTAGCGCCGGCATCCTGCCGGCTGTCCCGCAGGCCTCTCGCCTGCGGATTCGTAAAGCTTCCTCAGCGCGCAATGTACGCCACCGCACGGAGCATCCCCTTCCGTTACCATCGAGCACCCCCATCCCCAGTTTTGAAACAATTTCCCTCCCCCCATCATCTAAAATGTCGAAATGGGGATGGCTGGACAGTACGCCGGACAGTATGCGGTCGAAACTCACCCGCACGCGATCCCCGCGACCATGCAAGCGGCGGTCTACCGCGGCGTAAACGATGTCCGCCTCGAAACCGTCCCCGTTCCCAAAATCGGCCCCGGAGAAATGCTCGTCCGCGTCCATTCCTGCGGCGTCTGCGGCACCGACCTGAAAAAGATTTCCACAGGCTCGCACTCCGCGCCCCGCATCTTCGGTCACGAAACTTCCGGCCTCGTCGCCGCCGTCGGCGAAGGCGTTCAGACCTACCGCGTCGGCGACCGCGTCATGGTCTTTCACCACATTCCCTGCCGCCAGTGCTTCTATTGTCATAACAAAACATTTGCCCAGTGTTTGACCTACAAGAAAGTCGGCTGCACCGCTGGATTCGAGCCTTCTGGCGGGGGTTTCGCCGAATACGTCCGCGTCATGGACTGGATCGTCGACCACGGCACCGTCCGCATTCCCGACGGCGTTTCTTACGAGCAAGCCTGCTTCGTCGAACCGGTCAATACCTGCATGAAAGGGATCGAAGCGCTGCGCCTCCGCCAGGGTGAAACCGTTCTAACCATTGGGCAAGGCCCCATCGGTATCATCCTAAGCGTCCTGGCCCGGCAGGCCGGGGCCACCTTAATTACTTCCGATTTGTATCCCGAGAGGCTTAGAATAGGATCAAGTTTCGGGTTAGACCTTACAATTGATGCATCGCGGGCAAACGTAGTCGAGCGCGTTCGCGAGTTGACCCAGGGGCGTGGCGCCGACGCGGTAATTCTCGCCGTCGGCGGCAATTCCCTCATTCGTACGGCGATGGATGCGGCCCGTCCCGGTGGGCGGGTGTTGCTTTTTGCGCAGACGCAGCATGGAGAGGCATTGATCGATCCAGCAGCAGTTTGTGTCGATGAGAAGACTTTGGTGGGGTCCTATAGTGCGTCGGTCGACTTACAGGAACAGTCGGTCGCTTTTGTCATGAACCGTGTGATGGATCTGGAACGGCTGGTCAGCCATCGCTTCCCGCTCCCGCAGAGCCCGCAAGCCCTGGATCTGGCGGCCCATCCCCAACCTTCATCCATGAAGATCATGATTCAGCCCGGCAGTCTTTGGGAAGGAAGCCAGCAGTGAACGGAAAAATGACCGCTGCCGTCTTGTACGGCAAAGAAGACCTTAAGATTGAAAAAGTGCCCATCCCTCGCGTGGGAGACGGCGAGGTTCTGGTCAAAGTCCAGGTCGCCTTGACCTGCGGCACCGATCTCAAGGTGTTCCAGCGTGGCTACCACGCCCGCATGATCGTTCCTCCCGCCCTTTTCGGCCACGAACTGGCCGGCGTGATCGAAGAAGTCGGCTCCGGCGTCAACGGCTTCAAAAAGGGCATGCGGGTCGTCGCCCTCAACTCCGCTCCCTGCCAGATGTGCTTTTACTGCTCGAAGCATCAAGAAAACCTCTGCGAAGACCTGCTCTTCAACAACGGAGCCTACGCGGAATACATTCGCGTTCCCAAGCGGATTGTTGAAGCCAATATGCTCGTCATTCCCGCCAATGTGACTTTCGAAGACGCCGCCATGACCGAGCCTCTGGCCTGCGTTCTGCGCGGCCTGCATGAAACTGGAGTCGAGATCGGCGACACGGTGACCATCCTCGGCGGCGGCCCCATCGGACTGATGTTTGTGCAAGTCGCCCGCGCCATCGGCTGCAACGTGATTTCGGTCGTCAAGCGCGACAGCCAGGTCGAAGCCGCCAAACACATGGGCGCGCACGAAATTATTCAAACCACAAAAGTATCGAGCGTAGTCGACGCCGTCCGCGCCCTTTCTCCGCAGAAGCGCGGCTGCGACGTGGTCGTCGAAGCCGTCGGCAAGCCGGAAGCGTGGGAGTGGGCCGTCGACATGGTCCGCAAAGGCGGCACCGTGAACTTCTTCGGCGGCTGCGCCAGTGGAACGAAAGTGCAGCTAGAAACCAATCGCCTGCACTATTCCGAAATCACCCTCAAAGCCACGTTCCACCACACCCCAGAAACGGTTCGCCGGGCCTTCGGATTGATCGCGGCCAAAAAAATTCGCCCCACCGACTACATCACCGGCGAGGCACCGCTGTCGCGCCTGCAGCAGGTCCTGCGCCACATGCTCAACCGCGGCAGCGACATCAAAACCGCAATCATCCCCGGCCACTGATGCACCGCGGATTTTTTTGTTTGTCATCCTGAGCGAAGTGACGAGTGCGCGAACGCGCATCGTTACGCAGTCGAAGGATCCCTACCGCGCAGACACCGCCAAAAGCGCCGCAGGGAATTCCAGCGATGCTCATAGATGCTGAAGCAATGAGTTCGTAAAAGTATGCCCGCACTTGGCACCGTAAACCCGCACCTGCTCAACGGATGGAGTCGCCTCCCCGCTCACTACGCCATCCCCGCGTCCGCCCCCACGCTCCCCGACGCCCGCGCCTACTGCGCCCGCCTAGCCCGCACGCACTACGAAAATTTCTCAGTCGCCAGCTGGTTCCTCCCCCGCCGCCTGCGTCAGGATTTCTACAACGTCTACGCCTACTGCCGCATCTCCGACGATCTCGGCGACGAAGTCGGCGACCCCGCCGCATCGCTAGAATTGCTCGACGAATGGCAGCGCGAACTCGATGCCTGCTACGAAGGCAATCCGAAACATCCCGTCTTCGTCGCGCTCGCCGAAACAGTTCGCCTCTACGACATTCCCAAGCACGAGTTCTCCGACCTGCTCATCGCGTTCCGTCAGGATCAGACCGTCACCCGTTTCGAAACTTTCAACGACGTCCTGGCCTACTGCAAATATTCCGCCAACCCCGTAGGCCATCTTGTCCTCTACCTCTGCGGATACCGTGACCCCGAGCGCCAGCAACTTTCCGACTTCACCTGTACGGCCTTACAACTCGCGAACTTCTGGCAAGACGTAACCACCGACTACGCCAAAGGCCGCATCTATCTCCCGCTCGAAGACCTGCGCCGCTTCAGCGTCAGCGAAGACGACATCGCCCGCAACCAGAACACGCCCGCCTTCCGCACGATGATGCGATTCGAAGTCGAGCGCGCCCGCGACTGGTTCCTTCAGGGCTTGCCGCTGATTGAAAGTGTCGACGACGAACTGGCCATCGATCTCGACCTGTTCAGCCGCGGCGGCCAGGAAATTCTCAACGCAATCGAAAAACAGAACTACGCCGTCCTCGGAAATCGTCCGTCGATTTCAAAACCTCGCAAGCTCGCATTAGTCGCCCGCGCCGCGCTTAGCAAACTTTTCGCTGGGAAGTCTCTCGCGGGTGCAAAAAGAACTGAGAGGGGTAAGGGCAAGCAAAGCGGGGTGAACCAAATATGAGCGCCGGGACCCAGCAGATGCCCATCCCCTGGACCCCAGCCCCGCCGCAGCTGGTGATGGCCTATTCCGTGTGCAAAGGCATCACGCGCACGGCCGCCAAAAATTTCTACTACGCATTCCTGGTCCTGCCGCGCCGCAAGCGCGAAGCGCTCTGCGCCGTCTACGCCTTCATGCGCCGCTGTGACGACATCAGCGACGACCCCACGCTCAGCCTCCTCGACCGCCGTCAGAAACTCGATACCTGGCTCGCCGCCCTGCACCGCGCCCAGCAAGGCGAACCCACCGACGACCCCATCCTGCTCGCCCTAACCGACGCCCAGCGCCGCTTCTCCATCCCCGCCGGCTTGCTAGACGAACTAGCCCACGGCACCGCCATGGACATCGAAGAAGCCGAGGCCTCCGCTCCGACCGTACCCGGCCTCACCGTGCAATACAAAACTTTCGAAGACCTCCGCCTCTACTGCTATCGCGTAGCATCGGTCGTCGGTTTAGTCTGCATCCACGTCTTCGGATATCGCGATCCCGCCGCCGAGCCATTAGCCGAGCGCTGCGGCCTAGCCTTCCAACTCACCAACATCATTCGCGACGTCAAAGAAGACGCGGCCATGGGCAGAATCTATCTCCCCGAAGAAGACCTGGCAAAATTTAATCTGTCCGCCACAGAGCTTCTCGCAACGCCAGACCCCGCGCGCTTCCGCCCCGTGCTCGCGCTCGAAGCCGACCGCGCCCGCGAGTTCTACGCCTCCGGCGAAGAACTCATCCCCTACGTTGCCGAAGACAGCCAGCCCGCCCTCTGGGTGCTGGTCACTATCTATCGCCGTCTGCTCGATCGCATCGCCGAAAAACAATACGACGTCTTCACCGCCAAAACCTCCCTCAGCCGTTGGGAAAAGCTACGCATCCTCGGGAAAGGTTTCCTCAAGCGAGTCCTGTGACGCCAGTATCTCTGTCATTCCGATCCGTGCAGCGTGAACGAATATTAATCTTGTCATTCCGACCGGAGCGAAGCGAACTCGAGCGCAGTGGAGGAACCTCCTGTTCCGGTTTTTCCGGGTGCCCCATTTCTCGCGCGCCCTTGGCGCGAGAAGTGGGGAGTTTCGCCGCAATCTGATCGAATGCCCACTCCACCACAACCCACAGTCGCCGTCGCCGGCGGCGGCCTAGCCGGACTCGCCGCCGCCTGCGCCCTATCCAACGCCGGTTTCCGCGTGACGTTATTCGAGAAGCGCCCCTTCCTCGGCGGACGCGCCTCGTCGTGGGAACACCCCGGCACCGGCGAAGTCGTCGACAACTGCCAGCACGTTCTCTTCCGCGTGTGCACCAACCTGCTCGAGTTCTACGACCGCATCGGCGCGGCCGACCAAATCCGCTGGTACGACGAAATGACTTTCATCGAACCCGGCGGCCGCACCTCCGTCATGAAATCTTCCCCGCTTCCCGCCCCGCTGCACACCGCCCCGTCATTTCTGCAATTCAAATTTCTCAGCGCCGCCGACAAATTCTCAATCTCCCGCGCCCTGGTCCCGCTCACGCTCACCAAACAACCCGACACCGGACAATCCTTCCAGCACTGGCTCGACCACCACGGCCAAACCAAGCAGGCCATAGACCGCTTCTGGCGCCCCATCCTGGTCAGCGCCCTCAGCGAAGACCTCGACCTGATCTCAATTTCCGCCGCCGCCCAAGTCGTCCGCGAATCCATGAAATCTCCCGCCGCTCGTCACATGGGCGTGCCCACCGTCCCGCTCACCGACCTCTACAACAAAGCCGGAGACTACATCCGCGCCCGCGGCGGCGAACTCCACTTCCGCCAACCCATCGAATCGTTCTCCGCCGATCCCGCGCAGGTGCGAGTCGGCCTGCGATCTCAAGAAAAAGCTCAAGAAAATCGAGACGAAACTTTTGACTACCTGATCCTGGCCCTACCCTTCGACGCGCTAGACAAAATCCTTCCCGACACTCCCGAGAGCGCCCCGATCCGCGAGCAAATCACGCGCTTCGAAACCGCGCCCATCACCGGCATCCACCTCTGGTTCGACCGCCAGATTTCCCATCTCGACCACGCCGTCCTCCTCGACCGCACCATCCAATGGATGTTCCACAAATCACGTCTGCAGAACCGTGACCGTGGGAGCGACCGTGGAAGAGCGGCCCTTCAGGGCCGCGTCAGCGTGAATGAAAACAATGGGGCTTTAGCCCATGCTTCCACTGATAGCGGCTGCTACATCGAACTGGTGGTAAGCTCCTCGAAGTCCCTCATCGACAAATCACGTGCCGAAATCGTCGACCTCGCCCTCGCCGAAGTCCGCGAATTTTTCCCCGCCGCCCGCGAAGCCAATCTCGTAAAGTCCACCGTCATCAAAGAACTTCACGCCACCTACTCCCCGCGCCCCGGAATCGACGCCCACCGTCCCACGACAATCACCGGCTGGCCGCATGTTTTCCTGGCCGGTGATTGGACCGCCACCGGCTGGCCGGCAACCATGGAAGGCGCCGTCCGCAGCGGATACCTCGCCGCCGAAGCCCTAACCCGCGCCGCCGGAATCAAAGACTCCCACTTCCTCTCCCCCGACCTGCCCGCCAGCGGACTCATGCGCTTGTTCTAAGTCGTGAGTCGGTGCGGGTCCGACCCGGACAGGCCAAGCGCAGCTCGGCTGCCTCTCGGCCAGCGAACCATCTCGGGAAGCCGTGCCGTTTTGGTTCACGCACCATCTCCGCAACGAGAGTTCCACCCACGCCCTCAGGTCACTAAACTCCTTTCGTCCCCAGCCGATAATCATGGCATGGACGTCCGTAGCCTCGAACCCAGAACCGTAATGTGGGCTGTGGCCGAGATCACCTGGCACGATCAGACCGGAACTCACAATCGCACCACCGCAACCCTCGAAGACACTTCTCTCTCCGGCGCCTGCATTCGGGTCAAGACTCCCTTCCCCGTCGGATCGCTCCTCACCGTAAAATGGCATCGCGAACAGTTTTCCGCAGTGACCCGAAGCTGCCGTCGCGATGGACGAGACTTTCTTGTGGGACTTCTGCGCGAAGCCCCCGCCAGCGCCGCAACGGCCAAGCCCTCGAACGGAAGTACGTCCCCGCAAGCACCACAGCCTGCAAAGTCCGAAATCGCTATCGAGCCACCGAAACCGGCCGCTCCCTCTCCCGCGCCGCCGCCGGCTGCTCGATCCCCGCGGCGAGCCTCCGCAGGGAAAGCCTCCGAGCAGGAACTCCCCGAGAGCACATCCGTTGCCCGTGATTCCCTGCCCGAACCAGCGGCTGAATTTGCGCAGAAGCGAGCCCCGGCAACGACTCCCGCGGCCAGGCCGCGTGGACAGCGCGAGCATGCATCGCGCCGGGGCACGCGCCGCGAAGCCGTTTCCGACTCCCCTGTCCCGCGAAGCACTCCTGCAATTTCGCTCGTTCGAAGCACCAACCCGGTTCCCGGCGTTTCACCGCAGGATCAATCTCAACCCGAAGTCGCGTCCTCTTCTCCAGAAAGGAAGACTATGCAACCAAAAGGTTTCTTTCCCAAGTTCTGGCAACGCCAGCCGGAGGGCGCCCCAGGGCCCACCCCAGTTCGATCCTCGGAGGTTCCAGTGAACCACTCGCACACCAATCCCGCAGAAAGCCTTACGGGATCGCACACTGATCTGCTTTCTTACGACGACATTTACCATGCTGCCGGAATTCTCAGTCCGGGCTCGGGATACAGCGTCCACAAAGTCGTCGACATGCTCAACAGCGACCGCATCCGCGAGTTGCCGCCCGACGTCAAGCGCGCTTCCGTCCTCATGGCCCTCGACGCCGCCGGCACTTCACCCGACGATCTGCTGCGCGACGCCGAGCGCCGTCAGCAGGCCCTCAATTCCTACGAGGCCGGTCAGCAGCAAAAACTCCAGGAATTCGAGGCCCGCAAAGCTCAGGAGAATACCAAGATCCAGGCAGAAATGGATCGCGTGGTGGCGCACTACGCCGAGCGCATCCAGCAGAATCACGAGCATGTCGCGCGAGAAAAGGACGCATTGCGTAACTGGCAGATGGCCAAGCAGCACGAGAGCCAGCGCATCGCCGAGGTCATCGACTTGTGCGCAAAGCAGCCCGCCCCCACGAGTCGGCAACCCGCATCCGCGGCAGCGGTCTCTGCCGGATCAGAAGTTCCCGAGGAGCCGCGCCTGGTAGCCAAGGCATCGGCGGGACGCTAGCCCGAGAAACTCCAGCCCTCCCCCTCGCAAAAACGGCGAAGACCCGAGTGGGCCTGCGCCGTTGTTTTTTCTCTATATTTCCAGAACATCAAATCGCAAGGGGTAAACCGGAAAATGTCCCAACAATATATTTCTCTCCGAGTCACGCACTTACGCGAAAGCCCTCACGCACAGGGTCTTGACAAGAAAAATGCGCCGGAACGACTCCGGCGCATTCAAGTGCGGTACCAAAACTCCATTCAATAGCTCATCGAAGAGCCTTTCGGCGCAGGAACATCTTTCGAAGTCATGTCGAAAGTCAGCATGAATCCGTTCGTTCCCTTGAATTCATAGGCCTTCGGGCCCTCTCGATACGTCTCCAGCTCATTCGGCATCATGACGAACCCATCGTTGCGCGGCGTACCCCAGTACTTCACGTTCTTCAGCACCGCCGGCTCGTCGGTCATCCCCTGGAAACGCTTGAGCTTGATCTCAGCCGTCTTGCCGCCGTTCAGCGTGGCGTGCGCCTGATCTTTGTCGAAGCTCCATGTGTCGATATCCCCCACATCGGTCTGAAAAGAATTCCACTTCACAGGAAATACATGCCCCAGAATTTCGCCCAGCGCCTGCCGCTGTTCGGCCGAGGTCCCTTTATCAAAGGTCGCAACCGCCCAATCCATCTGGCCCTGTGAGAAATCCCCGCCGAGGTCGCCATGCAGCCATACTTTGGCCCCGGTCAGATCGATATTTCCGTAGTGTCCCTTATTGACTTTGTAAGCGTTGTTGTACTTGCAAAAGTGTTCCGTCTTGCCGTTTTCGTGGTGACCTGCAGGATGTGCGTTGAAATAGCACATACAGAAGTGTGGACAGCTGCACGCCTCAATTGCGGTAGCGTTGATCGCCCAGTCCGGAGTCGGCGAAGTCGAATGCCCTGCGCTGATGCTGAGCAGTGCGACCATGAAGAGCAATGCCATTCTGTGCATAGGAGCACCCCCTGGCGCGAAAGTATGCTCCTATCTGGATCGCGGTGCAAGAGATTCTGTGTGGAAATTCGAAATGCAGGTTCTTATCCGGCCAGTAGTGCCACGCCGCCCGCCACCAGTATGGCAGCGATCCAGCGTCGTCGGTCGACTTTTTCATGCAGGAAAATCTTTGCGGCAAACGCGTTGCCGATAAACGTGAGTGAAGCAGCCGCCGGCGCGACTAGGCTCAAGTCCCCCCAGGAGAGCGCAAACAGCAGGGTGAAGAACGCGACGGTCATCGCCGCCACACCCATAAAAATATTCGGATTGGAAGCGACGCGGCCGACCACGGTCCACAATCCCGCACTGCGCAACAACGCGTGCACATCGCCGACCTGCTTCATGGCGCGCGCCAGCAGCACATCGCCGACCACCGAGAAAAAGGCGATGGTCAGAATCCCGCCCCAGATGTAAGCATGCCTCATGGTTCCACTCCGCTGGAAACCGCTTCTTCAGCATGTGCGGGATCTTCGAGTGCCCCATTTCTCGCCGCGTCCTTTGCGGCGAGAAGCGGGGATTTTTCATCCTGATGTGCAGGAGAAGTAAGCGCCGGACTTCCCGCAATAAATCCCACGCCGCCGGAAATCAGCACGATCCCAAGCCAGCGCATCAAGCTCACCTGCTCATGCAAAATAAACCGCGCGCTCAACGCCAGCAGCACGTACCCCATGGAAGTTGCCGGCAGAACGTAAGTCAGGTCTGCCCACGAGAGCGCCGTCATGTTGAGAACAATGAAGGTCAGCAGCAGCAAAATGCCGGCCATGACATACGGATTCATCACGGCGAAAATCAAGCTGGGCAAATCATGGATGGAAATGTTGCCGACCTGCTTCATCCCGTGCGAGAGCACAGAATCGCCAGCCGCTCCAAAGACGGTAACGCCAGCCAGCACCAGATACTTGCGAAAGGTCACGTGAACTCAGTTTCAAGTTTCGGGTTTCAGGTTTCAAAGACACCGACGGATTCAAGAACATCCTGCTCGAAACCGGAAACAGGAAACTTTGAAACTTGCGTTGTTACGCTTTGACCGGCTCGGCCGCAGCCGCTTCCGCAGCATGCTGCTTCACCAACTTGTTGCGCGCCGCGCGCAGCTTCAAAAAGCTCTTCGCCTCTTTATACAGCCGCTTGCGATCATTGCTGTCAAACATCGCTTTGCGCAAAATGCGGTAGACGGCCTTCGGACGAAAATAATACTCGTCGTAGAAGCGATGCACCGCTGACATGATGTCATCCGCCGGCAGCCCCGGATATTGAATCTGCGCCAACTGATGTCCGCCTTCATCCACCATCTTGTTGTCGCCAACGATGTTGCCGTTCTTCACGACCTGATCGTAAAGTTCTGTCCCGGGATAAGCGTGCGCCACCGAAACCTGAATCGTCTCGACGTCGAGTTCCTTGGCAAATGCGATCGTGTTGTTGATAGTCTCGTGCGTCTCGCCGGGCAGTCCAAGAATAAAGTCCCCGTGCACGACCAGTCCCAGCTTGTGGCAGTCCTTGGTAAATTGCCGGGCGCGTTCCACGGTCGCGCCTTTCTTAATGTTCTTCAGAATCTGCTGGTCGCCCGACTCGTAGCCCACGATGAGCAGCCGGCATCCCGCTTCCTTCATCGCCTTCAAAGTCTCGTAATCGGTAGTCACGCGCGAAGTGCAGGACCACGTCAGCCCCAGCGGCTTCAGCTTGGCACAGAGCTCGACAGTTCGGGCTTTTTGAATGTTGAAAGTATCGTCATCAAAGAAAAATTCCTTCACATCCGGCCAAAGCTGCTTAGCCTTGGCCATCTCCGCCGCCACGTCATCGGTCGACCGCTTGCGCCATGGATGTCCGCTCAACGTCTGCGGCCACAGGCAGAAGGTACACTGCGCCGGACACCCGCGCGTGGTGTAAAGCGCGACGTACGGATGCAGCAGAAACGGCACGTTGTAATTCTTGACGTCGAGATCGCGCTTGTAAACTTCGGTGACATGCGGCAACGCGTCCAGATCCTGCAGCTGCGGAGCGTCGGGGTTGTGGACGACTTTTCCGTCCGCCTGCAGATAAGACACGCCAGTAATCTCCGCCAGCGGCTTACCCTTGGCGTAATCCACCACTGAGTAATCGAATTCCTTGCGGCAAATAAAATCGATCTCCGGGCAATCGCGCAGTGATTTTTCCGGCAGCACGGTCACGTGCGGCCCCACAAACGCAATCTTGATCGTAGGATTCGCCTGCTTGATCGCCTTCGCCAGCAGAATGTCCCCAGGAAATCCCGGCGTCGAAGTGAACAGCACCAGAAATTCGTAGTCGCGCGCAATCTTGATGGTCTCTTCGCCCGACACGTGGTGCGACGGCGCATCGAGCAGCCTCGCCCCCTCCAGCATGCCCGTCGGATAAGCCAGCCACACGGGATACCAGAAACTTTCAATTTCGCGGGTGGCGGGCCAACGTGAGCCGGCGCCTCCATCAAAGTTTTCAAAAGACGGGGGATTCAGAAACAGTGTTTTTAAAGGCATAGTGGGTATTCGTCTATTTTAGCATCCGAACAGGCTCATCCCCGGGTTCGGCCCGTGCTTCCGCAGGTTCCCTCGAACCGCTGGTACATGACCAAGTGCATGACCAAATAAATGACCTAAACGCTTGATTCGACTGTACTAGCTCTGCCGCGAAAAAGGAACGCCCTTCACCCGAATGCAAGGTTGGATGCAGCGAAGGGTGGAAACGGTGCGCTAAGTGGGAGGCGGCAATCGGCCGGAAGCGGAGAACCTATTGCCCTTCGCCGCCGTCCGGAACCCGGAAAGTCACACCGCGCTCCTCGTTGGCCTTCGTAGTAGCAGGCAGGTCAAGATCAGAAAGCGGAATCTTCTGAGTATGCTGCGGCGCGAAGTTCCACAACGTCTGCCCAATAATCGCGTAGTTGTGAACTTCCTGCTTATGCTGATCGCGGAACACCAGCATTGTGTCGGGCAGGATCGGCGCACCCTCGGCCTCATGCGGAATCGCGCGCGGCGGCACCGAGCGGGCATAAACATCCTGATCGCCGTCGGCCTGCTCCTGCCGCATCATCTGCTGCTCTTCAAGATTCTGTCGGTTCATCTCGGCCGCGTCAGCGACATTCTGGTTGTAGTCATCGTCGTACGACGAGTCAGAATCCGAGAACCAGTACGGATCGTACCAGTAGGAGCCGTAGGCCCAGGGAAATCCAAAACCACGACACGGGATACCGAAGCAGCCATTGCGGAATCCGAAGCCTCGAGTGCGAGACCCGCGGAAACCATCGTGCAAGAAAGGACGATTCAAGGGCCGGCTGAAGGCACGAGTAGAACTGCGCGGGGAAAATGCCGGACCACGTGCGAAGCCGCGGGAAACACTCGGAGCCGAACGCACACCGCCGGAAACATGACCACTACCGCTGCCGTGGCCACCGCTAAAACCAGCATGGCCGCCGCCGAAACCACCGCCGCCATGCCCGCCACCACCACCATGACCACCCCCGCCATGCTGCGCCCACAAGGGTATAGCCAGACAAAGCGCGAACGCCGAGCTCAGCATCAGGCGACGCATACAGCCTCCATTATAGGCCCGTCCTGTCCACCCTCGAACAAATTTATAACCTCTCGAACCTCTATGACATGCAGGGGTGAGTTCGGCAGTTCCCGCATCGAAAAGCCGCTTCTTGGTGCCTGACTGGGTTAGAACGCCAAAAGCTCACACCTCTTGCAAACGATCATCGCTATTTCTTTTTTCCTTGGAGCATTCGCCGGATCGGCGACGGCTTCCATTCCAGTCGACTCACTTGTGTTGAATCAGCCCTTCAATCTTCAGTGCGGTCTGTAGCGACGCAGATTCGATAAGGTAGCAACTCAGACCGTCACGCCTGACAATCACAAATTCCTTCTCGCTGGATTTTGGCAAATCCACGATTGCCATTACACGCTCGTCGATCAGTTCGCCATCTTTCTTCAGATTTTGTTCTCGGCTTGTGACTGTTCGTCCGGATTTATTAGCCCACTCTTCAATTTGTTGCCGCGCAGCTGGGACGGAATCGAATTCCGCATAGTATGTCTGGCCCTTAGTCCCATCAGGTGCTCCGTAGATTCGGAAGCCCATCGCATGACCGCTCAATGTCTTTCCGTGGCCGATGGTGAGAAGTTTGAGGTCTTCTTGTTTGACCTGCGGATCAGCCTTGTCCTGAGCCACCGCGAGCGAGGCGCAAAACAGGCATGTCACCCAGAAAAAACGAACTATGCGTCGAAGGGCGAGTCGCCCGTCTCTGGGTTCTGTGCGCACCATCTCTGTCGAGGGTGCCCCATCCTTGCGTTCTTTGCAAGGGTGGGAACCTTGGACCTCGACACCGGGGATTTTTCTACCAGCACTCGTCCCACCCTTTCGCACAAAACGCGAAAGGATGGGCACCCGGTACAGGAGTGACGCCCTCAGAAAGCAGTCCCGAGAAGACCCCGGACTCTACTTCTTTTTCTTTCCCTTGGCTTTTTTCGGTGCAGGTTTGTGAGCCGCTTTTTTCGCAGGCTTCGCTGCGGGTTTCGCTGCGGGCTTAGGCGCCGGTTTTGCGGGCGCAGATTTTTCCGGCGCTTTCGCTTGCACTTTCGCCGGCGCGGCCACTGGTGCAGGAGCCGCGGCAACAACAGCGGCCTTCCCTTTCTTCCCCTTCGGCCCCGGCTTGCCCGGAACCGCCGCCGCGGCCGCCGCAGGTGCCTCCGCGCCCTTAGCAGCCCGTCCACGCCGCGGCGCCGGCGGAGGCGGCGGAGGCGGAGGCGCGAACGGCTTCAGAAATTTCAGCGTCTCAGTGCGCGAGCGCAGCTTGCCATCGAGCAGCAGCAGAAACACATCCTGCGCCAGCTTCGGATAAATCGGCAACTGCGGCGTAATCAGCAACTCCGTCATTTCCGGCAACGGAATCTTCTGCTGCACTTGCCGCCATTTCGTCAAGTAGTTCTTGATCTTCTGTTCCACCGACTGCTGCTTAGCCGTCACCGCCAGAAACAGCACCATCTCCGGCCGCGCCGACGACAGCAACTGCCAGGTCCGCGAGGGCGTAGCCGCTTCTTTCCCCATCAGCCGCTTCGCCAGCTCCTTGGCATGATCTTCAATGTCGCGCCAAGCTTCCACCAGGTCCTTCCGTGGAATCAGTTTCTGAATATCAGCAACATCCTTCTCCGAAAAATGCGACGTCAGAAAGTACATCACCGCCGGCCCAGCGTCGGGCGCATATCCCATGTCGACCATCTGCTGCCGCGTCTTCATCAGCGACGTAATGCCGTTAGTATCGACCTTAGCCACAGTCCAATGATCGTGCAGAATCTCGAGCCACCCCTCCTTCTCGAGCATCTTCACCACGTGCAGCGGATCGTCCTCATGCGCCAGCGCCGCGATTTCGTGCCCAATCGACGACCGCAGAATGTGGTCGATGTACTTCCCTTCCTTAGCCGCGTCGTAACGAGCCTGCGTGCGCTCCTCAAGCAGCCAGTGGAAGCGCGCCGCGAAGCGCGTAGCGCGAATCAGCCGCGAAGGATCCTCGAGAAACGAATAGTTATGCAAAATGCGAACAACTTTCGTCTCGATATCGGCAACACCGTTGAAAGGATCAAGCAACAACCCGCGCGAGCCTTCATTCAGCGACAGCGCCATGGCGTTAACGGTGAAATCGCGCCGCCGCAGGTCCTCATGAATCGTAGCCGGCGTAACAATCGGCGGCTTGCCCGTCTTCTCGAAGCGCTCGGTGCGCGCCATGCTGATTTCAGCGCGCGCATTGCCGGGCAGGGAGATGAAGACAGTGCGGTTGTCCTCTTCGACAGCCGTGATCTTCGCGCCCGCCTTCTCCAGCTCTTTCTGAAGCTTCAGCGGATTGCCCTGCACCGTGAAGTCAAGATCGCGGATGGTGAACCCGCTGATGATGTCCCGGATGGCGCCGCCGGTGAGGTAGAGATTCATGCCCGCGGCGCGGGCTACGTCTTGCACCAGTCCGACGCCCTTCAGTTGATCCGGCGTCAGCCGGATTTCCATCGTGTAAATGTAGTCAGCCATTCGCTTTCAAGCGGCAGTCCGCAGCGGCTTCCGGGCGCGACATACAGCGAAGTCGCTTCCGGCGGGACCCCTAGACCACCAAACTTTCCACAAGATTTCCACAGCCCGGCCCTCAACCCCACCCGGCCCCTCAACCACCCGAACGCAAGTGGCTTAATACAAAGTACTTATACAGAGTGGAAACTTTGCGGCAAGCTTAAGAAAATAACACACCGTTTACATTTTGGCTACTGCCAAGGCGGATTCCGCTGGGTTTCGTAGGAAAAGGTGCGAGAATCAGCGAGCAGAGGCTAGGGATCAGAGGCCAGGGTCTAGTTCGAAGCAGTCAGATGCATACCCTGACCTCTGATCCCTAGCCCCTAACCCCTGATTTCCTATGCCCTCGACCCACAAAAAAGTAATCGTCCGCAAGATGGACCGCGACACCGTGTCGGGCTACGTCTCCCCGTCGCAGTTCGTCAACGAGGGCAAGCTCGAACTCCTGAACACCTCAGGCACAGTAATCTCGATGGACCTCCGCGAGATCAAGGGCGTCTATTTCGTCCGCGAGTTCGGCGACTCCGAATCCCTCACCCGCAAGACCTTCACCTCCCGCCCGCGCTCCGAAGGCCTCTGGGTGCGCCTGCGTTTCAAAGACAGCGAAATCCTCGAAGCCCTAATGCCCGCCGACCTGATGCAAGCCACTCCCGAAGGTTTCCTGGTAAACCCTCCCGACCAGCGCTCGAACACGCAGCGCATCTTCGTCCCCCGCACCGCCCTCGAATCGCTGACGGTGCTGGCCGTAATCGGCGCCACCCGCCGCCAGCGCCGTCCGCAGGATCAGCGCCAAGTCCCCATGTTCGAAGAATAATGTTCGAAGAATGATATTCGAAGAGTAATGCGAGGCACGTGTTTTGCGTTGACTTCTTTCCGAATCGGGACGAACCTTGATCAGGGCGATCCCAAAGTGGAACCAACTCCCATACAACCTTCCAATACAACTCATTTCGATCGACGCCCCAGGGGGCTTTCCATGCGCCGCTTCCCAGTGTCTAGCCTTGCCGCGAAATCCGGATTCGCATTCCTAATTTTCCTTCTGCTGCGTTCCCCGCTGGCCGGCCAAGTGAACTTTCTCACCGCGCCGCACTTCCCTGTCGGAGGCGGCCCACACAACGTGGTCGCCGTCGATGTCAACGGAGACGGCAAGCCCGATTTGGTTGCCTGCAACCGAACGGACGCCACAATCAGCATTATGTTGGGAAACGGAGATGGAACCTTTCAGTCGCCCAGGCCTTACGCCGTCGGCGCTGGACCGAACTACGTCGCAGTCGGTGATTTTAACGGCGATGGCAAGCCCGACCTCGTGGTGGCAAACGGGGGCGCAAAGCAGGTGACTGTACTTCTCGGGAACGGAGATGGATCCTTTCGAGCGCCCGTCAACTATCCCACGAGCGATTACAACCAGTTCCTGGCGATCGGAGACTTCAACGGCGATGGCAAACTCGACATTGCTGTCGCCAATAATTTCGGAGGCGTGGACGTCCTGTTAGGCAATGGCGACGGAACTTTCCAAGCCCCGCATATCACGGCACTAGGAACGTCCACACTTTCTCTGGTTGCCGCGGACTTCAATCATGACGGCAAGCTGGATCTGGCAGTCGTCAGCAGCGGCACCATCTCCATTCTGCTGGGGAACGGCGATGGAACGTTCACCGCAGGAGCAACCTACACCGGGCTTCAGCAGGCTTTGGCGTTTATGGTCGTGGCCGACGTGAACCTGGACGGCAAGCCTGATCTCGTGATCGCCGGAGATGATGGAAATGTCTTTGGCGCCGTTACTGTCATGCTGGGCAACGGCGACGGAACGTTTGCGGCGGCCATTGGTTCTGGGACGATCGGGTTGGCGTCCACTCCCGTGGTAGCCGACTTTAACGGGGACGGCAAGCCGGATGTCGCGGTTACTGACCAAGCCGGCGTAGTTCACATTCTGCTTGGCAACGGCGACGGGACGTTTCAGCCCCAGATCGACTATGCCGTCGGTTCGGGACCGGAAGGCATTGCCGCTGCGGATTTTAACGGCGACGGAAATTTGGACGTGGCGGCGTCAAACTGGGGCTCCAACGACGCCACCATTCTGCTGGGCAACGGCAATGGCACATTTCAAGGAGCCAGAAATTTTGGTGTGTTCGGGGCGGAGATGTATTTTGGTTCCGTGCCTTCGATCGCACTGCAAGACTTTACCGGGAACGGCAAACTGGACGCCGCCATCGGCGGCAACGGCACCCTGCTATCGTTCGGGAACGGCGACGGCACTTTCGGCTACCTTACCCTAGCATCTATCGGCGTCGACACGACCGGAGCTCTCTTAGTCGCCGATCTGACGAACAACGGAACGCTGGATCTGGCCGCCCCCGACAACCGCTCCGCGGTGGTTCTGCTCGGCAACGGAGACGGCACATTCCAACCGCAAATCGATTTCGGCGGTTGGTTTTTCCAGGCCAGTTTCCTGGCCACGGCGGATTTCAACGGCGACGGCAATCCGGACCTGATCGTGGCTGGCGTCGGCTTCAACAGCGGTCTTGCGCTCGCTCTGGGCGATGGCAAAGGAAACTTCAGCGCCCAGATTATGACCGGCGCTCCTGCCGGACAGAGTATCAACCTGATGGTCCCGGGCGATTTCAATGGCGATGGCAAGGCGGATTTCATTCTCTACAACGGCACGAACCTGATTTTGTTCGAGGGGAACGGTGATGGAACATTCAAGCAGTCGACTCTCGCCACCCTGTCCACTACCGTCGCCGTTATCGCGTCCGATTTTAACGGGGATGGCATCCTCGACCTCGCGCTCGTAAACTCAGTGAGCCAAACCGTTCAGGGCTCGGTAATGGTGCTAATCGGCAACGGGGACGGAACGTTTCAGAATCCGGTGAGCTACCTGACTGGCTACAACCCACAGGCGATCGCCACCGGCGACATCAATCAAGACGGCCATCTCGATCTGGTCGTAGGAGTCGGATCGAGCACGGTGGTGGTGCTTCTGGGCAACGGCGATGGAACATTCCAGCTGCCCATCTTCTTCGGTTCGCTCGTCCAATCCGGCACCATGGCGCTGGCGGTTGGCGATGTGAACGGAGACGGACTTCCCGACGTGGTCATCCAGCCGGACATCCAAATACCACCGACCGAGGGGGGCAGTATTGGTTTATTCACCGTTCTGTTGAATAACACCGGAATAACCCCGGTCAAAACCACCGTCAGCCTCAGCAGCTCCCTGAACCCCGCAGCCACCGGACAGTCGATCGCGCTAACCGCAACGGTCAGTCCCTCCGGCGGGTCAGGCGTGCCGGCAGGTTCAGTCACATTCCTGAACGGCACCACCACGCTAGCCACGATCGCGCTCAGCGGCGGCACTGCCACCTGGAGCAGCAGCGCATTGGCCGTGGGCAACAACAGCATCACCGCAACGTATGCGGGCAATCCTAATTTCAAAGGCAGTTCCAGTTCGGCCTTAGTACAGGTCGTCAACTCGATGCCGTTTACCGCGGCTCCGTCCGGAAGTTCGAGCGCGACGGTCACAGCGGGGCAGCCCGCGACGTTTACCGTATCGTTCACGCCGGGAACGGCATCCAGCCAGACCCTCGCGTTGAGTTGCAGCGGCGGCCCGCCGTCCTCAACCTGCACAGTTTCTCCGAACTCGCTCACGTTGAGCGGAACCACGGCGAGCACAGCCACAGTCACCGTGCAAACATCGAACGCGAGCGCAGCGCCGCTAGACCCGCGGATGTCAAATCCCCCGGCGTCTTCCTGTCCTCCAGGCTGGACGGCGTTTCTGCTGGGAGCGATCGTCTTCGCGATCCTCTGCCTACGCGGCCCCCACCCCCTAAGTTTGTCATTCCGACCGGAGCCGGAGCGAACGCGACGGCGCAGTGGAGGAACCTGCTGTTCCCGCTACCGCCTGGCATTCCTCGGAATGCTCGTAGCAGGCACGCTCATGCTGGGCTGCGGAGGAAGTAATGGCTCAGTCGGAAAGGGTGGCACCTATCCAGTAGTCGTGACCGCACAATCAGGCAGCTTCTCGCAGCAGCTAAATCTCACGGTAACAGTCCAATAGATTTTCGCTTGTATCGCGACGCAGCGGGTTGCCACCCATCGCGGTTTTCGAAGGGTGGGGAACCACGAGCCAGGCAGCCAACCTTTTTCCACAGCCTTCCACAAAAAGATTTCCCATTCCTGTGACGAACGACCTTTACTGAGGATTTTCAAAAGCGCACCCTAAATGGATGCGCGAAAGCTCCCTCACCCAACACTCGGCCAGCAGTCCGAGTAGCGGCCCGAGCGCCAGCGCTAAGTCCTTATTCCGACATATTTTAGCTGTAAATCCTTACAGCTCAAGATTTTGGCGGGATACCGCGCGACCACCCCCGCGCAAACCATTCGTAATGAATATCTTACGGAAAATGGCGAAAAAAGAGGGGGGGAGGGGGGTATCCACAACATCAGACTCGACCTATTAGGACTAACCCGGCGCCTCAGTTCACCGGCGTCAGCAGGAAGGCTCGGTTATGGCCGCCGATTGAGCCGTAGCCAGTAATCTGACCGACGTTGTTGATGGCGTTAGCGTTGATCAGCACCCATCCCGAGTTGGCGGGGATGAGGAAGTTCAGGTCCTTCATACCCTCGGCGGCGGTCCAGACCATGGCGTGCGGGGCGTTGGTGAAGATGTTGCCGTAGCCGACCACCACGCCCGAATCGTTAATCCCGAAGGCCACGCTGTAGGTGCCGCCGGGGAGCACGCCCAGGTCCTGAATCTTATTGGCTGCGCTCCACAATACCGCATGCCAACTGCCTCCGGTAGCCCCGCCGTCGGATTGGCCGACGACAACTCCGGCGGTGTTAATCCCGTTGGCGATGCTGGTGAGGCCTCCAGTGAGCACGCCAAGATCTTTCATGGTGGACCCGTTCCAGCGGAATCCATGCGAGCGGAAGGGCGGACCGTAGCTGAATACGGACTCGCCGGCAATTTCGCCGTTGTCGTTGATGCCGAGTCCGGCAGTGAAGATGGCTTTGGGCAGCGAGCCCAGGTTCTTGATTTTCTGGCTGGCCCAGCTGGTGGCGTCGACCGCCCCGCTGCCGAGAAAGGAATCGCCCGCAATCTCACCGGCAGAGTTGATCACGAAGGCCGCGCTCGACGAACCTCCAGGAAGCCCGCCGAGATTGGTGATGGCTGCAGTCGAGGACCACTGCACGGCCGCGAAAGTCGTGGCAGGTTGTCCCACGACGTTGGAATAGCCGACGACGACGCCGGAATCGTTGATGCCGATTGCACCGCTGATAGTGGCCCCAGGCAGCGGCGCCAGATTTTTGACACCACCGTCTTTGTGCCAGGAGAACGCGTGTTGGCCCGCTACCAGCCCAGTACACGGATAGCCCTCAGCCGTCTGAGTGTCGGAACAGCCGACCACCTCGCCGAGATTGTTAATCGCGAAACCGCTATTCTCGTTGTCACCCTTGAGGGTTCCGATTTCGGTGATGGTGTAGGTCTGGGCAGCCGCGACGGCGGCCGACACCAGAATGAACAGCCACAGTCCCGTGCATCGTTTCGCGATCTTATTTTCCATGGACCCCCCAGACACGCTGATGGTTCATCAAGTATGCCATCCCGCTCCAGCCACGAAAAGACTCTTTGGTACCATACCCGCCGCGCAACTGGAAGTAGGCGACGAGCAACGGCGACAAGCGAGGGATCCAGCTGCGATGCGGTGCCGGAAAGGCGTTGAAATCGGGCAGGAGTTGATGTAGGGTGTGAGGTCCACGCAGGCCATGCGCTTGTGAAGAGACGACCGGACCTCCCTTCCTTCCTCCAGTCCGGTCGGACTCCAGTGGATGCGTTACATCTCAATGCCACAGGTGTGTCCCCCATGCGAGCGATCCTGGAATCGAGTACTGGCCGTCTCCCCTTCAGCTTCCAATGCACTCTGATCGCGGCAGTGGTGACCCTCACATTGACGTTCAGCGCGACGGCGCTGGCGCAGGAATCAGCGCCGCCGGCGGCGGCGCGTCCGCTGATCACACAGCCGGTCGATGAATCGAATCTCACCTCGCTGACAGGCAACACGTATCCGTTGGCGCGGGCTGAGTTCGATCTGGGGACGGCTCCGGCAACCTTGCCTTTGGAGAGGATGCTGCTGGTGCTGAAGCGCAGCCCGGAGCAAGAGGCCGCGCTCGGCCAACTGCTCGACGACCAGCAGAATCGGACTTCCCCGAACTATCACCAGTGGCTGACGCCGGAACAATTCGGCAAGCAGTTTGGGCCAAGCGATGAAGACCTGCAGACCATCGCCGCGTGGTTGCAGTCGCACGGATTTCGCGTGGGCTCGACCAAAGGACGAACCGTGCTCGAGTTCTCCGGCTCGGCCAGCCAGGTGCAGGAAGCGTTTCACACCACGATTCACCAATACCTCGTGAATGGAGAGCAGTATTGGGCGAACGCGAGCGATCCGCAGATTCCGACAGCGCTGGTACCGGCGGTGGCGGGAGTGCGCTCGCTGAACAATTTTCCTCGCAAGCCCATGAACGTTTCGGCCGGAGCTGGGGAGCGCGACCCCAAGACGGGAAAGATTCGTCCGGTGAAGCCGTTGCTGACCTTCCCTTCCGGCTGCGTCGAAAACAACATGGTTCAAGGCAACTGCGCCAACTGGGTGGGGCCCTATGACTTTGCCACGATCTACAACGTGCTGCCGCTATGGACCGCGGGCATTGACGGCACCGGGGTCACGATCGCGATTGTGGGCGAGACGGATATCCAGATGTCAGACGTTGAGGCGTTTCGCAGTTTTTTCGGACTGCCGGTGAATGATCCTGTTTTCGTTTGGAACGGGACCGATCCGGGTGTGCTGGGTGATGAGGGGGAAGCCGACATCGATGTGCAGTGGTCGGGTGCGGTGGCGAAGGGTGCAACTATTGACTTCGTGATTTCAGCGTCGACGGAGACGACTTTCGGAACGGACTTGTCGGCGGTGTACATCGTGGAAAACAATCTCGCCGCCGTCATGAGCGAAAGCTATGGACAGTGCGAATTGGGTCTGGGCACTGCCGGCAACCAGTTCTATAGCACGTTGTGGCAGCAAGCATCGGCGCAGGGAATCACAGTCCTGATCTCGGCTGGCGACGCCGGCTCGGCCGGATGCGATAACTTTGACGCGAGTTCTCCGGCGCCCGCTCAATACGGGTTGCAGATCAGCGGATATGCCTCGACCCCTTACAACGTTGCGGTCGGAGGCACAGACTTTAACGACTTCACCGATCCCGGCACTTACTGGACCACCACCAATAGTCCCACCACACAGGAATCAGCTTTAGGCTACATTCCGGAGACCACGTGGAATGATTCCTGCACGAACGCGATCTGGGGGACATTGTCGGGGCTCAGCACGAATCCGGAAACGAATTGTAACAACCCGAGCCTCAACGATGTCATCATCGTGGGCGGTTCGGGGGGCGTGAGCAAGTGCACCTCGCCGAGCGGTTCAACGCCTTCCAGTTGCGCGGGCGGATATGCTCGCCCGGCATGGCAGACTGGGAGTGGCAGCTTCTCCAACGACGGCAAGCGCGACATTCCCGACGTCTCGCTGTTTGCGAGCAACGGATTTGTGGGAAGCGCGTACGCGGTTTGCCAGGCCGACAACGGGGGCACGTGTCCATCGAGTGTCGCGGGATACGGAGGGACGTCGGTATCGTCTCCGGCCTTTGCCGGAATTATGGCGCTGGTGAACCAGAAGATGGGCGAGCGCCAGGGCAACGCCAATTACATTCTCTACAAACTGGCGGCGCAGCAGCCGAACGCGTTTCATGATGTGACGGTGGGGACGAACGCGGTGCCATGCCTGAACGGGTCGCCCAACTGCACAATCACCTTTGCCGGCGATACGTATGGAATTCTGAGTGGATACAACGCCGTGGCAGGCTATGACATGGCCACGGGATTGGGGTCAGTGAATGCCAACAACCTGGTGACGAAGTGGAATTCGGTGACTCTGCTGGCGTCGACAACGGCGCTGAGCAGTCTGACGCCGGCCACCATTACGCACGGGCAAGCGGTGACGTTCACGGCGTCGGTAAAACCGGCGTCTGGGGCCGGAACGCCTTCGGGTGTGCTCTCGCTGGAAGGCGGCCCGACCAGCGGCACCGGCGCGATTGCTGGTTTCAGTTTGACCAACGGCTCGGTTTCTGCAAGCACGGACATGCTGCCGGGCGGGACGTATTCGGTGACGGCGCATTATCCGGGCGATGCGACGTACGGCCCGAGCGATTCGACTCCGGTCAGTGTGACCGTCAACAAGGAGAATAGCCAGCCGCAGGCTTTTCTGGTCACGTTCAATTCTAATAACCAAGTCATCAGCCATAACACCAACACTGCGGTCTATGGATCGCCATACATCCTGCGGGTGAATGTTGACAACGCGGCGGGACAATTGTGCGCTCCGGTTGCCACGTCGGGAGCGACCGCGTGTCCGACTGGAAGCGTGACCCTTACCAACAATGGAACCTCGCTCGACGCCGGAACGTTTCCGCTGAACAGCTACGGATATTCTGAGGACTTTGCCGTCCAGCTTCCGGGCGGAACGAATTCAGTGAAGGCAACGTATGCGGGGGATGAGAGCTTTAATGCCAGCTCAGCGACGGCGGCGATCACGATTACGCCTGCGACCACAACCGTATCGCTGCCATCTACCGCTGTCGTGGTTGTCGGACAGCCCGCGCAAATCTCAGTTTCTGTGAGTGAAACCGGCACCGGCGCCGTGCCGACAGGCACCGTAACTTTTTACGCGAACGGGGCAGCACTTGTGGGTACGGTGACCTACAACCAGTCGCCCGGATTTAGTGCAAGTATCCTCACAAATGCGAATGCGTTCCCAACGGCGGGGAGCTACACCATTACTGCAACCTATAGTGGCGATACAAACTACACTGGCGCCACATCTCCAGCCTACAACCTGACAGTGCAATATCAGAGTCCTAACGTATACGCGAACCCGACGAGCCAGAATGTTCTGCCCGGTACTCCCGTAACCGTGTCTGTCCTGGTTGATACGACTAATAGGAAACAGTTCCCTACCGGGACGGTAACGTTGGGAGGCGGCAACGTCGGGACATTGGCCGGTCCAACGACCTGTGCGCAAACCACTGACAGCAGCGGCAACTATGCGTGTCAGGCCACATTCACGTTCACGCCTCCGCCTGCGAGTGTGTCTACTTCCGACTCTTTCTGGGCAGAGTACAGCGGCGATACGAACTACCCCGCTAGTCAAGATGGACTTTATTGGATCACCATCATAGCTTTTTCGCTCAGTCCGGGTTCGCCGCAGGTTACGGTGACGCAGGGTTCGCCGCAAACGGTGGCGATCAACGTATCGCCGGTGAATGGGTTCAACTCGGCGGTCACCAGCTTCAGTTGCTCTGGCCTGCCGGCTGAAACGACTTGCGGCTTTAGTCCTACGACCGTGACGGGCGGCTCCGGATCGACCATGCTGACGATCACGACCACGCCGCTCGGGCAACTGCGGCGGCGGGCTGAGAATGAAAGCCACCGCATCGGGTGGATGGCGATTGCGATACTTCCGCTGCTGGGGATCTGCGTGATCGGGATTCCGTCATGGCGGCGGCGTGGAGTGCTGCCGGTGTTGGTGATTGTCGCGTTATTCCTGACATTGCCGAGTTGCGGTGGTGGCGGCGGAACGACACCGCCGCCGCCCAATCCGGTTCCGTCGATTTCCTCGCTATCTCCGACGCAGCAGGCGGCCGGCTCTACGTCGCAGACACTGACAATCGCGGGATCCGGTTTCATCAGCGGCTCCACGGTGACGTACAACAACGTGGCTCATTCCGCCAGCTACACGAGCGCGTCGCAACTGGCGATTTCGTTGACCACCAGCGACATGGCTGCCACGGGCACCTATCCGGTGGTGGTGACGAATCCCACACCGGGCGGTGGCGCGTCGGGTGCAATGAACTTCAGTGTCGTAACCGGAACGCCGGTCGGAAGCTTCAATGTGACGGTGGCGGGCAGCAGCGGATCGCTGACGCAGACTACGAGTTTCACGCTGACGATTCAGTGAACAGTGATCATGAAGATTCGCCGGTGCGGATGATTTTGGGATTATCCGCACCGGCGACTGTTTGTCCTTCCTCTCCGGCGCACACGTCGACCGCCCGCCAGGGCCGGAGCATCTGGTGTAGGATTTACTCGCGAATCCTTCCATCCCTATGAAACTTTCTGCCATTGCTTCTGCACTCGACTTGCGTCTGGAAAACGGGTCTCCGGATACGGAAATCAGCGGGCTGAACGGGATTGAACACGCCGGGCCGGGGGAACTGACGTTCGTATCGAATCCTAAATATTCGGCGTCGGCGCGGAGCACCAAGGCTTCGGCCGTGATCGTCGGTGAGGACTTCCCTGCTATACCGGCGGCTATGCTGCGGGCCAAGGATCCTTATCTCACGTTCGCGCGGGCGCTCGAACTGTTTCATTCGCCGGTGCGTTATGCGCCGGGAGTGCATGCGACGGCGGTGGTGCACGCGGGCGCGAAGATCGGGGGCGGTGCGCATGTTGGACCTTATGTGGTGATTGGTGAGGGTGTTGAGATTGGGAGCAATGCTGTATTGCTGGCGCACGTCGTGATTTATCGCGGGGCGAAAATTGGCGATAACTTTTTTGCGCATGCGCATGCGGTGGTGCGCGAGAACTGCCGCATCGGCAACAACGTGCTCTTGCAGAATGGCGTTGTGGTTGGCGCCGACGGCTTTGGTTTTGCGAAGACTGCCGAGGGACGCTGGCATAAGATTCCCCAGCCGGCGCCGGTGGTGATTGAAGACGACGTGGAAGTGCAGGCGAACTCGTGCATCGATCGCGCCAGCGTGGGGGAGACGCGCATCGGACGCGGGGTGAAGGTCGATAACCTGGTGCAGGTGGGGCACGGATCGCAGGTTGGCGAAGATGCGTTGTTGTGCGCGCAAGTCGGGCTGGCGGGGTCTTCGGAGATTGGGAACCGCGTGATTCTTACCGGTGAAGTTGGGGTGGTGGGGCACTGCAAGGTTGGGGATGATGCGATCGTGACGCCGCAGAGTGGCGTGGCGCATGACATTCCCGCGGGGGCGCTGGTGAGCGGAGCGCCTGCGGTGGATCATAAGCTGTGGCTGAAGTATTCGGCGATCCTGCCGCGGTTGCCGGAGATTGCGCGGGCGGTGCGGGCTAAGAGAAACCAAGAATAACTACAGAGCGCACAGAGGATCACAGAGGGACATCAGGCATAGGCTGATCCTTCCGGCGCTTCACTTCCCTTCCCGCTGGTCTCTGCGTTCGCGGACCCCGGTTGGCGGAACTCTTCGGGCAAGCCGCTTTCGATGGCGGCGCGAACTTTTTCCTGGAGGCAGTCGCGGCTGACGAAATCCTGTGGCTCGATCGGGGGATGAAAAATTACTTTCACTAATCCTGGCTTGATGGCGAAGCGTCCCTTCGGCATGACGTAGTGGGTGCCCACGATCGTGACGGGGATTACGGGGACTCCGCATTCGACTGCGAGATAAAACGGGCCCTTTTTGAAGGGGAGCAGCTTGCCGTCGAACGAGCGCTTGCCTTCCACGTAGATAACCATGTTGAGTCCCTGCGCTATGACCGCCTTGGCGGCGTTGACGGCTTCGATGCCGGCGTCGCGATTACCGCGATCGACTGGAACAAGCGATCCCTTGCGCATCGTACGCCCGAGGATGGGGACTTTGAACAGCTCCTTTTTCACCATCACCGACGTGCGCTTGGGAATGAGCGGGATCTGGATCGGCGGGTCGATGTTTGAAACGTGATTGGTCATGAAGATGTAACTGCGAGAGTGGTCGAACTGATTGAGGCCGATGGTTTCAACACGCACGCCGGTGATTCGGACTCCGGTGAATGCGCCCCACATGAAGAGTCGATAGAGCAGGCGGACGTTGCCTGTGATGAAGCTGGCGGGAAAACCGATGAGTGCCGCGAGCGGGGCGGCCAGCGCCCAGAAAGTGATCATGAGCAGCGTGCGGATCATTACTGACTAACCCCACTGGCTGCGGGGCCAGGTGCACGTCCTGCTGGTGCGCCTGGTGAACTCGCGTCGGGTGCGCTCTGCGCTTCGCCTTTCAGCCAGGCGATGCGGCGCTCGCGCTGTGTGGGAGTGACCTGGGCGAGATCTTTTAGCTCGTACGAAATTTCCTGGCGGGTGCCGACCTTCCACTTGAGCTCGCGCTCACCTGCGCGGCGCGAGCGAACCTTGACGATGAGCGTATCTCCAGAATTCAGTTCGATCAGCGTCTGGCGCGATTCCTGACCGACGGGTTTGCCTTGCAGTTCGATGATCGTGTCGCCGACCTGTAGGCCGGCGCGCTCGGCGTCGCCGCCGGGCGTAACTGCCGCCACTGACATGGGACGTTCGAAGTTGCGCGATGCGATGAAGCCGGCGTCAGGAATGTTGTTCGAGATGGTATCGACTCGCAGACCGACTTGGCGGAAGAAATCATCCCAGGGAATTTCTTCGGTTCCGGCTACATATTTGGCGAAGAACGACGCCAGGTCGGCGTGGCTGACTGCCTCGGCGGCCTCGCGAACTCCTTCGGAATCGTTGAAGAAGCGGCCCTTCTTGGCGTAGTTCGCGTTCATCCACTGCAGAACCTCGCGCAGCGACGCCTGGCCGTGACTGGCTTCGCGAACCTTGAGATCGAGCATTACTCCCAGCAATTCACCCTTGTTGTAGTAGGAGATACTGCGCTCGGGACGGCGGTAGTAGGGGTTGCCTTCGAGCCAGGCGTCGAGGCTGGATTCCTCGGCGGATTGCGTGAGGTGTGCAGGGCGGCGTTCGAGTTCGGTGATTCCTTCGCCGAGTTGATTGAGATAATGTTTTTCATCGAGCAGGCCGGCGCGCAACTCAATGATGCCTTCAGCGGTGCTGGTGACGCCTTCGCTGAACCACAGCGCTCGTGTGTAATTTTCTTTGGTGTAGTCGACCGGTTCGAGAGTTTGGGGGCGGATGCGTTTGACATTCCACAGATGGAAGAATTCGTGCGAGGTGACGCCGGTAAGAGCGTTGAGCGATTGCTTGATTGAGTCAGCATTCAAGTCGATGGCCGTCGCGTAGGCGTGCTCCATGCCGCCTCCGGCCGGGCCGCGCGGGAAGTGATAGATGAAAGTGTAGGTGTCGAAGGGGCGGTCGTTCATCCAGGTGGTGGCGGCGAGGACGATCTTGTGCAGCGCAGCGACGATCTTCGGCAGGTCGTAGTCGGCGGGGTCGGCATCGACGATCACGCGGAAATGGGCGCCGGCTTCGTCGAAATCCGATTCGACAAAGTTACCGATCTCGACCGGCGAGTCGACCAGGCGATCGTAATTCGCGGCGCTGAACTCGGCGTCGGAAGCCTGAGTGAGAGGAGTGGCAATGCGCCATCCCTCGGGAACGTGGCCGAAGCGCACTTTGAATGGACCCGTGCGCGCGTCGACGGGATAAATCAGGATCTCGGCCAGATTGAAGAAGGCATGATGCGAGTTTAGTTGCGCGCCGAAGGGACCAGGCGAATCGGCGTAGATTTGATATTCGACAATCGCACCGCCCTCGGCGCCTTGAATCTGCCAGCGACTCTTATTGAACTCGTGCACCGGGAGCGGACTTCCGGAACGATCTTTCGCGCGAACCCAGTTCACGTACTGAGCGAAGTCGCGAACCTGGTAAAGCGCATTCCAAACGGGAAGCTGGAGTTCGCGCTCGGCCGTGCCTGCAGGCAGGATGATCTGGACGTTTACGAGATGCTGTTCGGGGGAGGAGAGATCGACGGCATAGGTGACCGACGGCGCGGGCGGAGCCTGCGCGAAGGAGAACGATGCAGCGAGAATTGCGACGCAGACCGTCCGCCGAACAATTCGCCCGAACACTGCAACCGAGAGATTCATCCGTTCCCCATAAGCTGACGCAGGCGCGCCGGCAACTTTTCATAGATTCCGCCGAAGCCGCCGTTGGAGAGAATCGCCACCACATCGCCGCGACGCATTTCAGGCGCGATGGTCTCGACAATGGCGTCGGCGTCGGCGAGCAGCCGCGCCCGCCGGCCGTTTCGCTCGATCTCGGCTGCCAGAGCAGGCAACTCGAGGCGCTCGTTTTCAGGAACCGCCTCCGAGCGGAACACACCCGCGACGATGACTTCGTCGGCTTGCGCCAGGCTGCGCGCCAAGTCGGATTGCAGAATACGGCGGCGCAGAGTGTTGGAGCGCGGCTCGAGAATTGCCCACAACCGCGCACCCGCGTAACGCGCGCGAAGTGCTTTCAACGTCCCGGCAATCGCGGTCGGATGATGCGCGAAGTCGTCGATGATGGTGATACCGTTCACCTCGGCCTTCACTTCGAGGCGGCGCTTCACGCTCTTGAAAGACTTCAGCGCGGCGGCAATCGCGTCTGTGGGAACGCCGCATGATGCCGCTAGTGCGGCGGCGGCTGTGGCGTTCCACACGTTGTACTCGCCGGCCAGCGGAAATTCTAGATCAGCCCACGGCTGAACGTCGTGCAGGACGGTCCATATGGTGCGCGCGGGTTCGAGGCGCAGGTTCGTGACTTTCCAGTTCGCGCGCGGCCCGGCACCGTAGCGCTCGACGGGACAGAAAGCCCTCGCGAAGCAGCGATCGAGACTCGCGCTTTCTGTGGATCCGCCGGCGAAGCCGTCGAAGGCGACGATGCGTCCGCGGCGCGGAATCAGATTCACCAGACGCTTGAAAGCAGTCTCGACGGCGTCGAGATCTTTGTAGATGTCGGCGTGATCGAATTCGACCGAGGTGAGGATGATGGAGTCGGGAAAGTAGTGGAGGAACTTGGGGCCTTTGTCGAAGAAGGCTGTGTCATATTCGTCGCCTTCGAGGATGAAGTGTTTCCCTTGCCCGAGATGAAAACTCGATCCGAAATTTTCGGCGATGCCGCCGATCAGGAACGAAGGCTCGAGGCCGGCGGAGTGGAAGATCCATGCCAGCATGGACGTTGTAGTGGTCTTGCCATGGGTTCCGGCGACCACCAGCACCTCTTTGCCGCGAAGAAATTCGTCGTGCAGCAACTGCGGCAAGGAACAAAATGGAATGCGCTGGTCGAGAACATGCTCGAGTTCGACGTTGCCGCGCGACATGGCGTTACCGACCACCACCAGGTCAGGGCGGAGGTCGAGATTCTTGGCATCGAAGGGCTGGGCCACGGGGATGCCGAGTTCGCGGAGAAAATCGGACATCGGAGGGTAAGCTGCGGCGTCGGAACCAGTGACGCAGAATCCGCGCTGCTTGAGCATTCCGGCGAGTGAGGCCATGGCGGTGCCGCAAATGCCGATGAGGTGAATGTGTTTTTTGTTCATGTCGTCGATCATTGCAATTTCGCAGACCGCTACGGCGTGACCGCTGATTCCAAAATCTTCAGAGCTGCCTGACTGCCACGCACACTCAATTTCGCGCGCACTCCGAAGGGCAACGTAATGTTGCCTGAACTGACGTGGCCCGACTTTACGCCGAAGGCCACGGGAATTCCCAAGTCGCCTACGATGCGGGTAACGACCTCCTGCAAAGTGTAGCCTTGATTCGCGGTCTGGATGCAGTCGAGCATTTCTCCGAAGACGATGCCGCGTACGGCGTCGAGATGTCCACCCAGTTTCAACTGCATCAGCATGCGATCAATTTGATAAGGCTTGGCGGCGAGATCTTCCAGGAACAGAATCGTGCCCGCGGTTTTTATTTCATACGGCGTGCCCAGGGAGGCGACCAGGATGGAAAGACATCCACCGTATAAGACGCCTTCCGCGTCACCGTCGGCCAATCCGCTGACTTCCGCGCCCATGGGCACATCCCACGCATCGATAGCCGAAAGCGCCGCTTGCCACGACGGCACGTCGACTCCATTTTCGTGTGCCCAATCTTTGGCCGCCATGGGGCCGTGAAAAGTGACGAGGCCGGCAGCGTCGTGGACGTAAGTCAACAGCGTGGTGATGTCGCTGTAGCCGACGAAAATCTTGGGGTGCGCTTTGATTTTGTCGAAGTCGAGGTCGTGCAGCAGATAGTTGGTGCCGTAACCCCCGCGCGCGGACACGATCGCGCGCACTTCGTCGCGGACGAACATCTCTTCCAGTTCGCGAGCCCTGCGCGCTACTGATCCGGCGAAGTAAAGGTCCTTTTCTAAAATCGACTCGAAATAGAAGGGGACATAGCCGGCTCGCCGCAGCGCGTTGCAACCTGCCTGCAGTTCAGCCTGCTTGAGGTTGCTAGCGGGCGCGACGATGCCCACCGTATCGCCGGGGCGAACGGCGGGCGGTTTAACGGGATGTGGGCGGGATGAGGACATAGGTTCTACGGCTGTTGCGATGATCCAACTTGGCAGCGAGCAGGCAGCACCTCGGCTCAATTTAGCTCGGCTTAACTTTGCTCGCTCAACTCAGAAAGAATTCTCCCCGACATAGCAGTCGCGCCGAACCGCGCAAAAAGACGTTGCTGCCTGCGGTGCGGACAGTCTGAATGCCGCCGGGGCCGCGGACCTTGACCGGCGAAACTGCCCGGCCCGCTGCGATTGCGGCTACGGCCGAGGCGCAGGAACCGGTTCCCGACGACTGCGTTTCTCCGACTCCACGCTCAAAAAACCGCGCTCTCAGATCGAACTTGCTGTCGACTGCGACGAACTCAACATTGACTCCTTGCTGGAAGTGCGGGTTGCGCTGGATTTCCGTCCCGCGGGTTTGCCAGTCCGACGTAAATTCGGGAACGAAAACCACGAAATGCGGATTGCCCATTGACACGGGAATGCCGCGCACTTCCCTCTGAACTCCGGTGTGAGCCTCCCCGGCGCCAACCTTGAGCGCCAGTTCGTTTTCGACGACCGCTTGCCCCATCTCCATTTCGAACTCATAGTCGTTGTCGCGGCGCGACGTGAGCTGACAGACTTTTGCGCCGGCGCCAGTCAGAATTGAGATACGTTCCTTGTTCAAACGGTCGGAGACGTAGGCCGCGACGCAACGCGTGCCGTTGCCAGAAATCTCGGCCGCAGAGCCGTCCGCGTTGATCAAGCGGATTTCCACGTCGGCGGTGAAGTGTGGCAGCATCCACTCGACGCCGTCGGCGCCTACGCCGTTGTGCCGGTCACAGATGCGGGCAGTGAAGGCAGCTATATCGGGCGGCGCCACAGCAGCGTCGATGAGCAGGAAATCGTTGCCACAGGCGGTGGCTTTCACGAACGGAATCGTGCGGACGCCGGAGTTCACTCTGCGTCCACCGCACCGAGACAGGTTGCGCCGAGCAGGATCCGCGACGCCTTTAATTGCTGCAACAGGTCCCTTTGCTCGCGGTTGCAGCCCTCGACGTCAAAGCGCAAGCGGATGTGCTGGCCGGTGTTGCCGGTGAGGATGTTGTGCATCATCCGGTGATGAGTCTCGAGAATGCGGTTGACCTCGTTGCTCATTTCTTCGACGCTCGCGCCGGTAACTTCGTAGCCCATGATCAGCAGCTTCATGTTGAAAGTTTCTTCCAGGTGCCCGAGAGAAAAGAGCGCCAGCAAAACCAGTACCGTGGCGAACACCGCCGTCAGATAAAGGCCGCCACCGGCGGCCATTCCGACCGAGGCGACGACGAACAGCGTGGCTGCCGTCGTGAGACCAGTGGTAAGCCCGCGCGTGTGCAGGATGGAGCCCGCGCCGATGAAGCCGATGCCGGGGATGATTTGCGCCGCGATTCTGGCCGAGTCTGAGGGCACGCCCGCCAGCCTTGAGGAGAGAAGCGTAAACATAGCGGCCCCAAAGCAGATAAACATATTGGTGCGCAGGCCCGCGGCCCGGTGCCTGAGCTCACGCTCGAGGCCGATCAGACCGCCGAGAATCGCCGCCACCACCAGGCGGGTGAGCGAACTGCCTACGGCTCCGCTCGCCATCTCCGAGTGCAGCAAATCGAGGAAGTGTTGCCAGTTCATGTTTTGCCAGGGTGGAGCTCGCTCGCGGGTTCGAAGCGCCGCTCCGATGGCCGGATTTTATCACCGGAGTTGTGCGCGCTGGCGTTACCTGCGTGATTACCGCGCGCGGCGATTAGCGTGAACGCCGATCAGCGAGACCGATACAGGACGGCTCGCGCCTGCCCGGTGACGTGAATTTCTACAAGGGCTTGAAGATGGCGGGCCTGGACCGCCTGCCAAACGCTGTCGCCCTCGAAGGCGATTACGTAGTCGACATACCGCGCTGGGTCGGCCAAGGCTCGCTCCCAGAGGCCTTCGGGATCGGCGGGCTGCCTCCAGGTGCGGTGATTGCCTTCGTTGATGACGTGCTCGAGCGGGATGCCAGCCTGCTGCAGGGCGCCGACGTGATCTCCGAGGTACATGAGGAGGGTCGAATCGGGAGGAAGTTTTTCGAGCCAGACCGCGACCTGCGCCTCGAGTTGATTCCGAGTGCCCATGTTGACCTGAGCTTCTTTGAGCGAGACGGGATCAGCGCGCCAGACTGAGATGTAGCTTGTGACCCAGAACGCGAATATGCCTAAGACACATGCCAGACGGAGCCGGGGCTTCCGGGTTTCAGCTTGGGCGGCTCGATGAGTGAGGAAGGCCGACGCGGCGGCGAAGGCTGGCAGCAGTTGCAATCCGTAGCGGACGTTGTAGTGGGAAAACGGCCACCAGGCCGGGATGAAAATAGGAACGCCGCCGTAGGCCACCGACAAGGCGTAAAAGGGCACGGGGATTAGAAGAAACAGCAACGGCCACGCTGCGGGAGGCGATGAAGTTGCTGTGGAGTTTCGGCTGCCAGGGGTGAACGCGGCGACTGCGATGCTTGCAAGCGCGAGCAGAATCCAGGTTCGATGCAACTCTTCGTTTTCGGCCATGTTGGATTCGGCTGATTTTAAGAAATACATTTCCGCCACCAGTGGATTACCGCTGCCTGGATGCCCCGAGGCGGCGCCACCCTGCGTCTTGCGTTCGATGGCTTTCGCGGAATAGGGTCCGTTGGCGAATTCGAGCGGGTTGCGATAGACGATTGCGTTGTAGGCGAGCCACAACGACGGCGCGGCGGCGGCAATCAAGACGAACTTCACCATGGCCGCTCGCGTGATTCGAAGGTCCGGCGCTTGATTGGTCGCTGTGCGAGCGAGGAGACTGCGCGTTACGACCGTTGCCGCCATGGCTGTGGCCAGGAACCATCCGTCATAGCGGGTGAGGCACGCGGCCGACAGGCAGAGGGCACATTTCGTGAGAGCCTTCGCGTCTCCGCGCATGGACTCAGAAAAATAAACGACGGCCCAGACGAAGAACGCCAGGTACAAGGCCTCTCCCATGGCAGTGGTCTGCATGTAGATCAGATTCGGATTCGCCGCGTAGACCAGCGCTGCGGTCCACGCGGCTAAGCTGGCGGTTCTATCGGGTTCAGTTGGCCGCGCCGGTTCTGCGCGGTGTGACAGCGATCCTCGCACCAGCCGGAAGATTCCGATCACGCCGAACACGTATGCGGCCATGGAAGGAATCGAGCCGCCGACGCCTCGCCGCCACATTTCGCTGGAGAGGAGGAACGGAATCATCAGCAAGTGGGGCAGCGGCAGCCACACGGTTCCGAGCTGCAGCAGGCCGGGAGTTTTCGAATCGAAAACGCGGCGGGCGATGTTGATATGGGCAACCGCGTCGCCGTAGAGAAGCACGTCGTTGTGCTGAAAATAAAACAGAAATGAAAACACGGAAACGCAGGTCGCCAGCCAGGCCAGCAGGCGGACTTCGGAGTCCCAGGGAGACCTGGGCGGAGCGTTGTTTATTTTCTTCGGCATCTGCGGTTAGGTAAGAAGTGTTTCACAATCAGGCGATCGCGCAAGTCGAGAGTGGCCTCAGGGAGCCGTCATCGGTTGCAAGGCTTACGGGCGCGGCCTAAAGCTGCGCCATTTCAAAACCCGACCGACCAGACGTCTTCTGTAGTCGACGCAGGGTGCAAATTAATCGAGGTGCGTCAGTTCGCGAAAGACCTGGAAGCGGGCATCGATTTCTTCGCGGGTTAGCGACTGCAGGCGCTCGGTGCCGAAGCGTTCGACGGCGAAGGATCCCATCACCCCGCCATAGAATAGCGCGCGCTTCAAGACCTCGCGGGTCAATTCTTTTTGTGACGCCAGGTAGCCCATGAAGCCTCCGGCGAAGGAATCGCCGGCGCCGGTTGGGTCTTTCACTTCTTCAATGGGCAGCGTTGGAGCGCGAAAAGGATGATGACCGATGCCGAACGCTCCCTCGCGAAAGAAAATGGTTGCGCCGTATTCGCCGTGCTTAATCACCAGCGCCTGCGGGCCCAAAGCCAAAACCTTGTTGGCCGCGCGTGGCAGGTTGGTTTCGCCAGCCAGCATTTTCGTTTCGGTGTCGTTGATCAAGAGTACGTCGACCAGCTTCAGGGTTGCGCGCAGTTCTGCGAGCGCGCCCTTGATCCAGTAATTCATGGTGTCGCAGCCAGTCAGGCGAACGCTGCTCATCTTGCGCCGCACTTCGGCCTGCAGCGTCGGCTGGATGTTGGCCAGAAAAAGGAACTCGGTGTCTTCGTATTCTTTTAGAATGCGCGGTTGAAAGCCCTCAAAAACGTTCAGATCGGTAAAATCTGTTTTGGCCTCGTTGAGGTTTTCGCCGTAGGTTCCTCCCCAGCGGAACGTCTTGCCTGGGGCGTGCTCGATGCCGCGAATGTCGATTCCGCGCTTTAGAAAAAGCTTTTCCTGTTCGGAGCCAAAGTCTTCGCCGACGACGGCCACGACGCGGACCTGCGTGAAATAGCTGGCGGCCAGCGAAAAATAAGTTGCAGCTCCGGCCAGGATTCCCTTCACACTGCCCGAAGGCGATTTGACGTCATCGAATGCAACTGAACCGACCACAAGAATGCTCATGCAGCGAATGGCTCCTTAGAGATGGGTGCTGTCTTGGCGGTCAGTGGCTAGGGGTTAGGGACCGGCAAAAACCCGCGATTTTCTAATCCCTAGCCGCTAAGCCCTAGCCCGTGTTCTTAAGATATTTGCCGAGAATCAGTTCCAACTTCTTCTTTGTTGCGGGGAGAATCTTTTTCGGATCGGTGAGAATTGCATGAGCCAGAGCCGAACTGCACTTGCAGGAGCGGCCGCGCGGCATGGCTGCGACTGTTTCGCGGACGACTTTGGTCGCGTTGTCGGCGTTTTTGAGCAGCACGGCAACGATCTGATCGACGGTTACGGAATCGTGATGCGGATGCCAACAGTCGTAGTCGGTTACCATGGCGACGGTGACGTAGCACAGCTCGGCCTCGCGAGCCAGTTTGGCTTCCTGAAGATTGGTCATGCCGATTACGTCCATGCCGAGACCGCGATAAACGTTCGACTCAGCCTTGGTGGAAAACTGCGGGCCTTCCATGCACAGATAGGTTCCGCCGCGCTTACCGACTATGCCGACTTTTTTGCAGGCGGACTCGACCACGCCGGCTAGTTCGGCGCAAACTGGATCGGCGAAGGCGATGTGCGCGACCACGCCATTGCCGAAAAAAGTATCCACGCGATGGCGAGTGCGATCGAAAAACTGGTCGGGGATGACGAAGTCGAGCGGCTTGTGCTCTTCCTTCAGCGATCCGACGGCCGAGATGGACACAATGCGTTCGACGCCGAGTTGCTTGAAGCCGTGAATGTTGGCGCGGAAATTCAGTTCGCTGGGCAGAATGCGGTGGCCGCGTCCATGACGCGCGAGAAACGCGACTTTGCGACCTTCGATGGTGCCGCACACGTAGGCGTCGGAAGGCGTGCCAAACGGCGTCTTCAGGCGCACTTCCTTTATTTTTCCGAGGCCAGGCATGGCGTACAGGCCGCTGCCGCCGATCACACCGATTTCCGCCTGTGCCGATCGTTTTTCTGCCAAACGTCCTCCAACAAGGGCCTGCGCGCAGTCAGGCCAAACTCGTGATTATACAGGACGAGAATCTGCCGACCGCGAGGTAGCAAGTCTTTACCACGAAGGGCACGAAGTATCACGCGAGGAGGAACATCGGGATGGAATTCTTCGTTCTGGACCGCGGTGGGAACGGCGCTACAATTTGGAGCATGAGGCTTCGTGCCACAGGCTGCGCGTTGTTTCTACTGTGCGGTTGGAACTACGCGCAAGAGAAACCGGCGGACAAACTCGCAGACAAATTCTCGAACGCTGAGCCTAAGTCTGTCACCGTCCCCGCGGCGATCGATCACAACCGTATCGTCATCAACGCGGACGTTCTACTTCCCAACGGGGCGAGCGAGCGCGTTCATGCCTGGGTGGATAACGGCAATCCCGATCTTTACATTTCTCGACGCCTGGCCACTCTGCTGGGGCTGGCTGTCTCCTGCAATGAGAAAGAATGCTCCTCGCTGCCACCACGCGAGATCAGCGTGGGAGGGATGAGAATACCGCTGACCGGCGTGAAGGAAGCAAAGATTCCGCTGAGGCCGGTGAACGCGGCCGCGGTGCTGGCTGCGGGCATGGGGGTTGAGATTACTTTGCCGTCGAGTATTCTGCGCCACTATGACGTGCTCGTCGACTTTCCGGAACGCAAGGTTTCGATTGGCGCGCCGGGCACGATTGTTTTCCGGGGACAAAGCGAGAAGGTTCAGGTCAATGCAGAAAATGGCCTGATCCAGGTTCCAAGTCGCATCGAGAAGCAGAAATGCAATCTTGCGCTCGATCTTGGATCGTCGATCAGTTTTCTAACCGATGACGGGTTCGACAAGCTTGCCGCCGCTCATGCGGATTGGCCGCAGATGACCGGCGCGGTGGGTTCGGCCAACATGTGGGGCGATAGTGACGAAGCGAAGTGGAAGGTGATGCGGCTGGACCGCCTGCAGTTCGGGCCGCTTTTTCTGGATAGTGTGGCGGTGGTTGACTTCCCGAAGGAGCGGATGGAGTTCTTTGAAAAGCGCGCCGTCGTGCCGACGGCCGGACTTCTCGGAGCGAACGCGCTGCTTAACTACCGCGTCGGGCTCGACTACGCTCGCTCCATGGTCTACTTTGAGTTTGGCCGCAACTTCAACTTCCCGGACTTCGACGTCATCGGGTTGACGCTTCGCCCGGAGGACGACGGCCGGTTCACGATTCTCGGCATCGCGGACTTCGAGGGACAGCCGTCTGTACCAGAGGGAGCGGACGGCGTGCAACCGGGTGATCATCTGATCGCGGTGAACGGCATTCCGGTGAGCGGGTCGACGATGGGACAGGTGTGGGCGAGGCTTGGAGGAACGCCGGGGCAGGAGCGACCATTAACTATCGAGAGGGTGGGGAAACAATTCACGGTTGTGGCGCGAGTTCGCCATTTCCTGGGTGAACTTCCGGACGAGGGAGAACGCAAGAAAAAGAAGTAGCACGGGCTATTTCGGCGAGGGCGAAACTGCGAACACTTCTTTCTCGAGCATTGCGGTCGTGGCCGCGTCCAGACTCTCGCTGACCAGAACCGTATTGCCTCGCTCATCGATCACGATCGTGCCTTCGTCCGTGGTCCAGGCGTGGCGGCCTCGTAACTGTTCAGCCTTGGAATCAGAATCGGGCGCGGGCACAGGAGGTGCGAGATTTTCTTCTTCTAAGTTCTTGTAGCGCTGCTTCAGGGACTGCGCGTAGATCGCCGCGAATTCGGCGGCCGTGTCGGCGCTCGACCAGCGCGAGACGTAGAGCAGGCCAAGCGGCGCAGTCGTTGTCGTGACGAAATCGGATTTCGGATCTTGCTTCGGCTTCGCAGCATAGTAATATCCGCCGCGCCAGGCGGGATACAACCGCTTCGATAGCGGCTTGCCGGCATACTGCTCGATAAGTACCGCGACATCAAACTCGCCCATCGCGCCGACGTCGAACTTCTGATAATCCTTGAAATCGTCTTTGAAATCGGGGACGGGCATGGGCTCGATCTTTTCGCCCGATAAGTACGTGTCAGGTTCCATGATCTGGCGCGTGGTGTGCGGAGGATTTTTCAGCACGCCGGCGAACGCTTTTTCTTTTCCGCCCTGCTTCATGACCTGGATGATGAAATCCATGCCGTAGCTGTAGGGGAAGGTGAGCGACTCCTTCAGGAAGATGGGCGCCTCGTTAAAAACCTTGGTGCCGGAGGTTCCCGTCATGGTCTCCTCTTCCATTTGTCCGACGAGCGCAGGCGAACTGGAAATTGTTTGCCCGGTCGGAGCGATGGCGTATTGAAACATCATGGCCTGGGCCTGGCCTTCGATGACGGCTTCGCGGGCGTTGTCGATCTCGTCGTTTTCAATGTCGATGGGAGTGGGGTCTCTCTTGATTTCGCCGAGATCTTTTTCACCTCTCTTCATCCACTTCTCCATGCCTATGGACTGGTCCTGGAGCGCGTGGGTTAACTCGTGCGCCATGACGGGTTCTTGCTCTTCCATGGGCACCCAATCGAGCAGGTTGACGGTTTTCGTTTTTGGATCGTAGTAACCGGCCACTTCTTCGCGCAGCAGCGCGACCAGAAAAGTTTCCAGATTGAAGTCGTGGGGAAGCAGTCCGAATTTTTTCAGCACGAGTTCGGAGCGGCGCAGGCGCTTGGTGTCTTCGTCGTCCATGTGCTTGGTAAGGAAGGAGACGACCTCGTCACGGCTGGTGAGCTTGCGCTTTACATTTTTCTTGATGGGCAGACCCGTCTGCTTGCTGTCGAAGTCGAGAATCTCGTCGACCGTATGAAAAAGTTCCTCGGCTTGGCGCGGAGTGATTTTGACTTCGGGCTTGGCTGGCTCTTCCTGTGGAGCGGACGGCGGGGACGGTTCCTGCGTGCCGGAGGCAGGGACATTCTTGTCCGGCGGCTTCTGATCCTGTTGCTGAGTTGGAGCCTGGCCCGACTGATCTTGCGCCCGTGCCCAGAGCGTTGCGTTCGGAGCCAGGAGCAAACTGGCTAGAAGCAAACTAGCCGGGAGCATATCAGCCCCAAGAAACAGCCGAAGAATCCCTGAGGAACCCCGCTTGACCTTATTCATTGAGATTGAGTTTATACGTTTCCGTATACTTTTCCCTCATGAACGCAAAGCCTGTCAATCTCTGGACTTTGAATGAGCACGCCCGCGACTATCTGGAACGGGCTGACTCGATTTCCCATCGGAGCGAAGGCGAGTCGACGCTGCTGGAGTTTATTCCAACGAGCACACGGCGGATTCTCGACCTGGGCACTGGGGATGGGCGATTGTTGAATCTGGTTCGAGAGGAATTGTCCCGGCGCGGGCACAGTGACATTGAAGCTGTGGCCGTTGATTTTTCGCCGACTATGCTGGATGCGGTTCGCCGGCGCTTCGCTGGGGATTCTTTCGTTCGAGTCGTCGCTCACAACATGGACGAACCGCTGCCGGCCCTGGGCCGGTTCGACGCGGTCATTTCCAGCTTCGCGATTCATCATCTGGAGCATGAACGCAAGCGGGCGCTTTACGCCGAGATTTATGGGGTGCTAACGCCCGGCGGCGTTTTCTGCAATCTGGAGCACGTCGCGTCGCCGAGTGCGCGTCTGCATGAGGAGTTTCTCGAGCGCATCGGATTTACTGTGGAGAGCGAAGATCCGTCGAACAAACTGCTGGACGTGGAAACGCAACCGCGATGGTTGCGCGAGATTGGATTCGTCGACGTGGATTGTGCGTGGAAGTGGCGGGAGTTGGCGCTGCTGGTGGGACGGAAGTCATAGATCGCCTCCGGAGCATCGGGAGAACTCCTTTTGGCTGAACGATATCGCTCATGCTAGTAGGGATCCTTCGACTACGCGTGTCAGTTCGCGTTTTGCGAACTGACACACTCCGCTCAGGATGACAAAGTTTGATGGGGCGGGCGCGGTTGACGGATTCAGCCACGGCTTACGCGTTCTGCGACCCAGTTCCCTGCCTCCCGCGTCCCGAGCGGGCCGCCGATGTCTTGTGTAGTTTTTTTCTGACCAACGGCTTCGAGGACGGCGGCTTCGATTTTCGCCGCTTCCGCGGACATCCCCAGATGAGCGAGCATCATTGCCGCGGTCAGGATTGCGCCGAATGGATTCGCCATGTTCTTGCCGGCGATCGGTGGGGCAGAGCCGTGGACGGGTTCGAACATCGAGGTTTTGCCGGGATGGATGTTGCCGCTGGCGGCCATGCCCAGGCCGCCCTGCAGGGCGGCGGCGAGGTCGGTGATGATGTCGCCGAACATGTTGTTGGTGACGATGAGGTCAAACTGGCGTGGATCGCGGACCATCTGCATGCAGAGTGCGTCGACGTACATGTGCTGCGCTGTGATTTGGGGATACTCGCCGCTGACCTCTTTGAACACGCGCTGCCAGAGGCTTCCGGCGTGAGTCATGGCGTTCGACTTGTCGCACATCAGGACTTTATTGCGGAGTGAACCGTCGAGCTTGGTGTGGCGCTCGCAATATTGGAAGGCGTAGCGGATGATGCGCTCGACGCCCTTGCGCGTGTTGATGTCTTCTTGTGTTGCAATTTCGTCGGGCGTGCCTTGCTTGAAGATTCCGCCGGCGTCGGTGTAGACGCCCTCTGTGTTTTCGCGGAGCACGACGAAGTCGATGTCTTTGGGCTCGATGCCTTTCAGCGGACACAGGGCGGCATCGAGCAAGGTGACGGGGCGCACGTTGGCGTAGAGATCCATTTTGAAGCGCATGCCGAGCAGGATTTCTTTGGCGTGGATGTTGGTCTTGACCCGCGGGTCGCCGAAAGCGCCGACCAGGATGGCGTCGAAGTCGCGGGCGAGCATGGCGAAGCCGTCGGGGGGGACGGTCGTGCCGTCCCGCAGGTAGCGATCGGCGCCCCAGTCGAAATCCGTCAACTCAACGTTGGCGCCCGTGGCCTGGATGACCTTGACGGCCTGCGGAATGACCTCCTGGCCGATGCCGTCTCCGGGGATTACGGCGATGCGTTTCTTACGAGGCGGTTCTACTGGTTCGAGCGTTTCGTTTTTTGAGTCCACGGCAGGAAAGTTACCACAATCGTTATAATCGAACTACAGCTATGGGGCTTACTGCACTCCAGACTCGAAGCACGGTTCAGGGCGACGGATTGGGCGCGGCTGGCGCTAGCCAATACAAGACTGGTGAGTATCGCGGGGCGACCACGGCAGCGCGCTTTGGCGATCCACAGGTGGAGTTTGCGGCCTTGCGCGGCGGGTGCGGCGTTTATGACCTCGGATTCCGGGCGAAGATCGCGCTGGCGGGCGGCGACCGCGTGCGCTGGCTCAATGGCATGGTGACCAACAATGTCCGCGACCTCGGTGTGGGTCAGGGAGTGTATGCGTTTCTGTTGAATCCGCAGGGGCACATTCTGGGCGATCTGTTTGCTTATAACCGCGGCGAGTCGATTACGGTGGACACCGACTGCGTGCAGGCCGAGAAGATTCTGGCGACCTTCGACCATTACATCATCATGGACGATGTTGAAGTCGCGAATCTCAGCGAGCAGTTGACGGCAGTCGGGATCGGTGGGCCGAAGGCGCTGGACGTGCTGCGTGCGGCCGGATTTTCTATCCCCGAGATGCATGCTCTGCAAGCGAAGTCTGTGACCTGGCACGGCGCCGAGTGCTCTCTGGTGCGGGGCGAAGACGCTGAGCCGGTTTCGTATGAGATCTGGATTTCGCCCGACGGCGTGAGGCCGCTTTGGGATGCTTTGCTGGCCGCTGGCGCCACGCCCATTGGTTCCGAGTCGCTGGAGCTGCAGCGCATTGTTTCCGGGGTTCCGCGTTATGGCGTGGACATTCGCGAGCGCGACTTGCCGCAGGAGACGGAGCAGGCCCGCGCTTTAAACTTCAACAAGGGATGTTACGTGGGGCAAGAGATTGTCGAACGGATTCGTTCGCGGGGCGCGGTGCATCGCAAGTTCACGGGATTTATGGTGGAAGGCGCGGAGCAGATCGCGGCCGGAACCAAGATTGTCGCGGGAGAAAAAGAAGTCGGAGAGATTACCAGCGCCGCCTCCATTCACCTCGCGGGCGGAGACAAGACGGTCGCGCTGGGATATATCCGGCGCGAGGTGGGTGTGCCGGGGCGCGAAGTTACGATTGGCGGGGTGAAGGCGACTGTCGTACAGCTGCCGGTCACAGATAGCGTGGTACGGGAAGAGAGATCGCTGGAACAGCATCCGGTTTGAGGAAAACAATTTTCAACGCGAGGATCGCGGAACAATCGCGAGAAACGTATTCTGCTTGAGGAAAGATTCTATGGCTGAGAAGAGACACGAACAATCTGGTTTTAAAGTAACCGACCGGCGGCTGTTCACTTCAGAGGGCGAGTTGCGGTCTGATGCGCAAGAAGAAGCGGAGGCTCCGAAAGCCGTGGCACCCGTCGTCACTCCGGAGGCTGTGGCTGCGGAAAAGACTTCGGCGCCCGTGGCAATGGACGCCACCGGAGTAGATACCGGCGCGACGCCGGATCGTGAAATGCCCCCGCCACCCAGTAGCGCGGAGCAGGATGCGCAGGCGGCTGCTTATCGGCAGTCTTCCAAGGATCTGGATGCGCAGGTCGAGCTCAGCGGGCATTCGGCTAAGGATTTTGAGATTACGTTTGAACGTTTTCTCGCCTCGCTCTATATGACTGCGATGATGCAACTGGGTTTGATGCGGCAACAGGGCGAACAGCCGCGGGTCGATCTGATTGGCGCGCGCCAGAGCATTGACACGCTGAGCCTGATCGCGGAAAAGACCAAGGGCAACCTCACCGCCGTGGAAGAGGGTTTTTTGCAGAACAGTCTTTATGAGTTGCGCATGGCTTATGTGGAAGTGACTAACGCGCTGGCCCGCCCGCCGCAGCCGGGTCCTGCGGCCGGAACCGGAACTCGAGGACGATGAAAGCAACTTTGACTGTGCTGGGCAGCGGCACGTCAATGGGCGTGCCTACGCTGGGATGCGACTGTGCGGTCTGCCATTCGAGCGATCCGCACGACCGGCGGACCCGGCCGTCGATCATGCTGGAGTATGGCGGCAAGGTCGTGCTGATCGATACGACTCCAGATTTTTACATGCAGGCCGTACGAGAGAACATTACGCGCGTCGACGCCGTGCTCTATACCCACACCCACGCCGACCATATTCTCGGGATCGATGACTTGCGGCCGTTCAGCTACCGGCACAAGCCGGGGAAACTTCCACTTTACGCGCGGCCGGAAGCGGCGGCGTTTCTGCGCAAAATGTTCAGCTACATTTTTGACGCGAACTATAAATTTGGCGGGCTGCCGCTGCTGGAGCTGCGGCCGATCGACGGACCGGTAGACGTGTTCGGGGTACGGTTCGATCCTGTGACCCTGATTCATGGTGACACGCAGATCAACGGATACCGGTTTGGCTCGGGGGCGTATCTCACTGATCACAGCGAGATTCCGGAGTCGTCGCTGCATCAACTGGAGGGACTGGACATTTTATTTCTGGATGCGCTGCGGCATAAGCCTCATCCGACGCACTCGACCGTGAAGAATTCGCTGGCGATTGTCGACCGGGTCAAACCGAAGCGGGCATTCTTCACGCACATTTGCCACGACCTGGCGCATGAAACCACCAACGCTTCGCTGCCGCGGCATGTGCGGTTGTCGCATGACGGGATGAAGCTGGAGTTTGAAATCAGTGGTCAATGACCAGTGGTCAGTGACTAATGGCCAGGGGTCAGTCGCCAGTGGTCAGTAGCGGGATGAATTCGGATTTACTGAGCACTGATCACTAGCCACTGACCACTAGCCACTGGCCACTTTCCTCATGAAGGTTTTTCACAAACTCGACGATGTTCCGACCGACCTCGGACCCACGCTCGTGAGTGTGGGAAATTTTGACGGCCTGCACCGCGCGCATGCGCACGTGCTGCGGGAGATCGGGTTGCGGGCTCGGGCGACCGGAGCCAAGGCTGTGGCAGTTACGTTTGAGCCGCACCCCACGCGCATTCTGCGGCCTGAGACAGGGTTGAAATTGCTCACGCCCACACCGGAAAAACTGCGCTGGCTGGAAGGCACCGGTATCGACGCTGTGCTGCTGCTCCCTTTTGGCCGCGATCTCTCACTGATGACTCCGCGCCAGTTTGCGGAAGAAATTCTGAAGCAAAGGCTCCACGCCCGCGAGGTGCACGAAGGATTTAATTTCCGTTTTGGCCATAAGGCCGCGGGCAACATGGATTTGTTAGCCGAATTCGGGCGCGAGATGGGGTTTGATGTCAAGGTCTATCCCGAGATGACGTTGCGCGGCGAGTCGGTTTCGAGCAGCCAGATTCGGCGACTGCTGGCCGCCGGCCGGGTGAGCCGGGCGCGGCATCTGCTGGCACGGCCGTTCTGCATTCTTGGGACGCCGGGGCGCGGGCGCGGTTACGGGTCAAAGTACACCGTACCGACCATCAACCTGGCGCGCTACGAGGAACTCGTGCCGAAAGACGGCGTTTATATTACGTGCACCCGCGTCGGCGCAGAGAGTTTTGATTCAGTCACGAATGTGGGAAATCGTCCGACGTTCGGCGCGGAATTGTTTGCCATTGAAACGCACTTGCTGAATTTTCATCCCATTGAATTGAGCCCGGAGACCGAAGTTGAGATCTGCTTTCTGAATCGGCTGCGCGATGAAATCAAGTTTCCTTCGGTCGACGCTCTGCGGGAGCAGATCGGGCGCGACGTGAGAAAAGCCCGGAGATATTTTCATTTGCTGCAGACGATGAGCGACGGGAGCTGAAGCCTGATATTAGTGAGGCAAATAGCCGGACTCCATTGGGAGTTTGCCGTCGACCTTGACCACGTTAATGCTGTTGTCGATCGAGTGCACTTCGATCAAACCAACGGCGCCGGGCTCGGTCTGCACCGCTTTGAGGACGTCGGCGTCGGTATCGACGAACAGAAACGAATCTTTGTGCACGGCGAGGAAGGTCTTCCATTCGCCGTCTGACATCTTATTCAGCCGCTCCAGAGTTTCAGCTTCGCCCGCAGAGTCCCGGTGCAATACCAGGACGATGTTCTTGCCGTCGGGCCATTTCTTGACCTCACCGCGAACGATCTTCGCCAGGTGAGCGGAAGTGACATCTCCAACGGCATTGTCTTTGTTTACAACCACAGCCGTGTGGTGCGCGAAACAAGGTGTAAGGCACGCGACGAGAAACGCAAGAACATAGATCGCGGAGCGGGTTTTCATTGCATCAACCTCGAGACACGTTTGGGGATGGTCTTAGGCTAGCGAAATATCCACAGCCAGGTTGTCAAAAAGAAGTAAACCTGCGCACCGAAGTAACTCAGTAGTAACCGGCTCCACGGCGGGATCCGCGGAAAGGCAGGTCCCTCCACTCCGCTTGCCTTCCTTTCAGAAAGGCAAGCTCCGGTCGGGATGACAATTCTAGAAATGGAATAACACAGTTGGAATTGCGAATGACAATTCCAGCGATGGGTTATTCGATCGGGTCGACCACCACTGTTTCCCCTTGAGGAGCCGCGCCTTTGCCTGGCAGTTGCACGATGACGATGGCGGTCAAGACCAGTACGATTCCCAGCGTCTGAACGGGGCGCAGGCTTTCGCTCAGGAATGCGGCGGCCAGCAGGATGGAGAATACCGGCTCCAGGCAGCTGGCGATGATGGCACGCGTGGGCTCCAGATGCTGCAGGCCGAGGAAATAGAGCGAGAACGGTCCCAGTACGGAAATCATGGAGAAGAAAAACAGGAATGCCCACTGCGCGGGCGCGTAGTGTGCGGCCAAAACTTTCCACGGAGGATTCACGAACAACCAGAAGACGGCGGCGGAGGTCAACGTCCAGACCAGGACGCGCCAGCGGTCGTAGCGGGCCAGGATGCGGTGTCCGCCAACGTTGTAAAACGCAAAGGAAAACGATGCCAGCAGCGCGGCCAATAGACCGTAGGAGTCGAGATGGAGGGCTGACTCCGCTTTACTTCCCACGATGCCGATGGTCAGCGCGATGCCGGCAATGGCCACCGCGACGGCGGCGACCTTTTGCAACGAGAGTTTTTGCTGGCCGCGGACGACCACAAACAGCAGCACCCACACGGGCGCCGTGTATTGCACAATGATGGCGATGGCGACGCTCGTCTTCTGAATCGCAACGTAATAGAAATAGTTGGACGCCGCCACGCCGAGCATGCCGAGCACGAGGCATTGAATAAGATCGGGCCTCGGCAGCTGGATGCGTTGCCAGCCGCGGCGGCCCACCAGCAGCGGGAGCAATACGAGAAGAGAAAATGATGTCCGCGTTTGCGACAGAATGAGTGGGTCGATGGGATGCAGGGCTTCGCCTGCGAGCTGTAGTCGTCCGGTGAAGACGGCGCGGCCTAGCGCGGCACACACTCCCCAGAGAAATGCGGCGGACGCGATAAAGAAATATCCGCGCAAGGGATGAAGTGCATTTCGACTGGAATGGCTGGAGTTCAGGATTCAATCACCGAATCCGATGATGGGGCCGGGTCGAGCAACTGGTCAAGACGCGCGAAATCAAAGCCGACAATCACTTCGCATAGTTCGCCCGAGAAAATCACCAGGGTTGGCGTTTCGCCGCTGCCGTGCTGTTCGGTCATAGCCCGGCGGGCATCCAGATCAGTGCTGATGTCGCGCTCTTCAAAAGCGACCTCCTTGGTCTCGAGGAACAGCTTCAGGAGGTCGCAGGAGAGGCAGCCGGGTTGGGTGAAGATTATGACACGAGTGATCGGCATCTATTCGACCAATTCGATCGTAAAACTAATTTTCGCAGTCTTTTCCAGCATGGCTGAAACCGAACAATATTTCTCTTTCGAGAGATGGACGGCATCTTCCACCGCTTTGCGAGAAACTTTACCACTGATGCGATAGACAAGATTAATTTCCGTGTAGACAGCCGGATAGCCGGCGGCGCGTTCTCCACTGGCGCTGACTTCGAGACTCGTGAACGGCTCGCGTTTTTTGCGAAGAATTCCGACCACATCGGAGGCGGTGCAGCCGCAGAGAGCGATCAACACCAGTTCCATAGGACTGTTGGCTGTCTTCTCGGTCGCAGTGTCCATCACCAGGGCATGGTGCGAACTGGCCTCGGCGATGTAGCGCTCTTTATCGGTCCAGATGGCTTTGGCAGTGATCATGGCACCTGCTATCTCCGGTTGTCGGTGCTGGGCTCGGGATGAATGAGGACGCGGAACAACTCAGGCGCGGCCTGCTTGAAGCGAATCTCCAGCTCGGTTTGGATGTCGTGCACGCGGGCCAAAGAAAGATCGTCCGGGAATGTGCAATGACAAGAGAGATACATGCGGCCACGAACACGCTTGATGACGAAGTCGTGCACGTCGAGGACCTCAGGGAAGTGCGAGGCTATGGCCTTGAGGCGTTGCTCAAGTTCGGCATCGCTCACAACTTCTTCCGGCTTTTCAATCGTCGCGGGCTCGCTCTCAATGTGGGTGAGGATGTCGGCAATTTCCGGGACGTCGCGGCGCATGTCGGCTTCAAGCTCGGTGACCTGATCGTGCGCGTTCTTGAGCGACATGTGTTCTTCGAGTTCAATGTGCTGCTCGACGTGAAGGCGTCCTGCGAAATCCTGCACGCTGATGTCATGCACGTTGAGGTTACTGTTGGTAGCAACGGCGCGAATCCGGTCGAAAATGTTTTCCGAACGTTGCGCGCGCGGAAGGGGCTGCACAGTTACATCGGAGTCGGGGAGAATTTTGTGAACCGCCTCGGTGACGGCCGCGGCCAACTGGCCGGAGCGCTGAAAGGTTACCGTGCGCGCCAGCCCCACGGCGAGGTCGGCGAAATAGCGATTGCCGGCGCGGCGGATACGGATGCGGTCGACTTCGAGGACGCCATCGACGCGCAGGACTGCGTCGTAAATCTGCGATCGGACGCCCGGTGGGGCGGCATCGAGGAGAGCGTCGACGGTACGTCGAGCCAGGCGCCAGCTCACAGAAACGACCACGCCCGCGACGAAGAGCGCGGCGATGGGATCGGAATTGCGCAGCCACTCGATGCGATAAGTGCGACCGACCAGAACCAGCACCAGCCCGAGCACGACCACGCCGGCCGACCAGATATCGGTGGAAAAATGCAGCGCGTCGGCTTCCAGGGCCTGGCTGTCGTATTTGGTGGCGATGCGGCCGAGGACGCGGGAGCGCCACCAGTCCAGCCCCATCGAGAACAGCATCACGGCAAACGCGGCGATGGTCGGCTCGATGTCGATGCGGCGAAAGAACAGACGCGACACGGCTTCATAGATGATCCAGGCGCAGGTGAGCAGGAGCAGGCCGGTTTCCACGAAGGCCGAAAAATTTTCGATTTTACCATGACCGTATTGGTGATCGGCGTCTGCGGGCTTGTCGGAAACGCCGACTGAGAAAAAAGTGAGCAAGGACGCGATCAAGTCGAGTGCAGAATGGGCAGCTTCCGAGAGAATGCCCAGGCTTCCGGTGCTGACTCCGACGATCGCCTTGAGGCTGGTGATAACCACCGCGGCCAGAACGGAACTTCCCGCGGCCGAGCGCTTTTCCGAGCGCATTAACTCGGACGAAGAAAATGTGGAGCTCCCGGCCATGCAAGAATTATCGCCGCTGCGAGGGGAAAGCGCCAAGCAAATTGGGATCGGGCGGAGTGGGCAACGGCTGCAAGTCGTAGCCGAGAAAAGCAGGTCCGTCCGCTGCGCCGTCGCTGGCGCTCCGGCTCAGATCGGGATGACAAGGTTTCGATAGGAGACGGCAGTCAGGCAAGTGCGTGCGATTGTGCTACGATTTGGTGCTTGGCATTTTTCAACTTTCTGAAGGACCAATCCTGGAGGTAATGTTTTATGCGTAAGAGTTGGCTGATGTGTGCTTTGCTGGGAGCTGTGGCCTGGGGACAAGCCGCCCCAAGCGCTCCAACCCCGGCCATGCCGGGCAAAATTCCGGCCAGTGCGATGGCGGGTCCGCCGGCGCAGGCGCCGGATACGGCTGCTTCGGTTGCGCCGAACGCCCCTGTGATCACGGTGATCGGCGTATGTGCGCCCAAGCCCAAGCCGGCGGACGCCAAGGGAACCGGCGCGACGCCGGCAACCGCGGCGAAAACTCCGGCGGCAAAGACTCCGGCAGGAAAGACTCCGGCAGAGGACTGCAAGACGGTCATCACCAAAGCGGAGTTCGAAACGCTCGCCAACAATCTTGCCCCGAACATAACTCCCCAGCAGAAAAAGCAGTTGGCAGGCCTGCTGCCGCGCTGGATCGCGATGTCGGATGAGGCCACGAAAAAGCACCTCGACCGGACTCCGCAGTTTAAAGATAGGCTCAAGGTCAACCGAATGCAGATTTTGAGCCAGATGCTGCAGCAGGATGTTCAGAAGGAAGCGGCAGAGGTTCCGGAGGAGGAGATCGACAAATACTACAAGGAACACGCCGACAGCTTCGAACAATTTAACGTGGACCGCATGTTTGTGCCACGCACCAAGCAGCCCGCGGCCGAGTCCAAGGAAGATCAGGAAAAAGACAAGAATCTGAGCGAAGATGCGAAGAAGGCCAAGGAAGCCGAGGATAAGACGAAAGCGGAAGAAGCCGAACAGGCGATGACCAAGCTGGCTGAGAGCCTGCGCGAGCGGGCCGCTGCGGGAGAGGACTTTGTGAAGTTGCAGAAGGAAGCCTTCGAAGCTGCCGGTATGAAAATAGAATCCCCGACCGTGAATTTGCCGACAGTGCGTCGCGGAGGCTTGAACGCGGGACACGCCGCAGTGTTTGATTTGAAGCCGGGCGAGGTGTCGCAGGTGATTAACGACGCGGGTGGACACTATATTTACAAGTTGAACAGCAAGAGCGAGGTTCCACTCGATCAGGCCGAGAAAGAGATTAAGAGCAAGTTGCAGGGCGACCGGACGCGCGAACTGACGGAGAAACTAAATGGCTCGTTCAAGGTGGAAACGAACGACGCGTACTTCGGTCCGGGCGGAGTCGGCCCGGCTGGGCCGCCGCGACGCCCGGGCGGAATGGACATGGCACCACCGCGAGGTCCGCGGTCGATGCAGGGCCCTTCGGCGGGCCAGCCGCAAGCACCGCCGCCGGCACAGGTTCCGGCGCCTCAGGCTCCGGCACCCCAGGCTCCGGTGCCCCAGACTCCGACACCCCAGCCAAACTGATGGCGAAACCTGTCGTGGTCGTAACCGGTGTGTCGGGCAACCTGGGTTCCAGGCTACTGCCGCTGCTGGGGAGTTATTCGGTGATTGGGGTGGACCTGCATCCGCCCCGAACCGACTCCGAGTTGCAGTTTGAGAGTCTGGACCTGGGTCAGGAATCGTCTACCCGGGCTTTGTACGAGCTGCTGCGCGACACCCACGCGTACGCGGTGATTCATCTGGCGTTCGTGATCGATGGTGTGCGGGCGGGGATGGTTGACGCCGACCGCATGTGGCAGATCAACGTGGCGGGGACGGCTCGTGTGATGGAAGCGATCACTGAGGCCAATCGCACGACGGACGACGGCGTAAAGCAATTCATTTTTCCCAGCAGCGTCTGGGCTTACGGGTCGAATCTGCCCGCTCCGGCGACGGAAGAATCGCCGCTGGGCGCGCACACGCTGCCTTCCGCGCTCCACAAGAAACAATCGGATGACGTAGTGCAAACGCGCTCACACGCCCTGCGCGGATGCAGCGTGTATATACTGCGGCCGCACATTTTTGCTGGCGCGAGCATCGAGAACTACGTGATGGGGGCCTTCCGCGGCACGCCCAACGGCACGAGCGCGCGAGCCGAGAAAATGCGCGCAGAGGGCAAGCGGCTTCCGTACGTGTTGCCCCGCGGCCAGCAATATCTCGACAACAAGATCCAGTTCGTCCACGTCGACGACATGGCGCGGCTGATTCGACACATCCTGCAGCGGGAACCGGAGACGCAACGGCTGACTGTGCTGAATGTCGCAGGTCGGGGCGAGCCTCTCTCCTTTGGTCGCTGCGTGGAAGTGGGGGGCGCTAAGCTGGTGCGCGTTCCCGGAAAGTGGGCCATGGGGCAGGTGTTGGCCTTCCTCTGGTGGCAGAAGATTTCGGCCGTTCCGCCGGACGCGGTTCCCTACATGACCGGGGAGTGCATCATGAATACGGACCGCCTTCGCCGCTTCCTCGGACCTGAATACGAGCACGTGATCCGCTACACCGTCGCCGACGCATTCGCAGACAGTTTCAAGTCAGCGAGATCGAGCTAGAAGATTCTGCTATCGCGTTCCTTGGGAGTGAATCATTCAGGCGCTGAGCGAACGGCTGCGCGATGCAGGTTAGTTGGCCCTTCCCGTGCGTTACTTTTTCCCGCGATACAAGCCAGCGATTCCAAACGTGTATGGCGTCCACGCGGCTTCGGCGAAGCCAGCGTGTTTCATTCTATCGAGCATTTCTTCAGGCGGCGGGAAACGTTCGACGGACGCCGGGAGATATGCATAGGGACCGCGAACGCCAGAGATCGCCGTGCCCACGCGGGGCAGAATTTGTTTGAAATAAATTCGGTAGAGCGAGCCCATCAGTCCATCTGGTTCGCCGAAGTCGAGGATGCCGCATTCCCCTCCGGGACGCAGCACGCGGACGATCTCGCGCAATCCGGCGTCGTAGTCGGCGAGATTACGGAACCCGAAGGCCGATGTGACGAGATTGAAGTGTGCGGTCGGAAGCGGGAGGGTCAGGGCATCGGCTTCGATCCAGACTGGTCCCGATGACGCGGGTTCCGATGATCGCGCAGCCGCCGATTTCGCCGCCGCGCGCTGCAGCATGGCGTGCGAGAAATCGGCGCCCAGAATCTGCGGAGAGGACTTCCCTGCCTGCCGCCGCAACGCGAACGTCATATCCCCGGTTCCGCAGCACAGGTCGAGGACGCTTGCGTCGGGACGCGCAAGAATGTGGCGAAACGTGCGGGCCGTGCGCCGCCACCACATGCGGTCGATATTGAACGACAAGACGTGATTGAGCAGATCGTAGCGGGGCGCGATCGCGGTAAACATCTCGCGGACAGCGCGCGCGGCCGAGCGAGGATCGCTGGCGCCTTCGGGTGCGGCGCCGACTACGACCGCGGATTTGCTGATCTCCTGCACCGCTATCTTCGCTTCTTAATTTTCTTCGTTTCGATTTTCCGCGTTTTGGTTTTCTGCTGCTTCGTCTTCTTTCCCGTACCTTCCAATTCTGCGACAATGCTTTCGATCTGGCGCACATGGTTCGTATCGTGGCCGGCAAACATCCGCGCCAGGTGCGCAATGCTTTCCTTGCCGCGCTCGAGGTGCATTCCGTAGCAATCCCAGCTTTCCTCGGGAAGAGCTTTGAGCATCGCGAGATTGTTTTCACGGAGCACGCGAAAAACTTCCAGAGAGCGTTTCACATCACGCTGGTTGTATTGGAATACGGATGCCCAGACATCCTGATCAAACGGTTGAGTCGTTGTGCCGCTATCCCCGATGATCAGACGCATGCGCCAACTGGCGGCGATCTCCACGTCCGCCAAATGCGCGACGATCTCGGCGATCGACCACTTCCCCGGCGCGGGTTGCCACTTCAGTTGTTTCGGGGTCAGACCAGTCGTCAGTTTCTTGAGCTTTGGTGTGGTGGTTTGCTGCACTTTGATTGCATCCTGGCCATCGACATGGCCGAGAATTCGCTGGATGTAGTGCTGCGCTGTCTCCGGCATTTTTTCCTCCCGTCAGGTCTTTATTACTATTACTTTTCGCCAGCTACTTTCCCCAAACCCAGCCGCCGCGCGACAAACGGCGCAACTCTTCGACGGCGTCGACTACGGCGCTGGCGGGTACGTCACTGGCAACTTCGACCTTGCCGATTTCGCGGGGCAGAATGAAGTGCACCACACCGTTCTGCGTTTTTTTGTCCAGTTGCAGCCGGGCCAGAATTTTGCGCGAGCTGACATTGACCTCAGGCAGGCGGCCGAGGCTTAACACGGCATCGGCGATGCGGCCCGCGGTCACGCTGTCAGTCCGGCCCACACTGAGCGCAATATTGGTCGCCGCGATCATTCCCCAGGCAACGGCCTCGCCGTGCAAGAGGCGCCGGTAGCCGGTTTCAGCCTCAAGGGCGTGGCCAATGGTATGGCCAAGGTTAAGCACGCGGCGCAGGCCGCCTTCACGCTCGTCGGCAGAAACCACTTCGGCCTTCAGCCTTACAGATTGCGCGATGAGCCACTCCAGTTCTACGGGATCGCGCTTCAGGATGCGGGCACGACTCTGCTCAAAGCGAAAGAACAGCTCGACGTTCCCTATGATGCCGCACTTCAGCGCTTCGTAGAGTCCGGCGCGATACTCGCGATCGGGCAGAGTCTTCGAAACCGTCGGATCGATCAGCACTACACGCGGGTGATGAAACGTCCCAATCATGTTTTTGCCAGCCACGAGGTTGACTCCGGTTTTTCCTCCGATCGAGGCGTCTACCTGGGCCAGCACGGTCGTGGGAATTTGCACCAGCTCGATGCCACGCATATAGAGCGAGGCCAGCAGTCCGCCGACATCGCCGACCACACCGCCGCCCAATGCTATGACCACAGCTTTTCGGTCAGCGCCCAGGCGGGCTAGCTTGTCGGCGAGAGCCTCGACGGTCGAAAGGCGCTTGATCGGCTCGCCGTCGGGCATGGCTATCACTTGTGGGGTAAAGCCGCTGGACTTCAGCGAAGCGACAAGTTTCGATCCCCACCGCTTGCGTACTGGAGGAACGGTCACCACAAAAATCCGGCTGGCCTGCGGCAGCAGTTCGCTCAGCACTGAACCCGCTCGCGTGAGCAGGCCGTTCTCAATCCAGGCCTGATACGGCCGGGGAGGAACGTGGATGGTCACTTGCGGCATGCGGTTTCCATGATAGCGTATGCGCTCAAATCGACGCATGGGTTGTCGGTTAGGATCGGCGAGCGGTCGCGAGAGTCCGACTAACAAATAAGACGGACTCACTAAGACGCATCAGGCGACAGAGCGTCGCACAGTGAGCAACGTAATTTCGGGAGGGCAGTTCCAGCGGACCGGAAGTGCGACGGTGCCCAGGCCGGGATTGGTGTAAAGAGTTAGAGCGCCGATCTTGTATAGCCCCCAGATATACTTCTTGGCCATGGCCGGGAGGAAAACAGGGCCGACGAGGGGCGCGCGCACCTGGCCTCCGTGCGAGTGTCCTGAGATCTGGAGATCCACGGGAAAGCGCGCGACGTAGTCGGCGTAATCGGGTTCATGAGCTAACAGCACGGAAGCTTCGTCCGCCGGAACGTCGTGCAAAGTGGCGGTGAGATCGGCGCCTCCGCACAGCACATCATCGACGCCGCCGAGCCAGAACCGGCCGCCGTCGCGCTCAATCGGAACGGACCGGTTCGACAGGACCTGAATGCCATGGGTGCGAAGAGCGCTGGTCACGCGATCAGGATCGGTGGTGCAGTCATGGTTTCCCATCACGGCCCACAAACCGTGAGGAGCCTTCATTTGCTGCAGAAGCTGGGCGCACGGTTCGGCGGCAGAGGCCGCGGCAGCCGCATTGCCGACCCAAGGCACGCTCACGAAATCGCCTGCCAGGACAATCAACTCGGCGCGGAGATTGTTGACCATGCTGACCGCGGAGCGCAAAGGATGGACGGAAAAATGGGGGTCGTAATGAAAATCGCTGAGTACCGCGATGGTAAAGCCTTGCAGCCGCGCCGGCCAGCGCCGCAGCGTGATTTCGCGGCGCACGATCACCGGGCGGTTGGGCTCGATGAGTGCGGTATCAATCGCCAGGGCGGCCACGCCGGCGGCCGCTGCAAGGCGGATGAATCTCCGCCGGGTGGTAGGGAGATTGGGCATCGGTCTCGAAACTTTACCCTGTTGCGATTGCGCGGCCTCGAGGTCCACGCTTTTTCAGGATAACCCGACCTCACCGGTTGCGATATAACGACGGGAATGCTCCCGGTCAGAAAGCGAACGTGGCTTGCAGTTCAATGCGGCGGTTCGACGAACTGCCCTGTGAAAACGCACCCCCCTGCAGAGCATTGGAAACGTCAAACAGCCTGGAGCCGAGAACAGAATTCGGATTCGCCACGTTTACATTGTTGAAGACGTCACGGGCACCGACGCCGAGCGTGAGATTGTAACGGCGGTCGGAATTGGAAGAGGTGTTGAATCCGCCGCCGCCGCCGAAGAGCGGTCCCCGAGGACCGCCGCCGCCACCTCTCCCTCCGCCGCCGGGTCCGCCTTGGCCTTGGCCCTGATTGTTCGTAGCCGATTTTATTTTGGGCCCGATTCCGAAGGTTTTGCTGAGTCGCAGATTCAGCGCGAAGTGTGCCGGGCCGGTTTCGGAGTTGATGGGCACAAGCTTTCCGGCTCCGGAGGCATCGAATGTTCCGAGCTGCGTGCAATAAATGGTGCCTTGCGGCGCCGTATTGGCCGGGCAAGTGGCGGAAGAAACAAATCCGGGACGGTCGTTGTACTGAAAATCTCCGTTCTCGTCGATCGGCGACATGATCGAGAAGGGCGCACCCGACCAGACCACCATGAATGGGCTGAGACGCATCAGGTATGGCAGACCGAGGCTCCCGCCGAGGAAGAGCCTGTGGCGAACATCGAACGAAGCGCGGCCCCAGTCCTGGCTGATGTCGTAGGAATTCGACGGGAAACTGGAGACGCCTGAAGTATCGCTGTTGGCATAGCTCAGGGTATAGAAACCGAAAAGCTGGAGTTTGGTCCCGATGCGAATGTTGGTGTTCAGGATGAGCTGGTTTTGCTTGAAGTTGGCTTCCGAAACGTAGCGGTAAAGGTTGCCACCGGCCGGAGTTGTGCAATCGGGATAGCAAGGAGTTCCAGGATACGGGGAGTTCGCATCAATGGAGATGAACTGGTCGAAGCCACGGGAGTTCAAATAGGTAAGCGCAACCGTTGCCGACTTGGTGACCTGGCGTTCCACACTCACCGCACCTTGCAGCGTGTAAGGAGCGTGCAGCGTTGGGCTGATCTGATAAGTAGCAGACGAACTGGAAGTGGTGGGTCCGCAACCGGAGAAACTGGTAAGCGCTTTGTCGACGCCCGGGAAACAGGTCGGGTTGTTGATAGTGAACTGCTGCTGTACCAGGCCGTTGAGGCGATCCGCCTGCAGGATTTGTCCGGATCCGAAGCGGTTATAAAAAATGCCGTAGCCGCCGCGAATCACGACCACGGGCGGTTTATTGCGGCCGCGGACGCCCCAGGCAAATCCCAAGCGAGGAGCAAAGTCACCGTGGTCGTGAATGGCGTTCTGGGTTTCGAAGCGAAGGCCCGCGCTGAGCGTGATGTTAGGCCGCACCCGCCAGTCATCCTGGACGTAGGGCTCGAAGTCGTAGTAAGTAACTTCGGCTGTCGGCAGGCCGGTCGTATAGGTAAGTTGGGTCGCGTAAGGAATACCGCTGGCCTGGCCGTTCACAATCGCCTGCGCATAAAGCAAGGAGATGGGGCACGGCGGATTAGCCCCGATGGTGCAGGGTTGGGTCGGAGAAGCCGGCGGTGGAACGTCGGTCGACTGATTCAATGACGAGAAGGTGAATGTGCCGTTGAATCCCCCTTGAGAATAATTCGTGTCCTGCGTGGCGCGGAACCGCCCGCCGAACTTGAGCACGTGATTGCCGTGGACCAGCGAAGTATAGTTCTGCAACTCGTAGTGATTCTGGCCATCGTTGGAGTTGCCCGCACCGTTGCCGCCACCGCTAAAGTTGCCAAACACATTGACGACCGGGTTTGAGTCCTCAGGCGTCTGGAGGCTGTAGTCGCGGATGTATTGAAAGCGAGTCTCGTTGATGATTTTCGAGCCAATCACCTGGGTATCGCCCACTTGCAGGGTTTGTTCTACGTTCTTGGAATCGTAGGCCTGCGATGCGAGACTGAGCACGCCAACACCGTTGTTGGTCTCGGTGTCGCGATAATACTGGTAGCGCGCGGTGAGAGTGTTGTTCTTTGAGAGCGCCCAATCCAAACGGGGGCTCAGGTTGGTGCGCTGGCGTGGGTTCGGGATCGACTCTACTAAATTAGTTTCGTCCAGCGTCGTCGGATCCAGCACGTAGGCATCGATGGGAGCGAGTTCATTGATATTGCGGCGTTCCAGGTTGAAGAAAAACGAGGCAGTCTTGCTGAGCGGGCCGCCGATGCTTCCGTTGTATTGAGTCGTGTCATAGGGAGGTTCCTGGCCCGCGAAAGGATTGGGTGAGTTGAAAGCTGAGTCGTTGCCGATGACAAACAATTGTCCGTGGAAATTGTCGGTGCCGGGCTTGGTGAAGATTTCGATGCGGCCGTAGCCGAGCTGGTCGTACTCCGCGGAAAACGGGTTCTGGTTGATGCGAATCTCCCGAATGGACGACTTGGGCGGTAGTTGGCCCGCGGTGAAGCCGTCGATGTACATCTGCCCGCCGCTGGGTCCGGCGGAAGGTCCGGCGAGCGCTTCCAGATCAGACTGCAATTCGTCGGGATCGTCGGGCAAAGCTTCGAGTTCTTTGCCGGAGATTACGATGGCACCTGCGTTGTTCGTGGGATTCACGTCGACGGTAGGTGCAGTGTCGGAGACTTGAATCTTCTCAGTCTCCACTTCGATGGCCATCGTGATATTAAGACGGAGCGGCTGCGCAGCGATCACGACATTGTCGTTTTCGTAGAGGGAGAATCCGGTCGCGGCGACGGTGAGCGAGTACTTGCCGGCATCCAGAGTCTTGAACTCGTACATTCCCTGCGCGTCGCTCTGCACCACGATCGGAGACCCGGTGGCGGGAGTCATAATCACGCTCGCCGCAGGAATGACTGCGCCGGTGGGATCGGCAACTTGTCCGCGGAGAGCCCCTACGGTGGTTTGCGCCTGCAGCGAACTGAGTGACAACCAGAATAAGAGCACTATGACAAAAAATCGCAAATATCTCTCAACCATTATTCCATCTTCCGTTTCCAAAATAACTTATGTTCGTACGAGCCTTGATTTCTCTTAGACGCCCGATGTATCGGATCGTTTTGTTATGAGCCTAAGCTTTTCGCAGCGCATGAATCGCGGACTAGACGCTTCTGAGACAGGCAGCCCTACTGAGCTGCATCGCCGCCGGGTGCACCCCCCAAACTCCAGGGCGCCAGCATCATGGCGTTGGGAGCAGCTTGAAGAATCGGTTCGACCCCGCTGACCAAGGTAATAACCGTGCTTCCGCCGGAAGGCGCGCCCTCGGTGGTGAGAACCTTTATGGCGTCTCCCTTGTGCAGATCGGCGAGCGCCACCGTAGGCGTCTGGTCGATCAATCGCTGGAAGTCGAATCCTCCGGCAGAGCGAGCTCCACCGGGGTTCCCTGCGCCACCCGTCGCTCCTGAGCTCTGGGCCGTACCGTTGGAGGGTGCGGCGGGCGGCCCGCCAGCTGCGGCGGCCTGAGTTGGACTCGAAGCAGAGTTCGGAGATGCGCCGGGCGTTCCCGTCGGCATCGCCCCCTTCAATCGCGCGGCAACCCGATTTGCCATCTCGGGGGAAATTTTATGAAGCTGCGAGTCAGCCGTGATTCTTAACTCCACAGTTTTCTTGCTCACCAGATCTTGAACGCTGAGCGTTCCCGCGCTTGCGTCGACCGACTTGATTAAGGCGGAAAACTGCGGAAATACGCCGGTAAATATTTCCTCGGCAGTCAATTCACCTCCGTCGGCGCTGCGGTTTCCCCTGGCGCGCAATTGGTCGTCGATATGCACGTCCTGGAGCGTGACCACCTTCGCATCTTCAGGTTTGGCGGAGTCGGGAGCGTAACGCCGAATCACGGTGTTCTTCGACGTGTGTACGACAATCGTCTTTTTCCCACCCATGCTTGAGGTCGTGATCGTTACGGTTCCGGCGGCTGGATCTACGGCGCTGACCGGACCACCAATACCGCGCTTCAGCCAGTCCTGGCGCATCTGATCGCTGACCGCCTGAACCGCCGACCGCGTGATCACAATAATTTCCAGAGCAACGATCGACTTGCCATCATCCGATGCCTGGCCGCGTGCCCGAATCGTGTCGCCGACCTGCAGATCCTGCAACTGGATCGGGGTTGCGTTCTTGACGTCCTTATCCGCCCCCAGGCGCAGCAGGCGCGCACTGGGCTGGACCGTCACCGTCATTTCTGATCCAGCAGAATCCGCGGCCAGTGTGAGGACGTTGCCGTTGATCGTTTTGATGGCCCCGACGCGCTTGGCAATCGCAGGCTGACCGGCGCCTTGGGGTTGGCTCCTCGCGGACGCGAACGACGACGACGAAAAACTCAAACCGGCAACAACGATCAGGCAAGACAGCAACGTCACGATTGTTGTTTTTTTATTCTTCATACACCCACTCTCTAATTTACATGGCTGCGAGCCGCGAAACGGCAGGTTTACAAAGTTTTACCCAGAAACAACAGTTGTTACAACCGTGTGACTGGCTCTTCGCAGGGCAGCGCCGATTCGCCGCGCACCCAGAGAGCTAATAGACGGGCCGGAGTGGTCGGGATATGATTTTCTTTGGGGAATTTGCGCAAATTGGTCTTCCTGGATGCGACTCTCTATCTTACGTTGTTTCTTATGCTGGACGATGCTTGTGAGCGTTCCTGTGTCTCTGCTCGGTAAAACAGAACTAGGGCAAACGGGACTGAATCAAACCCCGCCGGGGCCAAGTGGGCAGGATCAGGCGGCGCCTTCGGCCTCCGCGATTTTGCATACACAAGGCGGAGTGTGGGTAAACGGTTACGAGGCCAAGGATTCGTCGGCAGTCTTTCCCGGCGATGTGGTGGAAACCAAGCCCGGATCTCCCGCGACTTTGCATCTGGATGGAGCGACGATTCTGGTCCAGCCCGAGTCAGTGGCCAAGCTGCAGAGCAACTTGCTGGAACTCGATCACGGCGGCGTTGCCGTGGGAACTTCGAAGGGCTTCAAGGTGAAGGTAAAGTGCCTCACGGCAACTCCGGTCAGCAACGAATGGACGCAATACGAAGTGAGCGACGTAAATGGAAACATCCAAGTCGCGGCGCGCAAGAATGATGTGAACGTGGAGCGGGAGTCCGATGGCAAAAAACCCTTGCCGGCGACCGCGACGGAATCGCCGCACGGAACCACGGTTCACGAGGGAGAACAAAAGAGTTTCAACGAATCGGAACTATGCGGGGCAGCCGCGCCGATCAAGGGAACTAATATGAGCGTGAATCCGAAGTGGGTCGCGGCCGGAGCGGCGGGGACCGGAATCATACTCTGCGTTTTGCTCTGCCACGGCGGCCCTTCGAAGACGCCGGTCAGCTCATCGACGCCCTGAGTGCAGGCTCTGGTTCACTTTTTATCAATCAAAATCGACTCGGCGTAAACCCACTCGTCTTATTGTTCTGCGTTCTGCGGCGAATCACAGAATTCTCTCGTGCGTGTAACCGGCGGCGCCCAAAGCAGTCAGCAGTTCCTCAATGTGATCGGGGCCGCGCGTCTCCATGGTAATGTCGATGGCAGTGTCACCCAGGTTGACGCCGTGGTAGGCGCGATCGTAGGCCGTCTCAACAATGTTGGCGCGATGGTCAGCGAGAATTCCGGTGAGGCGGTGCAGCGCGCCAGGATAGTCGGGAAGGTGAACGCGGAGGCGGACCAGGCGTCCGTCTTTCACCAGGCCGCGTTCGATGATGCGTGAGAGCAACGTAACATCGATGTTGCCACCACACACCAGGACAGCGATTTTTTTGCCTTGCAGGGGCAGTTTACGGTTGAGGACGGCAGCAATGGCGGCTGCTCCAGCGCCTTCGGCCAGCGTTTTCTCGCGTTCGAGCAACAGAAGAATCGCATTCGCGATTTCTTCCTCTTCCACTGTGACGATGTCGTCTACGTATTTCTGAACCAGCGGGAGCGTGCGCTCCCCAGCGCGGCGAACGGCGATGCCATCCGCAATCGTCTTGGCCGAGGCCAGCGTGACCGGCTTGCCCTCGGCCACCGCGGCTTTCATCGACGGAATTCTGGAAGGTTGTACGCCGAACACCTGAATCGCAGGATTCGTTTCTTTGACTGCGCAGGAGATTCCGCCGATGAGACCTCCGCCGCCGATGGGGGCGACGATCACTTCGACCTCAGGATGTTGCTGCAGGATTTCCAGTCCCACGGTTCCCTGCCCGGCGATGACCGCGTCGTCGTCGAAAGCATGAATCAGGGTCAGGCTATGTTGCTGGCTCTGCTCCACGGCCTTTTCATAGGCCTCGTCATAATTGGTGCCGTGCAGCAGGACTTCAGCGCCGTACGCGCGTGTGGCCGAAACTTTCGTGAGCGGCGTGGGGAGTGGCATGACAATACGCGCTTTGATGTTGTGGCGTCCTGCATGGTACGCAACGCCTTGCGCGTGATTGCCGGCCGATGCGGCGATCACTCCGTGAGAGCGTTCGACCTGATTCAGCGTGAGCAGCTTGTTCAGCGCACCGCGCTCTTTGAATGCTCCGGTGCGTTGCTGGTTATCGAGCTTGAGGAAGATGGAATTGTTGGTCAGCCCGGAGAATGTCTCCGAGTGCGTACAGGGAGAAATGCGGATGTCGGAGCGGATTCGTTCGAGAGCGGCTTGGATATCGGAAAGTTGGATCATGATGGATCGGGCGATGACGCATCAGGCCACAACGGGTGCGCAGCCATCTTACTCTGCCGGCTACCAGGCGCGCTGCGTCTCAGTCTGAGCGGGGACGGAGCAGCCATGATCTGGATGCGCACGTTCCGGGGGCACGATCACGAGGCAATTGGACGCGCGCTCGAAGCCAAAGGAGCAACCGGGCGAACGGCGAGCGACTTCAGGTAGGCGTCAACGCCGGCTGCCGCTTTGCGGCCTTCAGAGATCGCCCAGACTACCAGCGATTGTCCGCGCCGCATGTCGCCCGCGGCGAACACGCCTGGAACCGACGACATGTAGTTCTGATCGGTCGCCACGTTGCCGCGATTGTCGAGTTGAATGCCCAACTGCTCGATCATGCCGTTGCGCACCGGGCCAAGAAAGCCCATGGCGATGAGAATCAGGTCAGCGTCCATGGTGAACTCGGTTCCGGCAATGGGGTCAAACTTCGGAGGAGGGCCGACCCTGACGGCGTGAAGTTGTTGAACGTTGCCATGTTCGTTGCCGGTAAACTTTGTGGTGGCGATGCTCCAGTCGCGCACACCGCCTTCTTCGTGAGCGCCTTCGATGCGGAGTTGCACGGGCCACAGAGGCCATGGCGTCTGCGGCGAGCGCTCGTCGGGCGGCTTCGGCATGATTTCAAATTGATGCACTGAGATCGGTTTCTGGCGATGCACCGTGCCCAAACAATCGGCACCAGTGTCGCCCCCGCCGATGATGACCACGCGCTTTCCGGTGGCAAGAATGTCGGCAGCCGGATCGAGCGCGTCGCCGTGGCAGCGCTTGTTCTGCTGCGGCAGGAATTCCATCGCGTAGTGAACTCCCTTGAGCTCGCGTCCAGGGATTTTCAGATCTCGCGGATGCTCGGAACCTCCAGCCAGAACGATGGCATCGAAGTCGCGGCGCAGGTCTTCGACTGGAATTTTGCTTCCGACTTCGGCGTTGGTAACGAACTTCACGCCCTCGGCGGACATCTGCTCGAGACGGCGATCGATGATGTGCTTTTCCAGCTTGAATTCGGGAATGCCGTAGCGGAGCAAGCCTCCGACGCGGTCATTTTTCTCATATACGACGACAGCGTGGCCGGCGCGGCTTAGTTGCTGCGCGGCGGCGAGTCCTGCCGGACCCGATCCGACCACGGCAACTTTTTTCCCGCTGCGGACTTTCGCGGGCTCGGGGCGAATCCAGCCCTCGAGAAATCCACGCTCTACGATATTTTTCTCGTTCTGCTTGATCGTGACCGGAGGCTGGTTGATGCCCAGCACGCACGAGGCTTCGCACGGCGCGGGACAGATTCGCCCTGTGAACTCGGGGAAATTGTTGGTAGCGTGCAACTGGCGGACCGCATCTTTCCAGCGCCCGCGATAGACCAGATCGTTCCAGTCGGGAATGAGATTGCTGACGGGACATCCGGTTTGGCAGAACGGAACGCCGCAATCCATGCAGCGGGCGCCCTGTTTGCGAAGCTTCTCTTCCGGAAAGTCCTGATAGATCTCAAACCAGTCGTTCACGCGTTCGGCGACCGGCCGGCGCGGCGCCAGTTCACGCGAGTAGTCCATGAATCCGGTCGTCTTACCCATGTAGCACCTGCCCGTGCTGCACCTGCTCTTGGTGTGCGTGCTCGGCGTCGGCCAGTACTGCTATCGGCTGGCGCGGGATGTACGCTTGCTCGCTGCGGGCCACTCCCAACACTCGCTTGAATTCATGCGGGAAGACTTTGATGAAGCGAGACGCCGTTTCGTGCCAGTGATCGAGAATCGACTTGGCGCGGGGACTCGCGGTCAGTTCCAGGTGAGACATTAGAAGATCTTTAACGATCACAACATCCGGTTCATCGAGCAAGGGTTCGAGATCGACGGACTCCAGATTACAACGCCGCTCGGCAAAGTCTCCGCGCTCGTCGAAGACGTAAGCGACACCGCCGCTCATGCCCGCGCCGAAGTTCCTGCCGCAGGAACCGAGCACCAGCACAATGCCGTTGGTCATGTATTCGCAGCCGTGGTCGCCGACGCCCTCGACCACCGCGGTCGCGCCGGAATTGCGAACCGCAAAACGCTCGCCTGCCACTCCGTTGAAGAAGGCCTCGCCGCTCGTGGCGCCATAAAGCGCGACGTTGCCGATGATGATGTTTTCCTCGGGGGCGAAGCTGGAAGCTCGCGGCGGAAACACCATGACCCGGCCACCAGACAGCCCCTTGCCAACGTAGTCGTTGGCTTCGCCTTCGAGCGAAAGCGTGACTCCGCGGGCAAGGAACGCACCCAGGCTCTGACCCGCCGATCCGGTGAGATGAATGCGCACGGTATCGTCGGGCAGTCCGGCTGATCCGTAACGGCGGGCGATTTCGCCGCTCAGCATGGTTCCGACCGAGCGGTGAACGTTGCGTACGGGAAACTTCACTTCAATCGGCGCGAGCGATACGAGGTTGGGAGCCACCTGCCCGAGAATCTTGTGATCGAGCGCCTGTTCCAAACCGTGATCCTGCTCCTGTACACGGCGGCGCGCCACTCGCGAGGGCACGGGGGGGTTGTAAAGGATCGCCGAGAAATCGAGGCCCCGAGCCTTCCAGTGATCTTTCCAATGATCGACTGCCGGATCCACGTCGAGCATGTCGACGCGACCCACCATTTCGTCGACGGTGCGGAATCCGAGGTCGGCCATGTAATGGCGCAGCTGTTCCGCGATAAAGAAAAAGAAATTGATGACGTGCTCGGGCTGCCCTTTGAAAAGCTTGCGCAACTCGGGGTCCTGCGTGGCGATGCCGACTGAGCAAGTGTTGAGATGGCACTTGCGCATCATGATGCAGCCCATCGCGATCAGCGGGGTCGTGGCAAAACCAAATTCCTCAGCGCCCAACAGTGCGGCAATGGCCACGTCACGGCCAGTCTGCAATTTGCCGTCGGTTTGGACGCGGATGCGGCTGCGCAAATCGTTCAACAGCAAAACCTGCTGCGTCTCCGCCAGGCCAAGCTCCCACGGAATGCCCGCGTGCTTGATTGAACTTAACGGCGACGCGCCGGTGCCGCCTGTGTCGCCGCTGATGAGGACGACGTCGGCGTGGGCCTTGGCGACGCCTGCTGCTACCGTACCGACGCCGACTTCGGCCACCAACTTCACGGCGATGCGCGCGTGGGGGTTCACGTTTTTCAAGTCGTAGATCAGCTGCGCGAGGTCTTCGATCGAGTAAATATCGTGATGCGGCGGCGGCGAGATCAGGCCCACGCCGGGAATGGAATGCCGCAGGCGGGCTATCACCTCGTCCACTTTGTGGCCGGGGAGCTGGCCGCCCTCACCTGGTTTCGCGCCCTGCGCCATCTTGATTTGTAATTCGTCAGCGTTGACCAAGTAGTTCGCGGTCACGCCGAAGCGCGCTGACGCCACCTGTTTCACCGCGCTGCGGCGCAAATCGCCGCTCGAGTCAGGGGTGAAGCGCGCTTCGTCTTCTCCACCTTCGCCGGTGTTGGATTTGCCACCGATGCGATTCATGGCAATGGCCAGCGTCTCGTGCGCTTCCTTGCTGATCGACCCGAACGACATGGCGCCGGTCGTGAAGCGCTTGACAATCTCTTTGGCGGGCTCGACTTCATCGAGCGGAACCGGAGTGTCACTCTTTTTAAACTTCATCAAGCCGCGCAGGGTGCAAAGGTTGGCGTTCTGGTTATCGATGAGGTCGGTATATTCCTGAAAGGTCTTAAAGCTCTCTTGTCGTACGGCTTGCTGCAGCTTGCTGATGGTCAGCGGATTGAGCAGGTGATATTCACCGTTGACGCGCTGGTGATAACTGCCTCCGACGGCAAGTTCAGTCTCGAATTCGGTCAATGGGCGGAAGGCGTATTCATGTTTCAGCTGCGCTTCGGCGGCCAGAACGGAGAGTCCAATGCCTTCGATTCGCGAGGTGGTGCCGGCAAAGTAAGAGTCGATTAGTTCTTTGTTCAGGCCGATGGCTTCGAACACCTGCGCGCCCTGATAACTTTGCAGTGTGGAGATTCCCATCTTTGAAAACGTCTTCAGCAGGCCTTTCTTGATGGCCTTCATGAAGTGCTTGGCCGCGAGTTCGGGAGTCGTGTCGTCTCCGAGTTCTCCCCGGCGCGCCAGGTTTTCGACGCTCTCGAGCGCAAGATACGGATTGATCGCACTGGCCCCGTAGCCGCTGAGCAGGGCGAAGTGCATGACTTCGCGCGGTTCGCCGGATTCGGTGATCAATGCAACTTGCGTGCGCGTTTCTTCGCGGACGAGCAAATTGTGAACGGCTGCCAATGCCAGCAGGCAGGGGATGGGAGCGTAGTCCTTGTCCACGCCGCGATCAGAAAGGATCATCAGCGAATAGCCGGCCTTCACGGCCAGCGAAGCTCGCTGGCACAGTTCATCGAGGGCGCGCTTGAGTCCCTCTTCGCCGTCCTTTGCGCGAAAAAGGGCAGGCAGCGTGGTCGCCAGCAAATCGCGATTCGAAACCCGGCGCAGCTTTTCCAGTTCGCGATTGGAGAGCAGCGGATGCGCCAGCTTCAGCATGTGGCAGTTCTCGGGCGCTTCTTCGAGGATGTTGCGCTCGCTGCCGATGTAGCTGATGAGCGACATCACCATCTCTTCGCGGATGGGATCAATCGGAGGATTAGTGACCTGCGCGAACAGTTGCTTAAAGTAATTGAACAGCGACTGCGGTTTGTCGGAAAGACAGGCCAACGGCGTGTCGGTACCCATCGAACCAATCGGCTCTTCGCCTGTTGCAGCCATCGGGCCGAGGATCATGCGCAGGTCTTCGTCGCTATAGCCAAAGGCACGCTGGCGGCGAAGAAGAGTTTCGCCATCGGGATGATGCATGCGCGACGGGTCGGGCAACTCATCGATGGTGATCTGATTTTCTTTCACCCACTGGGCGTAGGGCTGGCGCGACGAAAGTTTCTGTTTGATTTCCTTGTCGGAAATGATACGGCCTTCGACGGTATCGACCAGGAACATCTTGCCTGGCTGCAAGCGGCCTTTGCTCTTCACATTTTCGGGCGTAATGTCGAGTACACCGGCTTCCGATGCCATGACGACCAGATCGTCATGCGTGACGACGTAGCGTCCGGGGCGCAGGCCGTTGCGGTCGAGGGTCGCGCCGATCACGCGGCCATCGGTGAATGCAATCGCAGCGGGACCGTCCCACGGTTCCATCAAGCACGCGTGATACTCGTAGAAGGCGCGCTTCTCCGGCTTCATGTGCGGATTTCCCGACCAGGCTTCGGGAATGAGCATCGCCATCACGTGGGGCAGGCTGCGTCCGGCCTGCAGGAGCAACTCGACTGCATTATCGAAGTTTGACGAATCGCTGCCATCCGGTGCGATGACGGGATCGAGCTTTTTCAGATCGTCGCCGAAGAGCGGAGATTCGAGCAGCGACTGGCGGGCTTGCATCCAGTTGACGTTGCCGCGCAGCGTGTTGATCTCGCCGTTATGCGCGATATAGCGGTAGGGATGCGCGCGCTGCCAACTGGGAAAGGTATTGGTCGAGAAGCGCTGGTGCACCAGGCACAGCGCACTGACCGCATCGGGATCGGAGAGCTCGCGGTAAAAGTTGGCGATCTGCGGCGCGAGCAGCAAGCCCTTGTAGACGATCGTGCGACAGGAAAGTGACGGGATGTAGAACATCTCCGCGTCTTCAATGCCGGACTCGCGAATCTCGTTCTCTGCCCTCTTCCGTACCACGTAGAGCTTGCGCTCGAAAGCGTCTTCGTCCATGCCGGGAGAGCAACGCATGAAAATCTGCTGGATGTAAGGCTGCGAAGCGCGCGCCACGCGGCCGATCGCAGAGGCATAGACGGGAGTATCGCGCCAGCCGAGTAAAGTCAGACCTTCTTCGCGGATGATGCGTTCGAGAATTCCTTCGCACTGCAAGCGCTGGTGCTTCTCGACGGGCAGGAACGTCATGCCGACGCCGTATGTTCCCGCCTTCGGCAGCGCGAAGCCTAGCTTTTCGCATTCGCGGGCGAAGAATTTGTGCGGAATCTGGATGAGTACGCCAGCGCCGTCGCCGGTCTCCGGATCGCAGCCGCAAGCGCCGCGATGCGCCAAGTTTAGAAGTACCTGAATTCCCTTGCGAATGATGTCGTGACTTTTATGGCCGCCGATACTGGCGACAAAGCCGATGCCGCAGGCGTCGTGCTCGTGGGCAGGATGGTAGAGTCCCTGCGCGGGCGGCAGGCCGGTTTTCGGGTTGAGACGCGTCTTCGTCATCGTCGTCCTGATCCCGGAATCCGACTTCGTCCGGCGAACTGAATTCCTTTCGAATCATAAGTTCTTGGGCGCGGCTCGCGAGGGCATCCCAGCGTCGCACACTTCTGCTCAGGAACCGACCTTGGCATTGTCCCGCCTGATCGTGAGCAAAGTACAATGCAGAATTTCGATGCGAGTCATGCAAATTTCAGGGCGCTCCAGGGCGTGTGGGACACCGGGTAATTAACTTCGGGGCGAGAGGAATTTCGCTATAATTCGCTGAAACCACAATGGACTTCGATCAACTCATTACGTTCCTGGAAGTTGCCCGGCAGGGCAGTTTTTCACGTGCCGGCGAGAAGGTTTTCCGTTCGCAGTCGGCGGTAAGCGCGCAGATCCGGCAACTGGAGCAGGAGTATGGTGACCGGCTGCTCGACCGCTCGGGCAAGACGGTGAAACTGACTCCGGCCGGTCAGGTGTTCTTCGAATACGCCGAGCGCCTGAAGGCGCTGCGCGACGAATCGTTAATGGCGGTCGCCGACCATAGCGGCACGCCTCGCGGTACGCTGCGGGTGGGGGCGAATGAGGCTACGTGTTTGTATGTTCTACCCGAGGTTTTTGGGGAATACTGCCGACGCTATCCTCCGGTACAAATCAGCATTTACCGGAACTTCACCTATAAGATCGTGGAAAAACTGGAAAACGGACAGGTCGAGGTGGGCATTCTGACCTTGCCGATTCAATCGCCGAGTTTGAAGATCCAGCCGATTTTCCGCGACAAGCTCATGCTGATGGTCAGCCCGAAGAATCCCCTGGCCAAGTTCAAGGTCGTGCCGGTCAGCGAGATCGTCAAACATCCCCTGTTGTTTCCGAAAACCGGTCACACGCGCAGGCTGCTGGACAAGCTGTTCCGGCCCTACCACGCCGAACTGCAGGTGCGGATGGAGCTGCCCAGCATTGGGATGATCAAGAGCTTCGTGGCGGCGGATCTGGGAGTATCGCTCATCAGCGCGTCATTCGCTCGCGACGAAGTTGATTCCGGCCGGGTTAAGCTCATTGATCTCGAAGACGCGGTGCTCTACCGCGAGCTCGGCCTTGCCTACCGGCGCGACCGAACTCTTTCGGTGGCCTCAACCGCGTTTGTGGCCCTGTTGCGGCAGTTCGCCACGAAAATGAAGACGGATGATTAGGTACAGCGAATGAGTGAAATTCCGATCAGTTGCATCGGAATTTTGAATTTCCCCCGGGCGCTCGCAAAGACTACGCTTTAGGTGGCAGTTGTTTCTTGGCTGCGTTGAAACATTCTCATGACGACCCTCATACAGAAGGACACGCGAATTACATCGACAGGCACAGGCATGTCGACACGAATTACTACGTGTCTTCTGGAGGACGGGATCGGATGAAGTAAGGCACTCTTAAAGGAATCACCCGAACCCACCGCCAGAAGCGACCTGGCGGTGGGTTTTTCTTTGCGCGGAAAACCCAGAAACGGAGCTGACTATGAGCGGACAGGGACAGGAAGTCGAACAACGAAGCAGATTTGAGCGTGGCGATGACGTCGTAGTGATGAAGTTCGGTGGCACGTCGGTGGAAGACGCTGCCGCCATCCGCCGCGTGATCGGCATCGTGCAAAACAGGCTGAACGCGCACCCGGTGGTCGTGGTTAGCGCTCTCGCCCAGGTCACCGACCAACTGCTCGAGGCGGGAAGGGCCGCGGCGAACGGCCACTTGGGCGCCGCTCTGGCGATAGTGAGAACCATCTATGTTCGACATGAGCAGTTGGCCGACTCGCTGGTCGACGGCTCGGCTTACAGCGCGCTCGATGGCGAACTGCGCGACGATTTTCGCGCATTGGAATCACTGCTGCACGACTTTGAATTATCCCGCCAGTTGAGCGCCAAGTCGCAGGATCATCTGCTGGGATTTGGAGAGTGCTTCTCCAGCAGGCTGATCAAAGAGGCATTGTGCCAAGCGGGCATCAACGCAGCGCACGTCGACGCGCGTACCTGCATCGTGACTGACGCACGCCATGGCCAGGCTAGTCCGGTCTGGGACGTGACCGAGCAGCAGTTGCAGGAAGCTGTGAGTCCGTTACTGGAGTCGGGCGCGATTGCAGTGCTGGGAGGGTTCATTGCATCTACCGGTGACGGCGTCCCGACGACCCTGGGCCGCGGCGGGTCCGATTTTACTGCTGCGATCGTCGGCGCTGCGCTGTCTGCGGCCCGAGTTGAAATCTGGACCGATGTGGACGGCATTATGACGACCGATCCTAAACTCTGCGCCGATGCCCGCGTGATTCGCAAGATGAGTTTTGACGAAGCCGAAGAGCTGGCGCATTTCGGAGCGAAAGTGCTGCATCCGGCGGCGCTCGCTCCGGCGATGCGGGAGAATATTCCCGTTTATGTTTTGAATTCGAAGCGGCCGGAAGCGGAAGGCACGGAAATTGTGGCGCGGGCAAGAACCGGCAATGTCGTGAGCGCCATCACCGCAAAAAGGAAAATGGCGGCGGTGGAGATCGAGTGCTCACAGGTTAACTCAGAGCTATTGCATACGGTCTATGAAGTGTTCAACCGGCACTCGTGCGAGGTGGACGTGATGGCGACCTCGCCGGGCCGCATCTCATTGCTGGTGAATTCTGCATCTGCCTTATCCGCAATTGCTGCCGATCTCAGAGGCGTGGCCAACGTCCGATGGGAGAATCACAAGGCGCTGGTTTGCCTGGTGGGTGAGAACATCCGACGACAGCCGGACGTGGCGAGCCGGGTGTTCGCGGCGGTTTCGGATATGGATGTACGAGTCGTTGGCCAGAGCGGCTCGGACCGCACCATCTCATTTCTGGTAGAAGAATCGAAGGTCGAAGAGATGGTGCGGCGCTTACACGGAATATTTTTCCCGCAGCCGCAGCCCGTACGCGACTGGGGCGGAATTTCCAGCGCGTTCTGCCAGGCGGGTTGATGGCAGCGCGGATTCAGTTACCGAGTTTGGCAGCTTTCGACGCGGCGGCGGTCGACCCCTGTGCCGGCTCAATGATATGCAGGCCGCACTCGGTCTTGGCGAATCCTGGCCAGCGCCCGGCGCGCGGATCTTCTCCGGGGCGCACGGCGCGCGTGCAATGCGTGCAGCCGATGCTGGGATAATCCTGATTGTGGAGCGCGTTGTAAGGCACGTCGTGGTCGTGGATGTAGCGCCACACTTGCTTCGAGGTCCAGTCGACCATGGGATTGATTTTCACCAAGCCGAACTTGGCGTCCCACTCGACTCTTCGCGCGCTCGATCGGACTGAGGTCTGGTCGCGGCGAATGCTGGCGATCCACGCGCTCAACTCACCGAGCTTACGGCGGAGAGGTTCGACCTTACGAAGGCTGCAGCACAGGTCGGGATCACGCGTCCACAGTGCGGTTCCATGAGCGTGCTCCTGTTCTTCGGGAGAAAGTACGGAATACACCTTCTCGATCGCGATTCCGTATTTTTCTTCGATCTGGTCCATCAGGTTGTAGGTCTCGGGAAACAGGAATTCGGTGTCAACAGTAAAGAGGCGGAAATCTTTGCGCACGCGAGACGCCATGTCGATCAGCACCATCCCTTCGGCTCCGAAGGCCGAAGAAATGGCCACCCGGTCGCCGAAAGTTTCGAACGCCCACGTCAGAGCGTGCTGCGGAGTCCAGTTCTCGGCGACCTGCTGGATGTCTGCAATCTGCTGCTGAATATTATCTTTCTGTATCCGGTCATTTTGAATCTGGTTCTTCACGCGAGTGGCTCCTCTTTGGGTCCGAAGTCCGCTGGTGCGGGGGATTCAGCAAACAGAACAGCCCGGAGAGCGCTGTCGTTGCCGGCGGAAAAGTGCGAGACAAATTGCTGAGTCAGAGCTGCGGGATCGGCGTGCCGTACGACTTCGCCGACTACCAGCAGCGTAGGAGCAGCCAGTTGCGGAGAACGACCCAACTCGGCGATCGTGGAAAAATGGGTTTGCTGTTGTGGAGTAGTCGCGCGCGAAATGATGGCGCACGGTGTCTCAGCGCTAAGGCCGGATGTTTTCAGTTTCGCGGCGACCGCAGGATAGTTCTGTCCCGGCATGTAGATCACCAGCGTCGCGCCGCTTCCCGCGAGTTTGTTCCAGCTCGTCGCCTCGCTTCCTTCCGCTTGATGAGCCGTGATGAACACGAGCGCGGATGAGGCTCGGCGATGAGTCAGGGGAATCTGCGCGGCGGCGGCCGCTCCCATGGCGGAACTGACGCCGGGCACAATCTCGAACGGAATGTTGGCGCGACGCAGCGAATCGATCTCCTCTCCCGCGCGGCCGAAAATGAGCGGATCGCCGCTCTTAAGCCGAACTACTCGCAGTCCCGAGTCGGCGAGTGCGACCATCAGGAAATTAATTTCTTCCTGAAGAATGTTCTTCTTGCCGCAACGCTTGCCGACGTTGTGAACCTGCGCGGTGAGCGGGATGAGCTTCAGGATTTCGGGAGCGACCAGATCGTCGTGCAGCACAGCATCGGCTGTCTTCAGGACACGCAGAGCCTTTAAGGTGAGCAATTCGGGGTCGCCGGGCCCTGCGCCTACGAGATAAACTTTTCCGCTCATGCTCCCTCTCCCTTGGCGGCCAGCTCTGGCAGATCGGCGAGGGCGGCTTCGAATGCTTCCCTGCTTGCCAGCGAATGCAGCAGGTCCAGCTTGCGTTCTTTGTCGAGGTCGCTCGAGAGAATCAGCTTTCGGGTCTCGCCAAGCCCCGCCACCCACGCGGCGTATCCGGGGCCAAATTGCTTTTCGAGCTGTTGGCGAATCTTCTGGGCCAACGACGGACTTTGCCCGGCCGTCGACACCGCAATCTGCAGATCGCCGCGACGCACGACCGCGGGATAGAAGAAGTCGCAGAGGTCCGGAACATCGACCACATTGCACAGTACGCGGCGTCTCTGCGCTTCGTGATAGACGCGCTCGTTCAAGCTGCGCGAATTCGTGGCCACGACTACCAGGAAGGCACCTTCCAGATCGTCAGTAACGAAGGGCCGCAACTCGAGATCGATCATTCCAGAGCGAGCCCACTCGCGAACCACCGGACTGGCATCGAGCGCAACTACGCGGATGTGCGCGCCGGTTTCAAGCAGGCCAGCGATCTTTGGTTCGCCAACTTTGCCGGCGCCCACCACCAGGCATTGCCGGCCTTCCAGCTTCAGAAACATGGGGAACAAGTTAGTCACCGATCCCTCCTGATGCTGCCAGGCTTGATTCGGTCAGCCCGCGAGCCGCGTCCGGCAAATCACGAGCTACCGCGGCTACAGTTTCTCCGGCAAGAAATTCGCGTAACTCGGTGTCGCTGTGACGAATAAAAAAACGTCGCAGATTCTCGTCCGGCTCGCGCTGCTCCAGGTAGGTACCCAGCAAGCGCTCGAGAGCGTCGGGAACTTCGGTTGCGGCACAGCGATATCCGACTGGACGAGCCGTAGCCTGATGTAGGCCGAGCGCTCCACCGACGCAAAAGTAGTAGGCGTCAACCATGCCGTCATGGACTTTGATCTTCTTGCCCTCGATGCCGATGTCGGCAATCCAGTGCTGGCCGCAACTGTTGGGGCATCCCGTGACGTGCAACTTCAGGTGCTGATCGAAACCGGGCAGACGCTCTTCCAATTCTTCGACCAGCCAGCGTGAGAATGCTTTGGTTTCGGTGATAGCGAGCTTGCAGAATTCGGTTCCGCTACACGCCACGGTGCCGCGCCAAAAGGCAGAGCCGCCGACTTTCAGTCCGATCGCGTCGAATTCTTGGGCCAGCGGATCAGCGTTGAGAGTGGGCACATTCACGACCAGAAGGTTTTGCATGTTGGTCGCACGCAGTTCGCCGCCAGCGTATTTTTCGGCCAGGTGAGCGGCTGAGTGCATCTGCTCGGCGGTGATGCGGCCGCGAAGCGCTACTGCTCCCACATAAGACAGACCAGGCTGCTTCTGCGCGTGAATTCCGACGTGGTCGCGATACACGTCGTCGGGCGGATGCTCTTCCACCGCGGGATCGAGTTTGAATCCGATACGGTCTTGGAGTTCGCCAAGAAAACGGTCGGCGGTCCAACCGTGGCGGAGGAAGAGGAATTTCAAACGAGCTCGCTCTCGGTGCTCGCGCAGAACATCCGAATCACGAAACAATTCGGCGATGCCTTGGATCACCGGTAGAACTTGATTCCAGCGAACGAACGCATCCAGACGCGCCCCGAGATAAGGTTCTGTTGAAAGGCCGCCAGCAACTCGCAGAGAGAATCCAACTTCCGGCCTTCCGCCAACCGCGCGTGTAATTGCGGTCAAGCCTATGTCATTAATCTCCGGATACGGGCACCAGACGCGGCATCCGGTGATCGAAATTTTGAACTTGCGCGGCAGGTTATAGAACTTGGCGTTGCCGGCAAGCAACTGTGAAGCTTCCAATACCAGCGGCGACGCGTCGACGATTTCGTCTGCATCTACGCCCGCGACCGGGCATCCGGTTACATTGCGCACCACGTCGCCGCAGGCGCCGGTCGTGTTGAGTCCGACTTGCCAGAGGCCGTCGAGCACTTCCGGCAGCGACTCGATCGTGACCCAGTGCAGTTGAATGTTCTGACGGACGGTGAGGTCGGCGATTCCGTTGGCGTGTTGGCGGGTGAGGTCAGCGATGGCACGCAGTTGGCGCGAAGTCATGATGCCGTTGGGGATGCGGATGCGCACCATGAAGCGCTGCAGGGCGCGACCTACGCCGCCCTGGCCGCCGGTGACGCCGACGCCGTCGCCTTGGGTGTAAACGCCCCACCAACGGAAGTAGGTGCCAATCCATTCGGGCGGGATGGACTCGAATCCCTCGCGAGCGAAGCGCCGGATTTCCTCCAGGCCCTCCCACGGATTGATGGCGCGCTTCAGTCGTTCGACGCGTTGGGCTGTCGTTTCTTTTGTTGTGGTCGCCATAGTTAAGGTCTGAAACGTTGTTGGCCAGAAAAAAAAACCCCACCGCCAGGTTCGTCTGGCGATGGGTTTATGAGTGCCTGTGTTAAGAAAGAATTCTTAGGTCAGGAGCCTCCCCGCGCCAGCGCACACGCATGCACAACAACAACAAGTGCAGCAGCACATGGAGCGAAGATTGAGGCTTTCTGACATTCGAGTATGAATTGTAAGTTGGACGGCCCGCACCGTCAACAATCTTACGTAACGACTTCGATTCATAATTCCGATGGAAGGAATCATATTTTTTGCACGGTCGCGCGCAGGACATGGGCTGGCTGTAGAATCAACAACTTAGAAATCGACACAATGGTTGCGTGATAATCTTCCTGCTTGCTTTCGAACACCGGGTTGCTGTTTCTCAAGACCTATTTGAAAGGTGCGTCCTCGATGAAGCGTTCGTTCGTCCTTTTACTTGCGCTCGTGCTGCACGCGGCTCTTCTTGTTTCCCAGACCTCCGGCGCTACCGATCCTTACAAGTCGACGCTGGATCGGTTAGGGGCGCTGACTCGCCAGGCCGAGACGGAATGGCGCTTTCACGATGACGTTCCGCATCCGGAGGACCCGTGGCTGGATGAATCCAGTTGGGGCTTGTTCAAGGTGAAGAACGAAAACGGTCCGGGAGGAAAGAATGCGAACGAGGAGCATTGGACGGGAACCCGCGTGTTTCGGCGCTGGATTCAGATTCCCGACAAGATTAACGGTTACCCCGCGCAAGGCTCGCGCGTATCAATTGATCTGCGATTTGGCAGTCCGGACAGCTTGAAGATCACGGTGTTCGCGAACGAAGCGATTCTCTATCGGGGCAGCGATGACGATATTCTGCCCATGCTTTTGACCGCAAACGCGCAGCCGGGTCAGAAATTTCTGGTGGCTGCGAGGGTGGTCGGGGGAGATGCGGTACAGTCCGAATTTTTTCACAGCGAACTCGTGATCGAGCCCCCGCACACGCGTCCGGACCCGGCGTTTCTGCGCACCGAAATCCTCGCTACCCGCCCCATTATTTCGGCCTATGAGGAAGGTAAGCCTGCGCGCCAGCAGGAACTCGACGCCGCGGTGAAGGCGATTGACTTTTCTCCGCTCGACCGTGGAGATGAAGCGGGGTTCGATGCGTCGCTGAAACAATCACAGGCCAAACTCGAAGTCCTGAAACCCTGGCTGCAACAGTTCAACATCCGCATTATCGGGAATTCTCATATCGACATGGCGTGGCTGTGGCCGTGGACCGAGACTGTTGAAGTCGTGCGCAACACCTTTCAGAGCGTGCTTGACTTGATGCGTGAGTATCCCGACTTCAAATTCACCATGTCGTCCGCGCGTACCTATCAATGGATGCAGGAGAAATATCCCGACCTTTTCAAGCAGATTGAGCAGCGGGTGAAAGAAGGGCGGTGGGAGATCATCGGCGGCATGTGGGTCGAGCCGGATTTGAATATGCCCGATGGAGAATCGCTGGTCCGGCAGATTCTGGTGGGCAAGCGATATTTCCAAAAGAATTTCGGCGTCGACGTGAAGATCGGATGGAACCCTGACTCTTTTGGATACAACTATCAACTGCCGCAGATCTACAAGAAGTCGGGGATGGATTACTTCGTCACGCAGAAGCTGCTGTGGGCTCACGAATTCACAGTGTTCCCTTACAAGCTGTTCTGGTGGCAGGCGCCTGACGGCAGCCGGCTGCTCACCTACTTTCCGCATGATTACGCTGGCGGCATCGACGCGGAGCCTCTTGGAACAGACGTGTCGATTTGGATGCCCTCGATCTACGGCAAGAGCGTCCCCGACAAACCGGAGATGATGCACTTGTATGGCGTGGGAGATCATGGCGGCGGGCCGACGCGCATTATGCTCGACAATGCTGACAAGTTGCGGGCGCCGGATGCGGTGTTTCCGAAACTCGAGTTCAGTTTCGCCCGCGACTTCTTCGACGATCTGGAGAAAAAGCTCCCCAGCATGCGGATTCCGACCTGGGATGGCGAACTTTACTTCGCCTATCACCGCGGAGTCTTCACCACGCAGGCCGAAACCAAGCGCAGAATCCGGCGCGCCGAAGAGACTGTGCTCAACGCCGAGAAATTCGCGTCGCTGGCTTCGCTCTACGGCCGGGCTTACCCGCAGGATGGAATGGAACTGACCTGGAAGAATCTGCTGTTCGATCACTTCCACGACATCATGCCCGGCTCGGGGATCGCGGTGAATTATCTCGACGCCAAGCGCAACCTCGAGGATGTGGATCGCGCGGCGAACGACGTGACCATGGGATCGCTTCGCGAGATTGCCGCACACGTCAATACGCAAGGCGGGAACACGTCAAACGAGGCCCCGGTGCTGATTTTCAATTCGCTCTCCTGGCCGCGAACCGAGGTGACCGAAGTTGAGGCACAACTACCGTCTCCGGTAAATCAGATCGAAGTGACGGACTCGACCGGAAAGCTAGTGCCATCGCAACTGCTTTCGGTCGACAGCGAGACGCACCGTGTACGGTTGTTGCTGTTGGCGAATACTCCATCGCTCGGCTACCGGACCTATTTCGTGCGACCTGTCATGAGCGCCCAGGCGACTCCTTCCTTCCTCGTTGCTTCTGCGGATACTCTTGAGAACGAATTTATCCGGGTCAAGATCGATCCACAAACGGGATGCATGACCAGCCTGTTCGACAAGCGAAGTGGAACCGAAGCGCTGGCGCCCGCGGAAACGGACACGGGCGGACCGAAGACTTCAACTTGTGGAAACCTGCTGCAGGCCTTCGTCGACAAGCCTAAGCAGTGGGACGCCTGGAACATTGACGCGGATTTCGAGAAGCAACATTGGGATTTGGACAAGCCCGACGAAGTGAAGCTGATCGAGAGCGGGCGACTGCGGGCGGTGATTCAGATCAAGAATCATTTCCAGAACTCGACATTTGTGCGTGACATCACCATGTACGCGGGCGTGCCTCGGGTCGACGTGAAGATGCAGGCGGAATGGCACGAGAAACATATTCTGCTGAAAGTTGCGTTCCCGGTCAGCGCACACAGCGACAAGGCTGCGTTTGAGATTCCATTCGGTTCGGTGGAGCGCCCCACCACTCGAAATACTCCGGCGGAGCAGGCGCAGTTTGAAGTTCCGGCGCAGCGCTGGGCTGACATTTCGGACCCGACGCACGGCTTCAGTCTGCTGAATGATTGCAAGTACGGATACGACGCCAAAGGAAATGTACTGCGGCTGTCGCTGCTGCGATCACCGGAGTGGCCGGACCCCCACGCCGACGAGGGGCATCACGAATTCACGTACTCGTTGTATCCGCACGGGCTGGGCTGGAAGGATGCGCTTACGATTCACCGCGGCTACGAACTGAATTACAAGTTGACTTCGCTGGCCTTCGGCAAGCACGAGGGAACGCTCGCCCCTGAACACGCTTTTGTGCAAACGCAAGCAGACAACGTCATCATGACCGCACTAAAGAAGGCCGAGGACGGGAACGCCCTGGTTCTCCGCTACTACGAGTGGGCGGGCAAGGAGGGCGACGTTACAATTCAACTTCCTCCAGGCGCGGAATCGGCTGCGGAAACTGATCTGATGGAAAGAGTGACAGGCAGTGTTCCGATTCGCGATGGCGGAGTCACGTTGCACACCAAGCCCTACGAGATCAAGACCATGAGAGTGCAGTTCTCTTCCCTGCCGCAGGTGGCGGCGGCCAAGCCATGAGTGAGAGTTCAAAGCTGGGCACTCCCATTCTTGGCGTAGATATTGGCGGCACGAAAGTTGCGGTCGGACTTGTGGACCACGAAGGCAAAATACTCACGCAGGGCCGCAAGCCGATGGTGGCCGACGGTACAGCCGAAGAGGGTTTGCAGGCGGTCGCCGCGGCGATTGATTCCATGGCCCCTGCAGCCGTACCGTACGGCGGATTTCACAGCATCGGCATCTGCGCCCCGGGTCCACTCGACCCGAAAACTGGTGTCGTGCTCAATCCTCCGAATCTTCCCTGCTGGCGCAACTTTCCCCTGGCAGACAAGATCGCGGAGATGTATCACGTGCCGGTTAAAGTAGACAACGATGCCAACGCCGCGGCTCTGGCCGAAACCCGTTGGGGAGCGGCTCGTGGATTTCACTACGTCTTCTATGCCACGATTGGAACGGGCATCGGCACCGGCATCGTTCTCGATGGCCGCATCTACCACGGCAACACTGGCGCAGCGGGCGAAGGTGGACATGTGAGCATCGACTATCGCGGCCCCCGCTGCAAGTGCGGAAAGCTAGGATGCATTGAAATACTGGCTGCGGGCCCGGCAATTGGTGCGCGGGCGCGCAGCAAATTCAAGGACGACCCCTCGCGACGGTCGGCGATTCTCGATCTGGCCAATGGCGACATTGCGGCCATCACCAGTGAAACCGTGGGCAAGGCTTATGCGGCGGGCGATGCGCTGGCGCGTGAAATTCTGCAGGAGACGGTCGACCTCATAACGCCATGGCTCGGCAATATCGTCGACCTGCTTGACCCTGACGTTCTAGTGATGGGCGGCGGCGTTGCGGCCATGCTCAGACCGTTTTTCGAGGACATAAAGAAGCGGCTTCCTAGTTGGTGCGTGAATCCGCGCGCCTCGGAAATTCCGCTGTTGATGGCCCACTACGGCGCCGATGCTGGAATTGCCGGCGGCGCTGCTTTATGCTCGACAGACCTTCCTTAGAAAGTGAACATGACCAATAACTCCAGAGATTTTCACGTGTTCTTCTCGCGAGATTGTCGCCGATTCTTGTCGTCGGCTCTTTTCGCGCTGCTCTGCAGTGCGCCTTTGTTCCTGCAAGCGCAAGATTTACCCAAGGCTCCCGCTGCTCAGATTTTTCCGCTCACGCCCACGGTAGGGCGGTTCACGGAGCCGGCGATCGCGGTGAACCCGAAAAATCCGCAGCAGGTAGTCGGTGTGTTTCAGGACAATGTACACGCGTCCTACTCGCAGGATGCAGGTCACACCTGGCAACCGGCTGAAAACGTCGAGCCCAAGAACTATCGCGTATCGGGCGACGTGTCGGTGGCTTTCGATAACCTGGGCCACGCGTTTCTGTGTTACATCGCGTTCGACAAACTCGGAACATTCAACTATTGGGCACACGGCGCGACCCGCAATGGAGTTTTTGTGCGGCGTTCGCTCGACGGCGGAAAAACCTGGGAATCAGATCACTTCCCTGTCGCCGAGCAGACCAGTTCGCCGGGAATTCCGTTTGAAGACAAGCCGTGGATTGTCGCCGACAATACTAGCGGCCGCTACGCGGGAAATCTTTACGTTGGATGGACGCGATGGAGGCTCACCGATTCGCAGATGGTGCTCTCACGATCAACCGACGATGGGAAGACCTGGTCGCCGCCGGTTGAGATCGATGCGCATCCTGGACTGCCACGCGACGACAATGGCGCCGTGGAAGGATTTTCGGGCGCAGTCGGCCCCGACGGCGCGCTTTACGCGATCTGGAGCCAGGACGACGCGATCATGCTGACAACGTCGCGCGATGGCGGCGTAAGCTTCTCTCGCGCACGCGCCGCGATTCATACGGCGCCCATCATGTTCGATGTCGACACGCTCTCACGGGCCAACGGATTTCCGCAGATCGCCATCGACCCGAAAAGCAAGCGCCTGTACGTGACCTGGAGCGACTACCGCAACGGAGACCTTGATGTCTTTCTGGCCACTTCCGACGACAGCGGCAAGCGTTGGTCTGCGCCGGTCCGCGTGAACGACGACCCGATCCACAATGGCGCCGACCAGTTTTTTCAGTGGCTCGCAGTGGACCCTACGGACGGCTCCGTCAATGTAGTTTTTTATGACCGCCGACGCGATCCTGCAAACCGCAAGCAGATCGTGGTTCTGGCTCGGTCTACTGACGGTGGACGGAATTTCAGCAACTACGCCTGGACTGACGAACCATTTGAAGTGGGCGGCGTTTTCTTCGGCGACTACAGCGGAATCGCAGCGTATGGCGGGCGCGTCTATGGCATCTGGACCGAAGAACCTGTTCCCGTACCGGTGCCAGCACCCGACGCGAAGGTCAAGCCAGAGGAAGGCAAGGAATCGAAAGAAACTAAACCGCAGCCGCGCGGAACGATTGTCAAAATTGGAACTGCGGACTTCACCACCTCAGATCACGCGAAATGATCTGTGCAACTTGGAATCACGCGACCCGCCAGCTAAGCAACGAAAAAGGCGATCTCCAAAGAGATCGCCCTTCGCATTTCCGCGCCAAAGCTAAAGCGGCTGAACGTTCTCAGCCTGCCAGCCCTTGGGGCCCTTGGTCACGTCGAATTGCACCGTCTGGCCCTCCTGCAGGCTCTTGAAGCCGCCCGCCTGGATCGCTGAGAAGTGCACGAAAACATCCTCGCCATTTTGCCGGCTGATAAAGCCATAGCCCTTGGCGTCATTGAACCACTTGACTGTTCCTTGTTCTGCCATGTTGATACGGTGTTCCTTTCAATCAATTTACGCTGGAGAGATTCGGAGGTACGGCTAGGCAGGTGCTGGCTGATTAGGCGAGAACTGCTCACGACCGACTCGGTCTAACGCACCAAGGGATGCTACCCCGCAGGGCGGGAACTTAGCAAGCAAATTGCGGCAGGCCACTGCTCACCTTGGAGCTCCGCCGTTGGCGCCGCCCTCTTGTGCGGCTTTGGACTCGCGGCTTTCCAGTTCCGCCTGACGAAGATCTGTGGCCTCAGCCGGGTCGGTGCCCGCCTTCAAATTACTTTTTTCGAGAAAGTAGCGCCAGCCCTCATGTCGATCAGCAGAGCTTTGGTTGTTTTCGAATTTCTTCAGAGCGGATTCCGCATTGGTTCTTCCCTTGACCACCTCGACCACTCCCGCCGATTCGTAGGTACGGACGTTGTGGCGGATCACAACGTAGGAAGCCTTCATTTCGTCGTGTGTCAGATAATCTCCCTTTGCAGCCGCGAAGCAGACCTACTTCCAGACTATGCGCCAACGGCGCGATTAGCAAGTTGCTCGCATGGGCCGTGCGTCGGACTCCGAACCTCAGGCCTCGGTCATCGGACATGAGACGCGAAGCCGCTCCCAGATCCCCGGTCCGAGGTGTGAAGTTTTTTTCGGCTCCCCAGTTTGTGTTCTTGACAGCCTCCGAGCCATATGTTACACATTGTAACGCTACAATGACTAACACACAGAATACACGTCTAAGGAACATGGGGGAAGTCGAGCAGCTCGTGATGGACTACATCTGGACGCACGGTCCGTGCTCGTCCGAAGCTTGCCGTGAAGGACTCGCAGCTTTCCGGCCAATGAAGGACTCCACGATTCGCACTGTCCTGCGCAGGCTCGAGGAAAAAGGCTTTCTCACGCACCACACGGAAGGCCGGACATTTATTTACAAGGCCTCGGATGCGCGCCAGAACGTGGCGCTCCGCGCAGTGAAGGCGATTATCGACCGCTTCTGCGGCGGGTCAGCCGAGCAACTGGTGCTGGGCATGGTGGACAATGCCGTGCTCAACCGCAAGCAATTGGAACGCCTCGCGCGCAAGATTGCGGAGAAGACAATCACCGAAAAAAGGATCTCCGACAAATAAGGAAGGCAACCATGACCGTAATCGCCATGCCAGCCTCAACCACCGTTCTCGAATTGCTCGCGAATTCTGCCTTGCGCACTCTGGCGCTGGCGGGTTCGGCCGGTCTTGGGCTGGCTGCCTTTCGCGTCAAGAGCACGACTGCGCGCCTGTTCACGTGGACCGCGGTGCTCTATGCCTCACTGGCCATGCCCTTGCTCCAATGGATGCTGCCGCCCATGGCGGTTCCGGCTCCGGCAGTGTTTCAATCTGGAGCGGCGCGAGTACCCGCCTCCACATGGCATTCGTCTTCGACGGCCAAGGTCTCGCTCGCTCACGAGGACGGTGAGAGAGCGACGCCTTCGACCGCTAACGCGCCCACGCTGAAGGTAAATCACACGCCTCGTCCGCACGCAGAAGCGGCAGACATCGTGCCGGCTGGGGCGAACTCTTCGTCGTCTCTGCCTTCCCTTCAGTCTTCGCTTCGGCCTTCTCTCGAGCCTTCGCTTCCCTATTCATTTCTGGCATCACTTTCGTGGAGTGTGCTCGCCGTGGCGATTTATTTCAGCGTCGTACTGCTGCTGCTGGCGCGCTTTGCCGTAGGGCTCGCGTTTGGCCGCAGGCTGTTGCACCGATCGCAAGTGATTCCCGATTCGAACCTAACTTCGCAGTACGCATCGCACGCGCAGACCTTAAGACTTGGCTCGATACCGCGCGTGGCCGAATCCGAACTGATTTCTGTACCGCTGACGCTGGGTGTGCTGCACTCAACGATTCTGCTGCCCGCAGGCTGGCAGGAATGGGGTGACTCCAAGCTTGATTCCGTCCTGGCCCACGAACTGTCGCACATTGCGCGGCACGACACACTCACGCAGCGCTTGTCGGTTCTGCATCGTGCGATTTTCTGGTTCAGTCCGTTCGCCTGGTGGCTCGACCGCCGTCTTGCCGATCTCGCAGAGCGGGCCAGCGATGAGGTCGCGTTGAGCTGCGGCTCCGACCGTGAGGATTATGCCCGGACGCTGCTGGAATTTTTCGAAGTCCTGCACGACGCGCCTGGGCGGGTGTGGTGGCAGGGGGTTGCAATGGCCAAGGCGGGGCAGGCAGAACAAAGACTAGAACGAATTCTCACCTGGAAAGGATCAGTTGCCATGCGTCTTCAGAAATCGATTGCAGTCGCGGTGCTCGCACTCGCGGTTCCGCTCGTCTATCTCGTCTCATCGGTACACGCCGCCAGCCAGTCGGTGCCGATGCGCAGCATGATAGGCCAGGACCAGGCTCCGGCGCCGCGACCCGCGCCTGCGCCCTCGGCCCAAGCGGAACCCGCGATCGCCCCTGAGGCAGAATCAACTGCTCCGCCCGAACCACTTACACCGCCAGCGCCTGCGGCAGCCTCGGTCGCGGGCGGCGTCAGCGGAGGCGTTGGTGGGGGAGTGAGCGGGGCCATCGGTCCCGTAGGAGGGATGAGCGGGATCGCACCGGTCGCTCCGATCGGGCCAATGTCCGCGCTCCCGCCGATGCCGCGTGCCGGCTGGTCCGGTCAATCCTCTCTGTCCGGATCGTCGCCCCGCCGGGGTTATTCTTATTCGTATGGCTACGACGACGAAGAGCGCTTCGTGATTGTCTCGGGCAAGACCGATGCGCTAACCATGTCCGGCTCGACTGACGATGCCCGCCATGTCCAGAAGCTCCGCAAAACAATTCCCGGCGATTTCATCTGGTTCCAGCGCGACGAGAAATCCTACGTCGTTCGCGATCAAGCCACGATCGATCGCGCTAGGAAACTCTGGGCTCCGCAAGAAGAGCTTGGGAAGAAACAGGAAGAACTTGGCGCGCAGCAGGAAGTTCTGGGAAAACAGCAGGAAGAGCTTGGCGCAAGAATGGAGCAGGTTCGGGTGAACGTTCCCGACATTACCGCGGACCTCGACAAGCTGAAAGCGGAACTAAAGAAACTCAGTTCCGGCGCGACCGTGGAACAGGTCGGCGAGATTCAATCGGAAATCGGCGAGTTGCAGAGCAAGATCGGTGAGGTGCAGTCGCAGGCTGGCGATCAGCAGGGGAGGGTTGGCGAGCTGATGAGCGCTCTCGGTGAAAAGCAAGGCAAGCTCGGCGAACAGCAAGGCGAACTGGGCCGTCAGCAGGGCGAATTGGCGCGAGAAGCCACACGCAAGATGAAGCAGCTTCTTGATGAAGCCGTCGCGAAAGGCATTGCGCAACCCGAGCTGTAAGAAACAGGGACCTCCAGCGACGCGAACCGACTGGCGGGCAAAGGCTCAAACTTGGGGCGCGGGGCTCGCTGTCTATTTCGGCGCGAGATTGGTTGCCAAGCGTTGCGCCAGCTCCGTTTGCCCGTTGCGCTGCAGAAGGTCGATGAGGCCTTTCATGAGTTCAGCATCGTTTCTTCCGTACGCCTCCACGGTTTCGGCGGTCAAGTCGGCGTCTGTCACTTTCGCGATGCGAAAATAAGAGTCGCACAACATGTAAAGCAATTCCGGAGTCATAGTTCGGGACTTTGCCAGTTGTTCCGCCGCATCGGAATAGCGACCCTGGTGGTAGCGGACTTCCCCGATCTCAGCGATCGCCGTCTGATAGCTCGGATCGTTTGCAAGTTCCGCCTTGAAGTCATTCTCTGCCGCGTTCAGGTCGCCCTGCTTCATCGCGAGGATTCCTTCGTAAGTGTGAGCGCCGCGAACGGTGGGCTGAAGTTCGAGCGCATGACGCAGACAGCGCAGGCCGGCTTCGTTATCTCCCATGGTGAGATAGAGCTTCCCGATAAACACATAGGCGTCGGCAAGGGTGGCGGCCGTGCCGTGGAAGCGCTTCCGGTAGAGCTGCAACGCGTCCTCTTCGTGATGCTCAGTCAGCAATTGATAAGCCTGCGCTTTGATCGGACTTTCGCTTCCCTCGCGTTCCACGGAACGGACAAACGTCATCTGCTCCATCATCAACTGATGCAGGGCGGCCTCGTGCTGCGCGTCGGCTGTCCTGCCCAAACCGGCGTACGCCCGAGACAAGTAGAAATGCGCCAGCAGTCGCGTCGGGGCTAGCCGCAAGACTACCTGCAATTTGTCGACGGCGGCGGCGTAGTTCTTCAGTTCCAGTTCGCATTGGCCCAGTCCCAACAGCGCTTCCACATCGTCGGTCTTGACAGCGAGTACGCGTTCGAATGCGCTTTTAGCCTCCTGCCATTTCGCCAGCTTCACATCGACGCTGGCCAACAACTGCAAAGCCGATACATCGTTGGGCTGGGATTCAACCGCGCGCGATCCATACTGCGAGGCCCCGGCCAGATCCATCAATTTCAGGTCGATAACCGCAATGTCGTAATCAAGGTGAGGCCGCTTTGCATCTGAGTGCTGTGCCTTGAGCAGCCACTTCAGGCCGCCCTCGCAGTCTCCCGTCACACACAGCAGTTCTCCGTATTTCTGCCACACGTCGACGTTATCGGGCTCAGCTTTCAGACTCTGCCGGATTGCCCGCAGCGCCAGGTCTTCCTGCCCGTTCAGGTGATAGGCCTGGGCCAGATAAAACTCGGCGTCGCCATCGCCCGGATCAACTCGAAGGCAGTGCTCAAGCAGTTGAATGGCCTCTTCCTTGTTGCCCGCAGCCAACTTGTACGCGCCTGTTTTCAACAGAAGATCGCCGTCGTTCGGCGCGAGTTTCAGAGCCTGTTCGTAGGCGGCAGCGGCCTCGAGTGTGCGGCCTGACTCCTCGAGCAACAGGCCCTTTAGCTTGATGGCCTGCGCAAAATCAGGATGTTGCTCCAGTAAGCGGAGAACAAGATTCATCGCCCCCTGCCGGTCGCCGTGCTCGCTGAGAGTGAGCGCCTGGCGGAGTTGCGGCATCAGAGAAGGCTCGGCTGGATGGCCGTTCTGCGCCCGAACCGCCGCCCCCGAGACAGCAAACGACGCCAACAGGTACACGATCGCGCGGGCGTGAGTCGGAACCCAAGTACGGGTTCTCACTTTGTCCTCAACGGAATCATAAAGCATTTACCAGGAGCTTCCGACGGCGGCGAACAAAAGTCAACATCCTACGGAGATCGCGGACGGACGCCGCGCATCACTCGACTAACGAACACTGAACACGGAGAGCGTCTGCGCGGGCAGTGAGATGTGAACCTGGCCGCTTACAATTTCCGCCGCGCTGTTGCCGAAGGCCGTTTGCAACTCGTGGGCAGTTTCGAGCGGTGTGTTCTCGACGGGGATGTTGAGTGCGACCGTCTTCGGAGCATTGTTATAAATAACCAGCAGCTTCTCTTCCGGGGAGTCTCGCAGGAACGCGTAATAGGTAGCGTCCCACCCGATGTGCCACTGCTTGCCCGTGCGCAGCGCCGAGTGGTTCCGGCGCAGCGCTAGCAGCGCCTGCACGTAAGCGAATACATCCTGTTGTTCGGTGGTGCGGCCGCCCGCAATGAAAGCGTCGTGCTGATCTCCAGGGAATCCTCCCGGAAAGTCACGCCGATTGTCGGGATCGTTGCCTCCTGGCATCGCGATCTCGTCGCCGGAATAAATCTGGGGAATCCCGCGGAGCGTTAGCAGCAGCGCCATTGCGGCTTTGAGTTTAGCCGTGTTGCTGTCGTCTTCACTCAGGAAGCGGCGCTGGTCGTGGTTTCCGATGAACGTGACCAGCGTTTCCGGATGGGGATAGAGCTCGTCGTGCTGCAGCACCTCGACGATTTTGTCCATCGGCGCGCCTTTGATGACAACGTTGCGCAAGGCATAACAGAGCGGGAAATCGAAGACGGTGGCTAGGCCGGAGTCGATGCCGTCAAATTGTTTTCGTCCGCCTTCAAAAAATGAAGTAATCGCCGGATCGCCGTCCGATACTTCGCCGATGGCGTTGATCTGCGGGTAAACTCGATCTAGACGCTCGAACCACCCGCTCCAGAACTGGCGCGTGGAATAAGGGAACGTGTCCAAGCGGAAACCATCCAACTGCGCAGTCTCGGTCCACCACATAGCATTCTGCGCCAGGTAGGCGGCGAGCGCGGGATCGTCGGGATTCAAATCGGGCAATCTGCCCGCGAACCAGCCGTCGAGTGTGTTGAGATATTCGCGTGGCGAAGCATGCGGATCGACCAACCCGTTGAATGTATAAGCGGGCTCCAGATGGTGCGCCGGCGTGCCATGAAACCACGTGGGCGTTGGTGGATCGTTGGCCCAGGGATGGTGCGGCCCGGTGTGATTCACGACGTAGTCGATCAGCACCTTCATGCCCAGCCGGTGAGCATCCGCGACCAGCGCCTGATAGTCCTGCATCGAACCCATGTGACTGTCGAGTGCATAGAAATCGACGACGTGGTAGCCGTGATAGTCAGCGTCGGTATTCTTCCAGACCGGAGTGAGCCAAATCGTGGTGACTCCGAGATCGGCCAGGTAGGCAAGATGCTCGCGAATGCCTCGCAAGTCGCCGCCGTGATAGGCCATGGGCTTGCTGCGGTCATAAAACGGTTGGTCGTTGGCAGGATCGCCGTCGGCAAAGCGGTCGGGCATGATCAGGTAGATGACGTCGTCGCGGGAAATGCCTTCGAATCGGCCGCGGGGGTCGGCGCGAGCCGACAGCGGCAACACGACCGTCGTCGAGCCTGCCGTTGTGATCAGATGTAGGGAGACGGTTCCCGCAGCCACATCAGAACCGAGTTGCAAGTGGACGAAAAGATAGTGCCCGTTGGCAGAAGCTTCGGTGCCGAGCACACTCACAGACTTCGTCAGACTTTCTACACTCGCTCCGCTTAAGTTTTCGCCAGTGAGCAGCAGCGTAAGCACAGGTGTGTAGTTCACCCACCAGTTGGGCGGTTCGATCTTCTGAACTACCGGGGCTTGCGGCGCTCCGGCAGCCGATTGCGACCATGCCGGCAGCGCGAGCGGGCAGACCACGATCAGTACCAGCGCAATGGCACGTGTATTTTTCATGACAGTTACCAAAGCCCTGATTGGGGCCGACCAACCGAGAAACCAGCCGATCAACGTGGACCAAACCAACTCAGATAAGACGAGGAGAGTCGAGAGCGCTCGCCGCTGCCCGGCTCGGTGGAATCAGGAGGCGCTTGAGATCGCTCGCAAGCGCCTCCTCTGGACCTCAACTTACCACGAAACGCGCAACGCTAGTTCGAGCTCGCGATTCGGAGGCGAGACCCGAGGGGTGAACAGCGTGCCGAAGCCATTGGCAGTGCTGGTGTCGCCGATGCGGGTGTCCGGGTTCTGGAACTGCGGCGTGTTGGTTATGTTGTAGACTTGGGCGCGCAACTGAGTCGTCACCCGCTCGCCGATCGTGATGTTCTTGACGAGGGACATGTCCCAGCTGAAAGTGCCCGGTCCCGGGAAGTAGTTCCGGGGCAGATCGCCGACCAGCCCGGCGGGGGTTGTGAATGCGCCCGCTGAACAGGCGAGCCAGACATGCCATGAGACGTTTGTTTTGCATCCCCCGTGGTAATCTGGTCGCCCATTCGCTCCTCCCCCGTTTGAAATGTCCAGGGGTGTGCCGGTAGCCGTTATGACGACGTTGTTCCACTGCCAGCCGCCAATCACATAATCCACGGCTTTCGGAGCATCGTGGGCCAGCAGTTTTCCCCGTCCGAAGGGTAGCTCATAGAGGGAACTCAAGGTAAAGAGCTGGCGCTGATCCGTGTCGGAGTTGCCGCGCTCATACTGCAGCAGTGGCTGACCATTGGGGCCGTCCAAGACGCCAACAGAGGTACCGAATGCGGAGGAGGAGTTATCCAGGGTGTGCGCCCAGGTGTAGGCCGCTGTGATTTGAAGTCCGCTTTTCATGCGGCGCGTCAGCTTCGACTGCAGGGCGTTGTAGGTTCCGCTGCCGATCATCTCAGTCGCATTGATAGCGCCCACACCGTTCGGGTTGATGGCACCCCCGACCGGGAACCAGCTCGTCCCGGGAGGACAATTAGTGCAACCGGTACCCAGAACCGTCTCGTTGGCGTTGAACGTAGTGGCGAGATTTCCCATCTTCGTTCCAACATAGGCCACGTCCAACGATGTCTGGCTATCCAAGGCTTGCTCGACTTGAAAATTCCATTCCTGGATGTGCGAGTTGGGGCTGTTTTCAGGGTAGTAAATCACGTTGTTGGTGGCAGTCACCGCATCGGGGGCAATGCCAATTTTCGCCGGAAGAGCTCCCGTGGCGGTGGTGGGATCTGTGGCTCCGGCAGCGGCTGCTCCCGTAAACGCAAATCGGTATCCACTTGCGCAGGTCGTCGCCGTCGGACAGGCATAATAGGTCGAAGTCCCGTTAAAGTCGGCGTTGTTGGAAAGCTCGTTGCCAACACCCCCGCGGTCCAGGTAGTAGAACAAACCATAGCCGCCGCGGAGCACGGTTTTGCCGGTGCCAAACAGATCGTAGGCGAAGCCGACGCGCGGACCGAAATCTTTCTTCGGAGTATTGATCAGAGCAGCGGGAAAGCCGCTGGTTCCAGCCTCAACCAGTTCTCCGGTCGCGGGATTGAAGTCGGACTCGTGATTGCTGGCTTCCTTCGGCCAGGTGAGGATGTCATAGCGCAGTCCCAGGTTCAGCATCAGCTTGCGAGTAACGTGCCAATCGTCTTGCCCGAAGAAGCCGTTCTCCCAGGTCCGGGTCTGAAAGTATCCGCTAAATGCGCCGACCGAGTAGGCACCCATGAACCCGGCAAGCAGTTCGGAAGTCTCATATCCGGTAAACGTTCCGTGGCCGGAAGTTGGGGCGGGGTACGCGCCAAAGTTGCCGTCGTCGATCCAGAAGTAGCCTTTAGCGTCATTTCCCTGGTCCCAATTCACATCGCGATGAATGACGCTGGCGCCAAACTTAAAGGTGTGCTTGCCCTTGGTCCAGCTTACTGCATCGCTGAACTGCTGCGTAGGCTCGATGACCAGATAGGGGCCGCCGTCACCGACGTAGCTGATGTTCCCATACCAGCCTCCGATGATGGGCATGCCACCCAGCAGCGGAGAAGTGTTGGCATTTTGAATGCCCAGGTTGGCCGCCGTCGGTATGCTGCCGTTAGGCTGCTGGTAACCAAGAAGATCCTTAATGTAGCCATAGTGAAACTCGTTGATGATCGTGGGGCTGAGAATGTGGGTCCAGCCCAGACCAGCCTGGCGCGGATGCGACGGGTTGAGACCACCGCCGACGGGTAAGTTGTGGGTGGAATCACTCAATATTTCAGTGCCATTCAGGAAATCTGTGCCCAGGCTATAACGAGCGAAGACAGTGTCCTTGGAAGTGACCACAAAGTCGAGGCGCGCGTCGTAATCGTTCTCATTGATGATGTCTTTTTGTGGTTGGCTGATATTGAGGTCGTTGGTCGCGGGGTTCGCCCCCGCGATATTCGGGAGTGGAAACAAGTTCAGATAGGGGAGGCCGGGGCTAACTTGATTGGCAGACGGAATCATGTTGATATTGGGGCCGGGCGAGTCGGTTGTGGAATTCCAACCAAACGGCAGGCACGTGGTGGGATCGAAAACATAACCCGAGGTGTACACGGTCCCGTTAACCGTCTTGGTAGCAAAGGCGTTGGGGTTAGCGGTCGCCGCAGCAGCGCAGCCGGGGAGCCCGGAGTACGGCAGGCTGGTCGCCGTGGCTGCCAGGGTCGAATACGCAGTAGCACAATTTGCCGTACCGCCGCACAGTTCGGTGAAATCGCCCGTGCGCATCAGAGCCGTCGGCACTCGGTTGTTGTAAGCGCTAGCCGGTAGCACCTGGCGCCAACCCTGGTAATCCACAAAGGCGAACACCTTTTGCTTCCAGATGGGCCCGCCGAGCGACGCGCCGAATTGGTTGCGGCTTAGGTCTGGAAGGGGCACACAGCCTGACTCGCCGAGGTGAGTACATTGAGGATTGTCGGTGTACTGAAACAGGTCCGCGGCGGCGATTTTGGAACGGTTGAACCAGTACGCGGAGCCGTGTATCTCGTTGGTTCCAGACTTGGTAACAACCTGAACGACCGCGCCTCCGGCGCGTCCAAACTCGGCGGGCGCAACGTTTGTGGTGGTCTTGAACTCCGCGATGTCTTCGATGGCCGGGAAGATCACAATCGTGTTCACCAATGACTCGTTGTTGTCAATGCCGTCCATAAGATAATTGTCGGCCTGAGGTCGCAGGCCGTTTACCGCCAATGCAGCCCCACCCGACTCGTAGTTGCGCCAAGTCTCGGCTGCCGCCCCCCCCGGGCCGGTGCCAGTCGCGATATTGCTGTAAGCACCGCGGCTAACGCCCGGCGTCAACAAGGCCAGCGACGAGAAGTTGCGGCCGTTGAGCGGCAGGTCTACCACTTGGCGTCCTTCAATAACCTCACCGGCGCTAGAGGTGGCCGTGTCGACTACCGGGACATCATCCGTAACCTCGACGGTGGTGGCCGCCGAGCCGGTTTCGAGCTTGAGGCTAACTTCCTGAACCTGGGAAACTTGCAGGGCAAAGTCGGAGGTTGCCGTCTTAAAGCCGTCCTTCTTCACCTCGAGATGATACTTCCCGATCGGCAGAGCATTCAGAACGTAGCTGCCCATATCGCTCGTCTGCGCTGTTACTACGCGTCCGGTTGCAGCCTCCGTAAGCGTGATGGTGGCGTTCGGCACGACTGCGCCGGTTGGATCGCTGATGGTTCCATAGAGGCGGGCTGTGTCGGTTTGGGCCAGGGCCAGGCCGCTCAGGCACAGAATAAGTGTCAGAACCAGAGACAACTTTGTCTTCATGCTTCCTCCAAATCGCGAACGTCTGCGCGGACGTCGGAGACGTTTTTCCCCACAGGACCACTTAAGTGTGCAACTTGTAGTACAAAGCTAGTACGGACGGACGTTTCACTAGGTTTTTAAACGGTTACTAGGGTAGAATGCTGCTGCTGCAACAGCATACGATCCCTGTTAGATCGGGTGTTACATGGTTGTGTCACACACTTTCGCGGCCGGCCCGGAACAACTCTCCCAACAAATAGATAACATTATTAAAAGTCATAGTCTCCGCGGTTCGGAATCTCTGTGCAAGCTGCTGCAATATCTGGCCAAACAATCCCTTTATCATCCCGAAGCGCCGCTGAAGGAATATCAGATCGCCACCGAAGTCTACGGGCGGCCTGCGGACTTTGATCCGCAAACCGACTCGACCATCCGCGTGCAAGCGGGACGCCTGCGGCTAAAGCTGGCCGACTACTACGCCACCGAAGGAGTGGCGGATCCGATCGTCGCCAAAATTCCCAAGGGAAGCTATCACCTCATCTTTGAGGCGCGGCCGGTCGAAGCCAAGCCGGCCGATTCCGGAACGAGGCTCCGGGAAATGCCTGCGCGCGAAGCGCGGGAGAGCGTCGTGGTCGAAGTGGTTCCGGTGCGCTGGCGGATGGCCGTCGTTTTGCTGCTACTGGGCCTCGTCGCGTCGTTGATCGTCTTAGCTAGCGTAGTTTCGAACCGCAAGCAGGCGGATGCCTCCGCAGCCAAGTCCGGCTTGGCTGCCGGTGCCGGACCTCTGGCTGATTTTTGGCGGCCCTTTACTTCCGCCGCGGAAGAGCCTTGGGTCATCTTCAGCAATGCCGCCTTCGTGGGACGGCCGGAAACCGGCATGCGTTACTACAATTCGCACCGGGACTCGAACGTCCCCGTATACGACCATTACACCGGCGTGGGTGAGGTGTTGGCCATTCACGCGCTCGATGACGCCTTCGGCTCGCTGGAGCGAAAAGTGCTGGTCAAGCGCGGCAGCCTGTTCACGCTCGACGACGTGAAGAATAATAATCTGATCTTTGTGGGCTCGCCGTCAGAGAATCTGTCGTTGCTCGATATTCCCAACACGCAGGAATTCGTTTTTCAGCGCGTGGCTTCCGGCAAACGCAAGGGCGACCTTTCGATTGTCAACAGACATCCCAAGCCAGGAGAGGCCGAAGCCTTCCTGGCGAGTCCTTCGGATGCCCCTCTGACGGAAGATTATTCCGTGGTGGGACTGGTCCCGGGAATCGGAGCGGGACGCTATGTGATGATTCTGGCCGGGACAACCACATTTGGCACTCAGGGAGCGGTTGAATTTGTATGCCGTCAGGATTCCGTGGAAAAATTGCTGCGTGCGATTCCCGGTTCAACTTCAGGAGCGATCAAACCGTTCGAAGCCCTGGTGCGGGTAAAGATCGCCCGAGGCGTGCCTGTGGGATCGGAACTGGTGGCCGTGCGTGCGCGGTGAGCGCGGGAAACTGAACTTTTCTTCTTACGACTTCTGCTTCACGACTTCGCCGCGACTGCGTTCCCCGGTAGTGAATCGCTCGCCTGCTGCAACTCATACAAATCCTGCACGTGCCGGGTCAATATCGCCGCCAGCATGAAGAAGATACCGCCCGCTACGACTGCAGCGATGCGGTTATTGTTCAGCAGATGCCCCATCACCCAGCCAAATCCAAGCGATGCGGTGATCTCCGGTATCACAATGAAGAAGTTGAAAATCCCCATGTAAACTCCAGTTTTTCCGCGGGGCAGCGACCCGGCGAGAATGGAATAAGGCATGGAGAGCGTGCTCGCCCAAGCGACCCCGACGCCAGTCATGGAGAGTAAAAGCAAGTACTTGTTGTGAATCACGGCCACGGAAATCAGCCCCAGGCCGCCGCACATCAGGCAGAAGCTGTGGGTCGCCTTGCGCCCGAACTGGCGGGCCAGCGCGGGCAACACGAAGGAAAATGCAAAACACACCAGCGAATACATACCAAAACAGATACCGGCCCATTCCACTCCCGTGGTATACAACGGAGAATTCGTGTCGGCGGCGCCGAAAACGTTGCGCGCCACTGCGACGGGAAAATACAGCCACATGCAGAACAGCCCCATCCAGGTGCAGATCTGTACCCACGCGAGTTGCCGCATGGTGCGCGGCATTTCGCGGATGGATGCAAGGATTTCGCTGGCCGACGCGGCCAAGCCTCTGCTTTCAGCTTTCTGCCTCTGAAAGTCCTCCAAATCGTCGGGCGGATATTCCGCGGTCGAGAAAATAGTCCACAAGACCGCACCCATGAAGGCCGCCGCGCCAATGTAGAACGAAAGACGCACGGTCAAAGGAATCATCCCCGCAGCTCTGGTCGCGGTCACGTGAAAGACGTTGGTCAGCAGGTAGGGCAATCCCGAGGCGATCACCGCCCCCAGTCCGATGAACAGACTCTGCATGGCGAAGCCGCTGGTGCGTTGAGATTCCGGCAGCAGGTCGGCGACAAACGCACGAAACGGCTCCATGCTGATGTTGATGGAAGCATCCAGCACCCACAACAAACCCGCGGCCATCCAGAGAGTGGAACTACGCGGCATCAGAACGAGCGCCATCGAACTCAGAATCGCGCCGCCGAGAAAGTACGGACGACGCCGGCCCAGCCGGCCCCAGGTGCGGTCGCTCGCATGCCCGATGATGGGCTGCACGATCAGTCCGGTCAGGGGCGCGGCCAGCCACAGGATTGGAATCTGATCCGCCCTCGCACCCAGGTATTCATAGATGGCGCTCATGTTCGCCATCTGCAATCCCCAGCCAAACTGGATACCGAGGAAACCGAAACTCATGTTCCAGATTTGCCAGAAGGTACGTGGTGGCTTGTCCATAAATTCTTCCCAACATTTTTTACAGCACGAATCTGCGGCGAACTTTCTTATCGATCGTAGAGCGTGACCAGCGATCGAAGTCGATGACTTAACTCGGCGTTCAGCGCTCCCGGACGATAACGCCACTTCCAGTTTCCACTGACTTTGCCGGGAAGATTCATGCGCGCCTGAGAACCGAGGCCGAGCACATCCTGCAACGGAACAATCGCCACGTCGGCTACCGACGCGAGAATCGCCCTGATCATAACCCAGTTGATCTCGTCATCGTCACCCATGTTGAGGTAAGCGCGAGCGAAGTCGTGCTCTCGGCGCACATCGTCGGGAGTGCGCGTGCTGTCGCCCGCTCCCGAACTCGACCACCAGCCCACCGTCGTGTCGTTGTCATGTCCGCCGGTGTAGGCGGCCAGATCGCGGCTGTAATTATGCGGACGAAACGATGGTCCCTGCGGATCCGTGCCGAACGCGAATTGCAGCAGACTCATGCCGGGTAGTCCGAACTGCTTTCGCAACTTTTCAACCGCGGGAGTGATCACGCCCAGATTTTCCGCCACAATCGGCAACTCGCCAAAAGCGTTTTGCAGAGCCGACAGAAGTTCCTCTCCCGGCCCTTTAACCCAGCGCCCGTGGATTGCGGTGGTCTCACCGGCCGGAACCTCCCAATAAGATTCAAAACCGCGGAAGTGGTCGAGCCGTACCATGTCGAACAGCGCGAATGAAGCGCGGAAACGCTCGATCCACCATTGGAATCCGTCGGCGGCGAGCAAATCCCACCGATAAATCGGATTTCCCCAGAGTTGACCGGTAGCGCTGAAATAGTCGGGGGGTACGCCGGAGACCACAGTCGGCCGGCCATGATCGTCGAGATGGAACAGATCGGGATGGGCCCAAACGTCGGCACTGTCGTGGGCAACATAGATTGGGATGTCGCCCATGAAACGGATGCCGCGCTGCTGGGAATAAATCTTGAGACGCTCCCACTGCCGGAAGAATTCGAATTGCCAATACTTGTACGCTTGTACTTCTGCCGCAAGTCTTGTGGACCACTCGCTCATCGCGCGCGGGTCGCGCTTGCGAATTTCCGGGTCCCATAGAGTCCACATGATTCCCTGATGGGCATCCTTGCAGGCCATGAAGAGCGCGTAGTCATCGAGCCATGGACTGGCACTTTCGCAAAAATGGTCGAAGGGGGCGCGATCGGTGCGGGAAGCGTCGGCAAAGAAAGCCTGTGCCGCCCGGCGGAGAGCCGCCATGCGGAACTGGATGACCGGGCCGTAGTCGACGAAATCTTCGGGAAACGCAGGCGACTGATCTAATTCCGATTGCTGAAGCAACCCCTCGTCCCCCAAACGTTCGAGACTCAGCAGCATCGGATTCCCGGCGAAGGCGGAGAAGCATTGGTACGGCGAATCGCCGTAGCCCGTAGGATTCAGCGGCAAGACTTGCCACACCTTCTGTCCGGCGGCGGCCAGGAAATCGGCGAATTCGTAGGCGCAACGCCCCAGATCGCCGATGCCGAACGGTCCGGGCAAGGAAGTGAAATGCAGCAGGATTCCACTACAACGAGGAAACTTCACTCCGTAACAATACGCAGATCGGCCCCGCCAGGGCAAGCTTGCCCCACGCCACCCCCCTTCAACCGACGCTCCGCCAGGCGGCTACTTTTTCTTGGGAGGCGCCAGTGCAACCGCGGCTTCGGAAGTGAGCAGGAGGAAGGTAAATGTCTCCTGCAGATACAACTGAACCGCGGTTTCCGAGTGGCTCAAATAGCCGATGGAAACATCCTGGCCGATGTGCAGGTCGAAATCCCCGCCGCGCGTAGTGAGAACGAACGCTCCATTGATCGCTGGAGCCCAGATGATCTTGCTGTCGACCAATCGCTTAACGTGTTCGAGCACCGGGTATCCCTCATCGCTCGTCTCGGCGAGAGCGGTGTAGGCGTCGGCACCCAGCAGCACCGAATAAGGGCCGTTGACGCCCACTAGCCGCAATTGACTCAAGCTCTCAGCAATGGCTCGCGGATATTCCCTTACATCGCCGGGAAGAGCGATTTTCGGATTGCTCGTCCCTTGCCGGACGCCGACGATGCCAGCGGCAGCATATCCATCGAATACAGCACAGTCTTCGGCAAACGCGATCTGGCGCGCCGCGTCTTTGGCGGGCTGCCAATCGGAGTCGTCTGCCCCGCGCTCCACGTCATCGATGGACTTGCGATCCAGTTCGAACGGAGCCCGCAGCTCTACTAAGAGCCTCGCCTCTCGCTGTCTCGCGAGCACACCGTCCCGCGGAGCGGCGATCGGCCGCAAATGGCCAGTGCCGACGGCCGACAGACCGGGGCCTTCCGGCCCATGCACATCCACTACGCGCCGTCCGGCAAGATATCTCTTGAATGTACGCGCTGTTTCTTCTTCGATCTGCGCCCACGCCGCATCGGAAATGGGGGCGAGCTCGCGATGCAGATTATTCATGCGAGAGTTCTCCTCTTAGCGAACCGATATGTAATGAACCATCATTCTTTCGCGGGCTTGATGAAGCAGACTCAGCCGGGGCCGGCTCAGCGGGATTCATCGTGACCGCAGACAAATCTTCACTCACATTTTCGAGAAATGTTGCAGTGGGCACAAAGAACAGGTTGCCCGTAACCGCCCGACTGAAATCCAGCAGGCGATCGTAATTGCCCGGGGGCCGGCCAATAAACATGTTTTCCAGCATGGTCTCAATCGTGCGGGGGGAACGGCTGTAGCCAATGAAATACGTGCCGAATTCACCTTCGGCGGCGCGCCCGAACGGCATGTTGTCGCGCAATATCTTGACTTCTTTTCCGTCCTCAACGATCGTGGTGAGCGCGTTGTGGGCAGACGTTGGCTTTACCGAGTCGTCCAATTCGATGTCGGATAACTTCGTGCGCCCGATAATGCGTTCCTGCGCCTCCGTCGATAATGCGTTCCACGCGGCAAGATCGTGAAGATATTTCTGCACGATGACGTAGCTGCCTGCCGCGAAGGCCGCATCTTCCTCGCCGATCAGCACCGCTGCGGTCGCATCATCGCCTCGCGGGTTCTCGGTGCCGTCGAAAAACCCCATTAGATCGCGGTCGTCGAAGTAACGAAATCCGTGTACTTCGTCTTGTGGCGTGGTTGCGTCTCCAATGCGCGCCATGATCTGAGTCGCCAGCTCGAAACATAAATCCATGCGGTTGGCGCGAATGTGAAAAAGCAGATCTCCAGGCGTGGAAACGGCATGGCGCGCACCGGCCCGAATCTCCCGAAAGGGATGCAGTTCTGCGGGGCGCGGCGCCCCGAACAGTTCGTCCCATGCCGTGGCTCCGAAGCCCATCACGCACGAGAGTTGCCCCTCGAGGTCTCGAAAGTCAACCGCGCGCAACAAGGCTGCCAGATCGCCGCAAAGCGAGCGAATGGTCGCAGCGTGTTCAGGGCCCTGTTTGATCGTGACGACCAGAAAGATCGCCGCACGAGTCAGCGGAGCGGCGACCACTTGCGGAACGCCGCGCGTCCGACTGGTGTGTTCCCCCTGGTTGATTAGATCGGATGCCATTCGGTGTCGTCCTCGCGGCGCGCTCGGCAAGCTTTCCCTGTTCAACGGACTAGGTGGGTTTGCGCGAACCGCCCGCGCAATAAACATAGCAAAGCAGGTGACATTTTCGCTACCGCGCACGGTGCGACATGTTCCCTTGCACCGACGGCGCCGACTGTCGGACAGAGTGTGCACTCTGGCAAGACCGATCCGAGCCGGACATTACTTGATTCTTATTTAACGCTTGGGCGCGGCGCTCGATCTTATCGGTAGCAAGGGGCCAGTGGTGGGCCAGGCACAGTCCGGCTAAAGGATGGGTCTGCGCGACCGATAGAGAACCTGTGATCACTATTCGGGCGGTGGAAGAGACTACCGCGAATCAGACCGTTTCGCGGAAATTCCCAACAATCCAGCTCCAGACGATCCGTTCCAAACAATCCGTTTCGCGGGACCAAATAACGGAGGGGAGAGCCGAAACAGGCAAGAGCCCGAGTGCTCAAGAGGACATTCGCCGATGATCGACTCTGAGATCGTTAACGAATTCTTAGTTGAGAGTTACGAGAATCTCGATCACCCGAACCGGGATTTGATTGCGTTGGAGAAAGATCCCTGCAACCAGCAGATTCTGCCCAGCGGTTTTTTTACTGCTCACCGCTCACGGCCGGGGCTTCGGTGTAAGGAAGGAGAGCGTTGGTGACGAACATACAGCAGTTTTGCACGTTTTTCCTGAAGGGTCAGTTTTTCGGGGTGCCGGTGCAGCAGGTGCAGGAAGTGATTCGCTATCAGGAGATGACGCGCGTACCCCTGACCCCTGCGGTCATCCGCGGGCTGATCAATCTCCGCGGGCAAATCGTGATGGCGGTGGACTTGCGCCGGCGTTTTGCCATGGAGGACCGTCCCGAGTCGCAACTGCCCATGAATGTAGTGGTGCGCACTGAGGATGGGCCGGTCAGCTTTCTGGTGGATGAGATTGGGGACGTGCTCGAAGTCGAGGAAGAAAGTTTTGAAAGGCCTCCGGAAACCATGCAGGGACAAACTCGCGAACTGGTGCGGGGCGTTTACAAGCTGCGAGAACGGCTGATGCTGGTGCTCGACACCGAGCGGGCGGTCACGGGCGGGGATACCGGCGTCCACCCCACCAGTTAAGCGACCTGGGATTCAGACTCCGTGGCGTCACTTCCAGCCCGCGCGAGCGTCCAGCCTGGCAGCGACGCAGGCGATGTGACGAAAGCGGGAACGGAGACCGGGGAGTGCGCTGACATTGTGGCTACAGGCATAGCAAAACCGACGATGGAGTCTGAGGATCTGCGCGATCCCGCGTACTTAAAGATCCGTGACGCCATCTACCAGATCTCGGGCATCTACCAGCCGGAGGAAAAGCCGTACCTGCTGGCGTCCCGGTGCGCGCGGCGCATGAGCGCTCTGAATGCGAAAACTCCTTCTGAGTACCTCGAGTACCTCACCGTCCGCGGAAACCGGGAAGCAGAGTTGCGGCTGCTGCTGAACGAAATCACCATCGGAGAGACCTACATGTTTCGCAGCCCGGCCCAACTGGAGGCGCTGCGCAACGTGATTCTTCCCCAGATTCTGAAAGCCAAGAGCGCCACGGGCTTCAAGCGTCTCCACATTTGGAGCGCCGGCTGCTCGACCGGCGAAGAGCCCCACACGCTGGCCATGTTTCTGCTGGAGGAAAGCGAAAAGATGCTGGCGGGGTGGACCTTTGACATTCTGGCCACGGACTTAAACGACAGGTCTCTGGCGGCGGCCAAGGCTGGCATCTACGGAGAATATGCTTTGCGCAGTACATCCGATGTCTTACGAAAGAAGCATTTCCGGCCCTACCACGACAAGCAACTGCAGGCCACGGACCAAGTGAAGTCGCTGATCCGATTTGACCGGGTGAATCTGAATGACGACAGCAAGATGACATTCCTGAAAGGAATGGATCTGATCTTCTGCTGCAATGTACTCATCTATTTTGATCTGGGCTCGAAACGCAAGGTCACGCAGCACTTCTTCGCGAATCTGCTGCCCGGCGGCTACCTGTTCCTGGGTCATGCTGAAACGCTGTATCAAGTGGACGACAGATTTCACCTGGTACATTTCCCGGGGACCACCGGGTATTTGAAGCCGCCCATCGGGTATACCGGCGGAGGCAAGCCATGAACCCGCGAAGACTCGAGCAAATCCGCAGCAAGATCGAAGCTTTGGAAGCCATGCCGGCAGTCCCGGCGATCGTTCTGCCGCTGACAGCCATGCTCCAGTTGCCGCCAGATCAAGTGAACATGGAAAAGATAGTCGAATTAGTTTCCTACGATGGAACCATCGCCGCCCAGTGCCTGCGCATGGCCAACTCACCTTTGTTCGGCCGGAGGAACGCGGACACGGTGCGCGGCGCGATCCTTGCGTTGGGACTCAAACGGATTGAGGCCATCCTGCTGGGTTGCTGCCTGAACCGGATCGTACCGCCGGACAAATGGGCTTTCGATCCGGCGACGTTCTGGCGTCACTCTCTGGGCTGTGCGCTGGTGAGTCGCAACATGGCGAAGCTGATCGGATATCCGGATCCCGAGAAAGCCTATCTCGCCGGCCTGCTCCACGACCTGGGAATGCTGGTGAACACGCTGGCCGCCACTGACGATTTTCGCAAATGCATCCAGGCCGCCCGCGATGGTCACCTGCCGCTACACCGCAGCGAAGAAGAGCATCTGGGATTCACTCACTGTGAAAGCGGCAAGATGCTGGCCGAGCAGTGGCATTTCTCAGGGGACGTGATCGACGTGATCGAATTTCACCACTCCGTGGCGGTGGCTGCAGGCGGAACTTTGGTGGCGCTGGTCCATCTCAGTGACTTGTTGTGTCGCTTGCGAGACCTGGGCTACGGATACTACGAAGCCATGGGAGTCGATTTCGCCGGGGACGGCGCATGGGCCACACTGGTGGAAAGCTATCCGGCTCTGGCCAGCATGGACCTGGCCCGCCTCACCATGGATATCGATGGATCGATGGGAGAGGTCGTTGCCATTGTCGACGCAGTATTCAAGCCGTAGCTTTCTCGCTTTGGGGTGTACTGCGCATCAGTTCATCCGTCGACATCGCCCCCACTTGAACATTTCGGAGCACTGACGATTGCTCTCGCCACGCGTGGCACGGTTTTAGACCAATCATTGCACGCTGGGAAAAAACAAGGCCGCCGAGCGACCTTCGAGTCAGCCCCGAATCTGCAGAGAGATGATAACGGGCTCGTTTTCAAACAGCAGCCTGACCTCAAGGCCAGGGGAATCGGCGTTGGAGTACACGTTATAGTCTGTGCCGGTGATGACTGTGGGAACAGAAAGCATGCAGCCGTTGCCCATGCCGGAGATCTTGTTCTTGAAATTGCCGGCGATCATGTTACAGACTTCGCCAAGCGCATCCGCCATCTCCGGACCGACGGTTTCTGGCTCCAGGCCCAGCATTTTGGAAGCCATGAGCGCGGCTGACTTCTGGTCGCAACGCAGGCTCAACAGCCCGCACATTTGACCCGCAAGTCCGACCATGGCAGTAAGGTCGAGAACGGCATCGTGCTCCGGAGACCATTCCGTCAGATGGCATCCCAGCATGAGCTCAAAGACTTCCCGCACAGCCACGTCGAGCAGCGCAATCCAGTTTTCGTGGCGATGGCCAGCAGCGAGCATTTCGGTCGCAGGCTTCATGATTTCACTCCTAAGAACGGAACCACGTGCTCCTTGACCTGCTCTGCGGTGAAGGGTTTGCGAAGATAGCCGCGAGCTCCGCTGGACAGCGCCTGTACCACATGAGACTCGCTGCCTTCGGTCGTGACCATGATCACGGGCACTCCTTTTGCTTTCTCGATAGTGGAGAGCTGCTTGATAAACTCCAAGCCGTCCATAACCGGCATGTTGATATCACAGAGGATCAGATCGACCTGGTTTTCCCGGAGCAGGCCCAAAGCCTCGGCGCCGTTTCCCGCCTCCAATGTCTGGCTCAGGTCGATGCCTGCCTGGCGCAGCGAGCGCGCCACGATCTTTCGCATGACCGAGGAATCATCCACTATCAGGGCTCGTACACTCTCCATGAAGTCACATCCCTTCCTCCGCCAGACGAGCCTCTACGGTGCGTCTTTTTGCCCAAGGCGGCCTTTTGGTATATCGGCCTGGAAGGGATGAGACTTTAGGAAGGACAATCAAGCAGAACTCGACGCCTGGCCGGGTGAGCGCTACGGTAACGTGCCAATGTGAACCCCGTGGCGTTTTCGGGCCGGTTCAGAATCCAAGGACTCATTGTTTCTTCTCCTCCGTTTCGACGGTTTCGTCCACGGGCTGGTCCTGATGCAGGTCGTGATAGAACTGCCGGAGTTTTTCCTTCATCTGGCTGTACTTGTGATACTCCTCCATTTCATGCCTGGCTTCCGCAGTGCGTCCGCTTTGCCGGTAGATCGTGCCCAGGCGGAAGTGAGCCACAGCGCTGGTAGGGTCGAGTTGCAGGGCGTGCTGAAGAAGTGCCTCGGCCTTCTCCGGTTGATTCATTGAGATCAGAGCCTTCGCCAGGCCGATGCTGGCCTCGGGATCGCCCGGTTGCAGCTTGACGGCGTGGCTGAAACGATCGAATGCTTGTTTGAAATCGGAACTCCGTAACGCGATATCCCCCAACCGACACTCCGACTGCTCATCCAGCGGATTGGCCTCCAAAGCGGCCTTGTACTCTCTCTCGGCTTCTTCCTGGCCCTCCGCGGTCGACTGGGTCCGAAGCATGTCGGCAAGCTCGAAATGTAATCCAGGAAGCGTGGGATCGAGCTTGAGCGCGGCACGATAGTGCTCAATCGCTTCCGCGGTGTTCCCACGCTTCGCCAGTTCGTGTGCCAGGGCCTGCTGCATGCGAGCAGAATTCGGATTCACAATGGAAAGACTGAGAAGCGACTCGGCTGCCAGATCGGAATGAATTCTATAAGCGGTGTAGAGAAGCGCTTCGTTTGTTGGATCCAGCTTGCGAAGATCCGTTACGATGCCTGCAGCTTTATCCAGATCGCCCGCCCGCGACTCGATTTCGATCAGCTCCATCCCAGTGTCAATGCGGATCTTCTCCTCCTGCACGTCGGGAAATGCTTTCTCCAAATCACCGCGAGCGGCCTCGACGTCGCCTGTGCGCTTTTCAGCGATACCCAAAAGAGCCTGAATCTTCGACAAGGTGGGCTGCAGTTTCAGCGCGGCGCGCAGCTCGGGGATCGCATCCGCGTACGCCCCTTGGAAGAACAGCAGCACGCCAAGGTTGGCGAGCGCGTCCACGTTACTGGGATTGAGGGCAACAATGGCCCTAAATTCGGGCACCGCCAGATCGGGCTTGTTCTCCTTCAGAAATTCCGCCGCTTTGCGAGCGTGGGATTCGATCTGCTGCTGGCGGGTCGGGATCGATTGTGAGAAACCCGCTAGCAATCCCAGACAGAGAACCACCCAGAACAAGGCAACAACCTGTTTTGTCCTCATGTCACGATTGTACGGCGGACAATTCGACTTGTTAGGAATCTCGTCCATGCCCCAGCAGAGAAAAAAGAAAGGGCGGCATTGCTGCCGTCCTTTCTTGTTACGCGAGTTTGGTTACGAGAGCGCCGTTAGAAGGATATTCGTGCGCCCAGTTGGATCGTACGTGGCCCGTTCGAGAGGCTCGAGATAGTGCCCACGTTTGAACCATTCATGTCATTGTTCGGTAGTGCGAAGCTGGGATGGTTCATGACGTTGACGAAGTCTGCGCGAAGTGTGAGCCCAGCCCGTTCCCTGTAGTGCCAAGTCTTCGCCAGAGACAGGTTAACATCAGACAGTTTTGGCCCGAAGAGCGTGTTTCTGCGTCCAAACCCGAACGCCCCGTTTGGCTGCTCGGTGATTGGGAGCGCAAAGGCTGAAGTGTTGAACCAGCAGCCCACGGTGTGTACCTTCGGGCCAGTTCCTGGCCCCGCAGCAGTGGGGCAGGCACCTGAGTTGGGGGAGATACCGGCAATGGGGTTGGCAAAGACATTGCCAGCCTGCGAATAGTCGTTAACACCGCCGTCCAACACCGTGTACGGAGTGCCGTCCTGGTAGATAAACGTCCCCGATATGCGCCATCCGCCAAGCGCAGCGTCGAGGATAGAATTCTGGTTCATAAAGGGCTTGCCCATGCCAAAGGGCAGTTCGTATACCGCAGTCCCTTTGAGGGCTTGCGGGATGTCGAAGTTCGAGTTGCCATAGTTAGCCGAAGGATTGTTTCCGATTTGCCAAGCCTGTTGCCCGGCGGTGCTGCCCCATCCCGCCGAGTCCTGGTCATCCAGCATATGCGACCAGGCATAGTTGACATCGAAGGTCAGCCCATAAGAAGAACGCTTCCGCAGGTCGAGTTGCAACGAGTTGTAGTTGGAGATGCCGTCGAAGTTTGAGCCAGTTAGGGTTCCAAACGCCGGATATGGACGCGCGCAAGGGTTGACGGTCGTGCTTGATGTGGGTGTTGCGGGTGTTGCCCCGTTACAGCCCGATATATCGTTCGAGGCCAGCAGGGCTGTGTTGGTGATTTGGTTCGCGTCGGTGACGAATTGCAGATTCGCCCCGTGACTGCCGACGTAAGTGGCCGACACCGCAAAGTCCTTCGCGAACTGGTGTTCGACGGAGAAGTTCCATTCCCAGATCTCTCCCGGCTTGATGTCATAGGGTTCGTAAGGAAGATTAAAGACGGGATTGATAGTGTAGGACGCAGGGTCCTTCGAACCCTGAATGTAAGGCATGGCGTTGGCCATCATCCCGGCGCTCGAGCTTAAATAGAGCGGGGTCGTGTTGGTGGTGCCGGCAATCCAGCCCGTGTCCCCGGCGCCACTGTTAGGGTCGCTGTTGCCGCCCTGAAAGGTAGCGCCGAAGCCCATTTGCGCACCGCCCTCACCACCATAGAGGTCCATGCTGTAGTTATAGGCGAAGAACCCTACACCGCCTCGTATAACGGTGTTGTCTTTCACCGACCAGGCAAATCCTGCGCGAGGGAGGAAGATGTTCCAAACCGGTTTCTGCAGGCTCGTTCGGTTATCCTGAGGGGCAATCCATATCGAGCCCAGGGTGCCCGCGAAGGGGCCGGTGGTATTGACGAGGTTCGGGTCGAAATCGCCAAGTTTATTCTGTACCTCGGTCATGCCCGTGTTCCCCGTCCAGCGCAAGCCGAGGTTGATGGTGAGATTGGGTTTGATTTTCCAGTCGTCCTGAACGAAGGCCTGTGGGCTCTTCAGCCGCATGCCCGTCAGGCCCTGATTGTTCGCGGCCCAGCCCTGGACGTTGCCGAGCAGGTAGTCCGAGAAGCCCGAGCCCGCCGTTCCGGTATTCAGCGTACAGGTTCCTGTCGTTGTAGTCGTTCCTGCTGTGCAGGAAGTGCCTGCAGTGTATTGTCCGGTAAAACTATAGTTGCCAGCACTGTTGGAGCCCCACGCCGTGGTATTGCCCTCGGCCATCAATACCTCAATCCCGAAATGCAGAACGTGCCTCCCCTTGACCAGCGTCAGCATATCGGAGGGGTCAAACGAGTTCTCGATGTAAATGGCATCCGTGGCGGGCGACAAGACGCTTACCGCGCTCGGGCCGCCGAATCCACCATAAATGCTTGAGTTGCCGATGAAAGGGAGTTGGTTGAAATGGGTACCTTGCAGGCCAAATGCCGTTGCGGGGTTCAACCCGAGGGACTGGGAAAGGAACCAGTTGCCTTGCTTGGTATAACCCATCCGGAATTCGTTGACAATCGTCGGCCTGATCGTCCATACGTCGCTGACCTGCGTGTTGTAACCGTCCACATCCCCGCTGCCGCAATCCAGCGGGCAGTTGAACAGGCCATTGTCGACTCCGGGATTATCCTTCTGGCTAATTGAGAAATTGATACGGTTGTTCTGGCTCACATTGTAGTCCAACCGCCCAAAATATCGGTGAACCGGAGCAGGATTGATATGTGCGAGGTAGAGGTTATTTGTACACTCATTTGGGTACAAAGGATTGGTCGAGCATGTTCCTACGCCTTGCGGTGCGGTGGGCCAGCCATACTTAGAGGTCATAATGGCCGTCGCCACGGGGTCCATCCGGCTGGGAGCGCCGCCGCAGTTGGTGCCGTTGGGAATCATGTTGAGGCCGCCGCATTCGCTGGCGAAAGAGACGCGAGCAAGGGTGGGAGTGCATCCATTGACGTTGCATGTACTCGACCCGGTTGTGGTGAGCGGATCGTAGATGGGGTACATGCCGGTGAAATCGCCCGCCTCCATGGCGGCCGTAGGAACGGTAAGAAAGCCGTTAGACGCGCTGTTATTAACGATCCTGTCTATATCGAAATAGAAAAATAACTTGTTCTTGATAATGGGCCCGCCGACGGAGCCACCAAACTGGTCGTAGCGCAAATACGGCACTTGCGATGCTGGGTTAGGAATTTCCGGGCCCGTGGGGTTCAGGGGGTTTGTTTCAAACTTAGGCTGCTGATTGTTGAAATAGCTGTTGGCGTTTAGAAAGTTCTGCGAGAAAAACTCATAACCGGAGCCATGCCAACTGTTGGTTCCACCTTTGCTGATCTGGTTGAACATGACGCCGCCCATGCCGTATTGCGCCGAGAAGGAGGAGGTGTTGATCTGAACCTCCTGAACAGTCTCGAAGATCTCGTCGTCGTTGTTGTAGCTCGCTGGCAGTAAGGTGCTGGCCCCGTCCTGAAGGAAGTTGCCGAAGTTCGGCAGGTTGCCGTTGATGGAAACCGCGTCGCCGGCATTCCAGGCGCCCCCGGCCTGCGAGACCCGCCCGTTTGTAGTGCCTCCAGCGCCCGGCAGATAGATGTTGAAAGAAGCCCAGTCTGCGCCAGTGATCCCGCCCCCTGACTGGGGCAGCTCAGTCATGGTTTTGGCATCCAGAATGTGACCCTGCTGGCCGGTTTCGGTCTCCACGAGCGGCGCGCCTCCGGCTTCCACCGTAATCGTCTCTGTGACCGCGCCAACTTCCAGGCTGGCGTTTTCGGTGATCACGTCCACCTGCACCGGGATAGGTCCCTTTACCAGCTTCTTGAATCCCTTGGCCGAAAAACTGATGGTGTAGTTTCCCGCGGGAGTTGAGACGGTGTCATAGATCCCGTCCTGGTTGGTGAGAAAAGTCTTCGTCTCGCCTGTGTCGATATTTGTGAGAGTGACGGTTGCGCCCGGCACCACGGCTGCCGCCGCTGATACCGTGCCGCGAATCTCTCCCGTATTTCTGCTCTGCGAAAAAGCCGGCCCAGCCACGAACAGCAGAAGGCAAAATGCAAATACCCAGCGAATGAAGCTCGTCATGGAGTTCTCTCCCACGCCAGAAGTCGGTCTTCTAACCTCACACATCAGAAACTCGGTCAAAGCCAGAAATGGACGGAATATCGTTGTTCTAGTGGCTCTACGGCTAGTACTTCCCCACTACGTCACGCTGCACGAAGGTGTAGCTCTAAACGTATTTCGTTGTCAAGACAAAAAAGAACGTTATTCTAAAGGCCATTCGTAAGGGTCATGTTTCTTGCAAGTTGCAGCTTTCTCTGCGATACAATCCGCAGAGCCGTCCGGGCGCAATTTAGACCCATGACGAAATTTGCCGAATGAAGTCCGTTAATGAAGTCCGGTAAGGAAAAAACCGATGTCAGCAGAAAGTCGGTCCCGACGTTGCGGTCAGTGGCCGAACGCGTCGGGCTCACCGCGAGTACCGTGTCGGCGGTTCTGAACAATTCCTCGGCGGCACGCTCCGTCCCGGAGCGTACCAAGAAACGAATCCTAGAGGCAGCACGCGGCCTCAACTATCTGCCGAATTTTTCCGCACGTTCGCTGCGGGCCAGTCGCACCTACACGATCGGGGTGATTCTGGAAGAAATCGGCGACGCCTACGGTTCCCTCGTGATGAGCGGCATCGAGCGCTATCTTCGAGAGCAGAACTTTTTCTTTCTCACCGTAGCTCACCGCCATGACAAGAAATTGCTGGCCACATACTCAACCATGCTTCGCGAGCGCGGCGTCGAAGGCTTTATCACGGTAGACACCTTCTTGACCGAGGAACCGCCGTTGCCGACCGTGGCCGTTGCCGGTCATCGTAAGATCAAGGGCGTAACCAATCTGGTTCTCGATCACCGGCGCGCCGCCGCGTTGGCTCTCGGCCACTTGGTCGATCTGGGGCATGAGAAAATCGCGTTCATGAAAGGTGCAACAGTAAGCGTTGACTCTGAAGACCGTTGGAAGGCGATCCTCGAAGTCGCTGAGGATTTGGGCATCGGCATACGCCCCGAATTGGTCGTGCAACTCGAAGGGGATGACCCCACACCGAACCTGGGCTATCCGTTTGCCAGGCAATTGCTCGCCCGCAAGCAGCCTTTTACCGCCCTGTTTGCCTACAACGACATTTCAGCCATCGGGTCGATATGCGCTTTCGAGGAAGCTGGCCTGCGCGTGCCCGACGACGTATCAGTGGTCGGCTTCGACGACATTCAGAGTTCTGCCTTCATTCATCCGCCACTCACGACCGTGAGACAACCGCTGCAAAAGATGGGCGAGATCGCGGCGCGGACACTGCTCGACCGGATCGAAGGACGCGCGAAGTACAGTCCGGAAATTGCAATCGAACCCGAGTTCGTGGTGCGCAAATCCACCGCGCCTGCGCTTTCAACCGTGAGTAAGTGTTCGTAACGTCTGATCCTTCCTCGAAAACTTTGCCGGGCACGCGCGGCGCATGCGAACAACTCTGTCCGTTTTTCGTAACGCGTGAAAACCGCGCATAAAAATCGCTTGCGCGGCTGCGGCTCTGCTGTTAGTTTCCAGAAAACTAAGGGCCAGCACGATTCGGAGATTGCTGAGAGCTTGGCTCCCTTTCCTGGTTGGAGTTCGTCGATCCTACTCCTGCGGTGATGCTGCTCTCATGTCTTCGACACCCGCCTCGGCCTCACTGAAAGGAGATCTATGTCTGCTCCCAAAAATCAACTTCCGCTTGCCGGAAGTGAACGTGTTCCGTTGGAAGGAGCACGAGAGATAGGCCCGGCCAACCCCAACGAAACAGTCGATGTGACCATCCGCTTGCGATCTCGCGCAGGGAAAAAGCCAATCGTCAATGCCGACGAATTCAAGAAACCAATTGAGAATCGAACGATTTTAACTCGGAAGGAATTTGAGCAGCAGCATGGCGCGGACGCTGCGAGCATTGCTCGCGTCGAGGCGTTTGCTGGCCAGCACAAACTCGCGGTAAAAGAAGAGAGCTCAGCAAGGCGGACCGTAATTCTCTCCGGCACGGTCGCAGCCATGAATGACGCGTTTGGGGTCGAACTCAAGGAATACGATCATCCGACCGGAAAGTATCGCGGGCGCACCGGATCGATCCACCTTCCGGCGGAATTACATGATGTGGTCGAGGGCGTTTTTGGCCTGGACAATCGTCCACAGGCGAAGCCGCATTTTCGTACGCGGCGTGAGCGTGCCGGCGCCCGCGCCGCTGCCATAAATCTGTCCTACACTCCCGTACAAGTCGCGGCGCTTTACGACTTTCCTACTGGCGTCGACGGAACCGGAGAATGCATCGCACTCATCGAACTGGGCGGCGGCTACGACACGGAGGATCTCAGCAACTACTGGGCTCAACTCAAACTGTCCACGACGCCCACGGTATCGGCGGTTTCCGTCGGCAACGGCAGCAACGCTCCCACCGGCGATCCGAACGGACCCGACGGCGAGGTCATGTTGGATATTGAAGTAGCCGGTGCGATCGCGCCGGGCGCAAAGATCGTTGCCTATTTTGCGGAAAACACTGATGCCGGTTTTCTGAACGCGATCACCACCGCGGTGCATGACAGCACCAACAACCCGTCGGTGGTCTCTATTAGTTGGGGTGGTCCCGAATCTTCATGGACCCAGCAAGCCATGACGTCGATGGATGAGGCATTTCAGTCTGCCGCTGCAATGGGCGTCTCGGTTTGCGTCGCGGCAGGAGACGACGGCTCGACTGATGGTGTAACCGATGGCCTGAACCATGTGGATTTCCCGGCATCGAGTCCGAATGTGCTGGCCTGTGGAGGCACACAGTTAGTGGCCTCGGGCAACACCGTCACCAACGAAACGGTGTGGAACGAGCTCGCGAATAGCGAAGGCGCAACGGGAGGGGGCATCAGCGATTTCTTTCCGCTGCCAAGCTGGCAGAATGGAGCTGGGGTTCCGCCGTCCGCCAATCCGAATAAGAATGTTGGTCGAGGAGTTCCAGACGTAGCCGGGAATGCCGATCCAAGCACAGGCTACGTCACTCTCGTCGATGGAAACGCCGACGTGATCGGCGGCACCAGTGCAGTCGCACCGCTCTGGGCGGGAATGATCGCGCTCATCAACGAGAGCATCGGCAAGCCGGTGGGATTTTTGAACCCGTTGCTCTATCAGGATGCGGCGGCGGCGCGAGATCTCAATGACATTACTATTGGCAACAATGGTGCCTATTCCGCGGGATCCGGATGGGATGCATGCACCGGCCTCGGGTCGCCCATCGGCGCGCAAATGGCTGCGGCGTTGGGCGCGCCCTCATCGCAGCAAGCCAAGAGAACTGGCACGTAGCGTCGAATCGATTGCCCTCCCGAGTAAAAGAAAGGGCGAGCGCCAGGGATACAATGACGGCATTTCGGAGCACGCGAGGTGATGTGATGCTGACACCAGGGAGGGTTACGCTCAAGAGTCTCTACGGAATATTGATCGTAGTCTTGATCTCATCTGGCTGCACCTTGAGCCAAACCAGATCAGCTCCGGTAGACCCCGGAGTCCGCGGTGGCCCCACAAGTGCGGGAGGTCCGCTACAGGGTCTTACAACGGATGAGACTGCATTCTTCCTCGACGGGCAGGCGAGGTTTGCAGAAGTCGAAGTCGTCAACAAAGGCACGAACAACGGACTAGGGCCGCGTTTTAACTCGAATCAGTGTTTCTCCTGCCACTCGCAGCCAAGTATCGGCGGAACGAGCCCGGCGAAAAATCCTCTGCCTGAAGTTGCCGTGTTGAATGGAGCCAAGAACGCAGTGCCCTGGTTCATCGTGCCAAACGGTCCCATCCGCGAAGCGCGGTTTAAGCAGAGCAGCGGCAACGCGGACGGCGATGTGCATGACCTGTTCGTGATCACGGGGCGAGCTGACGCCCCTGGCTGCAATATCGTCCAGTTCGACTTTCTACCGGCGGGAAATCCGCTCACCGGCCAAGGCGGCAATCAAAACATTATTTTCCGGATCCCGACACCCGTTTTTGGCGCAGGGCTGATTGAAGGGATTCCCGACTCCGCGATCCTTGCGAATATGCAGGCCGACGCATCGGCAAAGTCCGCACTGGGTATTCACGGGCACGCAAACGCGCACCTCAGCGGCAACGTAAATCTCAGTGCGAACGATGGAACGATCACCCGTTTCGGGTGGAAGGCGCAGAACAAATCTCTTCTCATGTTCGCGGGCGAAGCCTACAACGTCGAGATGGGAATCTCGAACCAGTTATTCCCGCAAGAGCGCGATGAAACTCCTGGCTGTATCTTCACCTCCACTCCCAACGACACGCTTAACTTTACGACCACTCCCTCAACCACTGGCATTTCAAACCCCGCTGTGATCTCCGACATCGAAGCGTTTGCCAACTTTATGCGGATGCTCGCTCCACCAGCGCCCGCTCCATCCACACCGTCCGGCGAAAGGGGACGTGACTTGTTCGCGAAGGTTGGTTGTGTGCATTGCCACACGCCGTCGTTTACCACCGGACCAAGGATTGCGAGCGGCTCCGCGACCAGTCCGAGTGCTGCGCTCTCCAATCAGACTGCGAACCTTTTCTCCGACCTGCTCGTGCACCACATGGGCAACGGCCTGGCCGACGGTATCACGCAAGGTGGCGCTGGGCCTGACGAGTTCCGAACCGCTCCTCTCTGGGGCGTCGGACAACGCGTCTTCTTCCTCCATGACGGACGTACTTCAAATCTGGTTGACGCTATCAGGGATCATCAGAGCCGGGGCAGCGAAGCGAATAAGGTCATCGAACATTTCAACAAGCTGACGGTTCAGGAGCAACAGAACATAATCGATTTCCTACGCTCCCTGTAGAACCGCTCTCATCCTCGAGGGAAGACTGATTAGCGCTGCGCTTGATGAACACTTTGGAGCTGTGCGATATGCAAGGCCTGCGCGAGTACTCAACGAGGCGCTCTAATCTGAATCTGTTATTGACCCATTCCCGCAATCTCAAGACAATCCCGAACTAACTCATGTGGGCTGTGTTTTCAGAGAATAGCTGCTGAATTCACAAATCCAGGTTTTACACGGGATCCTGCACCGTGGAGCCCTGGATCGGGCCGGATGGCAGCTTGGGGCAAATGCAAGAAATGTTCAGACTGGGGATAAAATGAAACTACGATTTGCATGCGGCCTGGGGATGGTTTTGTCTGTAACCAGTTCCCTCTTCGCGCAACAGGCCCTAACCGCGACGGAAAATCCTGACTCGGCAGCACAGCAGACCGCCACTTCTGCAGGCCCTTCATCGGCAACATCATCGCAGCAGGCGACAGCAACGCCTTCGCAGACGGCCGCGGCCACACCGCCAAAGCATACGCTGGGCCCGCTCGAGATCTCGGTGAACTGGCGCACCCGCGCGGAGGGTTGGTACTGGTTCGAGGGCGCCACCGGACAGAGCGACTATGGGTTGTGGGATTCATTGCTGCGCGTGGGTGTCGGGCAAACCGGGGAACATTTCGATTGGTTCATCGAAGGTGAACAGCCATCGATTCTGGGCTTGCCAAACGACGCGGTAGTCGCGGCTCCGCAGGGTCAACTCGGCCTTGGCGGCAACTACTATGCGGCCAATAACAATCACACCAACGTCGCCAACGGATTCGTTAAGCAGGCGTTTGTAAACTTCAAGCACCTCGGACCAGCCGGCCTGAAATTGGGTCGTTTTGAATATTTTGACGGTCTTGAAGTCACGCCCAAAGACCCGCTGTTGGCGACGGTGATTCAGACGCGCATTTCGAGCCGCTTGATTTCGAATTTCACTTTTTCCGCCGTCCAGCGGACATTCGATGGCGTCCAAGTCTCTGCCAGTGCTGGGCAGAACAACGTGACGTTCTTCGGCGCGCGGCCGACACAAGGCGTCTTTCAAGTAAAAGGGGAGGACGAACTGGACGTCGACATCTACTCCGGCGCCTACACGCGCTCGGTCACGACCGCACAGAGCGCGGGAGAGCTTCGTGTATTTGCGCTTGGCTACATTGATCACCGCACGACGGTGCTGAAGACCGATAATCGCCCTGCTTCGGTTCGCGCCACTGACCTTAACAAGATTGAAATTGCAACCTGGGGCGCGGACTACGTCCATGTCTTCAGCACCCCGAATTCCGGCAAGTTCGATTTTCTGCTCTGGGGAGCATTGCAAACCGGATGGTGGGGAATCCTGACGCAGCGCGCGGGGGCATTCGTCGCAGAGGCCGGGTGGCAAGCACCGGTCAAAGTAAAGCCCTGGATTGGCGCGGGCTATTCCTACGGTAGCGGCGATGGAAATCCCGGCGACACACATCACGGCACTTTCTTTCAAGTTCTGCCCACGCCGCGCCAGTACGCGCGCTTCCCCTTCTACAATATGATGAACAATGAGGACTTGTACGCCAGTTTCAACCTGCGCCCGGTTTCAAAGCTGGGACTCCGCAGCGAAGTACACACGCTGCGCCTGGCCGACTCGGCCGATTTTTGGTATTCAGGTGGCGGGGCCTTTCAGCCGAAAACCTTTGGATACACGGGCCGTCCGAGCAACGGCAACCGCGGCCTGGCCAACGTCTGGGACATTAGTGCCGATTATCAGATTACGCGATGCTTCGGCGCCACTCTCTATTACGGCCACGCCTGGGGCAAGGGTGTGATTTCCGCGATTTACCCTAAGGACCCGAACGGGCAGCTCATCTTCCTGGAGACGAACTTCCGCTTCTAAGATTGGGTCAGATCGCTGTCGACAACCCTGTACCTTATCTTCAATTCTGCTGGGGAACGAAACATTCTCCGCTTTGTGCCCTACCGGCTCGCGCTAACCGGCGAAACGTTCGCAATCGGCAGTAGCACTCCTCCCCGAAGCCAGCTTCCGGGCCCGAATCGTTTTCCGAATACCGCGGCGCCGGTATTGCATTTTATATGTTGCGCCCGCAACACTCCTATGTTGCAATAGCAACATAGGAGGTATTTTATGAGCGAAATCCTGAAAGCGCTCTTCCATAGGCGAGCCGTCAAAGCCTTTGAGCCGGTCGAAATTCCACCAGTACTGCGGGAACAGATTCTCGATGCAGCCCGCCATGCCCCTTCCAGTTTCAATTCGCAACCGTACCGGCTCTTCTGGGTGGAATCCCCGCCCGGAAAGGCAACCGCGGCGAAACTCTGCATGGGACAAATGCCTGCGGCAACGGCATCGGCGCTGGTGGTTGCGGTGGCCGACATCGGGTCGCTGGCAGCGACCTCGCAAGCTCAGTTGGAGTGGATGCGAAGAAGCGGCTTCAGTGATACCAAGATCCGAGACTACGAGCGGACAGCGAAGATCGGCCGGATACTGTTCATGCCAGGACCGTTCGGCATTTTTGGCGCGGTCAAGTGGGTGATTTTTCGACTCGTGAATTTGTGGACGACGATGGGGATGCCACCAGTGTTTCGCCAGGACTTGTTAAAGTGGGCGATGAAGAGTACATCGCTGGCCTGTGAGAATCTGATGATTGCGGCCGAAGCCCTGGGGCTCAACACGTGCCCCATGGAAGGATTCGATGGCCGCAGACTCTCCAGATTTCTCGGGCTGTCAACCCGCTATCATGAAATTGTGATGGTGATCGCGATCGGAAAGAAATCGCCCGCTTATGCGGAACCGCCCCAGTGGCGGCGATCTCTTGATGCCACGGTAACCGTCCTATGATCACCCGTTCCAACGAGGATGTTCCAAAGCAGGATATTCCTCAGGACATCCTGAGGGACTCCGTACTTGCCCACGTTGCTGCAGCCTATTTCTCCGTCGGGAAGAGGCTTGAACGAAAAACTCGGTGCTCTGCGACTCGCGGCTTCATCCTCTCCGCACTCCGGGGCGGTGCCCCGCTCAATCAGAATCAAATCGCCACCCTCCTCGGGTTCGACCGAACTGTCGTGCACCGGGCCATCAGGTCAATGGTTCAGGAAGGGCTGGTGTCGGAGAGAAAAGCAAAATCGGGCAGAGCACTTCACGTTACCTTGACGCAAAGAGGCCACGCATACCGGAAGCGCCTGATCAATGCAAGGATCGCCGCTGACGACAAGCTTCGAAAGGAACTGACTCCGGAAGAACGCACGACACTTCTTCGACTCTTGAAGTTGATTGGCGACTTAGAGTTCTAGTACTGCACTGCCGTCCATTCTGAATGGCTTCTGGCCTACTAGCAATATCCAGAACGGGCTCGTGGGAGTGGGTGATAAACTTGGCGTCCCCGGCGTGAAAGGACCGCAGTGTACGGTAAGTTACTGAAACTACGCAACACGGATGCCGTCCTAAAGCGGTTTCGGTAGGGGATGGAAACAGTTCGTGGATCATGAATGGATCAAGAAATTTAGTCTGAAGGTCACCGTGGCGAAAGGGATCAGCTAGGGCGCACATCCACTGTACCGCTACCTAATGAGGGTCTTTCCCAGGGAGAGGAGACTCCCCGCCTCTTCAACCCGAGACTCAAGTTTCTTCGGTGTCTCATCATTTGGCCGCCTGTTCGGCCGCAAACCTCTTACCTCTTCGAGGTAGACACGGAGAATCTCGGCGACGCTCCAAGCCTGAGCAATACATCCGCACGGGCGATGAGGCGCGTCACCCTCGAAGATCTCCGAGATATGACCCAACCCCGCTTCCGCGAGGTGGGACTCTAGAGGAGACAACTATATAGGCGTTAAGGAACGGTCCCAGCAGCCACGGCCAAACCGTTCCCTGATGGTAGGCTCCATCGCGTTCCTTGGGACCGCCCGTATAGTGTCCGCGATATAGCGGGTCGCTCGGTGCGAGGGTGCGAAGCCCAAAAGGGGTCAGGAGGTGCTCTTCAACTTTCTCCACCACCCTTCTAGCCCGGTCCTGGCGCAACATGCTGTGCGGCAAGCTGACTGCAAAGATCTGGTTGGGGCGGATGGATCGATCGGGCGGACCGCCGTTTACCACGTCGTACAAACAACCGAGCTTTTCGTTCCAAAAGAGCCGGTTGAAACTCCACTGCGCGACGGTGGCCATGTGGCGATAGCGCTTTCGCGCCGCCTCTTCCCCGCGCAGACTGGCCAGGTCTTCCATAATGCACAGCGCGTTGTACCAGAGAGCCTGGATTTCAACCGGCTTGCCCCGGCGCGGTGTGACCACCCAGTCGCCGACCTCGGCGTCCATCCACGTAAGTTGGACTCCTGGTTCGCCGGAAGCCAGCAAGCCGCTGTCATCCACTTTGATTCCATAGCGTGTACCCCGAACATGCCAGGAGATGATGTCAGCAAATATGGGATAGAGTTCGTCGCCGACGAACTCCAGGCCGCCGGTGTACGCAAGGTACGCGCGAGCGGCTTCGATAAACCAGAGAGCTGCGTCCACTGTGTTGTATTCGGGTGCTTCGCCCGCGTCCGGAAAACGATTCGGCAACATGCCCTGATCCACGTGCTTCGCGAAGGTGCGCAGGATACTCCGTGCGACGTCATGCTTGCCGGTCGGTAACGTGAGGCCCGGCAGTGCGATCATGGTGTCGCGACCCCAGTCGCCGAACCAGTGGTAACCAGCGATGATCGTTTTTTCGTCTCCGCGCGAAACCAGATACTGGTCGGCTGCAGCAGTGAGGCTTTGGGCAAAGCTATCCTCAACGTGAGATGCCACGATCGCTTTTCGGCGACGTGTGATCTCCGCCTGCCGATATTCGACTGCTTGAGCAGCATCGCGTTCCTCCGTGGAGGCGATGATCGATGCCTGGCGGCGCGACCGCAGATCGAAACTCAGCACAAAGGGATTGAAGAGGTCTTCAGAAAACTCGAGTCCTCGTTCGCGCTCGGCGTCATATTCAAAGTTGCGGTACCAGTCACCCGTTTTGCATAGCTCGATGGCGTTGTGGCCCAAGTGCAGGGCAGGCAACCCTTGATACGGAGTGACAGTTGCCAATCCAGAGCCTTCTTGCACCGCCGAGTTGATCGCGCCGTTTTCGTGAGTCGTGCCGTGATAGTCGCGGAATGCGATCAACGGACGGATTTCCAGCCGGAAGTTCTTCGGTACCTCCCGATGATTGTTCTTTCTCAGTTGATAGTGAATCACCGTGCTGTTTTCGGCATGAATCATGAACACGCACTTCTCGATCTCGATGCCTTCTACTTCATAGGTAAAGACCGGAAATGGTTCGAGGCGAAAATTCCTGAGATAGCGGAATCCTTGCGGGTGAACAACTCCCGGATAGCGGTTGGCCGATAGATCGAAACGCCTTCCATCAATCAACAGCGTCTCTTCGAGCTTGGAGAGGAGGACCAATCGGCCGACAGGTGGCTTGGTGGCGGCCACCAGGAGACCGTGGTAGCGGCGGGTGTTCAAACCAATGATTGTTGACGAGGCAAAGCCGCCGAGCCCATTGGTTTCCAGCCACTCCCGGCGAAGAGCAGCTTCCAAATCACTCCATGTCTCCCGTTTGAACTGAATCATAATTGGTCCTTGCCTTCACCGGTGGTAACTGTGGAAATGCGCCAGTGTTGGCGCGCATCATGTGAGTACGGGAGCATCTTCTCGCGGCCTACTGCCACTCGCTGGCGCAGTGGCAACCGCTGTTTCGGAGTTTCGGCGTTCGCGATTCGCCGCTCTGTTGCATTAGCTTGGTGACCACTCCGGTCCGTCCGGTTTGATGGCTGGCGCCCACGCCTGAGCCGGAGTCGCCGTGGAAGTACTCGTGAAAAAGAAGCAAGTCGCGCCAATGAGGATTCGTCTGGAACTTCTCCAGGTTGCCGAATACCAGTCGGCGGCCCTTTTCGTCACGAAGAACTCCGAGATTAGCAGCTTGAGGGCCACGATTCGTGACCGTGATCTTGATCAAAATGTCTTCGATGTCCGCCTTGGCATATTCCACGAATACATCGAAGTAGCGATCTTCGTCGAATACGCCGGTATCAAGTAACTCGAACTCCGGTTGGCTCTTGTCGCGCAATCGGTTTTCCTCCACCAGCTTCGCGTAAGGAAACTCCGCTTGCGGGTATTTGTAGAGATACTTCATATATGAGTGCGAAGGCGTGCTCTCGAGATAAAAGTAGTATTCCTTCGCGTCCTCGCCGTGGTTCCCTTCGTTTCCAGTTAGACCGAAAATCCGTTCTTTCAGAATCGGATCACGTTCATTCCACAGAGCGAGCGCAAAGCAAGTCATTTGCCGGCGATCACTGATCCCGGCCAACCCGTCTTCGTTCCAACGATAGGCGCGCGAGCGGGCATGGTCGTGTGGCAAGTATTCCCATGCGTTCCCGTGCGGGCTGTAGTCTTCCCGCACAGTGCCCCACGCACGTTCGCTGAGGTAGGGCCCCCAGCGCTTCCAATGCTTTTTGCGCGTGCGAGATTCGGCCAGTCGAATTTCCTCTTTTGTCATGAAGGTCTTCGTATTTCAAATCAGGCTTAGCTAACGAGCAAACTCATCCGAAACTTGCAAATCCCCGCACCGCGAGCCGAGTCCCGTATCGTTGACCGGGTCGTCGATGTTTGAATCGTCCTGTAGACACAGGGATGGCAAATCGTGGACAAGATCAGGGTGCCAGTCGTTTCTGGACAACGCAGTGTGGACATTACTACTCATATCCCCTCCTACTTCTCTTCGATTTCGATTGCGTGGCCCGGTGAGCAGCGATCAAGCGGGTTTCTCGTGGGGCTACGCAGCGCGAGGGCTGGGAAGCCTCCAGCATCCGCTACCACGTTGGTGGCGGCCAGTGTAACGAAGGCAACTCCAGCCACAATGCCGGAGATATTTAACATAGGCGTCCATCCCTATAATCCGGACCGCGCGATGCCAACGTTCTGCCTAGCCCCCGACCCAGTCAGCACCCATCGACGTTGGCAGCAATTCGCACTCTAGCGGTGTTAACGGCATCCCACCACGATTTATTCCAGAACGCGATGCGTCTTGGTTTAGGAAGGCTCGTGAGATATCGCAAATGCCCGAAGTAGAAAGGCCGCTCCTAGGCAGTAAGAAAACAAATCTAGAACCGAAAGGCCATCTAACCGCCGGTCGAAGAACTTGTTCGTTCTGGTGGCCTCCTAGAATCATGCCGGACGTGCATCTGCTCGGAGAGTTTGGCTTCCGTGGGGAAGATTGCAGTGGCCGTCGTCCGAGACGGTCACTTCAGCCACAACACCGAACCCCTGTTTCACGCGCTCACGCTGATAGTCGCTTTCACGGCTAACCGCTCGCAGAGCCGCATAAATCGAGCCAAGGATACAAGCACTGACCAACAAAATCAGAGCGCTCAAAAAAAGACCACCTACCAATTCAACGGTGCTTTCCAACATTTGGAGTCCCTCCGTCTCCCGTGGCGTGTGCCCGAAGCGCGCGTATTCAACGAATAGGCGAACAGATTGCGTCAGAGCCTGCATTCCGAGAGATTCGAACTTTCTGAACGCAGTCACTATTGATAACGGCGCTCGGGCGGGTTTTATTCCCGAGGTGTCCCTTGAACCATTGCAAGCGTGGAAGGGACGGTTGGTCGCGCGTCATATTTATTTTGGATCGTGGAATCCCCACAGTCGGTGAGGCAAAAGATACGTGAAGCCTGCAAACCCTTCCCACTGCCTCGAGGAAGAGGTCATGATTGAATCCGGCATCCAGTACAAGATTGTTTCTGACGGGATACGAGACGGCCCACAAATTCCCAACAGCATTCTTGTTGGTGAGTGGCTGCGTGAAATGCCAGATCGCCCGCCGAAGCGTTTCTCTTGCCGTTCCGTTCTGGGCTACGCGCGTGGAGTCAGCAATGGCGGCGGATAAAGAGCTCCGATAGCGGTCGTGCTGCAAAATGGAGGGAGCCCTTTCTCACTTCACGACGACTTGGCCGGTCATTTTCGGATGGACCGAGCAGTAGTAGGGGTACGTTCCCGGCTTGGTAAACGTGTAAGAGAACTTTTCGTCCGTGTCCATCACCTTCGACTTGAAAACGCCGTCTGTGCTCACGGCCGTATGAGGAATGTCATCACTGTTCGTCCAGGTAACTGTTGTTCCGACGGGTACCGTGATCGCCTGCGGCCCAAAAACGAAATTATCGATTTTCACCCCCACGTTTGCTGCGGAGGGTTGGTCACTTGCTGTGACGCGCGATGATCCCGCGACCAGCAGCATCGCTATCAATACTGGCATTGCCACACCTGCAATCCGCACATTTTTCTTCGTCATTTGTCTATCTCCTTGTATTTGATTTTCTTGCTTGAACCCTGACGTGTATCACTCCTCCACGACCAGTGTTCCTTTCATACTTCTATGGCCTATGCCACAGACATTCGAGCAGCGAAATTGGAAAGTGCCAGCCTTGTCAGCGGTGAATTCGACGACGACCGTCGTTCCCTTAGGAATTTTCTGGTTGATGTTAAAGTCGTCTAGCTTGAATCCATGATCGTGGTCCGTGGCGGCCATGACTAGCTTGACCCGTTCGCCTTTCCTGACGCGCAGCGAGCCGGGGCTAAATTCGTACTTCCTGAGCGTCACCTGGATTTCATGTACCCCTCGCATCGACGTTCCCGAATCTTCAGATGCTTGCGCAACTGTCCTTGCCGAAGCTGCGGACAAGATCGTGAGCCCTATTAGCATCATCTTCAGCTTGTTCACGTTGAATTCCTTTGCTTGAAAATCGGGTTGCCTCTCACTAGAGATAACCAAAGTATTGATCTTTTATTCCATACCGCCCGGGGTACGGTTCATCAGGTTCGCTGCAGTTGTTCGGGAATTCTCAAGTTGCTTTGTTGCCGGTGGGGTGATTAGGGCTATCTGTTTTGACATGCGTGATTGTTGTCTGTGGAGAGATCGGCTTATCAATTCAGGTCGTTCCCAGTTGGGAGCAGTCGGAGCCGATCAAAGTTCCTTCGGAGGCATACTTTTCGGGGCGGAAGATGGCATTCTCGATGCACATGGGTGCCCGCATCCGCACCGGCGATTCCGCCGCCAGTGCGCTGGTTCGCAGCGAATAGCCGCTCCGACAATGCTCTGTTTTGCAAGGATCACGGTCACATGAGGAAATCGCGGAATATTTTCTTCGGTCCCGCGTTCTTATTAACAGTGATAGAACGTGGAGGCAGGCCCCATGCTGGACGACTGGGATGAGCGCAATGAGGTAGTGGCGGCAGGGTCGATTTGCCCGATTCCCGACTGCGGCGCATTGGTGGTTTCCTACAGGCCGCCAGACCGCACGGGACATGACAATGCCAAATCGTGGTGTGAGTTCGTGTGTACGCGCTGCGGAACCGACTTCACCGTCCCTGAAGATGAACTGATTTTTCAGTCCGTGCCGAAGGAATGGCTATTGGCGAGAGTCCAAGCCGCGTAGCCGGGGAAGCGCCAAGGATTGACCCGCGAACTGACTTCCGCGCTCTGGCTAGGCGCGACATAACGGTTCCTATCGGGATCGACAATATTTCCGCAATCTCCTGGTACGACATTTCCTCCACTTCAAGAAAGAAGGAGGGCCACGCGATAATGCAGCGGCAGATCGTCGATGACGCGCTGCAGTCGTTGGGAATCAGTGTGATTCATTAGAATCGTTTCGGGAGTTTCCATATCAACTGCTAGCTCAAGCCCGTCCTCCTCTGAGACGATCACATCGGTCATGCGCCGCTCCAGTGTTGAACAAGAACTCAGAAACGCATTCTTCAGGATTCGAAACATCCACACCCGGAAATTGGTGCCAGGCTGAAACGAAACAAAACTGCGTAAAGCCTTGAGATAGGTCTCTTGTACGAGATCCTCGGCGTCGCTGGAATTGTGAACCAGCCAGCGCGCGAAGTTGTAGAGGGAGTCGAACAGGGGCATGGCTAACTCTTAGAAGCCTGCAGACGGTCGATCGTCCTGCAACGACGAAACCCCAAGTCGGACTACCCCGTGTGAGCCAAAGCCAATCCGCTTCATTTGCATTCTCCCGAATCAGTTTGAAACCCGGTTCCAGCTAGGCTGATTTCTTTGTCCGCGAGCAAAACTCGATGACCTTTGCGCACTGCAACTGAGGAGCCCACTTCAACGGTCTCCGGAAGTTCTTCGGCACGTAAAACTCGATCACCTTTGCCATGACGACCTCCTTGATCTTGTGATCTCTGCCCAATCTGACGCGCTAGTCGTTAGGCGTCAATTCACTGAGGCTTTTCTCTCCATAACCGGTTCGCTGCTTGTCAAATAATGGATGGCGAATGAGTTAGCTCTGCAGATATCCTGGCTGGGGTCTGACACTGTGGTCAGTGAGAAGTGCTAGACTTCCGTGCGAAGCCCAAGTGCGCTATGGAATCCCCGCCGCCCAGTTCCGTCGTGCGATTCGGAACTTACGAGGTTTCTCTCCAGTCGGGGGAAGTGCGAAAGGCGGGTTTAAGAATCAGAGTGCAACAGCAGCCGATGAAGCTGCTTGAAATGCTGCTAGAGCATCCGGGGGAAGTCGTCACCCGGGAGGAATTGCGCAGCCGAGTCTGGCCTAGCGAAAGTTTCGGTGATTTCGATCAGGCGCTCAATATCGCCATCGGGAAGCTGCGGAGTGCCTTGGGAGACTCGGCCGAGAATCCGCGATTCATCGAGACTCTTCCAAAACGTGGCTATCGCTTTATTGCGGACGTGTCGGTTGTCGATGTAGACGCCCGCCCAAGAAGGCAACAACCTGTGGCTGGAGATCTGCCGGCTACAGACCCTGGGCATAAGATCCAAGACGCTGGTCTGGTGGTTGCGCCGATACGCCGGCTGTGGCCGAGGCGTTGGGTCGTCGGCGCCTTGGCGCTCGTCATTATTATCATTATCAGTGTGTCGATTCTCTCCGTTTGGCGATTTCGTTCGCGGCCCCCTGCGCCCTCGGGCATCCGATCCATAGCGGTGCTTCCGCTGGACAACCTTTCTGGCGACGCTTCCCAGAATTACTTCGCTGACGGCATGACGGACGAGTTGATCACTGACTTGGCCCAGATCAGCGCTTTACGGGTTATCTCCCGCACCTCAGTAATGATATACAAAGGAGCGCGAAAGCCTCTGCCTCAGATCGCTCGCGAGCTGAATGTGGACGCCGTGGTAGAAGGCACCGTGCTCCACTCCGGCGACCAGGTCCGTATCACTGCGCAGTTGATCGAGGCTTCTACGGACAAGCATTTATGGTCCCAGACTTATGCGGGTGAGTTGCGTGATACCTTGGCGCTCCAGAACCGCGTGGCTAGCGCCATTGCAGATCAAATTCGGATCAACTTGACTCCGCGGGAGCAAGCAGAGCTAAGAAGCGCAAAGGCTGTCAATCCGGAAGCCTACCAGTCCTATCTCAAGGGGCGCTACTTCTGGAATAAACGAACGGCGGATGGCTTGAAAGCCGCCCTGGCCTATTTCAACCAGGCAATCGAAGAGGACCCAAAATACGCCCAAGCCTACTCTGGCTTAGCCGACACGTACGCATTATTGGGAGATTGGCAGTATGGGGTGATGAGCTTCAAGGAGGCGCTTCCAAAAGCGAAGGCCACAGCGATCAAAGCTCTGGAACTGGACAGTTCGCTGAGCGAAGCTCACACCTCACTGGGATACAGCTTACGCGCCTTCGACTGGGATTTTGACTCTGCCGGAAAGGAATTTCAGAGGGCCATTGAACTAAACCCAGGCTACGCCACCGCTCACCATTGGAATGCTATGAATTTGGGGCTGTTGGGTCGGCCCAAAGAGGCTCTTGTAGAAATGAGAAAAGCGGAAAATCTGGATCCGCTATCCCTGATCATCAACGCTGATTTGGCGGAGTTTCTTCTCCTTACGCATTCTTACGACGAATCGGTAAAACAGGGCCGCAAGATCGTCGAAATGGATTCTACCTTTGCCATCGGACATAAACAGCTTGGCGATGCCTACCTGCTAAAACAGATGGACAAGGAAGCCGTTGCGGAACTTCAAGTGGCGGTCCGGCTGTCCGGGGGCAGTCCGATATGCGTCGCTGATCTCGCCCGTGCCTACGTCGCATCCGGCCAAAAAAACGAAGCGATGAAGCTGCTGAGCGATCTTAAGAAAAAATCAAACCCTAGTTTTACAAATGCTCCACACATCGCCATGATCTATGCGTCCATGGGCGATAACGACCAAGCCATGCATTGGCTCGAAAAAGCGTACGAAGAACGATTTAATCCGAGCATTCTACTGCGCTCTGGATTCGATCCTCTCCGCTCGGACCCGCGCTTTGAAGAGCTTAGACGCCGCATTGGCTTGCCCGAATGAGATACCTCACCACTCACAGCCTGCGGGTTAGTTGGCTAGAGGTGTGCTGTCCGCGGAAACAGCGGAAGCATGTTTGATTCTGCGCTGGGAGGCGGTGATGACCAGGCTTTACGCGTTTCTTCATGATCATCTGGGTGCAGCAAGGAAATGTGAGAATCCCATTCTCCCCCGAGATCGATTCCGAAACGAAGAGGATGATCCTTCGGTAGCCCGAGATAATCGGCGCTTCGTGAATTCACGAAGATGAGCGCACCGGAAGGAGTTGCATACCAAACATGGCCCGGAATCATATTGGCTGTGGCTAGAAGTTGGGCTTCGACTGATAATCGTTTTTCAGACGTGCCGACTGCGTTTACTGCCGAGCCGGTCGGCTTCATATTGTGTAAACCAACGGCTCACGCCCTCTGTCAAGCCTTTCGTCCTCCCTGCTCAACGCGTCATTATTCGGGAAATAACACTGAGTCTGTAGGAGCGGCGCGGGACTAATTTCGAGATCTCGCCCCCCGCGGCCTCCTGCGTGAAAAACAGGCGTTCTCATTTACGTAAGGCAGCCTGTGCGCGAGTGTAAGTCAGAATTGGCGGGCTAGAGGTGTGATCTGCGAGGAAACGGCGGATACCGGATCGATTTGTGTGTCGGAAGTCGGCGACAGGGCAGCGTTCTAACCAACTGAACTACGTCCCCAACTTGTCTTCACCAGGTTAGCAGGAAACCCCTGATTTTTCTGTATTTTCTTACTCAACCGTTCCCGCCCCGTATAACCGAATTCCGAGGTTTTATCGACAGGAAACTGCAAGGAAGTACGCCTATCCTGGACGTTTGTCCGAGATGAATCAGCCGTCTAATGCGGCTTCGAGGGTTCGTTTAGAGTGATCAGCTCATCACGAGTCCGTTCGAGAATCTCTCGTGAAAGGTTCGGGTCTGACACAGCACGAGAGAGGTTGATCGCTCCTAGCATCGCGCTAATCGTGAGAATCGCACGGCCGCGCCGATTAGAGTTCCCATTTGGAGGAACAAGGCCCGTCGAGTAAGCCAAGGTGCGTTTGAGTCGCGCGGTATATACGGCCTTCGCCGATCGACTCGCCCGAGACATGTCACCCAGCAATGCGCCCAACGCGCAGCCTGCCCCCGGCGCATCTCGGTGTTCTTCAGACAAATAATTCTGTAGAGCTTTCGTTAGCGTGCCAGTGTGTTCCTCCCAGCGGTCAAGGTCCAGGAATGCAGTGGCCAGCGCCTCGACCACCAATTCATCGCGCGAATCGAAATGTTTGTAAAACCCACCCACAGTGGCACCGGCCTCCTTCATCACATCGGCAACCCCGATGCCCTCGAGACCGAGCTCGCGAAACCTCTTGGCAGCAACTTTTACGATCCGAGTGTGCGTCTTTGCCTTGTCACTCTTCGAATAACCCATTTGCCCATCACCATCTCTTCCCGAGTCCGCGTGGATCGCTTCAAGCAACAAATAACTGATGGAGTATTCCCGTACTCTTCACTCATTGGATGCGAACCCTCTCATCCTTGGTGCAAGAAGCCGCATTACATCAGCAATAAGTATAGACGGTCCTTCGGAATGAAGCGGCAGCGAAACGGCCCGAAAGGATTTTATACAATACTTTGCAACTTCTGGCTTATGAGCATACTCTACAGTGGTGACAGTGCAGATTAACAGTTTCCAAACACAGGAGAAGAAGCAATGAGTAAGTCGTCCCCCGAGCGGAATAAGGCAATCGTGCTCGAAGCGTTCGAGACACTGTTCAACAAGCGTGACTATGCCGCGGCAGAACGCTTCTGGTCACCGAACTACATCCAGCACAGCGCACACATACCACCAGGTCGCGAAGGGCTATTCAACCTCGTCCGCTCAGTATCGGAGACATTGCACTACGAGAATCAGCTCATCATCGCGGAGGGCGATTACGCCATAGCGCATGGCCGCTTCACTGGGATGGGCAGGCCCGCCGCCTGGATCGCCGCCGACGTTATCCGGTTCGAAGAGGGTCTTCTTAGAGAGCATTGGGACGTTTTGCAGGATGAGGCGGCCAAAGCCGAATCTGTCAGCGGCCTTCCCATGTTTGGCAACACATTCCCCAAGTGACAGCCAAGTAACGCGATCGCCTCAAAGGCGTTCGACACCGTTTTTACCTGACCAAGGAGCTAGTGACCATGACGTCATCCGTTGTTTCGAATGAAATGTATGTGATTTTAGGAGCGAGCGGGAACACCGGCTCGATCGTAGCCAATTGCCTCCTCTCGAAAGGCAAGAAGGTGCGGGTCGTCGGGCGGGACTCGGGACGACTACAGCGCTTTGTGGACAAAGGCGCGGAAGCGTTCACGGCCACCATGAGTGACACAGCTGCGCTCACTAAAGCTTTCAGCGGTGCGCGCGCCGCATATTTGATGTTGCCGCCGGCGAAATCACGGGAGGAGCAAGAGCGAGACAGCGATGGGATCGCAAAGGCCGTGAAAGAATCCGGCCTGCGCTACGCCGTGCATTTGAGCAGCTACGGCGCGCAGGTTGCGGAAGGTGCCGGGCCAGTCTCGGGACTGCATTCTTCGGAACAAAAACTGAACGCTATCGAAGGTCTAAACGCTCTGCACCTGCGCGCCGCGTATTTCATGGAGAACAATCTGGCTGCGATCGGCATGATTCATGGGATGGGATTAGTCGGAAATGCGCTGCTACCCGACCTGAAGATTCCCATGGCCGCGACCCGCGACGTCGGTGACTATGCCGCGCAGCGGCTCCTGCACCTGGATTTCTCCGGCAAACAAACGCGCGAGCTGCTCGGGGAGCGCGACCTCTCGATGACGGAAGCTACCGCCGTGATTGGGCGCGGCATCGGCAAACCGGATCTGCGTTACGAGCAGTTCCCATATGACCAAGTGCAGCTGGCTTTGACGCAATTGGGTATTCCGCCGAAGGGAGCTGCCATGTACATCGAGTTGTACAAAGCCATCAACGCAGGAGTCCTCGTTCCGTTGGAACCGCGTTCGCCGGATAACACCACGCCCACTTCCTTCGAAAGATTTGTGCAGGATGTTTTTGTGGCTGCGTATCACGGAAAGGCTCCCAGCGCTTAGGCTCTGCCTTCGGGGTGGCACCAGTTGCGGCTGTTTGCAGGCGAGAGTTCTGGAGGAATCAATGACGACAATAAACGCAATGCGGCTGGCTTCGGTGGTCACGGCTATCAATGTTCTGGTAGCAAGCGGCTTTTCCATCGTGGGGGTCATCCATCCGCAATACCTGGTCCCTGCTGAAGCCGTTCCAACGCAGGCGTCGTTGATATTGGCGATGTATGCGGCGGCGCGCTCAATTCCCCTGGCGTTATTCGCATTGGGGGCGATCTACAAGCAGGCGGCGCCTGCGTTGGTGCTCCTGGGTGCGCTCTCCGGCGCCATGCAATTGTTGGACGCCGGAATCGGTTTGTTTGAGCACGATCTTGGGAAATGTGCTGGGCCGCTCTTTATCGCTGTCCTCCAATTCTTCGTGGTGTACCTGCTTCACAGATCCGTGCGGATCACGGCTCAAACCAAGCGAGCATGACCGCCGCCTGATCCAACACCCTTCAAGGAATTGATTCTTTGTTCTGCGATGAGCAATCAGGCTCATTAGAAACTCAAGCAGCAGCGTGCCGTAAGAGATCTTCGATTTTCTTATCCAGATTCCGGGCGACCTCTAGTGCGTCGCGATTCCCATAAGGGGCTAAGAAGCTCGCCATCGTGTCATATGACAAATGGACGCCATCGGCGCGTTCGTCCACAAGCACGGTAACCGGCGCGTAAGAGCCCGCATCCGGGACATGCTTGACCATTTCCTTCATGATGAGAGGATTGCCAAGGATGAAACGAATCATCTTCGGAGCCTCGCGGCCTGTTTCTTTGCGCAGAACCGCACCGTGATCCAACTGCATAAACAGCATCAGCCCTACTGTGCTCAGGCCTTTCTCAACTGCGCTCTTGAGCTCGGCAAAAGAGCGCGCTTCGTGAGTTGATCTCCCAAATTCAGCCATATCCGGATGACCGATGCCGGCGTTCACACCGGCTATTACTTCATCAAATGGCTTGGAAGTCGTCAGACTGAACCGCTCTATCTCGATTTTTCCTATCATCTCGAATCTCGTTGTAGTTGCTGATGTAGAAATTCGCTCGTCCGACCGTTGGCAAGGTGAGCTGCGGGAGCATTGTAATGCGCTCCATTATGACGAGAGAAGGCATGACTCTGACCCGGGTAGCTGTAGACCATTGCCTTCGGTTTCTTAGCAAGTGCCGCTTTAATCTCCGCTTGTGCAGCCTTGGAAATGAATTCGTCCTCCTCGGCCAGATGCATGAGTAGGGGAGCACGAAGCCCATCGACTTCTCCCAGGTATTTGTCGGTATCGGCGCCGTGATACCAGACCGCGGCGTCGATGCCGTCGTTACGCACGGCTGTCATGAAGACCACTAGCGCTCCGAGGCAATAGCCGAGCAAGCCAACCTTGCCGTTGCATTCCGGGAGACTGCGTACTGCGTCGATGGTGTCCTTGATGTCCTTTACGCCCGCATCTCTGTCATAAGCCTGATAGAGGCGAAGGCCGTGATCCCAGTCGGCTTGGGAGGTGACATTCAGGTCGACGCCCGGCTCCTGCCGCCAGTAGAGGTCCGGAGCGACCGCGAGGTAACCCTGTTCCGCCAATTCATCGCAGTGCTTGCGAATGTCGGCGTTCACACCGAACAGTTCCTGCAGAACAACGACGGCGGGAGCCGACAAAGTGTTCGGTCTCGCGATGTAAGCGGCAAACGTGCCGTCGTGTCCTTCGATAGTGATGCGATCGTTCATTGTGTTCTTCTCCAAAGACGATTTTCATCCGTGCCTCCGCCGGTCTTGCTTGAATCGGCGGAGGCACCGACGCTCTTCAAGCTGCTGCCGTGGCTGACGCGGAGGTAGCAGCCTCTTCGATGAGCTTGGCTGATTCCTTCGGATGAGACATGTAGGCCACATGGCTGGAATTCACTTCGACCGTCTTGGCGTTGGCGCGTTTCGCCATCATCCTCTCTTGGTCCGGATTGATCGATCGGTCTGCGCTGGCCACCATGTACCAGGTGGGCTTGGTCTTCCATGCGGGCTTCGTGACTTGGTGGGTGAACGCGTCGGTCGAGATCGGCACTTGCGATATAGCCATAAACTCTGCCTCATCCCGTGGGATATCCGCAGCGAAGTCAGCCACAAAATGTTCCTGTTCTATCCACCAGTTGCCGTTGCTGTCTGGCTTGAACGCCTTCGAGGCTTGCGGTAACCCTTGCTCGATCGAAGCACAGCTCTCACCTTCATCGAGCGCAAAGGCAGCGATGTAAACGAGTGCCGCAACCTTTGGATGATTGCCAGCCTCGGTGATGACGGACCCGCCATAGCTGTGCCCCACTAGAACCACTGGTCCGTCCATGGCGTCGATGGCCGCCTTTGTATACTTCTGGTCATCGGCGTAAGAGGTCTCGGGGTGCTGCACCACCGACACCTTGTATCCATCATTCTTGAGAATGTTAGCGACGGCTTCCCAGCCAGAGCCGTCGGCGAAAGCTCCATGCACTAGAACCACGTTCTTAATATTCTGTTTCACGATCATTCTCCTTTGCAGTAAAAATCCACTCGGACCGATTGATTGTCGATGTCGTCGCCTTCGCACCAAGCCGCCCTAGTTGGCGTGTGCCGAGGTGGCAGCCTCTTCGATGAGCTTGGCTGCTTCCTTCGGATGAGACATGTAGGCCACATGGCTGGAATTCACTTCGACCGTCTTAGCATTGGCGCGCTTGGCCATCATCCGCTCCTGTATCGGATTGATCGACCGGTCTGAGCCGGCCACCATGTACCACGTCGGCTTGTTCTTCCAGGCGGGATTCGTGACCTTGTGGGTGAATGAATCGGTCGAGATCGGCACCTGCGCTATAGCCATGAAGTGAGCCTGAGCCTGCGGAATATCCGCGGCGAAGTCGGCAACAAAATGGTCCTGTTCGATCCACCAGTTTCCATTGCTATCCGGCTTGAATGCCTTGGAGGCTTGTGGCACCGCGGTTTCGATCGACGCACAGCTCTCACCTTCATCGAGCGCAAATGCGGCGATGTATACCAGCGCCGCAACGTTTGGATCATTGCCGGCCTCGGTGATGATCGATCCGCCGTAACTGTGGCCAACCAGAACCACCGGCCCGCCCATAGCATCGATTGCGGCCTTCGTGTATTTCTGGTCGTCGGCATAAGAGGTCTCGGGAGGTTGCGCCACCGATACCGTGTAGCCATCCTTCTCAAGGATCTTTGCGACGGCGTCCCAGCCGGAGCCATCGGCGAATGCCCCATGCACCAGAACCACGTTTTTGATACCAGTCGGCGCAGGACCCGCAGCGGCTGCATTTAGGGCCGCACCCAGCAGCACAACAACGACAGTTACAACCCGATAAATCTTCTTCATGATCATTCTCCTCTCTAGTTTGTGCTTGCGCGAACCGTGTAGTGAGCCTCAGATCTGCAATGCACCATATCCGGAAATGAGCACGGCACTATTGAAAACCCGGACCACTTTTGTGAAATCATGCTGCAAATGTGGAGTGATGGCGGGTAGAAAGACCACTTTCGGTCTGAGTTCAATGCGAAGACTCTAGCGGAGTATCAAATCGGCGACGATACCGCCTTTACAGGGAGACCAGGTTCAATACCGTCACCGGAGTGGACTCAAGCGTGGGATCTATTCCTGTGATTGAAGGGATTTACCCTTGGATATTTCGACAACAATCCTGCGCCCTGAGTTTTCACGCCTCCATTTTGCCGGAGTCGCACCAACGAGGTTTGCAAACGTGCGAGTAAGGGCGGCTTGATCAGAAAATCCAGCCTGCGCGGCAATTTCCACCAACGAGTTATTGGTTTCCGATAAAAGGCCCTTCGCGATCTCAACGCGCTGCAGAATCAGGTAACGATGTGCTGAGGTCCCAAACGATCTCCTGAACGATCGCGCAAAATGGCTGACTGAAAGCCTGCATTCCTCGGCAAGTGTTTCCAGTTTTACTTCGCCGTCCAAATGCTCCCTGAACAATTCCACAACGCGCCGTTTTTGCCACGGCGCCAGACCGCCTTTGAACTGAGAATTAGCATCAGGAGTCTGACCATACCGCGCGACAAGGTGCGAACAAATTGTCATGGTAAGAGAATCCAT